>Ga0326727_10000477_pt1 | contig 166098 bp, 136 predicted proteins | sample MB2enrmetagenome_FD_207643 | JGI IMG/M metagenome (GOLD analysis project Ga0326727, IMG submission 207643) | Lab enriched peat soil microbial communities from McLean, Ithaca, NY, United States - MB29MY | ecosystem: Environmental > Terrestrial > Soil > Wetlands > Peat | place: USA: New York...
TGGTGGATTCCAGAATGATGAGCATCCCCGCATGGAAGTGCCTGGCGATTTCCTGGCAGGCGGAGACGATATAGCTCATATCCGGGTCTTTGGTCTTGCGCAGCGGTGTGGGTACACAGATGTTGATAGTGTCCAGCTCGAGCACAGCCGAAAAATCGGCGGTAGCCCGAAGCTTTCCGGATTCCACCAGGGGGCCGAGCGTCGCGCTGGGAACGTCGCCGACATAGGAGTCGCCAGCGTTCACGCGCCTGGCCTTCTCCTGGCTGACGTCGATGCCGGTAACAGAGAATCCCGCCTTGGCGAACTCCACCGCCAGCGGCAATCCCACGTATCCCAGGCCCACGACTCCCACGCGCGCTCCACGCGTGCGGATCTTTTCCTCCAGAATTTCGGCGGTTGAGAGCATCTTAGGTAATTCTCACACGAAGCACTCGCCTTGCGCGACGATCTCCGCGGGACCGGTGAGGTAAACGTCTTCTTCGATCCGCAGATCCAACGGGCCGGCGGGCGTGAGCACTCGCACGGGGGATGTCACCAGCCAGCGCGCCACCGCAGCCGCCGCTACGCCCATGGACCCCGTCCCCGAACTCATGGTCTCGCCCGCCCCGCGCTCATAAAACCGCGCCTCGATGATGTGCTCGTCCATGGTTTTGAAAAAAGAGACGTTGGTACGCTCGGGAAAGAGCGGATGCGACTCGATTTCCGCTCCCATGGCACGCCAGTCGAAATCGAAATCGTCCACCGGCACGGCGCACTGCGGGTTTCCCACCCACAACAGCGTCACGTCGCGCAGCCCGGTAGAAAGCGACAAATGGAAACTCACGGCGGCGATCTCCGGGCGGCCCATGTTCATTTCGAACACGAAGCGCAAGCCGGCGTGCTCGACGAGGCGCAGCGTCTTGACGCCCGCTCCGGTGCGCAGCTCGAGCGGCGCGGACGCGCGACTATCCTGGACGCAACCATGTTGAATGAGGAACGCCGCCGCGCAGCGCGTGCCGTTGCCGGAAATCCCGGCCATGCTGCCATCGGAGTTATAGAGCTGGATGGAGCCGTCCACTTCCGGGTCCGGCTCCACCAGCATCCAGCCGTCCGCGCCCACGCCGGTATGGCGGTCGCACATGGCGCGGGCGATTCCAGCGAGATCGGACGGGGGCGCGTCGCTTCGCCAAGTCAGCAGAAAATCGTTCTTGGCGCCGTGCGCCTTGGTGAATGGGATCTTCATTTCCCGGTGCCCTCGACCTCAATCACGGTTTCCTCCCGTGCGCCGGTAAATCTCGATCGCCGGCGCGCCTTTCACCATGATGCCCTTTTCCAAACTGTAATGGCCGTCGCGAACGACAGCGGCCGCCACGGCGTCGCCATGCATCGCCACGGCCCACTCTTGCCACAAGAACAGGTCGGGCCGCCTCACCGTGGCCAACCACGGCAGGCCGTTATCCCCGGTGAATGTCTCGCGCAAGGGGATTCCCATCTGGCGGTAGATCCCGGTCAAATCGCCGAACGATGTGATGATACCGGAACCGCGCACGTAGCGGGGCGCCAGGAACTCCGCAGCCTCGCGAGTCCAGGCGCGGCGCGCCTCCGAATTGACGCGCGATTCCTCCCAGACCACCCACTTCCGCGGCTGCGGATCGACTATCCAGTGAACCGTTCCGGCTGCGATTATCAGCGCCGCGGTGATGACGCGCATGCGGGAAGGCACAATCGCGACCAGTCCCGCGGAAGCCACGGCCAGAAAGGGCAGCGCCGCCAGTCCATAGCGGGTGTTGTAGTACGAGTGGGGCCAGAGTGTGGGCACAAAGATGGGGGTGGCGGAGGAGTGGATACTCCAGATGTAGAACACGCCTGGGAGCGCCAGCAGCGCCAGCGGCCAGAAGACGCGCCGAGCGAGTGACGCTGCCGCGCCGGCAATCGCCATGAGCGCCAGCCCCGGCCCGGCGCATACTTGAGCCGCGGTGCGAAAGTAGAGCCAGGCCGTTGGCCAATCGCCTTTGCCCGGGTACGGCTGGTTGCCTTGGATGGCCCACGCCGAATATGGGCCCCGATAGAACTCCAGCGGATCTCCGTACAGCCACCAGTTGTGCGCCAGCCAGTAGACCGGGCCCAGCGCGCCCAGAGCGCAGAAGAGCATAGCCACTCCTATCCGCCGCCGCCGACCCGCGCCCAGCAAGTACAGCGCGGCAAAGGGAATGAGAAACCACCCTTCGTACCGCGCCAGCGTCCCGGCGCAGGCAGCCATGCCGGCGCCGGCGGCAGCCCCCCACCCCTGCGTCTCGCGGAACCGCACGCTAAAGTACAACAACGCCATCAACGCCGCCAAGAAGACCGCTTCGGTCATGGCCGTCGACTGCAAGTAAAGAAGGTTGGGATTCAGCGCGAATAGCGTTGTGGCGGCCACTGCGGCGGACGCGGATGCAAACACCCGCTGAACCGCCGCAAAAAGAAACCCGCCCGCCGCCACAAAACACACAGCCGCGGAGATGGACCCGGCAATACCGCTTCGCCACCATCCGTCGACGCTGGCGAAGGGCAGCATCAGCCAGTGCGGAAGCGGCAGCCACGCGGTGCCGATCTGGTCGTATCCCGGAGTTTCCGAATCGAGAATGCGGCGCGCGATGTTGAGGTGCGCTTCGGCGTCGCCGTAGTACAGCAGCCAGCCGCGGCTATAGAAAAACCAGATCGCCGCGGCGCTCCAGGCGGCCAGGGCGAAAACCACCCAAACGCCCGAGCCTGTTCGCTGTTTCTGCATTTAGAACGCGGTGCAGTCCTTGAACTCCCGGTAGCGCGCCTCAATTTCTTCGTGGGTAAGCGTGCGGAAACGGTCCACTCCGAACTTCTCGCAGCAAAAGCTGCCCATCACCGACCCGTAGATCACCGCGCGCCGCAGCTCCGCGACATCGATATCGCCGTTCGAAAGCTCGATTCCCTGCCCCGCCAGGTAGCCGATGAACCCGCCGGCGAACGAGTCCCCGGCGCCGGTCGGATCGAACACGTCTTCGAGCAGATAGCCCGGCGCCATGAAGTGGCAGCCGCGGCGGAACAGGATGGCGCCGTATTCACCGCGCTTGATCACCACGGTGTGAGGCCCCATCTCCAGAATTTTCGCCGCCGCGCGCCGCAGGTTGTGCTCACCGGAAAGCTGGCGCGCCTCGCTGTCGTTGATCAGCAGGAAATCCCACTGCTCGAGCGTCTCCAGCAGCTCGCCGCGAAAATCCTGGATCCAGTAATTCATGGTGTCGCCGCCAGTGAGCTTCAGACGGCTCATTTGCGTGCGCACGTTCTTTTGCAGCGCCGGCTGGATGTTGCCCAGAAACAGGTACGGTTCCGAGCGGTACGATGGCGGTAGTTTCGGGTTGAAGTTCGCGAACACGTTGAGGTCGGTGCGCAGCGTGGAGCGGTCGTTCATGTCGGCTGAATAGACGCCCGCCCAGAAGAACGTCTTGCCGCCCTCGACGCGCTCCAGGCCCGTGAGGTCGATGTTGCGCGAGGCCAGCAGGTTTACATCTTCCCGCGCGAAATCGTCCCCCACCACGGCCACAATTCTGACCGAAGTGAAATACCCGGCGGCCAGCGAAATATAGGTGGCCGCGCCGCCCAGCATGCGGTCCACTTTGCCGTGCGGCGTCTCCACGCCGTCGTAAGCGACGGATCCCACTACCACGAGTGACATGTAAGAGAAGATTGTAACCTGATAATCCGGGTTGGCGACGCCGCTAGGGTCAGGCTTGCCGCTGGCTGTCGGTTCGTTTGATCCATTTGTAGGCTTTGATCGAATTTCGCCAGAAGTATTTTTCGGCCGCCGCCTGTCCCTTGCCCATGAAGTACTCATGGACAATCTTGAATCCCACCGGAACCGGCAACCACTGGTCGCCGTTCGGCCAGTCGCTCCCGTAGAGCACGCGGTCCATTCCGAAGACGTCCACTATTTCGTCGATCCTGGGCCGGTAGAATTCGAGATCGGTGGGGATCTTGCCTTCCACCCGGCGCAGCACCTCCGATACCTTTACGTAGATCTGCGGCCGGTCCCGGATGGCTTTCATGCTGGCGTCATAGGAGGCCTGCGCCACGGACTCGGTGGGCCGCAACATCTGCGGCAGGTGATCGATGACCAGGCGCAGATTGGGGACGCGGTCGCTCACGCGCACCACACCTTCCAGCAACGACACGCTGGGATTCGCCGTATCCATAACCAGGTCCGCATCCGCCAGGGCTTTCAGGTCGGCGACAAACTCCGGCCGATCGACTTCATGGACTGCCGGGCCTTTCTCGCCTCCCCGGCCTGGCCGCCCACCCAGCCCATACCGGATACCCCGAAAGAGCGGGTTCTTGTGGAACCTATCGAGCTGCGCCTTGAACTCGGGTGTACCGGGCGTCAGGTGCCCGATGGTTCCCACCATGATGGTGTCGTCTCTGGCCACGTCCAGCACCCACTGGTTATCCTCCAACAACGGGCTGCACTCGATCTCAATCGCACCCACGATGCCCAGTGGCACGGCAATCGGGCGGTAACGCGAGGGCAAGGAAGGCATGTACATGACCTTGTGCGCCGGGTTGTTCGCGCTGGGCCATGGCACGCCCCCGGGACGCGACGTGTCGAACAGGTGAATATGCGTATCGATGATAGGTATGGATGAGGGGGTCTGCGCGCCCGCATCCGCCAGGGTCAAACCCGCGGCAACGCCGAGAAATGTCCGTCGATTCATAGTCGGATTCCGATCTTCTGCCTTCGCACTTGAGTATAACGCTACGGCTCGTCCGGAAAGATCCGGCGCGTGAGGTCCTCTTGCGGCTTCCGGCGCAAAGCGCTCCGCATGCCTCCGACAAACGCCACCGCCGCCAGCCCCCACACGATGAGATCGACGGTATCCACGGGATTGCGGAACGCCACCGCGACCACGCACACCACCGTGCGGATCGCCCACCCATAAAGCCTCGATGGCTTCTGCCAGCCTTTGCGCACAGCCACTGCCGAGCGCCCGGCCATGAACGCGGCGCCCATGCCGAGAAACCCCAGCAGGCCGCGCAGGAATTCCATTGGTACGGCCATCATTTAGAAGATATCACCGGCGGCAGCGTTATATACTCGCTGAGAGAGGACAACCCGTACCATGAAACGCGCACCGACCCCCGTCCTGCTGATCGCCGTTGCCACGTCTCTCGGACTCGCCCAGGACCAGAGGAAAGCTGCCAAGAGGACCCAACCCAGCCCTCCGGCGGCTACTTCCGTCACCATCAACGGCAAGACCATCGGCATCAAGTACTGCGCTCCCTCCATGCGCGGCAGGAAGATCTTCAACGGTACCGACGTGCTCCAGCCCGATGACACCATTTGGCGCGCCGGCGCCAACGAGGCCACCGCGCTTCACACCGATGCCGATCTCGACATCAACGGCCTCGCCGTGCCCAAGGGGGACTACACCCTGTTCGTCTGGCTGGACCCCAAGCAGTGGAAGCTCGTGGTCAACAAGCAGACCGGCCAGTGGGGCACGGAATATCGCCAGGAGCAGGACCTGGGCCGCGTGGCCATGACCATGAGCAAACCACCCGCTCCCATAGAGACCTATAAGATGACCCTCTCCAGCGAGGGCGGCAACAAGGGCAAACTGCAACTGGAGTGGGAAAACGTCATCGCCTCCGTGCCCTTCACGGTCAAGTAAAGGCCGGCGCCGTTTGAGAGCTTGTGCCAAGCCTGCCCGGCCGCTATTCCTTCTTTTTCAGCAGGTGGGTGTTGTCCTGGATAAACTGGCGAATCTGGTCCGCCATGCCCAGCAACTTTTCCCACTGCTCGCGGTAGAGTGTGACAGGAAAGCGCCCCAGTCCGTAGACCGAGAGCGCACCTTTCTCGCTCACCTTCAGGGACATTTGCCCGCGCGCGGGCTTCTTCAGAGCTTCATTCTCAGCGCGTAGCCGCTCGATCTCCGCTCTCAGTTCTTCTTCGGTTGGCATAGTACTTATCCAGGACTTCCATTTTGGGTCCCGGTTTCCAGTCAGTCTATCACGGACTGGCTACTTTTGATCTTCCGAAGTGCAGGTTTCTTCTTTGGAAGCCGTCTTCGCCCCAGCAGGGTGCGGTTGTCGCCCTACCGAAAAAAATCAAAACCCGGAAACCCTCTCTTTTCAGCGGGTTATGCTTCAAGAGTTCTGCAAAAGTGAAAGGGAAGATCGATTTGGGCGATTTCGGACGGCTGCTGATTGCAGCAAAACTGCTCCGTCCCCATCTGGCCCTCCCGCATTGGCCGCCCTCCCACCACTCCGCTCGGGAGGTCCGAAACCGGGACGAGCCGGTCCGCAGACCACTCCTCGATCTGAATACGGTTCCCGAGGCCTTCTTGGTGTCCGTGGTGTATAATTCCATACCGAAGGAGTGCGGCATTCCTTCGATGGAGGTAAGCATGAGAATGAACTGGACTCGCGTGATCCTGGGCGGTATCGTTGCGGGGATCGTGAGCGACATTCTAGGGTATGTTGTGGACGGCGTGATGCTCGGCCCGCAGTGGGCCGGCATGATGAAGGCACTGGGCAAAGCGGAGTTCTCCGTCAGCCAAAACGTGGCGTTCAGCGTCATTGGATTGGTCTATGGAATCTTCATGGTGTGGCTGTACGCCGCGATTCGTCCGCGTTACGGCGCCGGACCGAAAACTGCGGTATGCGCGGGACTGGCAGTTTGGGCCGCAGGAACCCTGCTGCCCAACGCCTGGGTGTGGGCCGCCGGCCTCTTCCCAACCAGCCTTACCGTGATGACGACCGCAGCAGCGATCGTCGAGTTAGTAGTCGCCGCATTGGCTGGCGCAGCCTTCTATAAGGAGGGCGCAGAGTCCGTGTGATCGACGCCATCCGCCGGGCTTGGTCTTTATGCCGGGTCCAAGGAGTTCCCACTTGTGAAACCGATTGTGATCGCCGCTGCGCTGGTGTTCGCTTTTGACGGCTGTGGCCAGACTGCGTCCCTGACCCCGCTGGAACGACAGCGGCTGGTCGCGCACCTGGAGATGACCGGAAGCTGGCTAGCCGATGAGGTATCCGGCCTGTCTCCGGCGCAACTCCAGTTCCGGCCAGCGCCAGAGGCATGGAGCATCCTGGAAGTGGTAGAGCACTTGACAGTCGCCGACCCTATCTATTGGCGGCAGTTGCACGAAGCGATGCAGGCGCCGCCGCGCAGTCGGAGGGATGATCCCGCCAGGGATTCAGACGTTCTCTGGTACGGCATCGACCGGACCCAACGGCAGAAGGCGGTGCCATCGGAAGAGCCGAAGGGGCAATTGCACGATTTGAGAACCGGGTTGGACGCCCTCCGGAAGCTGCATGCCGAGATGCTGCAATATGCCAGAACCACCGCCGAAGATCTCCGGAGCCATGTAGTGGAAAGGGAGGGAAGCGATGCATATCAGTGGCTGCTGCTGATTTCCACTCACGAGCAGCGGCACATCCTGCAGATTCGGGAGATCAAGGCGAATCCGAAATTCCCGAAAAAGTAGCGGCGCCGTTCGATCCGCCCGATGGGCCAAGCGGTCACGCCGCGCCCGCCGGACTGCCGTGCACGTGCAAGGGGGGCTTCGCCTGCGCCGCCCACGATCAGCCTTCCCGCGCAAGGGGCGTTGTTCAAGGTCAGACTCACTCGGTGGAGTATACTGCGAGCCAATGGGGACCCCAACCGGTCCAATGTCCAATACGGAAAGACAAGAGGATGAGAAGAATCTCCAGTTTCGTGGTTGTAATATTTGTCTTCACTGTTCTAACAGCGTTCGCGCAGGTGAAGGAGCGGCCGATTCCCCGCCTGGTGAAGAAAGATGGGCGCTACGCTCTGTTTGTCGATAATGCCCCCTACCTCATGTTGGGCGCGCAGGTGAATAACTCGAGCGGCTGGCCCGAAATGCTCCCGAAGGTGTGGCCGGCCATTGAGTTCATGCACGCAAACACCGTCGAGATCCCGGTCTACTGGGAGCAGTTCGAGCCCCAGCAGGGGCAGTTCGACTACAGCGTCGTCGACACCCTGCTGAACCAGGCTCGAGCCCATCAGGTGCGCCTGGTGCTGCTCTGGTTCGCCACCTGGAAGAACGGCAGCCAGCACTATATGCCGGAGTGGATGAAGCTGGCGCCCGAACGCTACACGCATTTGGTGGACAGGAACGCCCACCCGGTGGATTCGCCGTCGCCCTTCGCCACCGCCTCGCTCGAGGCGGACACCAAGGCCTTCGCCGCCTTGATGCGTCACCTCAAGACGGCGGATCCGCAGCGCACCGTGCTGATGGTGCAGGTGGAGAATGAACCCGGCACCTGGGGCACTCTCCGCGATTACTCCCCGGCCGCGCAGAAGCTCTTCGAAGGCCCGGTCCCGGCCGATGTCCTCCAGGCCATGAACGTGCAACCCAGCGCGTCTTCCCCGAACTGGCAGGAAGCCTTCGGGCCCGAAGCCGAGGTCTGCTTCCACGCCTGGTCCGTGGCGAAGTACATCGGGCAGGTGGCCGCCGCCGGCAAGGCGGTCTACCCGCTCCCTCTCTATGCCAACGCCGCGTTGCGGGACCCCATCAAGCCGGGCGCGCCGGGCAGTTACGAAAGCGGTGGCCCTACCGACAACGTCATTCCGATCTGGAAAGTCGCTGCGCCCGCGCTCGACATGGTCTCACCCGATAACTACACCACAGACGCCACGGCCTACCAAAAGGCGCTCGAGCTCTATCATCGCGACGACAACCCGCTGTTTGTGCCCGAGACCGGCGGCAGTCCACGGGTTTTCTTTTTCGCCCTTGGCCATCAGGCCATCGGCTTTTCGCCCTTCGGCATGGACTACACCAGAATCCGCGCCATACCGGATGCCGCGCGGCCGAAGGACGAGTTTCTTACCCCCTGGGCGCTTACCGGGACGAAGGAATTCGTCGCCCCCTTTGCACCCACCTACCGCTTGATCGGTCCCATGGCTCGTGAGGTCGCCCGCCTGAATTTCGAAGGCAAGCTCCAGGCCGTTGCCGAAGAGCGGGGCAAGGTCACGCAAACGCTTCGGTTCGGAGCGTGGGACGCCACCGTGTCCTATGGAGTTTGGTCGCGGAACGGTCGCCCGGCGGGCAATCCGCAGCCCATGGGAGGGGCCCTGGTTGCCCAGCTCAAAGACAACCAGTTTCTGGTGGCTGGATTCTACTCCCGCGTCGATTTCAGTCCCACCACGCCGGATAAGCGCCGCCAGTTTCTGCGCGTCGAAGAGGGAACCTACGAGAACGGCGTCTTTAAGTTCCTTCGCGTCTTGAATGGTGACCAGACGGATGGGGGGCTGGATTTCAGCTCCGAACCGCTGGTTCTCCGCGTCTCTGTCGCAACTTACTAACACAAGCGGGGGCGACTGGCAGCGCCGTCCCCCGGGAGTTTCCAGATTTAGCAGGGTGCTGCAACGACTTCGAATTTACGGAATTAGGAGATAGTAATGAAACTTCGACTTTGGTTTTCCTGCACTCTCATTTGCTCTCTCGCCCTCGTTGCGAGTCAGTGCAAAAGCGGATCGGTCTCAACCACCGCTGCCTCGGAAATCCCTCGCTTGCGGAAGCACGGTACGGCCACCCAAATGATCGTCGACGGCAAACCGCTTTTGATTTTGGCGGGAGAATTGAACAACAACGGCGCCACCAGCGTCGCGTACATGAAGCCGAAATGGTCCAGGCTCGTTGAGAGCAAACTGAACACCGTCCTAGCGGGCGTTTCCTGGGCCCAGATCGAACCACAGGAAGGCAAACTCGACTTCAGTGTGCCGGACGGCATCATCCGGGACGCACGGAGTCACAACCTGCATCTTGTGTTGTTGTGGTTCGCAACCTGGAAGAACGGCTCATCCAGCTACCCGCCCGACTGGGTGAAGAAAGATTTCGAGCGCTTCCCGCGCGCCCAGATCGCAGGGGGTACGGACTGCCCATCAAGTCAATCAGCCTGCCGACAACCTGGCGCCCAGACCGCACAGGGCAGGGGCATCGAACTGCTCAGCCCCTTGGGCGAGGCGACGCGGGACGCCGATGCTCGCGCCTTTGCGGCCCTGATGCGCCATGTCCGCGAAATCGACGGCCGCGAGCACACGGTCATCATGATCCAGGTGGAGAATGAAGTGGGAATGGCGATGGACTCCCGCGACCGCTCGCCCGCGGCCAATCGGGCTTACGAGGGGCCGGTTCCGAAGGAACTGATGGACTACCTTCAGACGCACAAAGATACCCTCATTCCGGACCTTCACCAAGTGTGGGAGGCGGCCGGGTTCAAAACGTCCGGGACTTGGCAAGAGGTGTTCGGCCGGAGCACGGCGACGGATGACATCTTCATGGCCTGGAACTACGCGCGCTATGTCGGCCGGGTGGTGGATGCGGGCAAAGCCGAATACCCGATACCGATGTACATGAACACGTGGCTGGTAGGATTTACGGATCCCGTACGCGCGAGCGGTAGCCCCAAGCCCGCCCTGATGGACGTGTGGAGAGCCGGGGCGCCGCGAATCGATATATACGGGGTCGACTGTAGCGGCAACTTCGCGATGTTTTGCGCCAAGTACACCCAATCCGGGAACCCGCTGTTTATACCCGAGACGGGCGGTGGGGTGGAAGGCGCAGCCAGAGCGTTCTACGCCTTTGGACACCATGATGCGGTCGGTTTCTCGCGTATGAGTGGGGGGATAGAAAGGCCAACGACTCTCGACAACGAGCTGATCGGCAGTTACGACCTGATCACGCAATTGGCGCCCTTGATTGTGGAGCACGAAGGCGACGGTACGATGTCCGGCGTTCTGCTGGGCCCGGACGATCCGCCGCAAAAGGTCCAGGTGGGGAATTACACGCTGGAGGCCTCGTATTTCAATCCCATGAGGCCTAGGCCGGGGCAACCACAACTTCACCCACCGGAAATTCCGTCCCTCGCGGGGGCAATTTTCATTGCCACGGGGCCGGACGAGTTCTTCGCGGCTGGCAACGGCGTAATCGTCAAGTTTTCTCCTAACACACCGGGGCCCCCGTTCGCCGCACCCGCCACGGTGGAAGAAGGCGCTTTTGTTAACGGCCGCTGGGTTCCCCAGCGTCGGCTGGCCGGCGACGACTCCCTGTGCAGCATGGACTCTACTGCGCCTGGTTTAGAGGGGGAGTGTGTGGCGCTGCGTTGGCCACCGGGAAGCGTGGTGGGCGCATACAATGCACGTGCCGCGGGTGAGGGCATCCAGCGGTTCACGCTGTACCGCTACCGGTGAGCCTGAGCAGGCAGAGTCTGTGTAGGAAGAGCTTGGCCCGCCGCTCCATCTGCGGCCGAGTACTGCCAGGTATTGTCCACCACGCAGCATCGCCCGCCTCCGCGCCAACCGGACAGATCACGTGTGAACTCGACCGGACCACTCACATAGTAGCGACAACAGCCAGCGAAGCGGCTTGCCTCACGCGGTCCAGAGTGGCATACTCTACCTGATCGGGCTCTCGAAATGGAAGTCCCGGTCTAGTCTCGCAAGCGTCGCACACATCCATGGCGCCCACGCCACCGGCACCGAGGTCTTCCACGGAATATGAACGCGCGACCTACCGAAAGGTCACCTGGCGGCTCATGCCCTTCCTCTTTGTCTGCTACATTTTCGCCTATGTGGACCGCGTGAACGTGGGCTTCGCCAAGCTCCAGATGCAGCGAGATTTGAACATGAGCGACGCGGTCTATGGCGTCGGCGCCGGGATCTTTTTCCTGGGCTATTTCATTTTTGAGATTCCGGCCAACATGATCATGCAGAGATTGGGAGCCCGGCTCTGGCTGGGGCCCATCATGATTGTTTGGGGGGTGGTCTCGGCTTGCACCATGTTCGTCAGGAGCGCCACCGGCTTCTATGTTCTGCGCTTCGTGTTGGGGATGGTGGAATCCGGTTTCTTCCCGGGGGTGATCCTCTACCTGACGTACTGGTATACGCGACAGCACCGGGCCAAGATGGTGGCTGCGTTCATGACCGCCAATCCACTGAGCGGCGTGCTGGCGGGTCCCATTTCCGGGGCGATTCTGGCATTCGCGTCGGACGCGGGAGGCCTTCGGGCCTGGCAGTGGCTCTTCTTGCTCGAAGGAATCCCTTCAATCCTGGCGGGCGCCGTGACGACGTTCTTCCTTGACGACAACCCGTCGAGAGCCAGGTGGCTTACGAGCGATGAACGTGGTCTTCTGCTGGACCGGCTCCAGAAGGAAGAAGACGCCAAGAGGAGCGGGGGCAAATCCCGGCGCCGCCTCATCGACGCCTTCAAGAGCGGCCAGGTCTGGCTGCTGTGCGTTGTCTACTTCGGCTTTGTGATGGGCAATTACGGACTCTGGTTCTGGCTGCCTCAAATGATCAAGGACACGCTCACCCCGGACCCTTGGAAGATCGGCCTGGTTTCGGTGATCCCCTGGGCCACTGCGGCAATCGTCATGGTGGTCTTCGCCCATCATTCCGATATCACCGGTGAGCGGCGCTGGCACGTGGCACTGGCCGGCATCCTTGGATTCCTGGCGTTTTCCGCGAGCACCCTTCCGGGAATCTCGGGAGCGCTGGGTCTGGCCGCTCTGACCTTTGCGGCGATCGCGGTCATGTGCGGCCAGTCCACGTTCTGGGCCCTGCCGACAGCGATCTTATCCGGCTCGGCCGCCGCCGGGGGCATCGCGTGGATCAACTCGGTGGGCAATCTGGCAGGCTACGTGAGCCCGTTCGTCATAGGCGAGATCCGCGATGCGACCGGCAGCATGACGCTGGCACTGCTGGTGCTCTCCGCGTCGTGCTTGATGGCTGGTCTGGTCGTGCTTCAGGTGGCGAAACCGAAAAAGGATAGACTGGGTGTCCCGGGTGAAGGGACTAATGTGGGTCACAAAGGAGGTCCCCTGTGACCCATCTACGAAAAACGATGCTGGAGGAGCTCTTCGAGCCGACGTTACTAATCTGTAGGCAGAAGCAAGCCTTCGATTCGTTTAGAGCATGATGGTGATTGATTTTTGATAGCCGGCGGGGCCGTGGATGTAGCCCCATCCGTTGATGACGCGGTCCCAGGCGTAGAGGAAGAAGGAGTGGGCGCAGTGGGTCGAGGTCGGGTCGCCTGTTACGGTGGCGTTCCACGGAGTGGGGCCTGGGGGTGGGACATCGGTGTCGGTGATGCCGGTCCAGATACGGGATGGGGTGATGTGACTGGCGTAGCTGTCGGAAGATACGCCTTTGGACTGGTTGTCTCCCCAATAAGCGGTCAGGCTCCAGGCGAGGAGGTGGGCGGGGGCGGAGGCGGTGACCTCGAACGTGAAGGTGGGGGCGCCGGTGGTGACAATGGCGCAGGTGTTGATAGGAATATTGCCGGGTTGCTGGAGGATCTGCTCGATGTCGGCGGTCGGCTGAGTGTTGTCGATCATGAGGACGGCAAAGCGGCCGGGGTCGGTGTCGTGTCCTATCTCGCTGGCTGCGCTCTCGGCGGAGAAGAGCTTGACGCTGATGGTATTTAGGGCATTGGGCTGGCCAGTGGTATCGAGCAGCAGGCCAAGCCAGTTGTTGAGCCAGATCTGTCCGGCTGAACGCAGGGGGTAATAGCCGCTGACGGGGACCGTCGTCTGGAGCTCGAAGACATTGAGCGCAGTGCTCCATAGATAGTCGGAGAAGGGTTGGCTGACCATGACGCCGTTGATGAAGACCTGGTAAAAGCTGGCTCCCATGGCGCGGGCACTCTCCCAGTTGATCATCAGGGGTAGGGTTCCACCGAAGGGACAGTCCTTGACTTGGAAGAAGTAGGTGGGGTCCATAGTGGTGTCGGCGTAGCCGCTGGGAAGATGGGTGGTGTCGTTGGGGACGAAGCCGATGGCCAGGAGGATGGGGCCTGCAGCGGAGATGAGGGAGGCGGCCAGATCGACCTCGGCGATGGTGGTGGCGCTGGTGATGAGGATCTGGTTGGGGGAGAGGACGTTGACGCTGTACGGGTTAGCGGCAGTAGGGCCAGCGATGGCCGTGACTGTCGCCGGAGTGGCAGTGAGATTAACCGTGAAAACGGTACCGGTGGGGTTGGGTGTCGGAACCAGGATTACGCTTTCGCCGGCGTCGGCCCAGGTGAGATGACGGGGTCCGTTAAGGCCACTCGCGATCTGGAGGCTAGTGTTGGTGGCAAGGTCGAAGCGCATGATGTTGCCCACGTCGCTGCTGGCGTAGATGAAGCGGCCGTCGGAGGTGACGAGCACGCCGCGAGGACTGGCGATGCTGGCCATGACCTTCTTGGCCCCGGTGGCGAGTGTGACACGCTGGATCTGGCCCGCAGTGAACTCTGCTACATAGGCGTAACCGTGGCTTTCGTCGAGCGCCACCTGGTCGATGCCATTGAAGCCGGAGGCGACGACGGTGGCGGCGGACCGGTTGAGGTTGGTAAGGCTGAGGCGCAGGAGAGTGCCGGGACTCTCCGTAACGTAGGCGTGGATGCCGTCGCTGCTGAGTTCGATGTCGTGCGGCGCGTTGTAGCCGGTGCCAAGGGTGGTTTTGACGTGGGTGTGGGCCGTCACAGAGACGATGGTGTCGGCGCCCGCATCCGTGATGAGGAGCTGATCGGTGAGTTGTCTGTAGTCGCTGCCTCCGGCGTCGTCGAAGCCAGTTGCAATGGTGGTGGGAACAGGTATCGGCATCGGAACCTCTCTGATTAACGATTTAAGGTAATCACCTTACACGGGATGTCCGTTTTTGGCTACCCTTGTGGAGTGATTATACACCCAAACGCCCCGCTTATGCCGCCTTTTGAATTTTCTCGTCCGCGACTCAGCCTCGCGAGATCCCCGCGTGGTTCTCAGCGGAATTAGATGTTAGGAACCACTCATCGGCGCTGGCAGCGCGGGCCAAATCCCGAAACAGTCGGACACTCGTACAAAGGTCGGATGCTGCTTCTCCGGCGAACCGTTCAAGGACGCCGATCGCCAACCAGTAGCGGGGTTCGTCGGGTTGCTTGTTGGTTCGATCAATTACTTCAGCGATAATCGCTTCCAGTGTTTGTGCGGCGAGCAGGATGCAGATCCCAACGATCAGAGGACGGGGCTTGGCGGGTTTCGCACAAGGGCGCCGGATCGCTCCGGCGCCGTTCGTATTTGCGAGCGGGGCAGCGGCGGTTGGCAAGGCCGAGCGGGACGCCATCCTGCCCCACGGGGCTATTACTGCTTGCCGTGCTTCAGCTTTTCGCGCTGTTCCCTGAGCACGGCCTTGCGGCTCAGCTTGATTTTGTTCCCTTCGAGCGCCAACACCTTCACCAGGATCTGGTCGCCTTCCTTCAGCTCGTCGCGGACGTCGCGGATGCGGTTCTCGGCGATTTCGCTGATGTGCAGCAGGCCGTCCGTCCCCGGGAAGATCTCGACGAACGCTCCGAAATCCACCAGGCGCACCACTTTGCCCAGGTAGGTCTTGCCCACCTCGGCCGTGGCCGTGAGGTCGGAAATGATCTGGATCGCCTTGTTGGCCGATGCTTCGTCGGCCGACGCCACGTGGACTGTTCCATCGTCTTCGACGTCGATCTTGACGCCGGTCTGCTCGATGATCCCGCGAATAACTTTGCCGCCGGGTCCAATCACGTCGCGGATCTTGTCCGTCGGAATGTGCAGGGTGTAAATGCGCGGCGCGTAGGGGGAGATGCTGGCGTTGGCCTTAGGCAGCGCTTCGTACATTTTGTCGAGAATGAAGAGGCGGCCGCGGCGCGCCTGCTCCAGCGCTTCCTTCATGATGGCGGTAGTCACGTTGGGAATCTTGATATCCATCTGAAGCGCGGTGATGCCCTCGCGCGTGCCGGCCACTTTGAAATCCATGTCGCCGTAGTGGTCTTCGGCGCCGGCGATGTCGGTCAGAATGGCGTAATCCTTGCCTTCCATGACGAGGCCCATGGCGATGCCGCCCACGTGAGCGGCCAGCGGCACGCCGGCATCCATAAGCGCCAGCGATGCGCCGCAGACCGTGGCCTGGGAGCTCGAACCGTTGGATTCGAGGATGTCGCTGACCACGCGCATGGTATAGGGGAAGGCCTCTTCGGTGGGGATCAGCGCGGCGAGCGCGCGCTCGGCGAGCGCCCCGTGGCCGATTTCGCGGCGGCCCGGACCGCGCATAAAGCCGGTTTCGCCGACGCTGAACGGCGGGAAGTTGTAATGCAGCATGAAGCGCTTGGAAGCGGATTCGCCGGGCTCGAGCAGCTCGATGCGCTGCTCGTCTTCCTTGGTGCCCAGGGTGATGGTCACCAGCGCCTGGGTCTCGCCGCGGGTGAACAGGGCCGAGCCGTGGGTGCGCGGCAGGGCGCCGGTTTCGATGGTGATGGGACGGATCTGGTCGAAGGCGCGGCCATCCGGACGGCGATGATTCTCGATCATCTCGTGGCGGAAGATCCGCTCCCTGAGCGCCTCCAGGCACTTGGCGGCTTCAGCCTGCTGCTCTTCGGGTTGCGCTTCCACCACACGCTTCTTCAAGGCCGCCACCAGCGTGTGGCTTTCGGTCTTGTCGTGTTTTTCGGTATTCAGGGCGTCGGTCAGTTCCGCGCGGATTTCCTTCGAGATCTGATCGTAAAGGGCCTGGTCGAGCGCCGGCGCCGCGAATTCGCGCTTGGGCTTGCCCGCCAGCTTCATCAATTCGCGAATGCCGACGATGATCTTGTTGCAGCACTGATGGCCGAACTCGATGGCGCCGAGGACTTCCTCTTCGGAGACCTGCTGGGCGCCGGCTTCCACCATCACGATGCCGTATTCGGTGCCCGCCACCACGATGTTCAGCTTGGATTCGCGGCCCTCGGTGTAAGTGGGGTTGGCCAGGTACTGGCCGTCTTTCATGCCCACGCGAACGCCGGCCAGCACGTGGGGGAAGGGAATATCGGAAATGGCCAGCGCAGCGGCTGCGCCGACAATCGCCAGGGAGTTGGGATCCTGCTCGGGATCGGCCGAAAGAACCATGGCGATGATCTGGGTTTCGTAGAGAAAACCTTCGGGAAACAGCGGCCGGACCGGACGATCGATCAGGCGGCTGGTGAGAACTTCTTTTTCGGAGGGACGCCCCTCGCGTTTGATAAAACCGCCCGGGATTTTGCCGGCGGCGTAAGTGTACTCGCGGTAGTCAACGGTGAGCGGGAAAAAACCGGCGCCCGGTTTGGGCTCATCGGCCATACAAGCGGTGACCAGGACCACCGAGTCACCGGAGCGAACGACAACGGCGCCGTTCGCCTGTTTGGCCACCTTACCGGTTTCAAGGGTAATCTTGCGGCCATCCAGATCGACTTCAACTGTGTGCAACATTCTTCTTTAAGAACCTCCAACCTCGGTCCGGAACCAGTCCGGGCCAGTCACGATTCGGCATCCGTAAACGGAGCCGTTTGAGACTAAAGTTGACAGGGTGAGTAGCCCAGGCCGGATCGAGGTAACGCGCCTCAGCTCCGTCCCGGCCAAATTGGCATGAATCGGAAGCACCTGCTTCCCAAGAATGGACTAGCGGCGGATGCCCAGCCGCTGCAGAACCGCTTTATAGCGCTCTGGATCCGTATCGCGCAGGTAAGTCAGAAGCCGGCGACGCTTGGCTACCAGGGTCAATAGCCCCTTGCGGGAACCATGGTCTTTTTTATGCGCCTGGAAGTGCTCCTGCAGCAGCGAGAGTCGCTGGCTCAACAGGGCAATCTGTACTTCTGGTGACCCGGTGTCGGACTTGTGGCGCTGATTGATCGCGAAAACCTGCCGCTTTGCTTCAATCGCCAGTGCCATTCTAGAGGTAATGCTCCTTGTCTTCTCTTAATCTCGTTTTGGTACTTTTCCAGAATACCACACACGGAGGAAAAGCCGTGGGGAGGGTCGAGGTTTGACAATGGCTATGGCAGAGCCCAATATCCCTCGCGCGTCTTTACCTGAAGCTCCGGCCGGCTCTTCACTGCGACCCGAATTGCATGGAACTTCCCCGGCTCGCCGCCCTTCGGCTCGAAGCTGAGGATGTACTGACGGTGCACCTCTTCGCCCACCAGTTGAATGGCCTGCTCCAAAGTGTTCTTCCTCAGGAAATCCAGCGTGCGCCCGCCGGTGGTGTTGGTGAATAGGCGGGAAAGATCCGGCTGGTGCAAGCGAATCAGCTCGCCCAACGCATAGATGTAACCACCCGGTCCCAAGTCGGCCGGCACCGGCGTGCCGTCGGGCGGCGGACAGAGATCGCACTGTTTGATCTTGATCCGCTCCGCCTCGGGTTTCAGATCCTCGGCGGTCTTGGGCTTTACCGTGAACGGCTCGAGAAATGGCGAAAAGGTCAGCCAATAAACCGTGGCATTGAGCCGCTGGATCAGCTCCACCACTTCCGGCAGCTTAGCGGCGCTGGAACGGTCGCGCCTCTCCGCAATCATGAGGATGATTCGCCGCCTTCCCGCCGGCCGTTTTTCCAGCATGAGCAGCGCCTCGCGCAAAGCATCGAGCATGTGCGCGCGGCTGCCTTCCATGCGCAACATGCGCAGCGCATGAATCACAAAATCCGGGTTGCCGGTGAAGTCCTGGTGGACCTTCACCCGGTCGCTGAACGAGATGACCGCCGTTTCTCCGGCATCCGCCGCCAGCAATTGGGTAAACAGAATGCCGCTCCCGCCCAGCTTATCGATCACGGCTCCGGAGTTCGAGCTGGCCTGGACCGCAACCACCAGAGAGATCGGATACGTCATCCAATCCATCTGTATCGCCTGCGGCACATTGTTGTCGTAGAGAATCAGGTCTTCGGGCGTCAGCCCGTCAACGTATCGCCCTTTGGAATCGGTGACGGTGGTGGGTGCAACTACCAGCGGAACCGTGCTTCTGAACTGCGCCCCGCCGGAGCAAGCAAGCCCAACGATAGCCGCGGCGACACGCATTGGGAAAAGCCGAGCAGCTTGTGGGCCAAGCATGTGGGGCCGTTCTTCTAGAACACCTGAAAACAGAACACCTGGTTGGAGCCTTCCGGACTGAGCGAGTATTCGCCGGGATCCAGGCTTTCGTTCACCTCGATTCGATACAGGTCGGAGCCGAGGCGCGTGACCTCGACGCGGATGGCCTTGGGCGGGTGCTTGGGCGAGAACAGGATCTCGCGGCGGTCACTCTTGGAATCGAGCTTGAAGAGTTGGAGGCGTTCCGGGGCCAGCTTGGCGGCCTGCAACAGGAATATGGGCGACGCCAGCGGCGTCTTGGCGGAGGAGTTGGCGCCTTCGACGACGTAGAGGATATCGTCCTTCTTCTTCTCCTCCTTGGCCTCGGCGGCCTCGGTGGGGACGAGGTTGTCGGCGTGCTTCAGATATGGGAGGTCCGCCTTGGGAGGACGCGGGCCGGTGTACTTTTGGGCCGTAGCCGTCAGAACCACGGCCAAGGCCAGCAGCAAGAATCGGCGCAGCATAGTGGTTCGGAACTATCTTAAACCAAAATTCCGCCGCGGTTCGTCCATATCGCGCGGCCGTTCGTCCATAATGATGAAGGTGACTACCCAGACAGCATCCGAAAGCCGGGCGGCGCGGGCGATTTGGGGGGCCTTCCAGTCCGGCCGGCCACTCACGTATATCCGCACCGTCGAAGAACAGCGGGTCGCAAGGGTGCTGCGGGAAGTAGCCCTGGGGCTATTCGCCGCGCCGGTGCCCGTTTGGACCTGGAGTCTCACGGATGGCCTCCGCCGCGATCGCGAAGCAGCCGAGGCCGGCACCGAGGCTCCTCGCCAGGCTCTGGACTTCATCGCCGCGCACAACGGCGCCGCTATCTTCCACCTCAAGGACTTCCATGAACCGCTGCGGGAATCTCCCGAGGTCCGGCGCCGTCTTCGGGACGTCTACGAAAACTGCCTGGACCAGCGGAAGTTTGTCGTGATTACCTCCCCGGTGGCATTCATTCCAGAGGAGATCGAGAGAAGTGTAGTGTTTCTGGAACTCCGGCCGCCCGATCGGGTCGAGTTAGTCGAGGTGTTGCGGGAAGAGGCTCGGCGAATCGCACCGCCGAGCGAGAACGGCTCTATCAGCGAGGCGACACTCGAACAGATAGCGGGCGCATTGCTGGGACTGACGCTCGACGAAGCTCGCTTCGCGTTGCGCCGGGCCCTGGCCGCGCGCGGACATCTCGGACCCGAGTCCCTGCCGGTCTTACTGGAAGAAAAACGCCTCCTAGTCAGCCGGAGCGGCGTGATCGAGTACATTGCCGAGGGTGCGGGCATCGGCGACATTGGCGGCCTCGAGGAGCTGAAGAAATGGCTGCTCGAGCGCCGGGAGCTGTTTCGAATGCGCGACAGCCTGACCAGCGAAATCGTGCCCAAGGGGGTCCTCCTCATGGGCATCCCAGGCTGCGGCAAGAGTCTTGCGGTCAAAGCCATTGCGTCTGCGTTTAGTCTCCCGCTATATCGGATCGACATGGTCGAGGTCTTCTCCGGCAGACATGGCAAGCCCGAAGGCGCATTCGTGGAAGCGTGCCGAATGATGGAGGATATGGCGCCGGCGGTGCTTTGGTTCGACGAGATCGAATCGGGGCTCTCGACCACCGATTCCGGCGGGGAACAGGGCAGGATCTTCGCGTTCTTTCTCACCTGGATGCAGGAGAAGGCCCACGGGCTGTTCGTCGCCGCCACCGCCAACCGGATCGACCTCCTCCCCGCGGAAATGATTCGCAAGGGACGTTTCGACGAGGTGTTCTTCGTGGACCTGCCGCTCGACGACGCACGGATCGAGATCTTCAAGATCCACCTCATTCGCCGCGGCGTGGATGTGGCCCCATTCGACCTCGGAAAACTGACGCAGTTCACGGGTGGGTGGGCTGGAGCCGAGATCGAGCAGTGTGTGGTATCGGCCCTTACCAAAGCACGGCTCGCAGGCCGGCCGGTAAGCGAGGAGGATCTCATCCGCACCGCCGTGAAGATTGTGCCGCTCTCGCGCACCATGAACGAGCAGATCAATCACATCCGGGCCTGGGCCTTCGAGCGCGCCGTCCGGGCGTCTCTGCGCGAGTGAGGCGAGGGCCGCCGGCGGTCATCCGGCGCTCGGAGACTGTGCTTCGGAGAACTGCTTGATGCGCACGGAGCCTTCCGGGAAGCAGGCGCGGATTTCCAGTGTGCCTCCCATGGCCTCGATAAACTTGGTTAGCGTGCTGACGTACATGTCGGACTGGCGCTCAATCTTCGAGACGGTGGCTTGCTTGATGCCCAGGGTTTCCGCCAGACGCTCCTGGGTCAATTCACGGGCGGTGCGTAGTTCATCGAGAGCCATGTCATGCAGGGTGACTTTGACGCGTGCCTCGACGCGTGCGCGGGATTCCGCCGGCAGTCTATTTCGGAGTTCGCTAAAGTTTCTTGCTTTTGCCATGGTCTTCACTCTCTTCCAATTCGACAAGGTGCCGTTCGTAGAGGCGGTCGGCGAGGGGCACGGAAGTTTCATACCACTGTTCGTTCCCCGTCTTATCGCCGCCGATCAGCAGCACGGCATTCCGCTGGGGGTCGAAGGCATACAGGACCCGGTAGGGCCGGCCCTGGTGCTGTATGCGCAACTCGCGCATGTGGGCGTAGCGGCTCCCGGAGACGCCGGAAGAATGGGGAAACTTCAACTCGATGCCCAACCGAGCAAGCAGATCCACCGAATAGGTCACACTTTCCTGCTCTTCGATGCTCAAGCTATTCCACCAGCACTCGAATTCGTCGGTGAAGAGCACCGAACATTCCATATTATGAATATAGATGAAAATGAATATCGCGGTCAAGGGGAGCCGTGCGCGCGTGAATCCACGCGCGGCGTGGCTGGCGGGCCGGCCGGTGAGCGAGGAGGATCTGATCCGCACCGCCGTGAAGATTGTGCCGCTCTCGCGCACCATGAACGAGCAGATCAATCACATCCGCGCCTGGGCCTTCGAGCGCGCCGTGCGGGCGTCTCTGCGCGGGTGACGTAGAGCCGGATGGCATCCGGCAGGTAGCACGCCAGACCGTATTGCCATTCAGTCGTAGTACTCCCAGTCAATCATGTTTGCTTTCGCCAGGTGCGGTATTCTTGTTGGCTTAGCGAAAGGTGCTTTTGGTGGGGTTCACTGGACAGGAGCCCAACGGTCCCTAATTGCGCCCGTTGCGGCTATCCTGTCGCCCACGGTGAAATAGAACTCCAAGGCCCTGCCGTCTTCCATTCGCAGCGTCAGTATTTCTCGTGGAGCGCCGCAAGCAGGCCTGACCGACCCGCAAATGCTCTGTATACCGGGAATTGTCCCGCCGAACCCATCGGGGATGTCTTCTTGCGAAATGTCCAATTCGTAACGGACGGCTACCGACTGCCCAACGGCGGGCGTTATGTTTCCATTGCCGCTCAGTGTACCAAGGTGTCGCACGGAACCTCCTTTCCCTTTTCCCAAGTATCCATTGTATTATCGCACTGTGAAAGTGGTATCGGGCGGCCCCGGTGGTATCTGTTTCGCCATCACCCTCCGCATTTCTTCAGGGCCTATCAGCGCCTTCAGAAAAAGGCAAAACTGCATGGGCCCCAATCCCAAGAGGTCAAAAGCCAGCGGATTCGTTAGGCACGATTGCATTTCAGGCCTCCTGGTACGATAATCTAGTCCAGCCGTGCCAACGGAGAAACTACATGAAAACACTCCTGACGCTTCTAGTTTTTGTGGCCGGTTCGTTCACCGCTTGTGATTCTGTACCGCCGCAAACGTCAACCGCAACCGCAGACGCTCCTGTACAGGCGCCGCCGCCAACGCCACAACCCCCGTGTCCAGTGAAGCTAACAAATATACGGATGGTTCACAATTTGGAAATGGACGTGTATGCCACAATCACAAACGTATCCAAGTCAACCATCATCGCTGTTTCTTTCGATGCTAATCACACTAACAATTTTGGCGATACGCTAGAACCTTACAAGACTGCCTTGTCTGCTGAAGATACACTGCGTCCCGGTCAGTCGGAGCCGATGCATTGGGAGGTCTTGATGGAAGAGCACACCAATTTTGAAGGCAGAAAACCTGGCACATCGGAAATGCTCCTTGATCGTGTCTCGTTCTCTGACGGACAACGCAAACAGGGAATTGATTTTGAAGGGTGTGACTTTATCAGGTAGGGGCGCTGTGAGCGTTCTGTGCGCCGTGGCGGGGTACTCTGGCAACTTCAAATGGGCCACCGGCACCGAAGAGAAGAGCAATCAAGCGGGGTGATTGGTAACTGATCTTCACTGCTGGCCGTTAATCCAGGTCATACCTCCTAAACTCCGAAGGCTCTCCATTTGGGTGAGGGGCCTTGCGTTCCGCCACTTTCTTGGTGAATTCAGTCGCATACGGTTGTGGCAATGCTTTCCTGAATTGTTGCCACCTGTCCTTCAGTTCCTGATACAAAGCTTCCTGTGCCTGCTGTGTTATTTCTTTCGGAGCTTTATCCCGTGCATAGGTCACATGGGCCAGCTGCCTGTTTATCGGCTTTCGCCACTGCTCGAAAACGGGCAATGTCGTCTTATAGCTGGCCACATAGTGATCCGCTTTAATGCAGTCACTGTCTTTGTTCTCGAAGAAATCTGCAAGTTTCCGACAGTTCAGGTAGAAGGCGTGGCTGATGTGCGTGTTGATCGGCGGCTTAAAGTAGTTTCCCTCTGTATCTCGACCAGTCAGAACCATCTCTGCGGATGAGACGAAGTTCGCATACTCGTGAACAATATGGTGAACAGCCAAGAGCCGTTTAGCCAAGAGATTCTTCAGTAATGCCATAGAATGTAGTTTATCACCTGTTCGTGGAAAAATTCGAAGTTTCATTTCAAATCGAAATCTTCAACGACGATTGCCGCCCGTGACGCATTCACGTAATCAGCAGATTCCTCCGCACGTTTGACGCACTTGGAGCACCATAGTAGGCGCTGTTCATCATCTCTCAAGAACTGCCGCCGCGGCGTAAAAGCTCAGCGCATTGTCCCCCTGTCTCACGATGCGCGTGCGCCGCAGCTCGCCACAGACATCGGCAAGCGCCTGCCGCACAGAGTGCTGCGCCACCGCGATCTTCGGCGGGTTCTCCGCGAGCACTTCCAGCAGCGCGGCGTATTCGCGCTCCAGATCGTAAGGCGGATCCAGAAAGACAATATCCGTGTGGTACTTGGGGAGGGTCACAAGCACCGGCCCGGCGACCACCGTGGCGCGCGGCTCAAGGCCGAGCGACGCCAGATTCTCTCGGATGGCTTCCAGTGCTGCGCGGTGGCGCTCCAGAAAGAAAGCGTGGGCGGCGCCACGGCTGAGGGCTTCAATGCCGACAGCGCCGGATCCCGCGTAGGCGTCCAGGAACGTCGCGCCTGCGATGCGCGGCGCCAGGATGTCGAACAGGGTTTCGCGCAGGCGGTCGGGCGTGGGGCGGGTGGCGGCGCCGGGGATGCTTTTCAGGCGGCGCGAACGGAACTCTCCCGCGATGATCCGCATCAGCCCACCGTCACCAGGCCGTAGCGGCGCTGCCAGTGGTCGCGGATGTAAGCGACGGCGCGGCGGAGATCGTCCTCGGAAGGCGGCCGGGCGATGAAATCCACGGCCTCGCGGCGCGCCACTTCGAGGATTTCGGCGTCGCGCAGGATGTTGGCCACCCGCAGCGAGGGAAGGCCCGATTGTTTGGTCCCGAAGAACTCGCCGGGGCCGCGCAGCTTGAGGTCCATTTCGGAAATGTAGAAGCCGTCGGTGGAGTCCACCAGGGTGCGTATGCGCTCGCGCGCGGCGTCGTTCATTTTCTCGGTCACCAGGATGCAATAGCTCTGCGCGGCGCCGCGGCCCACGCGCCCGCGAAGCTGGTGCAACTGGGCCAGGCCGAAGCGCTCGGCCTGCTCCACCACCATGACGCTGGCGTTCGAGACATCCATACCCACTTCGATCACCGTGGTCGAAACCAGGATCTTGACGAGGCCCTCTTTGAAGCGCTGCATGACCGCCTCTTTTTCATCGCCGCCGAGACGCCCGTGCATGAGGCCCACGGGGATATCGGGGAACACTTCGCGCGAGAGGTGTTCGTACATCTTCTGCGCGGCTTTCATGGCCTGGGTTTCGGATTCTTCGATCACGGGGTAGACCACGTACGCCTGGCGGCCTTGGTCGATCTGCCGTTTCATGAAGCTGTAGACCTGCTCCACGCGGTCGGCGGTGGCGTGTTTGGTGACGATGGGCTTTCTGCCGGGGGGCATTTCGTCGACGACGGAGACGTCCAGGTCGCCATAGATGGTCATGGCCAGGGTGCGGGGAATGGGCGTCGCGGTCATCACCAGCACGTCGGGATGTAGGCCTTTTTCGACCATGCCGAGGCGCTGGAGGACGCCGAAACGGTGCTGCTCGTCGATGATGGCGAGGCCCAGCTTGTGGAACTCGACGTCTTTTTCGAGCAGCGCGTGCGTGCCGATCGCCACGTGCGCCAGGCCCTCCGCCACCAGCTTCTTGAGCTGCGTCTTTTCGCGGCTGGTGAACGAGCCGGTGAGCAGCACCGTCACATAGCCCAGCTTGGAAAGGATTTGTTTGAAGTAGAAGTGGTGCTGCGCCGCCAGGATTTCGGTGGGGGCCAGAACGGCCACCTGGTAGCCGTTCTCGATGGCGATCACCGCGGCCTCCGCGGCCACGATGGTCTTGCCGCTGCCCACGTCGCCTTGCAGCAGGCGGTTCATGGGGTGCGGCTCTTGCATGTCGTCCGCGATTTCTTTGATGACGCGTTTCTGCGCTCCGGTGGGTTTGAAGGGCAGCATGGCCTTGACGCGTTCGCGCACGCGGGGGCCGATTTCGAAGGCGATGCCGGGCAGCATTCGCGCCTTGCTGCGCTTCAGCGCCACGCCGCACTCCAGCCAGAAAAACTCTTCGAAAATGAGGCGGAACTGGGCGGGCGAGCGGAAAGCGTTGAACAGGCGGAGGTCGGAATCGGGCGGCGGAAAGTGAATCTGCCGGATCGCGGTCCAGCGGTCGGGCATTCTGAGGCGCTGGCGGAGATACTCGGGGAGCTGGTCTTCGAGCGGCGCGAGCGCTTCCAACACGCGGTGCGTGAAGACCCTCAATATGCGCGTGGTAAGCTTCGAAACGCCCTCGTAGATGGGGACGATGCGGCCGACATGTAGCGTGGCTTCGCCGTCTTCATCGTCGCCCGAGAGAATTTCGAACTCGGGGTGCAGCATGGTCACATCCCCCGAGTAGCTGTCGAATTCGACCTTGCCGTAGAGCGCCACCTTCATGCCCGCGGAGAACACGTTGGCCAGATAGCCGCCGTGAAACCACTTCCCCGCCAGCGTGGCGCGCGAGCGATCGGTGAAGCGGACCTCGAACAGGCCCAGGTTGCGGCGGCGGAAGCCGGAGAGCTTGGCCGAGCTGACATCCGCGATGACCGTGGCCATTTCGCCCGGAGCAAGCTGGGCGATGGTCTTCATGTTGCTGCGATCCTCGTAGCGGAAGGGGACGTAGCCCAGCAGATCTTCCACGGTGACGAGACCCTTGGCCTCCAGCATGGCCGCGCGCGCCGGGCCGATTCCTTTCACATAGGTGAGCGGGGTGGTGAGGTCCATGCGGTCTCGAACCCAGTGTACAATGCGCCGGTGGGGTAGACTGAGAGATTCATGTCCAAGCTGTTGGAGGGCAAACTCGCCCTCATTCTGGGTATTGCGAACAAATGGAGCCTGGCGTATTCCATCGCTCAGGCGTTTTCGCGGGAAGGCGCCACCCTGGCGCTGACCTATCTGGGCGACCGCCAGAAGGCGGCCATCGAAGAGCTATCCACGGACTTGAATGTGGCGGCCATTCTGCCGTGCGATGTCACTCGGGATGAAGAACTGGCGGCGCTCGCGGATTCGCTCGGCGCGCTCGGGCGCCCGCTCGACGCGGTGGTGCACAGCCTGGCATTCGCCAATCGCGAGGACCTGACGCGGCCGTTTCTGGAGACCGGGCGCGCGGGCTTTCTGCTGGCACAGGACGTGAGCGCTTATTCGCTGGTGGCGGTGGCGCGCGCCGCCGCGCCGCTCATGAAAGACGGCGGCTCGCTGAGCACGCTGACCTACCTGGGGTCGACGCGTGTGATTCCCGGTTACAACGTGATGGGCGTGGCGAAAGCTTCGCTGGAAGCGGCCATGCGGTACCTGGCGAGCGAACTGGGCGCCCGCAAGATTCGCGTGAACGCGATTTCGGCGGGGCCCATCAAGACGGTCTCGGCACGCGCTGTCAAGGATTTCTCGACCATCCTGGACGCCGTCCCGAGCCGCGCGCCGCTGCGGCGCAACACGGAACCGGCGGAAGTCGCCGATGCCGCGGTGTTTCTGGCCAGCCACCTGGGACGCGGCGTGACCGGCAATATTCTGTTCGTGGATGCGGGCATGCAAGTCATGGGACTGTAGCCTGCCATAATGATAGTGGTTCAACTATGAAAGTAGAAGTCGTCCTGTCGGAAACGGACATCGCAGAGGAATTCGCCGAGGCCATCCAGGCTCGCGACCTGCCGGAGAAGTTTTTCTTCTGGTTTCCTCGTTCAGCCATGGCATGGGCAATTTTGAGCCAGGACACCGGCCTGTATGGCGGGCTGCGGGCGACCTGGCAGGAGCTTTCGGCGGACATCCCCGCCATGGTAAAGCCATTCGGCACGCGGGTTCCGGTGATCAGCTTCGGCGCCGGGGATGGCGCGCGGGACCGCGTGCTGATGGGCGCTTTGAAGGCCGCCGGATTCGAGTGCCTGTATTTCCCCGTGGATGCCAGCCAGGCGCTGCTCGAAATGGCCTGCGCCGGAGCCGATGACGAGGATATTGAAACCGTGGGGATCAAGGCCGACATTTCCAGCCCCGTGCACCTGGTCTACGCGGCCGACGCCGCCGAGCCACCGCGGCTGTTCATCATGGCGGGCAATACCATGGGCGCGTTCGATCCGCTGGGCGAAATCCGCTACCTGGCGCAATGCATGAAGCCGGAGGACCGGCTGATCATCGACGGCGAGCTGTACGACGAGCAGAAGACCCTGAGCTACCGCGACCAACCGGCGACACAGAATTTCGCATCGGCGCTGTTCGCCAACCTGGGGATCGGCCGCGACGACGGCGAATTCCGGTTCAACCACAAGCGCGACGAACGCCACGAGGGACTGCACCTGATCACGCGGCACTTTCGCGCAGGCCGGGATCTTTCGGCGACCGTTGCGGGGGAGGAGATTCCCATGGAACGCGGCGAGCGCATCGGAATGAACTTCGCGTACTCCTACACGCCGCAAGCCTTCCGCTGGCTGCTGCACGAGCAGGGGGGCCTCGAGATTCTGAAGGAATACCGCAGCCCCGATTCGCGGTTTCTGACGGCGGTGTGCCGGAAGTAGGGTCTTCCAGGAGAGATGCCGGACTCCGCCATACTCTTGATTCATTGCCCCGACCGCAAAGGAATTGTCGCCGGGATCTCCAGTTTTCTGTACGCTCAAGGAGCGAATATTCTCCACGCCGATCAGCACCAGGACAACGATCTGGGCCTGTTCTTCATGCGCGTGGAGTGGGACCTGGCGGATTTCGCTCTGGACGACGCGGGATTCCGCAGGAATTTTCGACCGCTGGCCGATCAGTTTGAGATGGATTGGCGGCTGGCGTATTCGGCGGCCCGGCCGGCCGTGGCCATTTTCGTTTCTCAGCACCAGCATTGCCTGTTGGACCTGCTGTACCGCCACGCCATCGGAGAGTTGCGCTGCAACATTCCCCTCGTCGTCGGCAACCACGCCACCGCGTGGGAGCTGGCCGGTTTCTACGGTATCCCGTTCCATCACGTGCCCGTGGATGCGGCCAACAAGGCGCAGGCGGAGCAAACCCAACTGGCGCTACTGGAAGAACACGGAATAGAGTTGATCGTGCTGGCGCGTTACATGCAGGTGCTCTCGCCTGTGTTCGTGGCGCGGTACCGGCAACGCATCATCAACGTGCACCATTCGTTTCTTCCGGCGTTCAGCGGCGCGCGCCCCTACCAGGCGGCGTATCACAGGGGCGTCAAGTTGATTGGAGCCACCAGCCATTACGTGACGGAAGTCCTGGACGACGGTCCGATCATCGAGCAGGACGTCGTCCGCGTGTCGCACCGCGACCAGGTAAGCGACCTGGTCCAGAAGGGCCGCGACCTGGAGCGCATGGTGCTCTCCCGCGCCGTGCGATGGCACCTGGAGCACCGGATTCTGCACTATGCCGGCAAGACCGTCATTTTCGATTAGCGGAGAACGGGAAAGGGCGGAACGGCGGCTGGCTTGGTCCTTCCGACAACCAGCGCGGTGACAACAAACGCCGCTACCAACACCTGCCCCAGGAAAGATCTCTGCAAGACCAGCAGCAGCACCGGCGCGGATGAGAGCAGCAGGACGGCCCAGACCTTCAGCCAAGGCGGCACACCCGGCCGCTGAATGGTGAGGACCGAGAGCGGAATCACGAGCGTGCAATCGTACGCATAGGCATGATGTCCGAGAAGGAGACCACACGCGGCCGCCGCTGCGCCGGACGTCCCCACATCGGTGCTGCCGCGGCACGCCGTCCAAAGGAGCAGCACGACGGCAACCGCGCCGGCAATCTCCGCTGCTGCCGGCCATGGAAGCCAGGTAGCTATGCCGTAGAGGCTCGGCATGTTATGGACCGCGGGCGAGAATGCCGGCATTTGTGAGTATTTCGCGTACTGGAGCGGCCATCCGGACCCTTCGATCAGAAAGCAGGATGCGATCAGGGCCAAAACAGCTATGGCCCCGGCGATCAGCGTTCTCCAACGCTTCTGAGCCGCCAGCATGATGGGAATCCCCAATGCGAGGTGAAACTTGCAGATGCACAGCGAGAAGGCAACGCCGGCGCTCCAGGGTTTCTTTCTCTCCATCAACAGCAGACCGGCGGTGAAGAACATCAACCAAAAGGCGTCATCCTGGCCATACAGAAGATCCAGGGTTGCCGGCGTGGACCATGCCAGTGCCACCATCATGAGCAGTCGCTCGGTGCCGGGCCAGGCGGCGGCGAAAACTACCAGGGCGGCGAGACCGCCGGCCGCCCATATGGATCGCGCCACGGCGTAGGGGAGGCTGCCGAGAATCTTGTGTCCGTAAAGCACCACGGGCAGCCGGCCAGTAGGCACTTCGATGCCATTTTCGGACTCGATCTTCCGCAAGGCGTCCCAATCGTAAAGATGGCCGGTGCCGGCGAGACGGCTGGCGGCGTAGAACTGATTGAAGTCGACACCCCAGCCAGCCCGGTAGCGCACCCCAAACCAAATGTTGAACGCCAGCCCCAGAGCGATAACAATAGCGGCAGCAATGGCGGCTGGTGTTTTCTGGCGGCGAAGCTCCTCGCGGAATGAGATGTCCTGTATCAGATTGCCCGATATCCATTGTAGTGCGGAGTTGCGAGATGGGGTTTCCGGCTCGACGAAATCACTCCCCGTAACTGACTTCCAACTGCCGTGCGGAAATGGCCGAGTACACCAGCAGGATCAGCGACACCGCCAGCAATCCCGGCACCGCGATCCAGAAAGGCGTGGGGTCGGCCTCGATCACCATCACGTTAAAGGGCGGCGGGATGGGGACTTCCACAGGGCAGAGGTTCTTCAGGTAGAAGATCACGCTGATCTTCTTCAGCAGCGTGGGAAGGAAGGGGTTCAGGTTTTCCCAGACCCACACCACCGCGGCCGCGATCATGGGGTTGCGGAAAAGGATGCCGCACATCAGAAACACCGCGCCGTAACCGATGCAGGCCAGCGCCGTCACCAGCACGTAGGAGCCGAGCTGGCTCAGACCGGGGCCGTGCCACAGGTAGTCGGTCCAGGCCGGGCCGAAGTGGCGGCCGAGCAGGAGGAACGAGGCCGCCGTGCTGCCCACGAACAGCACCAGCGCGGCAGCCAGGCCCGCCACGTACTTGCCGGCTACCAGCAGCTCGCGGCGCAACGGCGTGAGGTAGTAATAGTGCAGCGTCTTTTCCAGCATCTCGCCGCGGAACAGGTTCGAGAAAATGCCCATGCAGCCGAAAAAGATTCCGCAGCGGAGAAAGTAAAAGTGGTACAGGGCGGCGAACACTACGCTGTCTTCGCCCACGCTGTGGCGGGCCCCGTGGAGTCTCATCTCCACCAGCCAGTGCATCAGCGACAGGAGCACGGGGCCGAGCGCCAGACAGTAAATCCACCAGCCGCGCCGGGAGAGGAAGGTTTTCTCCAACTCGAGGCGCAGAACGCCGCCCATCTGGCTCATCCAGAGATCCTTCATAGCGCGCTCCCTTCGCCGCCGATCAGGTACTGATAGACCGAATTCACATCGTCGTCCGCGGGCGCCACGGATTCCACCTCCAGGCCCGAATCCAGAATCACGCGGTTCAGTAGCAGGTAGAAACTGTCGGCGTCCTTGGTGCGCAGCAGCAGGCCCTTGCCGTCGGCGTGGATCTTGGCTTCCACCACGTGGTCCTGCTGAAAGAGGCGCGCGGCCAGCATACCGGGCCGGTCGCAGCGGACCAGGATCTGCATGGGCTGGTCCTTCACCTGGCTGCGGACGTCCTGGATCTGGCCTTCGGCAACCACGTAGCCCTGGCTCAGCAGAATCACCTGGTCGGAGATCTGATCCACCTCGTGCAGGATGTGGCTCGAGACGATTACGTGCCGGCCCTTCTCTCCCCATTGGCGGAACAGCGCGATGGCTTCGGAGCGCGCCAGCGGATCGAGCCCGTTCAGCGGCTCATCGAGCACCACCACTTGCGGATCGTGGGCGATGGCCTGCGCCAGCTTGACGCGCTGCCGCATGCCTTTGCTGTAGGCGGCCACGGTGCGATTGGCGGCGTCGGACAGGCCGACAAGCTGCAAAGCGGCCAAGGTGCGCCGATCGCACTCGGCGTGGCTCATGCCGAAGACGCGCAGCAACGAGTACAGGAACTGGTATCCGGTGAGGCCCTTGGGGAAGGCGTCGTACTGGGTGCAGTAGCCCGCCACGCGGCAAAGCTTCTCGGGGTGGTTCGGGGCGATGCCCAGCACGCGAATTTCGCCTTCGGTGGGGCGGATCAGCCCGGTCATGAGGTTCATGAGGGTGGTTTTGCCCGATCCGTTAGGGCCTACCAGGCTGGTGACGCCGGGCGGAATCGTCAAGCTCACATTGTTGATGCCCAGCACCTCACCGTAAAAGCGCGAGACGTTGCTGAAGGTGACCAGCGATTCGCTCACCGCACCACCTCCACGCCGCGAATCTTGCGGGCTAGCATATAGAGGCAGACCAGGCAGAGCACGGCCAGCGCGGTCCAGCAACACCACAGAGGAAGTTCTTCGCCTTGCGCCACGCGAAAGAAGACCGCGCCATTGGTGGTGTGGGCGTCGCCCTCGAAGAGATGCAGCCAGATGTTGCCGATCAGGTGGCTGATATTGAGCAGGTGGCCCCACCTGGTGCGCTGTACACCGTTGACAGCCGCGCCGAACCCGGCGGCCACGAAAAAGACGCCGAACATCAGGGCGCCGGCCACAGGCTTCCATTTCACCCAAGCCGAGAGCGCCAGCGCCAGCAGCGCCAGCACCACGATCCAGATCCACGCCCCGACGAACAGGCCGAAGGCCAGGCGCGCGTTGTCCGCGACCCAACTCCAGCCTTCCAGATAGCCCTGGAGAGAGAACAGCAACAGGCCCGGCACCCAGGTCATCAGCGACATCAGAATCATCAGGACGGAGAGCTTGCCCAACACGTACTCGAGCCGCGAAAAGGGCCGCGCCAGGTAGAGCGAGAGCGCGTTATTGGCCAGGTCGGGCGACACCTGGCCGGGACCGATGAAGGACGCCAGAAACAGCGCTAACATGCTCTGCCACCCGAGCAGCGACATGAAGAACGTGACGTTGATCGCGATCAGCCGGTTGGCGCCCGGCACGCCCACCAGATTCAGCGCACTGACGTTGTGTTGCACGTAGATGATGAGCGCGCAAATCAGCGGGTAGATGAAGCTGGCGATGAAGAAAGTGGTGAGAAAGCGCGAGCGGTGCAGGTCCTCGAAGGCGTAACGCGGAATCACCAGGAAGCGCGTCCACGACGACGTGAGCCCGCCATCGTACGGCCGGTAGGTCTTCTTATAAACGGCCATTGGCGGTCTCCATAGCTTTGAGGAAGATGTCCTCGAGCGAGTCGCGCTTGTGGCTGAGGCGGCGGATTTGCACATTCTGCTCGGCGGCCACCTGGTAGAGGCAGCGAACTTCGAGGCCATCGGGCAGAATCAGCTTGACGCGGCCCGGCGCGCCGGGAGCAGTCTCGCAGCCCAGCTTTTCCATGGCTTCGAGGAAACACTCCGGCCCAGAGGGCACCCCGGCACCGCCGCGCGTCTCGATTTCCAAAAAGCGGCGGTTGGCGCGGCGCTCCTCCTCCAGGTTGCAGAAGGCGGCGACCTTACCGTCCTTGAGGATCAGCACTTCGTCGCAGCACTCTTCGACGTCGCGCAGCAGATGCGAGGAGAGGATCAGGTGCAAGTCGCCGCGGTCGCGGATCTCCTGAATGAGCTGGATCATGCGCACGCGGGCGGGCGGGTCGAGCCCGTTGGTAGGCTCATCCAGAAATAGCAGCTTGGGACCGTGGGCGATGGCCTGCGCCAGCTTGGCGGCCTGCTTCATGCCCAGCGAATAGGTGCCCAGGGCGCGGTAGCGCACTTCGCCCAGGCCAACGTAGAAAAACGCTTCGTGGGCGCGCTCCAGGGCATGCTCGCGCGGCAGGCCCGCCAATTCGGCCATCAGCCGCACAAAGCGCACGCCGCTCATGCCGGCGATGAAGGCGTCGTTCTCGGGCATGTAGCCCACCAGCGAGCGCACTTCACGGGCGTGCGTGCGGATGTCGCGCCCGAAAATGCGCGCGGTTCCCGCAGCCGGCTTGTGAAAGCCCAGCAGCGTGTTGATGAGGGTGGACTTCCCCGCCCCGTTCGGCCCCAGCAGGCCGATCGAGCGCCCGGTGAGCGCAGCATTCAATCGATCGAGGATGACACGCTCGCCGAAGCGAACTTCGAGGCCGTCCAGTTCGATGACCGGGTCCATGAATCTATCTAAACGCAGGTTGGGTCCGGCGTGTTCCCTGCAATCGGGAGAAGTGCAGCGCGCTTCCGGCTATGCCAAGCAGGTCTCCGCTCAAGAGATCGGTCACGCTCTTGCCCAGCACATTCCCGTTACTGGCTATGGTAATCCGGTCCGGCTCGCCGTAGGCGGCGATCAGGCTAGGCTTGAGATTGCCCAGGTCCTGGAGAGGCATTTGCCGGCCGGGCCCGGAGGGCACCCCCGCGCCGCCAAAAGCGCTCAGAAGCCCGGCCAGCGGGGCCAGCGTGGTGCCCAGGTTCTGGTAGATCACCGCGGAGAAGTTGACGTGGCCATCGCGCGGCTCCATGGAAAGGAACTTAGCGGAGCGCGCAATCGAAGTCCCGGCGGCCTTCACCTGGAGTGCGCGGGCCACCAGCGCCCGCGTCGGTCCGGCGATCAGGTAGCCGTCGGCGAATGTGTAATGCGCCTCCGTCAGCGGGTTGGGGACGCCGCCCGCAATCATGTACCAGGTGCGGCCGTCGGCGGTCTCCTGCGAGGTGCGCAGCGGCTTCTCCCCGGATTTGGCGGCCTCGCGGTTGTACGCCTCCACCACCTTCTGCACGGTGGCTTCGAAGCGCTCGGGGTCGTAGACTTCAGCCAACAGCTTCCACGAGGGCACCGGGAAGGCGGGGCCGTCGAGCACCACCGCGAATTCGCCGCCCAGGCTGGCGGCCAGGTCGCCGCGCACATCGAAGCCGGCCTGCTGGCGGGCGTCGGCTAGAGCCTTCGCGGCCGCCGCCGGCGAGCGCTGCTCGAGTGACAGCGTTTCATCCACAATGGCAGCCGGACTCTTCACCACGAAGGCGGCGACCAGCGTGGCGTCCGGCGAAACATAGTCCAGCGCGCCCATGGGCGAGGGATCGGCCAGCCACGCGGCGATTCCGGTGCGTGGACCGTCGAAGCCCACGGTCGCGCGAGCCTCCATTTGGTGATTGACTTCCTTCTGCTCGGCGATGATGTAGCGGACACCGTTGAGCTGCGGCGGCGGGGTGCCCTCTGGGCCCAGCCGCGCCAGGTCGGCGCACAACAGCAAGCCTGCGCCTTCGCTGTACCGCTGGGCGATGCGCGCGTAGAGACCGGTGTTTTGGAAGCCCGAATCCAGCGCCGCCGCGAACGCCTCCACGGCGCCACCCGGCGGGCCGAAGGCCACCACGCCGGGACGCGTTTCGACGCTGACAGGCCATCCCTGCCGCTTCAGAAATTCGGGGAAGCCCTCGCGCTTCACTTCCGCGAAGACCACCGGGCCAAGCATCTTTCCATCCGGACCGGCGAAGGCAGTCACTATGATCTCCTCGCCGAGGTATTCGCTGGCGGCGCGCAGTTTCTCGATCACCGGCTCCACTTTGAGGCCGCTTCCAACCCACCAGCGGCGCAACTCGGGGCTGTCCGGAATGTTCTGCTGGAATGTGGTTTGCACTTCGCCCAAATATTGCGCCAGGTTCGGAATACTCACCACAAAAGCCGTGGACGCGGGCAAGCGGCCGACGAGCCGGCTGGAATAGCGAAGATCGGGCAGGTGCAACCTCTCGATACGGGTGCGGAGCGCGTCCAACTGCTTCAGCAGGCGGTCCCGGTTGCGGCTCCAGGAGATATCGTCGCGCACCGAAAGCGGCTCCAGGCTGGCGTTGGTCACGGCCTGCTCGCCGGGATGGAGCACCTTTTCCTGATTGTCTTCGCTCACCCGCACTTCGCCCTGAATCACGGAGACTCGAGATCCCTTCACTCCGGCGCTCACGCTGAAAACCGTGCCGGTGACGGCCACGCGGCAATCGGCGGTGGCCACGAACAGGTGGCCGGAGCGCCGCCGGGCGGCCTCGACGATGATGCTGCCGCGGTCCAGGTGAATGGTGAGATCGTTGCCGGCCTGCGAAGCCGAGTACCCGGAGCGCTCGCGCAATTCCACCAACGAGCCGTCGCGCAGTTGGAGCATGGCGTCGGAATCCTTGGCGGTGCGGATCTCGACCCCATCGGGAAGCTCCTGGCCCGCCGCCAGCACGCGGATTCCCGCCGGCGTGATTTCGTAGAGCGTGCCGGTCGCGGTCTGGACGATGGCGCGTCCGGTGCGCCCTCCGAACTGATCGACGGCCACCCAGATGGAGAGGCCCGCGGCTGCCACCACTACCGCGGCCACGGCCCAGCGGACGGTGTGAACCGTACGGCGCGGGGGGGCGCCGGGCCCAGAGGGCACCCCGCCCGGGGCGGGGAGCGTGACCACTTTGCCTTCGAGAACGTGGCGGCAAGCCACGCACTGATGGAGATGGTCCTGCAGCAGCAGAGCGCGCGCTACGGTGAGCCGGCCGGCGCGGTATTCGGGTATCAGCGATTGAAAGTCGGCGCAGCCGCGGATGTGCTCCGCGGCCTTCGGCGGAGCGCCCTCAGCCAGCCGCGCCCAGACGCGGGCGGCGGCGGCTTGGATGACGGCATCTTCGATGATTTCGTCGCGGATTTCAGTCACAGCTTGTTCCAGGGCAGTATCCATGGGGTTGTTCTCGGTCATGCCACACCTCCCAGGTACGCACGGTACTCTTTCTCCAGCCGGTCGCGCGTGCGCGACAACGTCACGGCCACGGTTCCGGGCGTGGTGTTGAGCAGACGCGCGATTTCGGGGTTCTCTTTTCCTTCGAAGAACCGCAGGATGAACATCTGGGCGATCCGCGGATTCAGCCGGGCCATGGCGCCGCGCAGCCATTCGCGGATCTCGCCGGAGCCGTGGACGCGGTCCGGCCGGCGGTGGGCGGGGTCGGCCAGCACCGGTTCCAGCTCATCCAGCGGCACGCTACGGACGTTTTGCCGCGAGCGGACCAGGTCCAGCGCGGCATTCACCGCCGAGCGGTGGAGGAAGCTGGGCATGTTGCCCACGGGCTCCGCGCCGGGGTCGCGCTTCAGCATCCTGAGAAAGACCGTTTGCAGCACGTCTTCCGCATCGGTGACGTTGCCGGTAATGCGGTAGGCCGCCCGGAACACCATGGCATGGTGCTCGCGGAAGATCGGTTCCAGGTCCGTCGGGGACAGGTTGGCCGGTTCGGTGGGGGCAGCCATCAGCGCTTTCATCCTATCAGGCTCTTCCAATGAAGGGACGGGTGGGAAGGGTGAGAATTAGCGGAGGGGCCAAGCTATCACCTTTGAGAGTAAACTGGTGTTGAGGACGACCGGCCCAAGGCGCGCAGCGTGAATCTTGTCGGCGAAGTGATTGCGAAAGACCCCGATGTTCTCGGCGGAACCCCAGTCTTCCGCGGCACGCATGTTCCTTTTCAGGCGTGGATCGGGGGTTACATAGCCCGTCCCCGAAGACTTTCAATCCTCAATGGCGCTCCGGATTCTCCGGACGGCTTCTGCGCATTCTATGTGGCCTTGAAGAAATTTGACTCTTTTTGGAAATCGCCGCGAATCCGGACCGTTTAAGGACTACCCAAAAGACGGTGGTATCGCGAGCTGCCTACCGCGGGAGATGGTGTACGTGTCCTTGCCCTCCTCCATCGAATTGAGTGCCCCCGACTTGTCGTTCTCCGATAGGGAAGCCAGTTCCAGAGCCTGGTGTTTGGTCATCCCAAGTCGAAACTGTTTGCCTCCGATGGACAGGCCATCATTTTAGCTGTTGCAAAGAGGAACGACGAGGAAAGTCACAGCGGCTAAGTGTAGTAATTTCATGGTCTCTTAGGCCCTTCCCCCAATTCGCTTGTTCAGCGGACCGAGCGCGAAGAAGGTCGATGATTTCCTGCCTTCCCATGTCCCAATTGTAAACCCCGGTTCTCGGGCATACCAGCGTTCACTACAAAATCGTCTCTTATGTGGGGCGGTGTGCGGTTAATGAGAAGCCCCAGCGTGGTTCTCTGAGCCGCTTTTAGGGCGAAGGAGAATAGCCCAAGGTGTCAGCCTTGGGAATGGAGATAAACGGTTGGAAAGCCCCGGAACGGGGCCTAAGATCTGTCATGACCAAGATTCTTACGCCCCCTCCGGGGGCTGAATCGTTTTCGTGCGTGTTCCCACGGCTTGCGCCGTGGGCTATGGTCTGACGCTCCTACGGAGCTAACGCAGCTCTTCCATCACTTCGTCCAGCGCCGCCTTCGGCGGGCGGGTGCGGGATTCTGGGAGCGTCCCGACCGGCTCGTCTACCATGTTCAACAGGTCGATGAAGGTGGGCTTCGCGGTGTTCACATACAACACGCCTGTAACCACTTCGCCCTTGGCGTCGGCCGCTTCCAGCAGGGCCGCCGCTGCCATGCGGTCGGTCGGGTCAAAATCGCGTCCCAGCTTGCGGATGCGCAGGTGGGACCCGTCGTGCATCTGCACGTCCATCACCGCGCCATCCGGGATCTCCACCGAAATATCCTCGAATGACGGCACGAAATCCAGCTCTTGCAGGGCCTCTTCGTGATCCTTCACATAGCTGTAGCTCTTGGTGGAACCCTCGTGGTCGTTGAAAGTAACACAGGGCGAAATCACGTCGATGACGGAGAGGCCGCGGTGCGCGATGGCCGCTTTGAGAATGGCCTGAAGCTGCTTTTTGTCGCCGCTGAAAGAGCGCGCCACGAAGGTTGCGCCCCATCGCAGCGCCAGGGCGCAGCAATCGAAGGGCGGCAGATCGTTGTGCACGCCGGTCTTGAGTGTCGAGCCCAGGTCGGCGGTGGCCGAAAATTGCCCCTTGGTCAGGCCGTATACGCCGTTGTCTTCGATGACGTAGATCATGGGCATGTTGCGGCGCACCAGGTGCATGAACTGGCCGATGCCGATGGAGGCCGTGTCGCCGTCGCCGGTGACGCCCAGGCCCATCAGGTTGCGGTTGGCCAGGATTGCGCCGGTGGCGATGGCGGGCATGCGGCCGTGCACGCCGTTGAACCCGTGCGAGAGTCCCAGAAAATAGGCGGGCGACTTCGAGGAGCAGCCGATCCCCGAAAACTTGGCCACCGTCCAGGGCGGGACGCCGAGCTCGTAGAAACACTCGATGAGGCGCTCGGAAATGGCATTGTGGCCGCAGCCCGCGCACAGCGTGGTCCTGGCGCCCTTATAACTGACCACCTCCAGCCCGATATGGTTGACCTTCTTGGGCGGAGGAGTCGCAACTGTGCTCATTTGCCCTCCTGTCCGGCGACATCGTCGGTGACCGTGCGCGCGTCCAGCGGCAGGCCGCCGTAGTAGCGCACGCTGCGCAGTTTGGCGATCAAATCCGCGTCCAACTCCAGGCGCATCAGGCCCAGCAACTGCGCGTCGCGGTTCTGATCCACCACGTAGACCCGCTCATGGCGGCGGATGAAGTCCTGCAAATGCGGGGTGAACGGATACGCTTTGAGACGCAGGTAGCTGGCCTCGATATCGTATTCGTTCTGCAACTGGTCGCAGCTTTCGCGCACCGCATAATCCGAAGTTCCTACGGCGATGAAGCCGATCTTGGCCCGCGGGCGGATCTGGACCACCGGCTCGGGAACGTGCCGGCGCATGATTTCGAACTTGTGCGCCAGGCGATCCATGTTGTTGATGTAATCGTTCTCGCGCTCGCTGTACTGGGCCTTGTCGTTGTGGCCGCTGCCGCGCGTGAAATAGGCCGCGGCTGGGTGATTGGTGCCGGGAAGCGTGCGACAGCCCACGCCATCGCCGTCCAAATCCCGATAGCGCGCGAAACCGCCCAGCTTCTGAAGATCTTCGGCAGTCAGCACCTTGCCGCGCTGGATGGGTTGTTCGGGGTACTGGAACGGGTCGGCCATCCAGTTGTTCATCCCCAGGTCGAGGTCCGTCATGACGAAGACCGGGGTCTGGAACCGCTCGGCCAGCTCGAAGGCTTCCATCGCCATGGAAAAACATTCTTCGGGCGAGCACGGGAAGAGCATGGGGTGCCGCGTGTCGCCGTGCGAGAGGATGGCGGTGGTCAGGATGTCGCCCTGCTGGGTGCGCGTGGGCAGGCCGGTGGAGGGGCCGACGCGCTCGACATCAAAGATCACGGCAGGCAGCTCCGCGTAGTAGCCCAGGCCTACGAATTCCGACATGAGCGAGATGCCGGGACCGGCCGTGGCCGTCATGGCGCGCGCGCCCGCCCAGCCCGCGCCCAGCGCCATGCCGATAGAGGCCAGCTCGTCTTCCGCCTGCACTATGGCGTAGGTGGCTTTGCCGGTTTCGGGATCGTGCCGGAATCGCTTCATGTAGCCGATCAACGATTCCACCAGCGACGACGAGGGAGTAATGGGATACCAGGTCACCACCGTCACCCCCGCGAACATGGCGCCGAGGGCGCAGGCCGAGTTGCCGTCGATGATGATCTTGCCGGCGGTCGCGTTCATGCACTCGACGCGATAGGGGTCGGTCTTGGCGAAGGTCCTGGCGGCGTAATCGAAACCCGCCTGGCACGCGCCCCAGTTCATGTCGGCGGCTTTCGCCTTGCGCTTGCCGAATTGCTTCACCAGCGCCGCGCGGACCTGCTCCATTTCGATGGAGAGCAACTGCGCCAGCACGCCGTCGTAAATCATGTTGCGGACCAGCTTGCGCAGCCGGGGCTCCGGACAGACCGGCGCCACGAGTTTATCGAACGGCACGGGATAGAAGTGGAGATCGCTGCGCAGCTCGTTGAGCTTCAACGGCGCGTCATAGACCACGGCGGCGCCGCTCGCGAGCTGCATGACGTCTTCCCGCGCGGTTTCGGGATTCATGGCCACCAGGAAGTCCACTTCCTTGCGGCGGCCGACGTACCCGTGCTTGCTGGCGCGGATGGTAAACCATGTGGGCAGCCCGGCGATATTGGACGGGAACATGTTCTTCCCGGAGACGGGGATGCCCATTTGAAAGATGGCGCGCATCAGGACGGTATTGGCAGTCTGGCTGCCGGAGCCGTTAACGGTGGCGACCTGAATGCTGAAATCGTTGATGACAGGGCGGCCCGCCTGGTCTGAAACAGGCGCCAGCGGCGAAACCTCTAGCGTTGACATCGATGGAGATTCCTTATAAGGAGAAGTGTGACCCAGTTCACGTTCATTTCATTATACGCGAAGGAACTGGCGCGGTGCAGTCACACCAGATGCTATTGCTCGTGCACGTCTTCCAGGTACGTGTACCCGTGCAGGCCCTCTTCATAGAAATGCAGCAGCGCGCCGCTTTCCTCGTAAGTCAGGCGGCCTTCGCGCAAGGCGGTTTCCACGTCCCGGCGCAGCTTCGTCACCAGCGAGTCCGAGGAAAATTGCACGTAGTTCAGCACCTCGCGCACCGTATCGCCCTTGATCACCGAATCCAGCATCACATCGCCGGTCGGTCCTAGCCTTACGTGCACGGCGTTGGTGTCGCCGAACAGGTTGTGCAGGTCGCCCAGGATTTCCTGGTAAGCGCCCAGCAGGAACGCCCCCAGGTAATAATCGCCGCCGTTGAAGGTGTGCAGCAAGAGCGTGCGCTTCACGTCGCGGCGGTCGATGAACGCGTCCACTTTGCCATCCGAGTCGCAGGTGATGTCGCCCAGCACCGCGGGGCGCGACGGCTCTTCCTCCAGCCGGTGAATCGGCATAATCGGGAAGAGCTGCTTGATGGCCCAACTATCGGGCATGCTTTGGAACAGCGAGAAGTTGCAGAAGTAAGTGTCCGAAAGCATAGCGTCGATGCCTTCCAGCTCTTCGGGGAAATAATCCAGCTCGCGCGCCATCCTCTGGATTCTTCGCGAAATCGCCCAGTAGAGGTTCTCCGCGATCGTGCGCTGTTCGAGCGAGAGGTAGCCGAGGCTGAACAGGTTGAGCGCCTGGTCGAGCGCCTGCTGCGCATCGTGGTAGCCTTCCAGCAGGTTCTTTGCGGTCAGCGAGCGGTAGGTTTCCTGCAAGTCGATGAGCGGCTGCTCGGCGTCCGCCGGCGGCTCGGGCGGCACGTCGGCGTCACCCATTCCGGCCACCCCCAGCACATTGAACACCAGCACGCTGTGATAGGCGGCGATGGCACGGCCGCTCTCAGTGACGATGGTGGGGTGCGCCACCCCTACTTCGTCGCACACGTTCTGCACATGGTAGATGATGTCGTTGGCGTATTCCTGGAGCGTGTAATTAACGCTCGATTCGAAATCCGTCTGGGAGCCGTCGTAATCCACGCCCAGGCCGCCGCCCACGTCCAGGTACTTCAGCCCGCCGCCGGCCCGCGCCAGGTCCACGTACACGCGCACCGATTCGTTCACCGCCGCCTTGATCTGGCGGATGTTGGTGATCTGGCTGCCAAGGTGGAAGTGCAGCAGGTTGAGGCAGTCGGCCATGCCGAGGTCTTTCAACTCCTGGAGAGCGCGCATAGCCTCGGTAGCGGAGAGGCCGAACTTCGACCGGTACCCGCCCGAGGATTTCCACCGCCCCGAGCCGCGGCTGGCCAGCTTGACCCTCAGCCCGATGGCCGGCCGCACTCCCACCCGCTGGCTGTACTTCAGGATGAGGTGCAGCTCAGTGTACTTTTCCACTACCGGGATGATCTGGCGGCCCACTTTCTGTGCCAGCATGGCCATCTCGATGTATTCGTCGTCCTTGAAGCCGTTGCAGATGATGGGGGTGTCATTATCCGCCAGCGCCATGACCGCCATCAACTCCGGCTTGGAGCCGGCTTCCAGGCCGAAATGGAACGGCTTGCCGAATTCCAGAACCTCTTCCACCACCTGCCGCTGCTGGTTGACCTTGATGGGGTACACGCAACAGTAGCCGCCCTGATACTTATGCTCCGCGATGGCCGTGTCAAAGGCCCCATGCAGCTCGCCCAGCCGGTGTTTCAGGATATCCGCGAAGCGGATGAGGATGGGGAGGCCGATCCCGCGCAGCACCAGCGTGTCCACCAGCTCCTTGAGGTCGATCGACCGGGCAGGGTCCTTTTCCGGGTGGACCCGGACATGCCCGCCGTCGCTCACCGAGAAGTAGCCCTTGCCCCAGCTCGCGACATCATAGAATTCGCTGGCCACCTGGGGTGTCCACCGCTCTGTCGGCTCCATCACCAGCGAGCCTTTGCGCCCGTTTCGTTCCAACGCGCCATCTCCTTACATCAACAGTGTCCTTCGAAATGGCGCAATGAGCAAGAAAAAACAAAGGGCAAGCTAAAGCATGCCCCACCTACCGCGCCGTAAACCGCGTCCACGGGCGCGCGGGCATATCTCTCAGAACGTCCTTCTGCCATGCGAACTCGGGATGCTGCGCCAGGTGCCGCGCCGCTTTGAAGCCCGTGCCGCAGGCGTGCCCTAGAGCGGCGGTCAGCGACATCTTCTCCGCTCCCGCCGCGTCCGTCACCTTGTTCTGAACGGCGCCCGAAGGCGCGTAGGGCAGCTCCCAGGTCGCCATCCCGCGCGGCGAAAGCTCGATATGCCCGCAAAGGGTGCGCTCGCTGGCATGGACTTTGCCTTCGTAAGCGTCGAAGTGGTCCGCCAGGAACCTCTGCCCCGCGGCTACGTCGATGCGGCCCTTGTTCTGCTCCATCAGCGTCAGCCAGCGCTGGTGCCGCGCGTTCGGGCTGTTGCCTTGGTCCGCCGGATTGAAGGTCGTCTCCTCTTGGGTGAGTTTCGGATTCACCGGGAAATTCGCGCCCACGAAAAAACCGTCCTTGGTGCGCTCCAGCGTCACATTCTTAAGCCCCAGCTCGAGGCTGGCAATCTCGTTGGTCTTGCGGTCGGCCACCAGCCAGTTGTTGGCATACCCGCCGTTGTTGCCCTCCTTCATGATTTGCGCGAAATCGTCAATGGAAGCGGCGTACTGCATGGCTTTGCGCGCCCGCACGAACTCCGGAACGCCGTCGGGGTCGAACCCGCTGAAATTGCTGATGGTGGTCTCGGTGATGATAATGCCTGCCGCGTTCACTCCGAAATCGTCGCCGCTATGGATCAGCCCCGGCATGCCATCCATGAGGATTCGGCTGCCTTTCGCCGGGGCGATGTCGAAAATGACGTTCCAGCGCTCGCCCGAGGCATAGCTCGTCCAATTGTTGTGCCCGATCACCACGCGTCCATCCTTGGTGTAGCTGCCGGTGGCCACGAACGCGCTGCAATGGTCTCCCGGGCCGGAGGCGGCGGACGGTTTGCCCTGGTCGAGCCACTTGTCGTAATAGGGCAGCTCGAGCCACGCGTTCAGCGCCACCACGTCCCATACGTCCAGCGTCGCGCCGCGCGCCTTCAGCCCCTCGGCGATACCCGCCATCTCGTCGCGGTACTCCGGCTCGATATGCGGCCAGAAGACCTCCTGAGCCGTCTTGCGGAAGAACTCCCAGGGCTTCTTCTCATCGTGCGTCATCTCGGTGGAGACGTCCTGGAATGTGTCCTTGATTTCTGGCGCCAGCAGGTATCCGTGCTGGAAGCCAATTTCGCCGGGCGTCCCCTCCAAATGCACCTGGATCCAGCCGTTTCGCTCGCCGGCGCGAGACGCCTTCTTCAGGCGCGGGTCGGTTTGGGGCTCTCGTGAAACCAGCGTGAAAGCCAATCCCAGAAGCAAGACAGCGGAGAGAAGTGAAGTGTAGCGCATCCCCGTTATTATAGTAAGGACGCTTGCATGGACGATACCACGCAGCTCCGCAAATTGACGGCCCATGTGAAGGCCGCGGGTTGAGCGTCCAAGCTGAGTCCAAAGTTATTGGACAAAGTCTTGGCGACCGTGCCCCGCTGGGCCGATGAAAACGTGCTGATTGGGTTTGACACCGCCGACGATGCCGGCGTGTACAAACTGACGCCGGAGTGCGCCCTGGTGCAGACGGTGGATTTCTTCACTCCCATAGTCGACGATCCCTATACCTTCGGCGCCATTGCCGCCGCCAACGCGTTGAGCGACGTCTACGCCATGGGCGGCCGTCCCATCTCCTCCCTCTCCATCCTGGCCTGGCCGGCGAAAGGCGATCTGTCCGATCTCGAGCACATCCTAAAGGGCGGCGCGGATAAGATGCGCGAGGCCGGCTGCTCCATCCTGGGCGGACACAGCGTGGCCGACGACGAAATCAAATTCGGCTATGCCGTGACGGGCGTCATCCATCCCGCGCGCGTCAAAGCCAATTCCGGCGCGCGCCCCGGCGATGCCCTGGTCTTCACCAAGGGCCTCGGCACCGGCGTAATTTCCACCGCCCTCAAGCGCGGCATCGCCAACCCCGGACATGTCGAGACGTCGATTGCATCCATGCTCACGCTCAACCGCCGCGCCTGTGAAGAGATGCTGCGCTTCGATGTCCACGGCTGCACGGATGTCACTGGCTTCGGCTTGATCGGCCACGCTCGCGAAATGGCGTTGGCCAGCCACGTCACGCTCGAAATCGCCGTCGACCAGCTCCGCTTTCTGCCCGGCGCATTGGAGTACGCCCGCCAGGGCGCGATTCCCGGCGGATTGAAGAACAACCGTGAATTCGCCGCCTGCTCCGTGGAATCGCTTCGCCAATTGCCGCCCGAAATCGAAGATCTGCTCTACGACCCGCAGACCTCCGGGGGACTGCTGATCGCGCTGCCCGAGGCGGACGCCGGGCCACTCGCGAGCGTTCTCGAAGGCGCTTACCGCGTCGGCCGCGTGCTGGCGCGTCAGGAGAAACCCATCCGCCTGATATGAAATCCAACCCTATCATCGTGGCCCTGGATGTCGAATCGGCCGCGGAAGCGCGCAGCCTGGTCGCGCGGCTGGCCGGCAGCGTCGATTTCTACAAGGTCGGCATGGAACTCTACGCCGCCGCCGGCATGGATTTCGTCCGCGAGCTGCTCGGCCAGGGCAAAGACGTTTTCCTCGATCTGAAGTTCTACGACATTCCCGAGACCGTGAAGCGGGCCGTGGCGCAGGTGGCGCACACCGGCGTTCGCTTCCTCACCGTGCATGCCGTGGGATCGGTGATGCGCGCGGCGGCCGAGGGCCGGGCCGCGAGCGGTCTGAAGCTGCTGGCCGTCACCGTGCTGACGAGTTTTGGCCGCGCGGACCTGGATGAACTGGGCTACGCCTGTGAAGTCTCCGACCTGGTGGAGCGGCGGGCGCGCCAAGCCATGGAGGCCGGCATGGACGGCATCGTAGCCTCCCCGCTTGAAGCCGCGGCCCTTCGCCGGATAGTGGGTCCGAACGCCATCCTGGTCACGCCGGGCGTCCGCTCCGCCGGCGCCGCCAGGGGCGATCAGCAGCGCGTGGCCACCCCCGCTCAAGCCATCCGCGACGGCGCCGATTATCTGGTGATGGGCCGTCAGATCACGCGGGCCGCCGACCCCGCCGTTGAGCTCGCCCGCGTGCTGGAAGAGATTGGTTGCTGCTGAGTCAGGCAGTGCAGCGTGCCGAACCCCAGCACCAGGTCGACGGCGTGTATCCCCACCACCATGCGGTCCTTGAAGAGTTCCCCGAGTATGCCCAGCGCCACCCGGTCGTTGGGGTCGTTGAAGGTCGGGACTAACACGGCTGCATTCGAGATGTAGAAGTTGGCGTAGCTCGCCGGCAGGCGGTCGCCGTCGAAGTAGAGCGGCCCCGGCATCGGCAGCGCCACCACCTCGGGCTTCGAGCCATCCTCCAGCCGGAAATCTTGGATCCGCTCCCAGTTCTCCGCCAGCGGACGAAAGTTGATGTCATTGGGGTCGGTCTCCTTGATCAGCACCACCGTCCTGGCATTCACGAAGCGGCAAATGTCATCGACATGCCCGTTAGTGTCGTCGCCGGCCACGCCGCCGCCCAGCCAGAAGATATTGGTCGCACCGAGGTAGTCCCGTAGAGTCTCCTCGAAATCTTTCCGGCCCAGTCCGGGGTTGCGAACCTGGGTCTTCACATCCCCGTAGCACTCCTCGGTGGTGAGCAATGTGCCGCGCCCGTTCACTTCGATGCCGCCGCCTTCGAGCACCAACGGGCGTCCCTTCCATTGCGCGTGGAACAGCCGTTTCCCGAGCTGCTTGGCCGCGGTGTCCGGCACGCGCCGGTCCTTGCGCCAGTCGGGATACTTGGCCCACGCATTGAAATGGAAATGCACGATCGCGGTTTCGATCCGCCGGCCCGGGGCGCCCTCTGAGCCCCGCCGCACAAACACCGGACCGCTATCGCGGGTCCAGCCGCGATTGGTCGGATGCACGATGAACTCGATGTCCCGCGCGTCCACGCCCGCGCGGCTCAGATAGCGGCGAGCCAGTTTCTCTTCGCTGCGGGAGTTGACCAACATGCGGATGGCCTCGCCCGGCAAAATCCTGCGCACGATCTCGGTGTAGACCCACCGAATGATATTCAGCTTGTCCGGCCAATCCGTCGGGTTATGAGGCCATGCCAGCCAGGTAGCTTCGTGCGTCTCCCATTCCGCAGGCATCGAGAACCCCAGCGAGGCGGGCGTCCTTTCGAGCGGTGCGGCCATAATCCGATTGTGCGCTAAAATCGTTGGCTTACCAACCATGGCCAAGACTTCCCACTCCCACCGCCGCTACCGCGAAGATCTGTCCGAAATGCCGGACTGGCTCAAGAAGAAGACCTGCCCCAACCGCGACAAGTACCTTTCCGGCCAACGCATCCTGCCCAAGAATCTGACGGGCAAGGAGAAGCTGGCCGACCTCGTCGATAACGCGTTCCTGGCCTACAATGCCGCGCGGCTCAAGGAAGGCTGCCAGCTTTTCGTCGGGAAAATGCTCGAGCCGGATGTAACCATCGGCATGAGCCTTTCCGGCGCGCTCACTCCGGCGGGCCTCGGCTGCTCTTCCATCGTCCCGCTCATCAAGGCCGGGTTTGTGGATTGGATCGTCTCCACCGGCGCCATCCTCTATCACGACTTGCACTTCGCCTTGAACTACCCGGTTCGAGTCGGCAGCTTCAAGATGGATGACACCGAGCTGCGAGACAACGATATCGTGCGCGTCTACGACGTGCTGCTCGGTTACAGCGACTGCCTCATGGCTACCGACGAAATCCTGCGCGGAATTCTCATCCAGCCCGAATTTCAGAAAGAGATGGGCACCGCCGAGCTGCATCACCTGCTCGGAAAATACGCCGCCGAGTGGGAGCGAAAAGCCGGCCTCAAAGACGTCTCCGTGCTGGCTGCCGCCTATCGCGCAGGCGTGCCCTGCTACACTTCTTCGCCGGGCGATTCCACCATCGGCATGAACGTGGCCGGCGTGGAGCTGCGCGGCAATAAGCTGCGCCTCAATCCCTCCATCGACGTCAACGAGACCACCGCTTTCGTGCTCGCCGCCAAGCGCGCGGGCGGCAAAAGCGGAGTGGTCCTGTGGGGCGGCGGCAGCCCCAAGAACTTCACGCTCCAGACCGAGCCGCAGATTCAGGAAGTGCTGCGCATCAAGGAATTCGGCCAGGATTATTTCCTGCAGGTGACCGACGCGCGCCCCGACACCGGCGGCCTGAGCGGCGCCACGCCCAGCGAGGCCGTGAGCTGGGGCAAGGTGGATCCGGACCGCCTCCCCGACGCCGTGGTCTGTTACACCGACACCACCATCGCCATGCCGCTCCTCACGCACTACGCGCTCGCCCGGCACAAGCCCCGCAAGCTGCGCCGCCTCTACCAGCAGCGCTACAAGATGATGCAGGCGCTGACAAGAGAGTACTTCCTCCACACCAAACTGAAAATGGTGGACGGCTCCGACCCCGTCCTGGATTGACCGATGACCAGGAAACAACTGCTCGCTATCGCGAAACGGTATGGCACCCCCGTGGTAGTGATCGACCACGAAGCGCTCCGCCGCAATTACGCCGCGTTCCGCAGGCGTTTGCCGAAAGTGCAGGCGTACTACGCCGTCAAAGCCAATCCCGCGCCGGAGATCATCCGCACGCTCTACCGCGCCGGCGCCAGCTTCGATGTCGCTTCGCTCCCGGAATTCATGCTGGTTCACGAGAACATCCAGCACCTCCCGGCCAAGGAGCGGCAGGATTTCATCTGGGACAAAATCATCTACGCCAACCCCATCAAGCCCAAGCAAACGCTCCAAGCTCTCGACGAGTACAAGCCGCTCCTCACCTATGACAACCTGGATGAGCTGCGTAAAATCAAGCGTTACGCGCCCCATGCCGGCCTGGTCTTGCGGTTGCGCGTCCCCAACACCGGGTCGATGGTGGAGCTGTCGAGTAAGTTCGGCTGCGACACCGGCGAGGCCGTGGACCTGATCCTCGAAGCCTTCCGCATCGGGCTGGTGGTGGAGGGCCTGAGCTTCCACGTCGGCAGCCAGTGCACCAATTTCGACAACTTCGTGCAAGCCCTGAACATCGCCGCGGCGGTGATGCAGGAAGCCCGGTCGCGCGGCCACGAGATCAAAATCCTCGACATCGGCGGCGGTTTCCCGGTGCCTTACGATTCGCGCGTGAAGCCCTTTCCGGTGCTCGCCCGGAAGATCAATTCGGAAATCGGCCGGCTATTCGCCAAGGATATCGAGATACTGGCCGAGCCGGGCCGTTTCCTGGTAGCCACCGCCGCCACCGCCGTGGCGCGCATCATTGGCAAGGCCTTCCGCGACGGCAAGACCTGCTACTACATCGACGACAGCGTGTATCACACGTTTTCCGGCATCGTATTCGACCACTGCCAGTATCGTCTCAAAGCGTTCAAGAAAGGCGATACCGAAATCTGCACGGTATTCGGCCAGACCTGCGATGGAATGGACTCGATCGTTCAATCCGAGGAATTGCCGAGGCTCGAGATCGACGATCTGCTCTACGCGGAAAACATTGGCGCCTACAGCAACGCCTCCGCGACCCGCTTCAACGGCTTCGAGCCGGCGCAGGTGGTGCACGTGAACGAGTAAGACCCACGTCTGGAGCAGCTGGCTCGGCATTCTCCGCTGCCGGCAGAGCGGTCACGGCGCCGGACTGCGGACGGCTGGGACCCGGCCAGCGTGTTGCATTAGGCGTGAGAAGCGGTGAAAAAACCGGTTGGCAGGCGGAAGCGCCTGCCCCACAAGAGCAGCGCAGCCCAGACGATCCATCCCAGCCCGCTTGCAGCGGCGGCCCACCAGAACAGCGGCGCCTCAAACCGCATGACAATCTGGTGTCTTCCGGCGGGCACCGGAAACCCGCGAAACGCCACGTTAGTGTAATAGATCGGCTGCGGCCGGCCATCCACGTAGGCCCGCCAGCCGGGGTAATGCGTTTCCGAGGTCACCAGGTACGCAGGGCGTTCGCTCTCCACCGAGAGCCTTACTTGGTGCAAACCAAACTCCGACACCGAGACGGTTCCCGCCGGCTCGCCCGCCGGTGGCGGTGGTCCCAGCGCGCCCTCCACAATGGCCTCATGCTTCGGGTCAAAATCGGGGGACTTCAGCAGCGCCGCGGCCTCCTCCAGATTCCGCGCCGGCCGCAGCCGCGACACCAGGAAGAAGCGCGGCAGCACCGCCTGGTTTTCGTATACATAACCGCCGGGGATGGAGGTCAATTCGCGGAAAGGGCTGCCTGCGAGCCGCCGGGCATCGAGGCGCGGGATCGTAATCACGAACTGCGTGTTCATCAAGCCGATCACCGGTGAACGCAAATCGTCGATTTGATAGTAGGCGCCCCAACGCTCTCCCTTGGCGAAGGCGAGCCTTGCCTGCATGGTGCGGTACACGGCCATCACGTCGGCGCCACTGGCGGTGTAGATGCGAGTGATGGGAGCGGTGTTCGACCACGCCATGGAAGCGTCCACCGTATCCACGCGGCTGGGGGGAAAGCTGGCTCCCGTGAGTTGCAGCATGCGCTTCAGTGTCTCCGGGCGCCCGTCGATGTGCGTACGGCCCACGCCTGGTTCCGCGGCCGCCTGGTAGGCGTTCATGGGGCGGCCGGAACTGACGGCGATCAAATCGACTGCGGCGGCCGCCGCCAGCACCCAAGCCAGCCGCGGGTTGCGCACCAGGCGATCGAGCGCGAGAGCCGCCAGCACCGCCAGAGACAAGCACAACACCGCGGCGGAGATCTCGGGGTGCAGCCCGATTTTGATTCTCAATGGGAAAATGCTCAGAACCGTTCGGCCCACCCAGGTGGTGTCGCCCAGCGTGGCGAAGGTGCCACACAGAAGCAGGATTGCGAACACCCGGTTCAACCTTGACTGGCGGGCCAGCACCACGCCTGCCAGCCCGAACAGCAGGCCCAGGATGCCGCAGTACAGATACATATAGGTGAGATCGTCAGGCAGCTTGTACTGCGCCGGCTCGAAGATATGGTAGTAGTCGGGCCGTACCAGCGACACCAGCGCGGTCGCGGGCACGCCGCCTCCGGAACCGAGATAATCGGTGCGAAACTGCGCCACGCTGAGGTTGGTCAGTTGGTATGTGGGGGCCAGTTGCGCCAGGCTCAAGAGCGCTGCGAAGAGCGACGCTGCGGCGGTCATGAGGAGGATGGTCAGCCGTCCTCCGTCGAGAACGGCCAGCAGCAGCCCGAAGAGGAAACACGCTCCCATCACCACCGCCGTGAGTGGAGTGTTGCCCGCCAGAACAGTCAATGCCAGGGCGGCCGCCAGCAGCAACGCCGCGCGCCAATTCGGCCCCTTGTGCCAGCGGTAGACGCACAGGAGGGCGAATGGCAGCCATGGGGCGATCATCATTTCGCCCAGGTGCTCGGCATGCGCGGCGAAGAAGCCGCAGAGCTGATACGTGGTGGCGCCAAAGTAAGCGGACGCCTTCTTCACTCCCAGCGCGCGCAACAGCATGAAACCGAAAATACCCGCCAGCGCGACGTGCAAGACCACGGTCCACTCCAGCCAGTACAGCAGTGTATCGCGCCCGAAGACGAGGCCCAACGCGGCCACTACCGGCATGGCGGGGTAGAGCGCCGCCACTTGTATGTTCGCCAGATCCGGACGGCCGCAATAGGTGTACGGGTCCCACAGCGGAAGCAGCCCTCTCTCCAGAGAGTCCGCATACAGGTAGGCGTGAGGAAGGTGCAAGCCGCGGAGGTCCCACGGGATCGTATAGCCGGGCAGGAAGAGCACATGCCGGAAGAAGACCAGCGCCTGCAAGACGAGTAAGGCGATAGGGAGGTACCGCTTCACCGCTGTAGTATAACCTGTCTATATGAATGCGCTCCTGCTGAAGGACTACATGAATCTGGAGCTGGTCCGGATGCCTGCGCCGGAGGCCGGCCCGGAGGACGTGCTGGTTCGAGTGCGGGCCTGCGGCATCTGCGGCAGCGATGTGCACGGCCTGGATGGCTCGACTGGGCGGCGCGTCCCGCCGCTGGTGATGGGACACGAAGCCGCCGGCGAGATCGCCCAGACCGGCGCTGGCGTCCGCGACTGGCGCGTGGGGGAGCGGGTCACTTTCGATTCCACCATCTATTGCGGCCAATGCTTCTACTGCGCTCGCGGTGAGCGAAACCTGTGCGAGAACCGGCAGGTTCTGGGTGTCTCGCCCGGCCCGTATCGGCGCCATGGCGCTTTCGCCGAATACGTGGTGGTCCCGAGCCGCATTGTGTACCGGCTTCCCGACAACCTCAGCTTCGAGCATGCCGCCATGATCGAAGCCGTATCCGTGGCGGTGCATGCCGTGAGTCTTACGCCGGTGCGTCCGGGAGACACGGCGGTGGTGGTGGGCAGCGGGATGATCGGCCTGCTGGCGATCCAGGCGTTGCGCCATGCCGGGTGCGCGCGCGTGATCGCGGTGGATCCCGATCCGGCGCGCCTGGCGCTGGCGCGACAGCTTGGCGCCGCGAGTGCCCTCAATCCGGGAAGCGTAGACGCCGTGGCGGCCATTCGCGAAATGACAGAGGGCCGCGGCGCGGACGTGGCCGTCGAGTGCGTGGGCGCGGGCGAAGCGGTTCGGACCGCTATCGCCTGCGTGCGCAAGGGGGGCGCGGCGACGCTGGTGGGGAACCTGGAGCCGGCGGTCGAATTCCCTTTGCAGACCGTGGTCACGGGCCAACTGCGGCTTCAGGGGTCGTGCGCTTCCAGCGGCGAATACCCCGTGTGCATCGAGCTGATGTCGAACGGCGTCATTCAGGTGGAACCGCTGATCAGCGCCGTGGCGCCCCTGGCCGAAGGACCAGCGTGGTTCGAGCGGTTGTACCGCCGCGAACCCAACCTCATGAAGGTAATCTTGAAACCCTGACCGGCCTCTGCGCGCGTTGGTTCAGTCAATGACCGGCTCGCAATCCACCGGGAAATTCATGGAGCGTGCCAGGGCACAGAGTTGATGAGCGCGGTGGTGAATGGCAATGGCTTCCGCCGTCCGCCCCGCGTCCGTGACGGACACAAGCGGGCGAAGGACCACGCGCGTGAACTCGCCGGAACCGTCCTCGCGCTCGATCATTTCGCCGATCGCTTCGTCGGAGTATTCGGTGATGACCATCCCTGCATCGGCCGAGAGGTGAAGCACCCAAAGCATGTGGCACGCCGAGAGCGCCCCGACCAGTAGTTCCTCGGGATTGTAGCGGGTGCGATCGCCGCGGAACAACGGATCGGACGACCCGGCGATACTCGCGCCCTTTTCTTCTCCGAGCAGCTCGTGGTTTCGGCTGTAGGCGGCGTATGCGGAGGTCCCAGTGCCGAGATTGCCGGTCCATCGGGTACTGATGCCGTAGTGGTGGGTGCGCATTGATTGACTATAGCCCAAACCGGAACAGGGCGGCTGGACCATCGCTTCGGCACGGTGTAGTCCGCGAGAACGAGAGGACAGCGAAAGCCAGCCCGTCAAGATCTCTGGGGCGCGCCCACAGCCAGCGAGTTACAATCGTCCTTCTGGACCGGTGACGCCGTGCTCGGCCCGCAGCCCCCAAAACCTCCGCGAATCCGGGGCAGGCCGGGCGGTGGCGCAACCCGCGAGATCGGCCCATTGGAAGAGGGAGGAACATGGCCCGACGCAACCGTCTTACGAACAATTCGGATGAGACTGAACTCTCGGCGCTGCTTTCAGGTGATACGGTTTTCGCAATTCCATATTTCCAGCGCGCTTACAAATGGAAGCCGGAGCGGCTTAAGCAGCTTAACAAGGATCTCCTGGATCTGGTCGACGAGCTGTCGGATTTTCATTTTCTCGGTGCGATCATAATCCACGGGCGCCGCAGCAATCCGTCAGAGCCAAACGTATACGAGGTGATCGACGGACAGCAAAGGATCACGACGATCTTCCTATACTTGTGCGCAATCGTGCGCGTCTTGATCAAAAAGGGGGAGTACGCAGAAGCCTCCGGACTGTTCCAAAAATACCTGGTAATCACGCGCGAAACCGCCCTTGTATCGAATTCGAAGCTACACTGCGGCAAGGACGACCGCGCGCAGATCAACTTTGTTTTCAATGATTTGCTATCCGACCCTGGTTTCTCTGAAAGGGTTGCTCCGTTCAAGTACAAGCCGCTACCGACGACGAGCTCGGACACGGGTAGGCTCCGCACCAACTACCGTACGGCGGTTCGGTTTTTCGAGGAACAAGTGGACAAAGAAAACCTCGACCGCCTGCGGGCACTTTACAGGGCGCTCCTTGAATCAATGAGCGTTGTCCAGATTGACGTCTGGGACCCAATTAACGGACCGAAGATCTTCGACAGCCTCAACTCCAGACAGGAGCCAATGACGACTGGCGACCTAGTCCGGAATGAGATTTTTGGGAAGGTGGCAGATTCCCACCCGGACAAGATCGAAGAGATCGATCAGCGTGCGTGGCAGCCTTTTTACGGCAAGTTCAAGCAAGGCGGCCAAGACCTCTTTGATTCGTACTTTTTTCCCTACGGTTTAATTCAGGACCCCAATATTGGAAAATCCGAGGTCTACGCCATGCTCCGCGAGAGGTGGCGAACTGTCTTGGACCCAGAAGTTATCGTAAAGGATCTCGCTGTGTACCAGGATGCTTTCCTGGATCTTGAGCGCGGGACCAATCTCCAGAACCACAGCAGGGAGGTTCATCGTGCATTCACCTCCCTCCACCGAGCCGGAATCCCGACGTCCACCTATCCGTTCTTGATGAGACTTTCCGACTCGATCAGACGAGGAACCACAGCCACTGAGGACGCGATCAGCACTCTGAACGTCATCGAATCCTTTTTGGTTCGCCGCGCGATTGTCGGACACGAGCCAACAGGGCTTCATTCGGTGTTCAAAAGACTCTGGTCCGATTGCGCCGCCGCTCCGAATGCGGCCCTGGTCGTCCGGAAGATCCGCGACCATAAGACGGTAGCGTGGCCGAGCCCCGATGACGTGAGCGCGGCTATTTTGTCTCGTCCGCTGTATGGTTCATCGGTCACCCGACACGTTCTGATGGAGTGGAATCGTTCACTTGGTGGTGATCAGCCTAGCACGGAGCCGTGGATCGAGCACGTGCTGCCCGTCAAGCCGGATAAGGGCTGGTTCGACTCCTTCACGGCAGAGCAACACGACCAGATGAAAGACTTCTTGGCCAACCTGCTTCCCTTGTCACAGGAGATGAATCAGAGCCTTGGCCGTAGCGTATACAAGGCCAAGCAGCCAATCTACGCGGCGGACTCCGGTTTCAAAGCAACCAGAAGGTTCGCCGAACAATTCTCCGAGTGGAATCCCAAAGGGCTGCGCGAGAGGTCCAAGGAACTGGCAGCTTGGGCCGTAAACCGCTGGCCATACTAACCTGCTGACCGGGCGGCGGAGGACCTGCAAGGGCGGATGATTGTGAATGCAGCGGAAGGGACCCGCAACAACCAGCAGCAAGCCCCACGGGTGTTGGGCCTGAGCCGCCAGGGGCTGATCAATAAGGTGAAGCGATACACGATCACGGGGGCCGGCCAATGACATTCTCCCGGCGTCAGTTCCTTGGCGTGGCGTCCGCGCCCCTGTGCGCGCAAATCGCCCGGGTCGGAATCGACCGGCGCAGCTTGGTGGAGCGTCACAACCCGGTGCTCGGCGGGTTCGACGGCCGCTCTCCGCTCTCGGTGGGCAACGGCGAGTTCGCGTTCACGGCCGATGTCACCGGCCTGCAAACTTTCCCGCAGCTCTATGACCGGCAGATGCCGCTCTGCACAATGTCGCAGTGGGGCTGGCATACCGTTCCCAACTCGAGCGGACAAGGCCCCTCGGATTTGCGGCTGGCTATGTTCGATACCTATGGGCGCAAGGTTGGGTATGCCTCCAGCTCGGATGGGCAGATGGAACTGTTCAACTGGCTGCGCGAGAACCCGCACCGGCTGCACCTGGGAAAGATCGGCTTTGCGATCGAGAAGCCCGGCGACGTCGCCGGGGCCGGGCAGAAACTCGACCTGTGGACTGGCACGCTGCACAGCGAGTTCCAGTGGAACGGCCAGCGGGTGGTGGTGGAGACCGCTTGCCATCCGAAGCTCGACCTGCTGGCGGTGAGGGTCCGCGGCCGCGTGCCGGTCAGCTTCGAGTTCCCTTACGGCTCGGGCGCCATAAACGCCGCCGACTGGGGCCATCCGGAAAAGCACCAGAGCCGGGAAGCCGCCGGCGGCGCGAACCGGCTCGACATCCTCCGCGAGCTCGACCGCGATGCATACTCCGTCGGCATTGCCTGGCAGACGGCGGGCGAAATGAAGCGCGAAGGGCCGCACCGGTTTGTGTTGCGGCCGTCGGGAGACCGCCTGGAATTCGTCTGTGAGTTTCGCAGGGCGGGCCAGGCACCGGCCCCACTGCCCACGGCTGAAGAAACTCTGGCGGCCAGCCGGGAGCACTGGAGCGGCTTTTGGTCCAGCGGCGGCGCGGTGGATCTCTCCGCCAGCCGCGACCCGCGCGCCAGGGAACTGGAACGCCGCATCGTCCTTTCGCAATACCAGACCGCCATTCAGTGCGCGGGTTCGCTCCCGCCGCAGGAAACCGGTCTTACCTGCAATAGCTGGTTCGGCAAGTTCCATCTCGAAATGCACTTTTGGCACGCCGCGCACTTCGCCGTGTGGGGCCGCGCGCCGCTGCTCGAGCGCAGCCTGGGCTGGTACAGCGCCATCCTGCCCTCCGCGCGCGAAAAGGCACGCATCCAGGGATATGCCGGCGCTCGCTGGCCGAAAATGACCGCGCCCGACGGGCGAGACAGCCCGTCCAATGTCGGCCCGTTCCTCATCTGGCAACAGCCGCACCCCATCGCCTTGGCCGAGCTGTGCTACCGCGCGCATCCCAACCGCGAAACGCTCAACCGCTACCGCGACATGGTTTTCGAATCCGCCGAGTTCATGGCGTCCTACGCGTATCTCGATTCGAAGAGGGGCCGCTACGTGCTGGGCCCGCCGGTGATCCCGGCGCAGGAAAACCATCCGCCGCGCGAAACCTGGAACCCCACTTTCGAGCTGGAATACTGGGCGGACGCGCTCGACACGGCGCAGCGTTGGCGCGAGCGCCTGGGTATGGCGCGCCATCCGAAGTGGGACGACGTGCGCACCAGGCTCTCGGCGCTTCCGGTGAAGGACGGCGTTTACCTGGCGCACGAAAACTGCCCCCAGACCTTCACCGAGCGCAACCGCGATCATCCCTCCATGCTGGGCGCGCTGGGCATGCTGCCGGGCACGAAAGTGGACCGGGATATTATGCGCCGCACCCTGAAGAAGGTGTTCTCCGAGTGGAAGTGGGCCGACACCTGGGGCTGGGACTTCCCCATGGTGGCGATGACCGCCGCCAGCCTGGGCAAGCGCGAACTCGCCATCGACGCTCTAATGATGGATACGCCCAAGAACACCTGGCTCCCCAACGGCCACAACTGGCAGCGGGCCAACCTGCCGCTTTACCTTCCGGGCAACGGCGGGCTGTTGATTGCCGTTGCGCACATGGCGCGGACGGCGGCGTTCCCGGTATCCTGGAATGCGCGGTGGGAAGGATTGGGTGACTGACACACGCGTCCCAAGGCGCGCTTTTGGCGCCGCGCGGACGCTGGTGTCTGTCACTGAATTCTCCGACCCCGGACGCTATACTGACCTGTGGTGCTCAATCCGCGGACCTTTTTCTGGCTCCTCCGGCGTAGCGTCGTGGCCACTTTCGACGACGGGTGCTTCGGCATCGCCAAAGGCGCCGCCTACTCCGCGCTGCTCTCGTTTTTTCCGGTCCTCGCCTCCGCCGCCGCCATTATGGTCGAGACACGCGCCGAGTTCGTCTCCCGCATCATCGAGAGAGTCCTGTCTAGAATTGTGCCCCCGGGCACGGAAGAGCTGGTTGTCGAGCAGTTCCGCGTCACGGGATCGCGCCCTCTCGCACTGCTGATGGTGGCGGGGCTGATTTCGGTGTGGGCGGCTTCCGGCGTCATCAAGAGCCTCATCGAAGGCTTTCAGGCGGCCTATCGCGTTCCGCGCAATCGCGGTTTTGTGCGGCAGAACGCCGTGGCCATCGCCCTGGTGCTGCTGTCCGCGGCCCCGCTGATCTGCGCCTCGCTGCTTATCGTGTTCGGCAACCAGGCGGAGCGGGCCGTGCTCAACTGGCTGAAAGTGGATCCGGTTTTGAATCCGCTGGCCTCAACCTGGCAGTGGCTGAGCCGCATGGCGCGGTACGCCGTGGCCTTCGTTACCACGGTGATGGTCGCCGCCGTCCTCTATTATTTCGGACCCTACCGGGAGCAGCGCTGGCGTTACGTATGGCCAGGCGCCGCGCTGGCCACGGTGCTCTGGCTGCTGGCGACTTCCGGATTCGCCTGGTACGTCCGCCACATCTGGCATTACAACGTGATGTACGGCTCCGTGGGCGCCGGCATCGCGCTGCTGGTCTGGATGTACCTGATCTCCGCCATCGCCCTGGTGGGCTGCGAATTCAACGCCGAATACGAGCGCAGCGCAGGGCACTGACGAATCTGTCCCAAGGCGCCGAGGTGCCCTCTGGGCCGTGCGCCGCGCGGACAGATCCGTCAGTCCCCGAATATGCTCTCGGCGCTACCGCGGAATGAGCCGGAGGATGCTGGCGGCCGCGTCCAAACTACCGGAAAGGGCCACGCGCACGGTGCGATCTTCGCGGCGGAGCTGGATGGAGTGGATCAGCGCCACCAGGTCCGGTTGGCGCGCATTGGCCGCGGCGGTGAGAGACAGGATGGCGCGCAGATTCTCTTCGACCTCGCGCCCGGCTTCCGCAGTGCGGCCCACGGCGATGGCCTCGATCTCGATCCGAGAGCCAATCCGAGCGGCGAGGGCGGCGTACTCCGTGTCGCGCAGGAGCCGATTCAGATTGGCGGCGTTGCCCGTAACGGGAAGGGAGACGCCGCCCCGTGCCACCATCCAGATCTGCTTGCCGTCCGCGAGGGATGCGGCACGGGCGAGGAGATCGGGCGCGCCATCGCGGCCCGTTTTATGCTGCGCGATAGCGGCACGGACGGAGTCGGGTGCCCCGGTGACGGCCAGGCCGGGTGCGACCAGCGTAGCGCCCGGCGGCGCTTCGCGGAAGCGCCCGCGTGCGATGGCGACGAGGTCCCTGCCATGGGAAGCCAGGAGCAGGTACCCGGCGTCGCGGAGCGGCTCGGCGAGCGCCCGCACGGCCGGAGGGAGTTTCGGATAGAGCGGGGACGCGCGGAGCTCATCGAGGTTGAGGCCGGCGAGGAACAGGGTGTCCGCGGGGATAGACGACGCCATGTCGCGGCCGACGCCGGCCGGTGCGTTGATGGCGCGGCACGCGATGGCGGAGCCAGCCAGCGCAACCAGCACCGCGAAGCCAGCGAGGGTTGAAAACTCGGTGGAGCGTGAACTCAAGAAAACATGGAGCGGGAGACGGGGATCGAACCCGCGACCAACAGCTTGGAAGGCTGTGACTCTACCACTGAGTTACTCCCGCAGCCCTTTATTTTCAGTGTGCCATGACGTACGCTAATGTATGATCAGCATCCAAACGGAGCCGAATGGAGTCAATTTGCACAAAATCTGCACAAAGCCGTGACCGTATTGCACAAAATCGCTGAAACCGGGCTAGGCAGTAGCGGCATTGGCAGCTTGCTTCCTTTCATTGACTCTACTCTCCAAATCTACCACAGCGCTCCGCGCCTCAAGGTCCACCTGCTGCATGTAATGGCTCTCGATGAAGCGGGCCGGGTTTGGCTCGTGGGCGCGACTTTGGCGGAAATGGGCACGACCTGTTAGAGGGGCTGGCAGTGGGGCGCGGCAAGATATACGCGTCCGGCATCTCCTCTTCCACTAACATCCAGCAAAGGGGATTGCGGCCTGAATGTGCCCGCCGACCTCAGTTGCCGTTGACGGAGGGGCCGGGGCCTCGCCTATCGCATGTTCGCGCCCATCCATTCGATCAGGTGGTCCTGCGATTTGTCGGGCAGCCGGTTGTAATCCCACGGTTCGTACAATCCCAGTTTGTCGGCAGCGCCGTACAGCGAGTAGACCTTCCTGGCCTGCTCCACGGCGGCGTGCACGTCGCCCGGCGTGGCATCCCGATCCAATTGCGGCTGCATCACCAGCACCGGCCGCGGCGCAATCATGGCCAACAATTCGTCGAAGTCATAGGGGATCTGGGCTTCGTGGCCGACAAAAAAACCGAGGCGTGGAATCAGGCCGTCCTGGTAGCTATAGCGCGCCACTCCCCCCGTGCCGCGCGCCGCGGTGTCGGTGCGCATGGGGGTGAATCCGCAAATCGATACCAGCCCTTTCACGCGCGGGTCGAGCGCGGCCGTATATAGGCCCACCGCCCCGCCCATCGAGTAGCCGAACAGGTAGATGCGCTGCCCATCCACCAGGCTGTCTTTCTCCAAAACGTCGATAGCGGCGCGTGCGTCTTCCACCATCCGGCCCATCCGCGACCAGTGCGGGTAACGGTCGTAAAACGGTCCCGTCTCGCTCATCCGGCTGCCGAAGCCGCTCTGATCGTACGCCAGCACTGCGTAGCCCGCCCGCACCAGCGCCAGGATCGGGTGCAGATCGTTGTGGTACACCCACATGTAGCCGAGCTGATAACTGTATCCGTGCAGCCAGATCACGGTTGGCAGCTTGGTGCCCTCGGGCGTGTTGGCGGGATAGTAGAGGTCGCCCCGGACGTTGAACCCGAACGTCACCGGGCGGGAAGCCGTCCGGCTCTTCTGCGGCTCCAGCCACCCATAGGAACCGCCGCCTTGTTGGATGACCCAGGCGACCAGGTCGGGCGTGGTCTGCCCGGGGTTTGCCGCGCCGCGTCCGCCGCCCGGTAACGGTCCTCTTCCGCCGCGACCGCCAAGCCCGGCTGGCGGCGGCATCATGCGCGGTTCATCGCCGAGCATCCACTCGACCGATTGGCGGATGTTCGCAGCCTTCTTCTCCCAGTCCGCGGTGGAGGCCGCCGGGAGAGTTTCATCCGAGGCGTGCCGCGGGTACCGGGTCAAATCCACGGTCACCTTGCTGTTGGCGCGCCACTTGTCGAAGTCCCACGGGAAAAGGAAATTGTTGTTCCACGTTCGGGTCGATCGGCCAAACTGGATGTCCAGCCAATCCAGGCAAGCCTCCTCATCGTTGGCGCCGTGAAAACCCGGAACGCGCAGCAGCCCCAGCCGGCCCGGTTGTCCCAGCAGCGTGTAAACCTTCAAAGCGGAATGGTACACCTGCTCCAGTGCCCACGAGTTCGATACCTGGTCGTTCAGCCCGTACTCGATGAGGGCGGCGCGCGGCGCGATCATGGCCGCTAGCAGGTTCCCATCCACGGGCAGCCGGTCCTCCCGGCCCGAAAAGAAGCGCAGGCGCGCCACAAACCACGTGGGGAAGCTCCGCGTGGTGCTCTCGATCCCCTCCCCAAAGCCGCGCTCGCCCGAGAGGCGCCACGGCAACAGCCCGCCCACGCCCGTGCTGCCGGCAATCACGGCGGCGATGCGCTCATCCATGGCCGTGGCGATGGCCGCCATCTTGCCATCGCGCGAGTACCCGAACATGGCCACGCGTTTCATATCCACTTGGGGCAGCGTCTCCAGGTAATCCAGCACCATGCTCACCGCCCAGGCCCGTCGCGGCAGCGTCGCAAAGTCATATTCGGGATAGACCCCGGCCAGCGCGGCTTCGTCATCCATGCCGTCGTTCCCGGCGTATCCGCAGGAGATGTAACCACGCCGCAGCAGTGACGGTGCCCATCCCGCCAGGTTCGGGCTGATCAGCACCGGAAACGGCCCTTTGCCTTCGGGAATCATCACCTGCACGCGCGTGGACCCCTTGCTCCCGGGTCCGAATTCCAAACGCACATTGCGCACCGTGTACCCCTTGCCGGGCGTCTCATCGAGCGCTACCACGCGATCCAGCTTGGGCTTGGGCGGGAACGTGCCGATATCGTACTTCTCATAGAGTTGCCAGATTTCGGCGCGGCGCGACCTCCATTCCGCGGCCGTTCGCACCGCCCTGCCATCCAGGAATCGCAACGGGTCGGGAAGGCCATTGACCTTCGGAAGCGCGTCGAAGTCGGGAGGCAATTCGCCGCTCTTCTGAAGCCACTGCCGGAACGACGGAACATCCGGCAGTGTTTGCAGCAGTTTTTCGAGATACTGACGGCGTTCCGCCTCGGTCATGGACCACCCCGGGCGGCTGAACGCCAGCAGGGCAAGTATCAGGCAAGCAAGGTAACGTCTCATGGTGAGGTGTCCATTCGTAGCGTGTCAGAAGCCGAGGCCGGACGCAACTGAAATGCATCGCACCGCGCGATGCCGACTGCGCTCGTGGCTGCACCGCCTCCCAGAACCGGTCACGGGGGACTCTGATAGCCGCTTCCGCGGGAAGGGCGTGATACGGCCAGGTGGCGAACATCGTATGATGAAATCGTGCCAGTCAAGGTTTGCGATGTGATCCGCGCACTGGAGGATGCAGGGTGGCGGCACGTTCGGACCTCTGGCGACCGCCGAGTGTTCCAAAACCCCGAAGTCGCATTACTGTTGTGTCGGGGAAGATCGGAGACGACGTTCAGCCACGCACATATCGCGCCGCAGCGGACCTTTACATCACGCCTTACCTGAATGAAGCGCAGATCACGTCGGGCACGCTGGCGTACGCGTTTGGAGCTGGCAAAGCGGTGGTGTCCACGCCGTACTGGCACGCCGCGGAATTGTTGGCGGAAGACCGCGGTACGTTGATGCCGTTCGGCGATGCGCCGGCCATCGCGCGCGAGGTAACCGGGTTACTTCGGGACGACACCCGCCGGCACGCCATTCGCAAGAACGCTTATAGGATCGGCCGCGAGATGGTTTGGAGCAACGTGGCGCAGATGTATATGCGTTCTTTCGAGTGTTCCCGGCTGGAAGGAGCCGCTCGGACGCGGAGATTCCTTGCCACCAAGACCCTTGACCAAAAGCCGCGGGAACTGCCGCCGATGAATCTGAGTCACCTTTCGCAAATGACCGATTCCACCGGAGTCTTTCAAGACGCTGTTTTCAGTATTCCGAGTTTTGCCGAAGGCTATTGCACCGACGATAACGCTCGTGCCTTCGTCCTCTCGGTACTGCTCGGTGAATTGGCGAGGACCCGCACTCCGTGCGGGCACTGGCCACTACTCCGCGGCTTTCCTCCATCACGCTTTCGACCTTCAGACGAAACGCTTCCACAACTATGAACAGGCGCAACGCGCCTTCAACTGGTTCATCGGCTGGAACGACCTCGGACTCGAACTCCACTCTCCCGAGACAGGAGGGTGCCGTGATGGGTTGCATGAGCAGGTCGGCCAAACGCCGTCCGCCCCAGAGCCGATACTGATAAATCGGTTCGAATCGCAGGGGATACATGCGTTCCTGATTCATGGTGTGTCGCCGGCCATGGCTGTCTGCTCATATCCTTTCCATCGCGGCATTGTATTCACCGCGGCGCGCAGCCCGGTTGCAGAGGGCTCGATGATACAGAGCTTGCTGTGCCGCCAACACGTGGGCCTCCTGGCCTTGCCAAACCTCCAACGCCGGTTGCTGGATGGCGCGGGAAAACGAAAACGCCAATGCCCAAGGCAGTCGCGACTTGAATCTGACATTCATGGCATTCAACCGCGCCGAGGCCAGTTCAGCGGGTTGGCCGCCCGACAAGAACGCAATCCCCGGAACGGCAGCGGGGACGGCTCGCAAGAGACATCTCACCGTGGCGTCGGCCACCTCCTCCACAGGTTCTTGCTTGGGGCAGGTCAGTCCCGGAAGCACCATGTTGGGCTTCAGGAGCATACCCTCCAGCATCACCCCTTGTATGTAAAGGTGGTTGAAAACCGTTCGCAGAACCTCCTCCGTTGCTTCGCCGCACCGCTCGAGGGTATGCGCGCCGTCCATGAGCACTTCCGGCTCGACGACGGGGGCCAGTCCGGCTTCCTGGCACAACGCGGCATAGCGAGCCAGGGCCTGCGCGTTGGCCTCGATCGCAGCCCGGCTGGGAATGCTATCGCCCACGGCAATCACCGCGCGCCACTTGGCAAAGCGCGCGCCCATCTGAGAGTATTCAGCCAGGCGGTCGCGCAATCCGTCCAGCCCTTCGGTGATCTTCTCTCCGGGATGACCTGCCAGGTCCTTCGCACCGGCATCCACTTTGATGCCGGGAATGATTCCCAGATCGGCGAGGGATTTCACAAAGGGAGTGCCATCTCTCTTTTTCTGGCGGATCGTCTCGTCGTAAAGGATCGCGCCACTAATGGACTCACCGAGACCGGGAGTGGTCACAATCAACTCCCGATAGGCGCGCCGCACCTCCACTGTCTGGGGAATTCCCAGCTTGGCAAATCGTTTGTTACAGGTTGGATTACTTTCATCCATTGCCAGCAGGCCCTTATCGCCGGCTACCAATGTCGTCGCGGTGTCTCTAAGTTGTTGCGCGTTCATTTGAGGTTGCTCCATTTCCAATTCCGAATCTCCGGCAAGTCCTCGCCGTTCTTGTCGATGTATTGCTTGTGCTCGATCAGCTTGTCCTTAAGCTGCTGCTTCAGATAGATGCCCTTGTCGCCTGTCCGCGGCACGCGGTCGATGGTGTCCATTACGAGGTGAAAGCGGTCCACTTCGTTCAGCACCGTCATGTCGAAGGGGGTTGTGATAGTACCCTCCTCTTTGTATCCCCGCACGTGGATGTTGTCGTGATTGGTGCGCCGGTAGGTCAACCGGTGGATCAACCATGGGTAGGCATGGAAGGCGAAGATGACCGGCTTGTCCTTGGTGAAGAGCTCGTCGAAATCCATGTCGCTCAACCCATGCGGATGCTCGGTTTGCGGCTGTAGCTTCATGAGGTCGACGACGTTGACTACCCGGATCTTCAAGTCGGGCAGGTGCTCGCGCAGGATGGAGACGGCAGCAAGAGTCTCCAGCGTGGGCACGTCGCCACAGCAGGCCATGACCACGTCGGGTGGAACGCCCTGGTCGTTGCTGGCCCACTGCCAGATGCCGATGCCCTCGGTGCAGTGCTTGACGGCGGCGTCCATCGTCAGCCATTGCGGCGCCGGGTGTTTGCCCGCGATGACGACGTTGACGTAATGCCGGCTGCGCAGGCAATGGTCCATTACCGACAACAGGCAGTTGGCATCCGGTGGAAGGTAAACACGCACGATTTCGGCCTTCTTATTGACGACGTGGTCGATGAAACCGGGATCCTGGTGTGTGAAGCCGTTGTGATCTTGCCGCCAGACATGCGAGGCCAGCATGTAGTTTAGTGAGGCAATCTTGCGCCGCCAGGGCAAGCCCGATGTAACCTTCAGCCACTTGGCATGCTGGTTGAACATCGAATCGACGATGTGGATGAACGCCTCGTAGCAGTTGAAGAGTCCATGGCGGCCGGTGAGAAGGTAGCCTTCGAGCCAGCCCTCGCATTGGTGCTCGCTGAGCATTTCCATCACACGCCCGGCGGGCGCGAGGAATTCGTCGTTGGGCACGGTCGCGGCGTCCCATTGGCGTTTCGTCACTTCGAAGAGGGCTTCCAGGCCATTGGAGAGCGTCTCATCAGGACCGAAAACCCGGAAACTCCGCTGCTCACTGTTCAGCCTCGCCACGTCGCGCAGGAAACGCCCGAGCACATGCGCGTCGCCGATGCCGCCCACCCCCGGCGAAGGCACGGCCTCCGCGTAGTCGCGGAAATCCGGCATTCGCAGGTCACGCAGCAACATCCCGCCGTTGGCGTGGGGATTCGCGCCCATGCGCCGTTCACCCTTGGGCGCAAGTTCGGCCAGTTCCGGTTTCAGGCGGCCCTGCTCATCGAAGAGTTCCTCCGGCCGGTAGCTCCTCAGCCAGTCCTCCAACAGCTTGAGGTGCTCGGGATGAGTAGCAGGGTCGGAGAGCGGCACCTGGTGCGCGCGGAATGTGCCTTCGACCTGCAGCCCATCGACGATCTTGGGCCCTGTCCAGCCCTTCGGTGAATTGAGGACGATCATCGGCCAGCGCGGCCGGGAAATGTTTCCATTGACGCGGGCGTCCTGCTGGATCTGTTTGATCCGCTCGATCGCCGTGTCGAGCGTCGCAGCCATGGCTTCATGCATCAGGGCGGGCTCGTGACCCTCGACGAAGTAGGGCGTCCAGCCGTAGCCGCGGAGCAACTGTTCCAATTCCTCGCGCGTGATGCGTGCCAGGACGGTCGGGTTGGAAATCTTGTAGCCGTTCAGGTGCAGGATGGGCAGCACCGCGCCGTCGGTGGCCGGATCCAGAAACTTGTTGGAATGCCACGCCGTGGCCAGCGGTCCGGTTTCCGCCTCGCCATCGCCGACTACGCAGGCGACGACCAGATCGGGATTGTCGAACACCGCCCCGAACGAGTGGCTGAGCGAGTAACCCAACTCGCCGCCCTCATGGATCGAACCCGGGCACTCCGGCGATGCGTGGCTGGGAATTCCTCCAGGAAACGAAAACTGAAGAAAGAGCTTTCGAAGCCCGGCCTCATCCTGGCTGATGTTCGGATAGATCTCGCTGTAGGTGCCCTCGAGGTACGTGTTGCCCACCACCGCCGGGCCGCCGTGTCCGGGACCGGAGACGTAAATCATGTCGAGGTCGTATTTCTTGATGACTCGGTTCAAGTGCACGTAAATGAAGTTCTGCCCGGGGGTCGTGCCCCAGTGTCCCAGCAGCATGTGCTTCACATCCGCTAGAGTCAGCGGCCGCTTCAGCAGCGGATTGTCGTAGAGATAAATCTGCCCGACCGACAGATAGTTGGCGGCACGCCAGTAGGCGTCCATCTTGTGGAGCAGGTCCGGAGTGAGTGTATCTGTTTTCATAGTTCAATCCTCTTCGTTAACCGCGTCGGTTTCGAGAATGCGGCACACCGAACGCGCAATCATCAGATCCTCGTCCGTTCGAATGACCCGGACCGTGACCCAGCTCGCGACCGTGGAAGTCACCCCCGCGGTTTCGGCATTGCGCGACTCACCGAGCTCGATGCCGAGAAAGCCCAGTCCATCGCAGATGCGCGCGCGGACGAGTGGCGCATTTTCGCCGATACCTCCTGCGAACACAAGTGTATCCAAGCCGCCGAGCGCGCAGCGGCGAAGGAACCAATCCTTTTTTTCACCTGATAACAGAATAGCGCCGCGGCTTCCGCTGCTCGAATGTCCTGAGCTTCCTGCGCGAGCAAGTCTCGCACGTCGGAACTGATCTCCGAAACTCCGCGGGTCGCCCGGAATCCTGGGAGGGGAATGTTGTGTCAGGGTCGTGAGTTTTCTCATTTGGGGCGTCCCGCCAATTCCACCGGGGCCGGCCAACTGTGCCCCTGTTGAACCAGGAGGCCTTGTGTGGCGTCCGGCCCCCAAGTGCCGCCGGCGTAATTTGGAAAATCGTTGGGAGGGCTGGCGTCCCACGCATCGAGCACCGGCATCAATAGTCGCCACGCCGCCTCCACCTGGTCGGCGCGCATGAACAACGTGGCATCGTTGTCGATCACGTCCGAGAGCAACGTCACATAGGCCTCGGCCGATGGCGTGGCGAAGCTCTCGCGATAGTTAAACCGCATGTCCACTGGCTGCAACACCATCTTCGGACCAGGGTGTTTTGCCTGAAAGCGCAGCACGATGCCTTCGTCGGGCTGGATCGACATGACCAGTCGCGACGCTTGCCAGTCGAGGGTCGCCTCGGTTGGAAACGCCTGATGTGGGACCGCGCGAAACTGGATGGCGACTTCTGAAACCTGACAGGGGAGGCGTTTGCCAGTGCGAAGATAGAAAGGCACGTCCTGCCAGCGCCAGTTGTCGACGAACAGCCGCAAGGCGGCAAACGTCTCCGTCTGTGAATCGGGCGGTACGCCGTCTTCTTCGCGATAAGCGCGCACTTTCTTGCCGCCGACCCAGCCCTGGTTGTACTGCCCGCGAACCGTGGAGCGATGCACCGCGTCATGCGGAATGGGCCGAACCGCGTGCAGCACATCCACTTTCTTGTTGCGAATCTCGTCGGCCTCGAAAGAAACCATCGGTTCCATGGCCACCAGACAGAGCAATTGCAGCAGGTGATTCTGCACCATGTCGCGCAGCGCACCGGCCCCATCGTAATAGCCGCCGCGATGTTCCACGCCCACCTCTTCGGCGACAGTGATGGTCACATAGTCCACATAACGCCGGTTCCAGATGGGCTCGAACAGCGGATTGGCAAAACGGAACGCCAGGATGTTCTGCACCGTCTCTTTGCCCAGGTAATGGTCGATACGGAAGATTTGGGATTCTTGAAAGTCGTTGGCGAGTGTGCGGTTCAGCGCCAGTGCCGACTCCAGGTCATGCCCAATAGGTTTCTCGATGACGATTCGCGACCGTTCCCGGTCGGCCGCAAGGCCGGCATAGTTTAGGAAGGAAGGGATTTCGCCAAACAGGAAGGGCGGCGTGGCCATGTAGAAAATGCGTTGGGCTTTGGATCCCCACTCCCTCTCCAGTTTGGCGCACTGGTGGCTGAGTTCCGAGTAGGTCGCGTTGCTCTTGAAATCGCCCTGTACGTAGCGGATATGCCGGGAGAACTCGTTCCACTCCTTCATCGCGCTTTTCCCGCTGCGGGCGAACTTCCTGACTCCTTCATGCAGACGCTTGCGCAGAGCGTCATCGCTGAGTTCCACACGATCCACCGCAATAATCGAGAAATGCGCCGGAATGCTATGGCTCTGGGAAAGGTCAAAAAGGGCCGGCATCAACTTCCGCCAGGTCAGGTCGCCCGCTCCGCCGAAGACGACGAATATGTTTGGTTCGAGTCGATCGTTGGTTTTCATCGCGCTCAACTCTTCGTCCAGTCCGTGTGAAATGTGCCTTTGACGTCGATGCGCTCGTAGCTGTGCGCACCGAAGTAGTCGCGTTGGGCCTGGATCAGGTTGGCCGGCAACCAGGCACTACGGTAGCCGTCAAAGTAGCCCAACGCCGTCATGAAACAGGGTGCGGGCAAACCCAGATCGATTGCCAGGCAGACCACGCGGCGCAAATCCTCCTGGTTGGCCATTACCTTTTTCGATAGCTCCGGGGCCAGGAGCAGATTCGGCAGGCCGGGCTGGTTGCGATACGCCATCCGGACGTCCTCCAGCAACGCCGTGCGGATGATGCAGCCGCCTCGCCAGATTCGCGCCACGGTCTCGAGATCGAGGTGATACTCATACATGTCCGACGCGGCCGCCAGCACCGCCATGCCCTGCGCGTAGGCGATGACCATCGCGGCATAGAGCGCGTGGCCCAGTCGATCGAGGAAGATTCTGCGGTCGCCGCCAAACGGCGGGATGGGCCGCTTGAAGATCTCGCCGGCCGTCTCGCGCTGCTTTTCAAACACGGACAAATCCCGCATCGCGACCGCAAGGTCGATGGTAGGGATGGGCACTTGCAGTTCCATGGCGCCTTGCGAGGTCCACATGCCGGTGCCTTTCTGCTTGGCCACATCCAGGATTTCATCGATCAACCGCTTGCCGGTCCTTTCGTCGACCTTGCCGAAGATGCGACTGGCGATCTCTATCAGGTAGCCGTTAAGTTCCCCTTGATTCCACGTGTGGTACACGTCGCGCAGTTCGTCGTCGCTCAAGCCAAGGCCGCGTTTCATCAGATCGTAGGTCTCGGCCAGGAGCTGCATCACCGCGTACTCGATGCCGTTATGGACCGTTTTGACGAAATGCCCGGCGGAGCCGGGGCCGAGGTAAGCTACGCACGGATCTCCGTTGACCTTGGCAGCGACGGCCTCGAGCAGCAGACGGACCCGCTCGTACGCCTCTTTCGGTCCCCCGGGCATGATGCTGGGGCCGTGGCGCGCGCCCTCCTCGCCGCCAGACACGCCCACGCCGAGGAATTGAATGCCATGCTCGGTCAGGTTGCGAGCGCGCAGGTTCGTATCTTTGAAGTAAGAGTTGCCGGCGTCGATGATGAGATCGCCCGTTTCGAGGTGCGGTAGCAGATCGGCTATCACGGAATCCACGGGCGGGCCGGCCGGCACCAGCATCATGACTGCGCGCGGCTCACGGAGCAGTCCGATGAGATCTCTGATGCTGGTGACGCCGCGTACGTCTTTTCCCGCCGATTCCTTCTGGAGCGCTTCGACCTTGATGGGATCGTTGTCATAGCCCGCCACGGCGAAGCCGTGGTCAGCCATGTTCAGTAACATATTGCGCCCCATCACGCCCAGGCCGATCATGCCGATGTCATGGCGTTGCGTTTCCATACCAGTCCTCCATTCGAAGTCGAGTCATCGCTGCCACAGGATTCGAGCGGCCTCCAAGGGAACAGCGACACCGGAATGGTGCGGTATCACGCGCACCGTATAGTCACTAGCCGGACGGGTCGCGGGCACCCGTGCGCGATAAACGTAGCCTCCGGACGCGCCATCCAATTGGTGAGTGCACTCCATCTCCTGCCGCACGGGACCGCCGCCGTTGATGCCGTCGGCATAAAGCTCTACGCGCGCCGCATTCGGGTCCAGATCATTGAGATAGACTTGAGCCTCAAAAACGAGCTGGTCCCCACTGGTCTCAACCTTCATTTCACCGAAACGCATCGCGGTCCACTGCTTTTCCACGACGCGCTTCCAATCGGCCATTTGCCTGCCCACGACACCCTTGTCGGCGGCGCGCTCACGGTAGTTTGCCGCACCCGGGAGGTAGTGTCGCTCCGTGTATTCGCGCACCGCGCGGCTTGCGGCAAAGGCCGGCGTCAACCGCGCCATGCTTTCCCGCATCCGTGCCACCCAGGCGGCAGGAATACCATTCTCGCCGCGCGCATAGAACTCTGGAATTACCTCCCGTTCCAACAGGTCGTACAGGGCTTCCGCTTCAGTAGCGTCCCAGGCCGGATCGTCGCCGTGTTCCTGGCCGTCTCCCAATGCCCACCCGACTTCAGGCGTGTAGGCTTCCGCCCACCAGCCGTCCAACTCCGACAGATTGATGCCTCCATTGACCAGCACCTTCATGCCGCTCGTCCCGCAAGCTTCCCAGGGCCGCCGGGGCGTGTTGATCCAAACGTCTACGCCTTGCACCAGATGTTCGGTCAAGAGCATGTCATAGTCGCTGAGAAAGATCGCGTGGGGGCGCGCCTCGGGCCGCCGGATGAAATGCGTCCATTCCCGAATCAGGGCCTGCCCAGCCTGGTCCGCGGGATGCGCCTTGCCGGCGATGATGAGTTGCACCGGGCGCTGCGTATTGGTCAACAAGCGAAGCAGGCGCGGTGGGTCGTGCAGCAGCAAGTTCGGTCGCTTATAGGTCGCGAAGCGGCGTGCAAAGCCCAGCGTCAGGGCGTTGGGATCAAAGAGATGCTTTGCGGCTTCGACTTCCTCAGCCGACGCACCCGAAGCGGCTAAGTCCCGGGACAACCGTTCGCGAGCGTACTCGACAAGAGACTTACTGGCGGCGGTGCGAAATTGCCAGAGCCTGGAGTCGGAGACCCGCCGAATGTCCTGCTCCAGGCTCTTCGTCGTCCCCAGCCAGCGATCCTTTCCGCAGTTTTCCATCCAAAGATCGTCGGCAGCAGCCGAGTCCCAGGTGGGCATGTGGACTCCGTTGGTCACGTGTCCGATCGGGACTTCGCCTTCCGGCCAGCGCGGGAACAGAGGCAGAAAGAGGCGCCGGCTGACCTTCCCGTGCAAGCGGCTCACACCATTTGCCGCCCCGCAACCGCGCAGGGCCAGATACGCCATGTTGAAAGGCTCCGACGAGTCGGCGGGGTTCTGGCGGCCAAGGGCCAGCAAATCATGAAGTGCAATGCCGAGCTTGTCTTCGGCGTACCCGCCTAGATATTGCTCAATGAGGGCGGGGGCGAAGCGGTCAAAACCGGCGGCTACCGCCGTGTGAGTGGTGAAGAGGTTCCCCGCTCGTGTGACCGCCAGTGCAACTTCGAAAGGTTGCCCTGTCTCCTCCATGAAGGTGAGGGCACGTTCCAAGACGGCGAATGCCGCGTGCCCTTCGTTAAGGTGACAGATCTCCGGTTGGAGCCCGAGCGCGCGGAGCAGCCGCCATCCGCCGATCCCGAGGAGCATTTCCTGCTTGAGGCGCAACTCCGGCCCGCCCCCATAGAGCTCGCTCGAAATCCCACGACGAGCGGGGAAGTTGGCCGCATCATTGCTGTCCAGCAGGTAAAGCTTCACCCGGCCAACCTTCGCCTGCCAGGCGCGCAGCCAGACCGAGTATCCGGGCAACGCGATCTCCAACCGCAACCACTCCCCGTTTGGCTGGCGCAGCGGCGTGATCGGCAACTGTCCGGGATCGTTATAGGGGTAGAGGGCCTGTTGCTCTCCGTTCTTGTCTATCACCTGCCGAAAATAGCCCTGCTGGTAGAGCAATCCCACTCCGGCTACCGGCACACCCAGATCGCTGGCGGCTTTGAGTTGATCGCCGGCCACATTGCCGAGCCCGCCCGAGTAAATGGGCAAAGCTTCGCTTAACATGAATTCCATACTGAAATAGGCGGCGCAGGTTAGGGAACTCTGTGCATGATTCTTCTGAAACCACGCGGGCGACTCGAGCACTTTCCGCCGAGTCTGCACCAAATCATCGACGTTTTTGCGAAAAACGGGATCGGCCAACACGCGCTCGATCCGGTCGCGCGAGACCGTTTGCAGGACGACCCAGGGGTTATGTGTGATCTCCCACAGGTCGGGATCAAGCTGCCGCCATACTTCGTCGGTAGCATGATTCCACGACCAGCGCATATTCAGGGCGAGTTCCGCCAGGGAATCGAACCCCTCGATTTCCGTGGGTAGGAGACTATATATGGGGTGGCTGGCACGGGCCTGTTTGCTCATGATTTGCCGCTCCGATCCGGCGTTGCCGTCAAAGCATCGTTGACCATCGCCTGGGCTTCCTCCAGGATGCGACGCAGATGATCCGTTCCCCGGAAGCTCTCCGCGTAGATCTTGTAGATATCCTCAGTCCCCGACGGGCGCGCCGCGAACCATCCGTTATCCGCAATCACCTTCAAACCGCCGATAGGAGCGCCGTTCCCCGGCGCGTGAGTGAGGATGGCCTGGATTTTCTCGCCGGCCAGATCCGTGGACCGGACCTGTTGGGGCGAGAGTCTGTCCAGCATCTCCTTTTGCTCCGTGGTGGCCGAAGCCTCCACAAGGTCGTAAACCGGCTCGCCGAATTCGCGCGTGAGCTCGCGGTAAATCTCGCCGGGATCGCGGTCCATGCGCGCGGTGATCTCGGCCGCAAGCAAAGCCGGGACGATTCCGTCTTTATCCGTCGTCCACACGCTGCCATCGAGACGGACAAAAGACGCGCCCGCACTCTCTTCGCCGCCGAAGCCGAGTGAGCCATCGAAGAGGCCATCAACGAACCACTTGAAACCAACCGGCACTTCGTAGAGCTTGCGGCCAAGCTTGGCCGTGACCCGATCAATCATCTGGCTGCTCACCACCGTCTTGCCCACCGCCGCCCCCTCGCCCCATTTCGGCCGGTGTTGGAAGAGGTAGAAGATGGCGACTGAAAGGTAGTGATTGGGTGGAAGCAGCCCTGTGCTCCTGGTGACAATCCCGTGCCGGTCGTGGTCGGTATCGCAGGCGAAAGCGATCTCGAAGCGATCCTTCAGGCCGATTAACCGCTGCATCGCATAGGTTGAGGATGGGTCCATGCGGATCTGGCCGTCCCAATCCACAGTCATAAAACGGAAGGTCGGGTCGACGGCGTCGTTCACAACCGTGAGGTTCAATCCGTAGCGCTCGGCAATCGGCTCCCAGTAGTGGACCCCTGCACCGCCGAGGGGATCGACTCCTATGCCGATCTTCGCGACGCGAACGGCATCCATGTCGACCACATTGGCGAGATCGGTAACGTAAGCGTTGAGATAGTCGTGCCGGTGGGTCGTGGAAGCGTGCAGAGCTTTCTCGAGCGGAAACCTTTTGACCTCTCGCAGGCCATTCTCGAGAAACTCGTTGGCCTTCGCTCCGATCCAGTCGGTTACAACGGATTCCGCCGGCCCTCCGTTGGGGGGATTGTATTTGAACCCGCCGTCATGTGGCGGATTGTGTGACGGCGTGATCACGATGCCGTCGGCGAGTCCTGTCGTGCGCCCGCGGTTGTACGTGAGAATCGCGTGGGAAACGGCCGGGGTTGGGGTGTACTCATCACCCTCCGCCAGCATGACTTCCACCCCGTTGGCCGCCAGCACCTCAAGCGCACTGGCAAGAGCAGGCACGGAAAGCGCATGCGTATCCATGCCGAGAAACAGCGGGCCATCGATCTTCTTGTGTACCCGGTACAGGCAAATGGCCTGGCTGATGGCGAGGATATGCCATTCATTGAAGGCCTTGTCGAATGCGGAACCACGATGTCCCGAGGTGCCGAAGGCAACCAGTTGTTCCGGCACGGAAGGGTCTGGTTCCTCCGTATAGTAGGCCGTAACGAGTCTGGGTACGTTCACCAGCATCGAGGCTTCGGCCGGCTTTCCAGCGCATGGACTGATTTTCATACCTCTCTCGCCAACTGCCGTGGTGACCGTTGCGCCAAGGCCGCGATCAGCTTGTCGAACGGCTGGTTGAATTTCTCGACTCCTTCGTCCTCCAGTTGCCGCGTCACATGGTCGATGCCGATGCCCAGCTCCGGCAGCCGCTCCAACACCCAGCGGGCTTGGTTGACATCTTGTTCGAGCCGGGCTTTCGGCTCTCCATGGTCGCGGTAGGCATTCGGGGTTTTTACCGGCGTTGTGTTGACCGTGTCCGGTCCGATGAGGGCCTCGACGTATTTCACGTCGCTGTAGTCCGGGTCCTTGGCGCCGGTGCTGAGCTCCGGCCTCTCTACGACAGGACTGACGGCAAAGATGGATATGTCAGTCTGGAGGTCAATCCCCACCTGGCGCACGACACCAACCGGACGACGGGCGCCCTCCACGTCGCGCTGGCTAATGGCTTCGTAGATTGCCTCAGCGTCTTTTCCCTGAAGCGCCAGGGCCTGAATGTCCTCGTCGTAATCGTGGCTCTCCACAATCGCCTTCTCGAAGATGGATGGATTCGAGGTCATCCCCCGCAGTCCATCCTCCCCGATCAGACGCTGGAGCCCGCCGCTCGACATCAGATCTCGCCGGATGTAGTCCAGCCAGACAGATTGACCCAGCGTGCCCAATTTCAAAGGGTTGTTAGTCATGATTCCGCCTCCCTACATTCCATGCTACTGTAGGCAGGCGACGCCGGTGGTGCCCGGTGCCACTGAACCGTGCCTGTGACGGCGCAGGAGTTTCCAACCCGCCCAGACGCCGGTGCTGGTACGCGAATGCGGCGACCCACCGGTTTCAACCGCCGCCTCGTATTTCACAACACTGTCCTTGGGGATGCCGATGCTGTACATCCCCGCGCCGAGCGCGCTCAATCCGCCCACCACGACGGCGCCTTCCAGTGCACCGATGATCCAGGCGACCAACGGGCCGGCTACCAATATCGGCCCGATGCCTGGAATGGCGAAGAAAGCGGCTCCAAACAACATCCCCCAGAGACCGCCCCAGAAGGCGCCCAGCTTGCCCCAGTACTTCATGCGGTCGCCGGTGTTATAGTATCCGACGACGTGCTCGTCGGTATGATAATCCTTGCCGACGATGGACATTTTCTTCATGTCAAACCCAGACCCTGCAGTTCCTTCACAGCTTCCTCTGCCTGGGTGTGGGCTTCGTAAATGGCTACAACCGAGTTCGTTTCAGACATGGCTTACGTTCCTTTCTTTCCAAATCGATCTTGTTGCATTTCGGCGTGAGATCCGGCGGCACTGGCGCCAACCTGGCTGCTCGCCGTGTATTGGTTTCTCGATCATGGCCCTACCACTTTTCGCTGGTCCGAAATCTGGGCATTCTCCTACAGGCCGGTCCCACTAAACCACTCGCGTCAGGGCCGTTCGACCGGGGGCTGCTTGTGATCGCGGGCTGGACAAGTTTTGCCTTCGGGCAGTCGCTCTATGGGCGCTGAAAAACAAGGGTGATCGCCTTGTGCTCGGGCCGTACGACGCTAACAAGCATGGTGCCATCCGCGGCAAGGGTGTAGCTTTCCAGTGTAACCGCGCCGGCTTCGGTGGTGGTCACCTTGAGGACGTCGCGATCCCACCTGGTCTTGCTCTTGAGGTCTTTTCCGGTGTGAATCGTGGCGTTGTTCTCGGCGTCAGTGATGTCCTTGTAGAAGTAGGTCTCGGTGGCGCCTTCATACACGAAATTGCGAGAGACAATGATGATGCCCTCGCGATCGGCGATCGTCACGGTGCCGGTTTGAACGACGGCCTGGCCGGCAAAATCGCTCTTGGCGGGCACCAACGTCCACGTGCCATTCAGAGCGCTGTGGTCGCGCGCGACGGCGGAGAACGCGAAGAGGAGGGTCGTCAAGACGGCTCCGGTAATTGTGGTAGTTGAATGGGTCCTCATGATTTTCCTTTCCACCGCACGTTCAGCACCAACCTGTTTTCCGAAAGAGACTCTTTCGTGCCGCTGGCTCACGGAGTTCTGTACCCTTTGGATCGAGACGCTGAGCCGGCAAAGTGCAGAATCTGCCATTGCGAGTGCAAACTCCGCACCGAAGGGCCAGCCGTCAAATCGGCTCAAACCGTTCTGAGGCTACTGCCGGGGATTGGCCCGCCTCGTGCACATGAGAAGTGAATTGCCTACGCTCTCCCCAGGTATTCCGAAGGCACATCGTCCTCCGGGACTTGTTTGGTGCGAACCTCAGCCACGTCCGGGTCGGGCGCCTCTTCCACTCCGCTGATCGCTTCGGCTTCAAAGGACTGTCCCTCCTCGAGCAGTTCTTCGACGCTTTCCGAGCCTGCCTCTGCGACATTCGACAACCCCTGAGTGTCCCCAGACTGGCCGGCTGAATCTGCGGGTCCTCCGTCGTCTCCACTTGAAACGGTGGCGTACGTTGGGGTTTCTTCATCGGCCTGTTGCTTCATGCGGTTCTATTTGCACGTGACTGGCCAACGTCACGCTGCATATGCTGTCGCGAGCATGATGAGAGTCGCAATCAGCATTACAACGGTACAGGTCCACCCCAGCCAGCGGAGCAGGGCCCCATTCCGATGCTCGCCCATCACGTCGGCCCTGCTGGTCAGCAGCACCACCAGGATAAGTAGGGGTGGCGCCAGTGCTCCGTTGAGTACCGCCGACCAGAAGAGCATCTTGACGGCGTTCAGACCCGCATAATCCAAACCGAGGCCGAGCGCCATGGCAATGGCGATCACGGAATAGAAGCCGTGCGCGAGGGGAGGGTGTACCTCCAGCGAGCCAACCCAGTCGGCCGCTTCTGCGATGGCGTAAGCGCAAGATCCGGCCAATACCGGGACTCCGAGCATGTCGGCTCCGATCAAACCCACGCTGAAGAGCCAGTACGCGCCGGCGCCGGCCAAAGGACGCAGCGCCTCGGCGGCGTCGCGCGCGGTGGAGATGGTGGTTTTGCCGTGCGCGTGCAAGGTGGCGGCCGGCAAAGGTCAGTTCTCGCGAGCGCCGAGGAACATAAAACTCGCCGGCGGGCGACGGTTTTGGGATGCGGGGAATCCCCATCGCGCAGCCCGTTGCAATTCAGCATCCAAATTGGGCGCGCCGTTGATTTTGCGCTTTGCCGATTCCACCCTTGCTGCCCTGAGATGCTCGTCGGCTCGTAAAATCGGTTTTCCAGGATTCATTTTGCTGAACCGCCGTCGAGCGCTGCTCGTAGTGGTCGTTGAGTTCATCGACGGTTCAGCATGGAGTGCTCCTCTGGATCGAACGCAGAAGTAGACCGCCGATCAGATCGGCACAGCCTCATTGGCGTCACCTGTTCGATACACCTCTCAAAACCTCGTAGCCGTGCGAAACCCGCTCCACCTTCGCCCGGTCGAAGAAGTTCACGAGGAACCCGCCGACTTCGTACATCTCTTCGCCCCAGTGGATCCCAGTGCCGAAATGAGGATCACCAGTATAGCGAACCGTGAAAATGTTGAGTCCACCCGGTATGAGCAGTCGAAGGGTTTCTTGCGAGAGCCGTTCGATCTCCGCATTCGTGATCGGCATACAGTACAGTATGTGGGAGTAGCCCGTATCGAAGGTCTCGTCCCGAAACGGCTCCCGCACATCGTGCCGAATAGCGATCACGAGGTTGTTCAAGCCCGACGTTTGCGCCATAGCCGTCACGTTCGGACAGCAGGTGATCCTGATCTGGGATCATTTGCCGGCTCATTTCAGGAGAGCCGGACGCGGGAAATCTGCACATCCGGTTCGACGAGGGGAGAGTGGATCGCGCCCACTGGCGTGGTTCTCCCTCCTACTCTACCCCCGGGCCCAGTCCAAAGGACGCGACGGAAGGACCGCGCCTGTTTGCCTCAGCCCAGGGTACAACCGTAGAGTGGCACCAAGCTCTTGGATGGTGGCAAACTATAGAAATGAAACCAGGAATAGGATTGGCGGCCTTAAGTATCGTTTTGCTTGTAGTGGGAGGAGTGGCGCGCGGCGCCAGTGAGAATCATAGGGAGTCATTGCGTGGCCTGACTGGAGTATGTGTTCGGGTTGAACACCTGAGCGAGAATGCGAAGCAGGATGGGCTGGATGAGCGCAGCATCCAGACCGAGGCTGAGCAGAAGCTCAGGCAGGCCGGGATCACCGTTCTGACGCCGAGTCAGGCGACGCAGCAGCCAGCCAGCCCCACTCTCTACATTTTCGTAAATGCCAAGCAATTGTTCTACCCGACGTGTGTAACCTTTGATCCAGCAGGGAGGCCGTACAACAGTCCGCCGTACCTTGTGATGGTAACTGTGGCGCTGCTGCAAAACGTGGTGTCCGCCCGGGACCCGAACCTGCGGCTGCGCGAGGTGAAGACTTGGGACGCGGGCTATTTGAGGTCCCTTGACCCTCCTCTTCTGAAGCAAGCCAGCACCACGGTGGGGGACCTTGTGGGCGAGTTCATCGGCGATTGGCGGGCGGTGAATCAGAAGAAGTAGCCGCGCCGCAATGCGCGCGTCGCGCAGGGTCACGGTCCGCGCGCAGATCTCCCGACTGGAAGGCATCGCACCCAAGCGCCGGCTAAGGTTCAAGCAGGCTTGGAGGAGGCCGGGCAGGTCCGTGAGAATCATGCTCTTCCTCCAAGGCCACGGAGTCAGCACCGGCAAGGCAGTGCGGATCTACAAGACGTATGGGGATCAGCCGATTGGGAAGGTCAAGACCTATGTCCTAGCTAGCTTCCCGTCCCGGCTCAGCCGGAGAGGCGGGACGGACATCGGCATGCAGCACCGCCGGAAGTTCGGATATAAGAAGAACTCTTTTAAGCGGTCAAAGACCCAGGACGCAGTAAGGGGCCATCGGTCAGCGGTTGTCTTTCTTCTCTTCCTTCTTCTCCGTCTTCTTGGCCGCTTTTTTCTCGGTCTTTTGCACTTCGGCTTTGCGTTCCTGCACCTGGGCCGGCGGCGCCGTCCGTGGCTGCTCGTTGGGCCGCGCTACCGGGTTGATCACCGGCACTTGAGTCGGCCGGGCCATGGGCGTCTGCGCGGTGGGCGGGCGGTCGTTGCGCACCGGCGCGGTCGCCGGACGTGTCACCCCAGCCCCGGGGCCTCGCACTAAGGCCGGGCGCGCGGCTTGATCGGTGGCGCGCAGGCTCTCAACCTTGGCGGGATCGAGCGGCCTTCCGCCATTGGCCTGGAGGGCCTGCTGCCGGGCGGCGAATGAGACCGGTGGAGGAGGCGGAGCGGTCCTGGCAAACACAGCGCGGTCCGCGACCCTGGCGGGAGGCGTCCGAACCGCGGAGCCGCCCGCCAGCACGCTGGCCCGTACCGGTGCGATGGGCGCGGTCGATCCCACCACCTGCGCCGTCACGATCTCGCGCTGCGGCACCACCACCAAGGCCCGCGCTACCGGCCGCGCCCCGACGAAAGCATCGTGGGGGACCACCGTCACCGCGCCCACCACGCCCTGGTTCACGTAGCGCACGTTGACCGCATTGTTGATGACCATGACGTTGGAAACGTATGGCGTGTTCGCCTGGCGCACGTAGACTGCACTTGCGAAGTACGCCGGCCGGTACACTTCGCCGGGGCCCAGCGGGAACCACGCCGCCACCCCCACACCACCAACACCCACGAAGGCCACCAGCGCCGGGGCATACACCGGGCTCGCTGCCATGGCGCCGGGCACCCACACCCAACCGGCGCCGCCCGCGTACGCCCACCGGCCGTAGTGGAATGGCGCAAAGCCCCAGGGCGCGTCATCGATCCACGTCCAGCCCCACGGATCTACCCACACCCAGTGACCATAGCGGTATGGCGCCCATCCCGGCGCCATTCCCGTCGGCACCCAGACCCAGCCATACGGCGGAACCTGTCGCCACACGCCGTATTGGTCCAGATCTTCATAGCCGATGGTCTGGCGGGAAATGTAATGCACCGATTGCGATTGGTCTTCGCGCTGGTCGCGCATCTGGCACCAACCGTCAAACTGGTCCGGAGGCGGAGGGCTGCCCATGTCCTGGCTCACCGTATCGACGCCGCTGAGGCGCGCACTTTGGCCAGCGTCAACCGCGAACGCCGCCCCGCCGCCGTTCACCTGGGCTTCCCCGCCCCGCACGGTGACGGTGGTGATGTTGTTATCGCCATCCACATCGATGCGGTAGTCGCCTGGTTGCACCAGAGAGACCGCCACATTGGGCGTGTCGACTTCGAAAGCCTCCTGCGCGCCCAAGTATCGGATGTGGACATTGAGCACACCCTGAGTGAGGCTGAGCTGCGCCATCTGGTCGTCGAGGTTGAGGATGGCCAGCGCCGTTTGGGAACCCATTCGAATGGCAGTGGACCCGATGTGCATCTCCCCTTGCGCGCCGACATCGGCCCAGAGATGGTCGCCCGTGGTGAGAGGATAGTTCAGCGAGGCCGCCGTCCAATCCTCGACGGTCCCCGGCCGGAAAGAGACCGTCCCGCTTTGATAGTTCAGCCGCGCCACGCGCGACGGGGGATCTCCGGCGTCCGCCAGGACCAGGGCCGCCGCCACCGTTATAAGAGCCGCTAACAACCCAACCTTCGGTATCATGTGCTTCCTCCAACGCATTCAACACGTGGGATTCTTAAATTCGTCGGTAGGTTCCATTAAATTCCCGCAAGAAATGCCCGTAGCTGCGCGTCACCCGCGTGACAGATAGACGAAGCGCGCGATGAACAGGGCCGTCAGCGCGTAGACGAACCAGTTCACCTGGCGGAACTTGCCGCGCGCGATTTTCATGAGCGTGTAAGCGGTGAAACCGAATGCCAGGCCGTTGGCGATGCTGAAGGTCAGAGGGATCGCCATCATGGTGAGGAATGCGGGCACGGCCACTTCGGGATCCTGCCATTCAATCTCCGCCACCACCCCCACCATGAGGCTGCCAACTATGATCAGCGCCGGCGCCGTGGCGGCGGCCGGGATGGCGCCCACCACCGGGGCGACAAACAGCGCCGCTACAAACAGCAGTCCGGTGACGATGGCGGTGACGCCGCTGCGCCCGCCGGCGGCCACTCCGGCGGCGCTCTCGATGTAGCTCACCACCGTGGAAGTGCCGGTGAGCGAGCCGACGATAGTGGCCGTGGCGTCGGAAAGCAGGATGCGATTGACACGCGGGATCTGGTGCGTTTGGTCGAAGAGATTGGCGCGCTTGCCCACCGCTACCAGGGTTCCAATGTTGTCGAACAGGTCGATGAACAGGAACACAAAAACGATTTCCAGGAAGCCGATGCGCAGGGTGGCCGGCAGGTCGAGCTTGAAAGCCGTGGCCGAGAGGTCGCTTAGGCGATAGGAGTGCGGCGCCCATTTCGCGACACCGGTAACGAGGCCGATACCGGTGGTGGCGAGGATGCCGATCAACATCGCCGCGCGCACGCGCCACGCCAGCAGCACGGCGATCAGCAGCAGGCCGAATATGGCCAGCGCGGTGCTCTTGTCCTGCAGGTTGCCGAGCGTCACCGTGGTGGCGGCATTGGGCACGATGATCCCCGAGTTACGGAAACCGAGCAGGGCGATGAACAGCCCCACGCCCGCCGCCACTGCCGCGTACAGCTCGAAAGGAATGGTGGATATGATGAGCTGCCGCACGCCCAGCACGGTCAGCAGGAGGAAGGCCACGCCGGAAATGAACACGGCCCCCAGCGCCGCCTGCCACGGAACTCCCATCCCCTTCACCACGGTGTAGGTGAAGTAGGCGTTCAGCCCCATGCCGGGCGCCAACGCGATGGGGTACTTGGCAAAACCTCCCATGAGAAAGCTCCCGACGGCGGCCGAGATGCACGTGGCCGCGGTCACCGCCGCCAGCGGCATGCCGGTCTCGTGCAGGATAGCGGGGTTGACGAAGACAATGTACGCCATCGTCATGAAGGTGGTGAACCCGGCCAGAATTTCGGTCTTCCAGGTGGCGCCGAGTTGCTTGAATTCGAAGTAGTGCTCCAGGTATTGGCGCAAGGGCATGGTCTTACATTGTAGCCGCGGCGCAGGCGCTCGCGCCGGGTGGCTTGCCGTACTCGCCTGTTTCCGCAAAACTACCCTGTTTGCCGGATATTCGCCGCACCAGTTCTGGCCGTAATCTAAACTCGTAGCCGCAGTGACGGAAGGGGGCCATCATGCCTGGACAATCCCAGGCCGCCGCGCCGCGGATTTGGGAAGAGCCCACGCGCGCCACCAAGTCGGGCGTCGATTGTGTGTTCCTCACATGTTTCGATTCCGACTTCTATTTCCTGGTCAATGTCCTGCCGGGCTCCGAGATAAGGATGCATCGCGCCGAGACATTAGAGCAGGCAGACTTCCTGCTGACCGTGACAGGCGGCACTGTGCTGCTCACGGATGTCACATTCCTGGACGGCTGCTGGGATGAGGCGGTCGATATGCTCGCGCAGTTTCACCCGTTGGTGGCTTTCCTTGTGATTGCCGATGAGGTGGACCGGCGGTTTGTCTCAGAAGCGCCCCATCGCGGCGCGTGCGGAGTCCTCTGGAAGCCGCTGGAACTGGGTCAGGTGTGGCGGTTCATCCGGACGGCACACGAGGCCACCGAGGAGCGCACGATTTGGCAGCATCAGCGCCTCTGCCAGCGATAGGATAGGAAGAGCGGCTGACATGACGCTGAAATGAGCGGCCCCGGAAACAAATCCCCGCTGCGCCGAAACAAAGCCCCGGTCATGAGCAGCCGGCTGGTATTGGTGGCGGGCTTCGGCGGGCTGCTTCTTCTGATGGTGTTCGCGGGGTTCGATGGACTTCAGGCTTTACAGCAGATTCAGGCGTCGGACAACAACATTCGCGAAGATTTCCTGCTGCGGACGCGGGTGCTGGAGCGGATCCGCGCGGATGTGTACGTCTCGGGCACCTACGTGAGAGACTATCTGCTGGAGCCGGAGAGCGGCAAGGCGGAAGGCCACCGCTACAGTCTCCGCGAAACCCGCGGCGACATGGACGCAGCGCTGCAGCAGTACCGGGCGCTGTTGAATGCCCAGGAAGCCAAACCGTTTCAGGTACTCACGCAGGAATTGGCCGCATACTGGACAGTGCTGGAGCCGGTATTTCAATGGACCGCGAGCCAGCGGCAACGCGGCGGTTATGCATTCCTGCACGACGAAGTTTTCCCGCGCCGCACGGCCATGCTGGGGATCGCGGACCAGATAGGCGCCATCAACGAGTCCCAGTTGAATGCCGGCAAGGCGAGGGTGGAGGAACTCTTTTCCCGCTTTCAGCGCCGTCTGACGATGGCCATCGGATCGACCATCATCCTGGGACTCCTTCTGGCCGGTTTCAGCATGCGCAAAATTCTGGGTCTGGAGGCCGAGACGGCGGAGCACTATAAAGTGATTTCGAACGCCAGAGCGGAGTTGAAACAGTTGTCGGCGCGGCTGGTGGAAGCCCAGGAAAACGAGCGCAGATCCATTTCCCGCGAGCTGCACGACGAAGTGGGCCAAGCACTGACCGGAGTGCTGGTGGAGATGGCCAACCTTTCCACGCTGATTCGCACCGGGGACGCAGACCAAGTGGCGGCCAAGGCGGACGGGATCAAGAAGCTGGTGGAAAACTCGATCGGCGCGGTGCGCAGCATGGCGCTATTGTTGCGGCCGTCGATGCTGGACGATCTCGGCCTGGTGCCTGCCCTGCAATGGCAGGCGCGTGAAGTTTCCAAACGCAACCGCGTGCGGGTGAAAGTGGCTGCCGAACAGGTTTCCGAAGAACTTCCCGAAGAGCACAAGACCTGCGTCTACCGGATCGTGCAGGAAGCTCTGCACAACTGCGTGCAACACTCAGGGGCCGCGAACGTGAGAGTCACGGTTCATCAGGAGCGAGACCGCCTGCTGCTCGCCGTCCAGGATGACGGGAAGGGATTCGACACCCAACAGGAGCGCGGAATGGGGCTGTTGGGCATCCAGGAAAGAGTCAGCCACCTGGGCGGCAGTTTCGCGGTGGATTCCGAGCCCGGGCAGGGCGCCGTACTGCGCATCATGCTCCCCTTGCCTGAGCCGATGCCGCAGAAAGCGAGGGAGACCGCATGAAACCGATTCGAATTCTGCTGGCCGACGACCATACGGTGGTCCGCAAGGGCTTGCGGCTGTTGCTGGAAAGCCATACTGGTTTCAAGGTGGTCGCGGAGGCCGCGAACGGGCGCGAGGCCGTGGCGCTGGCCGAAGAACACACACCCGACGTGGCGGTCATGGATGTGGCGATGCCTATCCTGAACGGCATCGAGGCCGCCCGACAAATCTCAGCCAAGCTGCCGCAGACCGCCATCGTGTTTCTCAGCATGCATTCCGACGAGGGCTATGTGCTGAAGGCGCTGAAGGCTGGTGCGCGGGCCTACCTGCTGAAAGACTCCGCTGAAAACGACCTGATCGGCGCGGTCGAGGCCGTCAGCGAAGGCAAGGCATTCTTCAGCCCCGCCATCAGTAAGATGTTGGTGGAGGATTATGTGCGGCAGATGAAAGAGCGCGCCGTCGAAGACAGTTACGATCTGCTGACCACGCGGGAACGCGAGATTCTGCAGTTGCTGGCCGAAGGAAAGAGCAACAAGGAGGTGGCCAACCTTCTCAATTTGAGCCTTTACACGGTGGAGACTCACCGGAGCAACATCTTGCAGAAGCTGAACTTGCACAGCGGCGCTGAGTTGATCCTCTACGCCATCCGCAAAGGTGTAATCAGCTAATCCACCGGTTCCCAGGAGTGGTCGGGGTCGAAGCGGGTTATCGGCAGGGGCGGCTTGCCGGGAACGGGCTCAATATCCTTCTGATAGACTACGCCGTTCTGGTTCACGATGAAGGTGTGAATTCCGGTCACTCCATATTCCGCCGGCCAGGCCACCAGACCGAACCCGCCAATCAGCTTGTCTTTCACGAAGTAATTGTGGGCTCCCCCCGGCGCATTGGGGCCTTGCCCCTCCAGGACCCGGAAATAATATCCGTGGTAGGGTTTGGCGCTTCCCTTGCGAGCGCCGTCCCATGCGGCCCGGGCGAGGCCCTCGGGAATCAGCGGGGCGCTAGCGCCTTCCCAATACAGGCCGTCGTGCCGGCCAGGCGTAGTCATGAGGTGGGGTGCGTACTCGAGCATGCCGTCCTTGTCGCGATCCTCGGAAGCGAACTTGCGCTGCGCTTCGACGTACCCCCGGCAAATTTCGATGGCGTCGAGTTCGTCGGTGCCGATGCGCCGCGCGCGCATCTCGGCCCGCGTCTCCGAGGCGTCGAAGCTCCATTTGCCATTGACGCGGACGATGGGGACCGGGAACGGCCAGTCGTCGTCGCCAATCGCCAGGATCGCGCGATTCGGGTTCATAGGGGCAATTTCGAGCCGGTGCTTGGCGCGCGCGAGCCGCGCGAACTCGGTCTGTTCGGCGCGATCCTGCGCGGCATCGCCCGAGGTAAGAACGTTTTTCTCCCGCGGGCCGAAAATGGCCGAGAGCCGCGCGGAGTCGTGGTTGTCCGCAGCGTCGATGACGGCCTGCGCCGCGGCCTCGGCGGAATCGAAGCGCTCCTGCGCGATGGAAGGCGAGGCGCATGCCAACGCCAGCGCCGCACAAATGATACAGGACCTGTTAGTCATGGCGCTACCTCCTCCCTCCTCCACCGCGCATCCCTCCGCCGCCACCAAATCCGCCGAACGAACGCCCCGCTCCCATGCTCGAGAAGCCGTGGTCGCTTTGCATGCGCGTCATTCCGCCGTCGTGATAACCGCCGAAGACACTGTGATTGCCCGTCCAGCCGCGCTGCTCAAAACCCGGATTTCCGAGGCGCTGCTGAGGCGCGCGCTCCCCGCGATTCAAGCTCTGGGCCGGAGCGCGGCCAAACGCGCCATTGGCCGCAAATCGGCCAGCCACCTCGCGATTGGCATATGGCACACCGAGCCGGTGTTCCGGATTATGCATCCACACGGAAGTGCCCAGCGCTCCTTCCCCGTCGAAATGCTGGAAGCCGAAACGATGAAAGAAAGAATGGTTGATAATGATACTCCCGCCGAACCAGTTGGGGGCCCATCCCCAGCCGCCCCAGCCCCAGCCGCCCCAGCCGCCAAACCAGAGACCAAGATCTATGCCGGGGTACCACAGCAGGCCCACATCAATGCCGGGGTAAAAGAGCGGCGGGTAAAATCCCCAGACCGGTGGTCCCCAAATATAGGCGGGATTGTAATTCGGCACGTACCAGACATTCGGGTTTGCCGGCTCGATGTCGATCACCGTCTGCCCGCCCTGGTTCTGCGTGGTGACGGTCTCCTGGGGTGTTGAATGGAGCGTGCCTTTCGCCTGGGCTTGGGCCCGCATGCGTTGCACCGCCTGCATGACCTCCGCTTGCTGGGCGAGAAAGGCGTTGCCAAGCTGCGTGGTCCAGCCGATGTTCTGGGTCAACCGGGCGAGCACGTCGGGGAAAGCGACCAGCCCTTGAACGCTGGGATCCCATTTCTGTTTTTTCGCTTCGTCCATGAGCTTCGAGGGCTTCCATTTCGGATGGTCCCGCACCCATTGTTCGGCTTCGGCGATCTCCATCGGGTAAGTGGAAGCGGCCAGTACCTCGCTCAACAGAGGATCGGGATACAAGGCGATCGGCGCCACCAGGTCGTCAAGCTGCGGCGACGACATCGGCGCCCCAGGCTCCGCAACCGCGGGAGGGGGGGTCTGCGCAGGATGCCCGGCGACCGCCGCAGGCAGAAGGAAGAAAGCGGCGAAGAGCGCCGCGCCGTAATAACGACCAAGTCTGGCTGGCATCTCACTCCTTTGGATGTCTAATGTCCGTTCCAGTTGCCGGGTGGAACATTAGGCGTTCGCAACGCGACGAAAACATGTATAAGAACGCACAAATCACGCCAGAGCCTCGAAGCGGCCGTTAGGCCGGCTGGGCCAGCGGGTCTTCCAGTGGGTATAGGCAAAATCCAGCATGGCAAGCACTCCTTCCCGCTGAAACGGGCGCGTGAGCAGGTCAAACCCTCCGTGCTGAACCAGTTCGTCCCACAAATAGGGGTCTGATACGTCGGAGAGCAGGATGAGGCAGGGAGTGCTGCTGGCGCTTACGAGCCGGGGAATGCCCTTCTGCCATTCCAGGCCAGGGAGGTCGCGATCGCACAGAACCACGGGAGCATCAACCTGCCTGACCAGTTTGAACATGTCGGACCAGTTGCCGGCTCGAATCGGCGTCCACTGCGTGCCTTGAAACAGCGCCTGCAAAGTAAGGCAATCGTCGTCGCGGCCCGAGCCCAAAAGAACCGGGATGGCTGGGGACATCCGGCGCCCGCTCTGGAATCGTTCTCTTATGGTGGAAACGAAACTTCTCATTGCTTTGTTCCCGCAGGCGGCGTAGCGATGCACACCGGAGCGGCGTCGGGCCGCAGGTTGGCCGAGGTTGGAGACGCGATCCAGCCCGCAACGGCCCGCCCGCTCCGGTAGGGCTTCTGTTTAAACTCTAGCCCAGTAGTGGGCCTGGTTCCATACTTCAGATGGGGTATTGTGGCTGCATCTGAACAGTACGGGCCTGCGGCATCGCCGCCGTGGCCGTAGTCATTCTTGCTGCGCCCAGGCAGATAATCGGCCTGACCAGTGGAGCCAGGCCGAACTAACAGCCCGAATCACTTCGCGCGTGTTAAACGGCTTCACCAGAACATCGCAGGCGCCCAGGTTGAGGGCTTCCGCAAACGCGAATCCAACGCCATTGGATCGGTGACGATGCCCGTCCAGGCGGCCGCGGGTAAGCCGAATTAGCCGGAGGCGCACAAAATCACTGACATGCTAAACTGGAATTCTCAACGCGGAGAGGTGGCAGAGTGGTCGATCGCGCCCGCCTCGAAAGCGGGAGTACCTTTACGGGTACCGGGAGTTCGAATCTCCCCCTCTCCGCCATTTTCCCTGGTCTTGGTTGAGCGTTGCATTTGTGCCGCCAGCCGCCGGTGGCGCGCCAGCACCGGGTCAAGCGAAATGGTTTTCAGCTCGCCATCCTCCACCACTGCGCGGCCTTCCACTACCAGCGTGCTCACGCGGGTGGGCGCGCACAGCAGGAGAGCGGAAACCGCATCGCCGGCGCCGCTGTAACCTACGTCCCGTAAATCGAAGAGCGCTACATCGCCGCGCTTGCCTGCTTCCAGGCTTCCGATGTCGTCCCGGCCCAGGCAACGGGCACCTTCCACTGTGGCCATGCGCAAGGTGTCCGCCACGTTGAGCGCGGCCGCGCCATGGATCAAGCGTTGCAGCAGCAGGGCCTGGCGGGCTTCGGCGAGCATGTGAGAACTGTCGTTGGAGGCGCTGCCATCCACTCCCAGTCCTACTGGGCATCCGGCGCGGCGCAGAGCCAGCACGGGGGCGCTGCCCGATCCCAGGCGCATGTTCGAGCTGGGACAATGCGCGATCCCCACGCCGGCGCGGCCCAGGCGCGCCACTTCACGGCGGTTGAAATAGATTCCGTGCGCCAGCCAGGTGCTGGCATTGAGCCAGCCGGCATCTTCCAGAAAATCGAGGGGGCGCTTCCCAAAGCGGTTCAGACAATACGTCTCTTCGTCGCGCGTCTCAGCCAGATGGGTATGCAGCCGAACGTCGTAACGGGCGGCCAGAGCGGCAGTCGCGCGCATCAGCTCCGGGGACACGGAAAAGGGGGAACACGGCGCCAGCGCGATACGCAGCATGGAACCCGGCGCGGGGTCGTGATACTGGCGGATCAAACGCTCGGAATCCGCCAGGATCCGGCTTTCGCTTTGCACCACCGAATCGGGCGGCAGCCCGCCTTTACTGCGACCCACGCTCATGCTTCCGCGAGTGGGATGGAAACGAATGCCGATGCGGCGGGCGGCTTCGATTTCCGTATCGATCAGCCGGCTGTGGCCGTGCGGGAAAAGATAATGGTGATCGGTGGTGGTGGTGCAGCCCGAGAGCAGCAGTTCGGCCATTCCCGCCAGCGCGGCCACATGCACGGAGTCTTCGTTGAGCCGCGCCCATAGCGGATAGAGCGTCCGCAGCCAATCGAACAGCTCGGCATCGGCCGCCGCGGGGCACGCTCGCGTCAGCGTCTGGTAAAGATGATGATGCGTGTTGACCAGGCCCGGCACGGCCACCGAGTGGCGCCCGCTGATGGTGCGGTCCGCGCGCGGCAGTTTGGCCGGCCGCGTTCCTACCTGCCGGATCTCTCCATCTTCGATATAAAGGTGCGCGCCGCGGAGGACAGTATTCGCCGGGTCCATGAGAACCAGGGTGTGGATATCGCGGATGAGCAAGGAGCGCGGCATTCAGGTTACCAGGTGCAGCCTGCGTAGAATATCGGGCAGGCCATCTCCATCCGGCGCGATGTCGAATGGTTGTGCGACCGCGGAGCGTGCGGATTGGACGTCCTTCAAGCCGTTCCCCGTGATCGCCGCCACCACGCTGGCGCGGCGCCCGACCATGCCCTCCGCCACCGCGAGGCGCAGGCCGGCAACAGCCGCGGCGGCCGCCGGTTCCGCGAAAATGCCGCTCAGCCGGCCGGTGTAGCGCATGGCCTCGAGAATCTCCTCGTCGCTCACATTGATCATGGCGCCGCCGGATTCCGCCACCGCCAGCACGGCCTTTTTCCAGTTCCTGGGGACGCCCACCGCGATGCTGTCGGCGAGCGTGTGAGGCTCGATAGGCCGCATCGGTTCGCCGGTGCGAAAAGCCGTGGTGATGGGGGCGGCGCCTTCCGCCTGCACGCCCAACATGCGGGGCGCGCGCCCGGTCAGCCCCAAGATTTTCATCTCCCGGAAAGCCTTCCAGACTCCGGCGATGGTGCAGCCGTCTCCCACCGAAACGGCCACCCAATCGGGGGGCTGCCAGCCGAGTTGCTCGCCGATTTCGAGGCCCACGGTCTTCTTGCCTTCCACCAGGTAGGGATTGATGCCGGAATTGCGGTTGTACCAGCCCCAACGGTCGCAGGCCTGCTGGCACAACTGGAAAGCCTGCTCGTAGCTGCCGCGCACGCGAAAAACCGTCGCGCCGAAAATCAACAACTGCGTGACCTTGGGCTCCGGCGCGCGTTCCGGCACGAAGATGACGCTGCGCAGCCCCATCGACGCCGCCATACCCGCGCACGACGATGCCGCATTCCCGGTGCTGGCACAGGCAATGATCTGGCGGCGCTTTTCCCGGGCCTTGACCACGCCCACGGAGCTGGCGCGATCCTTCAGCGAGCCGGTGGCATTGCGGCCGTCGTCCTTCAGGAAAAGAGTGCGCACGCCCACGTGGCGCGCCACGGTCGCGGCCTGGGTCAGCGGCGTCCACCCCACCGAGAGAGCCGGCAGTGCGGCATCCGCGCCGATGGGCAGCAGCTCGCGGTATCTCCAGTGCGACTGCGCGAAGCGGCCGGCCAGCCGCCGGCGCGTCAGGCGGCGGGCGATGGCCGCGTAGTCGAACTGGACGTCGAGAATCCCCGAGATGCCGCAACGCGGGCAGGTATAGGGCACGCGCGTCGCATGAACCGCCCCACAGAATACGCATTTGAGGCCAGTGACGAAGTTCACGCTTCAAGAGTATCATTCCGTCCGGCGCGGGTTGACAAGCGCCGGTCGGCACGGATGTTAACCTGGACTAACACTGAAAGGAGGAACCGTATGAACTGGAGCGCAACGGGCGCGATCCTTCTGGCGTTGGCCGTTATCCTGGGCGCGTTTGGCGCCCACGGGCTGAGAGGCCGGCTCGACGCATACCTGATGAGCGTATACGACAAGGCCGTGTTCTACCACTTCATCCACGCGCTTGGCGTGCTGATTGTTTCCATCCTGCCGAAAACCGGCACCCTCTCGGAATCCGCCGCCCAGTGGGTCTGCGGTCTCTTGCTCGTGGGCATTCTGATCTTCTCCGGCAGCTTGTATGTGCTGGCGCTGACCGGACTCCGCGTCCTGGGCGCGGTGACGCCCGTGGGCGGCCTGTCTTTCATCGCGGCGTGGATGGTGTTGGCGTGGAAGCTGCTGAGAAAGCCGTGAACCGAGAGGGTCTCGCGCCAACCGAGAGGAAACGCCCCTCCCAGTCCTTCGAGTCGCGCCCGAAGCCGTCCGCGAGGGCATTTATGGTCGCTGCCGGTGGGCCGGCGGCTGCATGCTACCCTCGGGTTTTATGACCCACGATAGCTTCAACCTGGTGGCGGCGGCCCGCCAGGAGATGATCGACCATGGATTCTCGCCCGATTTTCCGCCCGAGGCCCAGCGGCAGCTCGAAACCATTCGCCTCCAGCCCCCTGGCAGCTTGCGCGACCTGACTTCGCTGCTCTGGTCTTCCATCGATAACGACGATTCGCGCGATCTCGATCAAATCGAGTGGGCCGAGCGAGGGGCGCCTTCTGGGGTGCCCTCTGGGCCCGGCGGCATTCGCGTCCTGGTGGGCGTCGCCGACGTCGATTCGGCGGTCGCCAAGGCCACTCCCATCGATAGCCACGCGGCGCGGGAAGCCACCACGGTGTATGCCGGCGTGCGCACTTTCCCCATGCTGCCCGAGCGGCTCTCCACCGACCTCACCTCGCTCTCCGAAAGCCAGGACCGCGCGGGAATTGTTATCGAAATGATGGTGGCCGCGGACGGCTCCATCACCTCGAGCAGCATCTACCGGGCGCTGCTGCGCAACCGCGCGCAATTGACCTACAGCGCGGTCGGCCCCTGGCTCGAAGGAACGGCTGCACCACCGCCGAAAGTCGCGGCTTCGGCGGATTTGCAAGCGCAGCTCAAGCTGCAGGACGAAGCCGCCCAGGCGCTGCGCGAGTGCCGCCAAAAGCTGGGCGCGCTCACCTTCGACCGCCGGGAGGCGCAGCCGGTCTTCACCGCCGGCGTGGTCGTGGATATCACCGCTCGCGGCCAGAATCGCGCTTCGCAGTTGATCGAAGATTTCATGATCGGCGCCAACGAGGTGATGGCCCGCACGCTGCGCGGCGCCGGCGTTTCCTCCATCCGCCGCGTGGTGAAAGCTCCCGAGCGCTGGCCGCGCATCGTGGAACTGGCGGCGCAATACGGCGAGAAGCTGCCCGCGACGCCCGATCCCGGAGCGCTGAACGCGTTCCTCATGCGGCGCAAACAAGCCGATGCCGTACACTACCCCGATATTTCGCTGGCGGTTCTCAAACTGATGGGTCCCGGCGAGTATGTCTTGATGCGCCCCGGCGACCCCGGGCAGGGCCACTTCGGCCTGGCGGCGCACGATTACACGCACTCGACCGCGCCCAATCGCAGGTTCGCGGACCTGGTCACTCAGCGCTTGCTGAAGGCGCTCGCGGCCGGGCCCAGAGGGCACCCCCAGCCAGCTTACTCGGACAGCGAGCTGGATTCCATCGCGCGCAACTGCACCCTGATGGAGGACAACGCGCGAAAAGTCGAGCGCGCCATGACCAAGCGCATGGCCGCCGTGGCGCTCCGTTCTCGCGTGGGCCAGTCGTTCCCTGCGGTGGTCACGGGCGTGACCCCCAAAGGCGTGTTCGTCCGGGTGTTCGATCCCCCAGTGGAGGGCCGGCTGATGCGCGGCGAACACGGCCTGGATGTGGGCGACCGCCTGCGCGTCACGCTGCTCAGCACCGACCCGCAGCGCGGCTTCATCGATTTTGGGCGGTAACCGCGAGAGCCTTGACCAGCTCGTAGAGAAAGGTCTGGCCTTCATAGAAAGACCTGACCATCATGCGCTCGTCGCGGCCGTGAGCGCGATTGTCGTCACGCTCGTTGAAGAATCCCTGCACGCCGTAGGTGGGGATGCCCGCCGCGCGCAACGCCCGGCCATCGGTGGCGCCGGTGCTCATGGTCGGCAGCACGATGACGCCCGGCCACATGCTGTCGGTGATGCGGGACATGGCACGCACGAGGTCCGGCCGGAGGGGCGAGCTCGGGGAATTCTCTTCCTGATTCGTGATGGAGATGACCACCTGATCGTCGGCGATCACTTTCTTGAGCGCATCGACCACGTATTGGAGCGAATCGTCGGGCAGCACGCGGCAGTTCACGTTGGCGGCCGCGAGCTGCGGCAGCGCATTGCGGGCGTGCCCGCCCTCGAGCATGGTGGCGACGCAGGTCGTGCGCAGCATTGAATTCCAGGCTGGAGAGGCCTCGGCGATGCGTCTCATCGCGGGCAGATCGTTGGCCTCCACCTTGGCCAAGTCGGCGCGGGCGCTGGTGGTGTCGATTTTCGCCATGCCGGCGAAGTAGGCGCGGGTGGCTTCGTTGGTTTTGAGCGGGAAGCCGAACTGGCTGAGGTGCACCAGCGCATGGGACAGGCGATAGATGGCATTGTCGGGCACCGGTAGCGAGCTGTGCCCGCCCTTGTTGCGCACCTCCAGGCGCACATCCACATACCACTTCTCGGCGGGCTGGATATCGTTTGAGACACGCCGGCCGTTGACCATCTGGCCCCTGCCGCCCTCATTCAGGCAGAACTCGGCATCGATGAGCTGGCGGTGGTTCTTGAGGAGCCAGGCGACGCCGTTGTATGGGCCGCCGCCTTCCTCGTCGGCGGTGAGTGCCACGATGATGTCGCGGTCCGGTTTGTAGCCTTCGCGCCGGTAGCGAATCAGGTTGGCGATCCAGACGGCGGCCTGGGCTTTATCGTCGGCGGTGCCACGGCCGTAGAAATAGCCGTCCTTTTCGGTGAACGCGAAGGGGTCCATGCTCCAGTCTTCACGCCGGGCTTCGACCACATCGGTGTGGGCCAGCAGCAGAATCGGTTTGAGCCTGCCCGTGCCGTGAAACCGCACCACGAGGTTGGCCTTGGTAGGAATCGCGCCGCCGATGAAGATGTCGGAATCCGGGAATCCGGCGGCGCGGAGACGTTTGGCGACGGCTTGGGCGACGGGCGTAGTGGCCCCTGTCGTGAAACCCGACTTGATTTCGACGATCTCCTTGTAGATGTCGTGAGCCAGGCGCTGGTCGGCGTCGGGCGGCATGGTGGATGCGCCCCAGCAGGCGAGCGGAGCTATCCACAACAGGACCCTGGGAAACATGGGGCCTATTATGACATGGCCGGTTGGCAGGCGGCACCGCCTGCCCCACCTACGGCACCAGCACCATGGGGGCGCGCCAGAAAGCGAACTTCTGCGCGGTGGGGTCGAGCACGCTCACCTGGCAGGTGTACCGGCCGGGCAGGAGCTTGGCCATGGGCACGCTGAACCTCACTGGCAGCGCCTTGGACTTGCTGTTCAAGCCTTCGGTCACCTGCAGCGGGGCGGTCTCGAAAGCCTTGGTTTTGCCGCGATAAAAGCTCACCGTCGCCACCAGGGGCTGGGTAGTCTCGGCAGTGGGCTCGTAGGCTTCCAGGTAGACGTACATGTCCTGGTCCTTCCTGAACACGCGCGTCACGCTGGGAACCAGCTTCACGCCGTCCTGAACCAGCGGGTCGGCAGTGAGCAGCCTGCGGTCCCTTTCGGCGGTGGCGACGGCCGCATCCAGCTTCTCGCGCTGGTTGCTCAACACCACCGAGCTGATCGGCAGGAACCTCGGTTCGGTGGTCAGGTCGGGGATGGTGAACTTGGTTTCGAACGTCCCCATCTTGCCGGTTTCGTTGTCGCGCGCCAGAAACTTCAGGGTGTAGGCTCCCGGCGCCAGCGTGAACCCGGTGTCGTATTGCAGAGTGCGTTTGGACAACTGGCTGGCGGTTTCGTCCTTCAGTTTAACTTCGATATAGTCGCGGACGTTGCCGGCGATAGCGCCCTTGGCGTCCTTCACCTGGCCGATGAAGTCGAGGCGCGTGGACTCGGAGCCGCCGTGCTTGGCGAGTTCGATATCGCTTCCCGGAATCTTGACGGCCACGGGGACGAAATAGCTGGTGCGCGCCAGGCGGAAGTAATCCACCTCCATGGCGATGGAGAGGTCCGTGATGGGATCGCCCAGCAGCAGCGCCTCGGCAAGCTGGCGCTCGCGGTCCGACGAGTTGAACTGCTTGAACTCTTTGGAAGCGAAATACCCGGTGCGGTAATCCAGCGGTTTTCCCAGCTTGGAGGCCATGGCGGGATTGAGTTGTACCTTGATGCGGCGGTAATGGCCGTCGAGCGTCTCATTGGTGCTGTAGTAACCAACGATGTAGTAGCTGGAGATGTCCTTCTGCGCCTGCACGATGCCCAGTCCCAGGTCGTTGTTGTCCAGCAGCGCCTTGCCGCCGGTGTCGGCTGCCAGCGTGTACAGTGTCTCCTGCTGGCCCTGAAAGTCGCTCTGGGCCGAACGCGAGGAGCTGCCCGAATACAGGCCCTGACCGCCCGGCGACCCTTTGGTGGCATCGCCCAGCGGAGCTTGCGCCACCAGGCCGCGCGCGTCGATGGGATAGAACGCCACGTTGCTGCGGATGGCGGCATTGATGGTAGCGCGCAATTGCGCCTCGTTGTCCAGGCCGGTCTTGGCCATGCCGCTGGCAAAGTACACCAGGGCTTTCTTTTCGGACAATGAGCCAAGCATGCGCACCGCCGATTCCAGCGCGGCCAGTTGGCGGTCGGTATTGAAAATGTTGAACTCGGTGTCGTCCGCGGTGTAGGCGGCGCCGGTGTCCTCCGCGCTATCGTCGGTGGTGGTGTTCTGCATGTCGCTGCCTTCGCCGACGGACAGGCCCTTGATGTCCTTGGCGAGAAGGTCGCGGTCGTCGGTGAAGTCTTCAATGACCCTGAGATCGGTGGAGAAGGTCATGATGGCCGCCAGGTCCGAGGGCGTCATCTGGCTCTGTAGGAACTTCAAGGCGGCGTTCTGGGAACGCATCTGGTCCTGGATCGGCATTCCCGTCAGGTCGAAGAACATCACCAGCAAGCGGCGGTCCCGGTACTTGATCTCGCCCGGCCTGGCAGGCGCGATTTGCGTGCCGACCACCGGTTTGACCACGTTGGCGTCCAGCGCTTTGGCCGGGGCGGTGGGGGCAGCTTCGGGTTTGGGGGCTTCCTTCTTTGGCTCGGGGGTGCCCTTTGGGCCCGGCGCGGCTGCGGGAGCCGGCGCGGGCGCAGAGGCCGGCGTCTCTTCCAGTTCCTGGTATTCGAAGACCTTGATGCTCTGCGGCTTGCCGTCTTCGGTGACGGTGAAATCGCTCGCCTTCAGGCCTTTGATGGGGTTGCCATCCTTGTCCTTGGCCGATATGTTGACGATCACCAACTGGGTGGTGGCTTCAAACTTGAAGCCGCCCCTGGGAGCGTTCTGCGCGGGCTGATTCTGCGCGGTCCCATTCTGTCTGGGCGGAGCCTGCCGGGGCGAATTTTGCGCCGAGGCTAGCAGCAGCGCGGTGAGGAATGTGAGAACAGTGGCTCGCATAGTTTAGAACCTGAATCGAAGATTGGCGGTCATGGAACGCATGGCCGCGGCGTTGGTCGGCAGCCCGAAGGTGGAGTTATTGATGGTGGTGCCCCAACTGGTAATGGTCACGTGGTTGAGAGCGTTGGTGACATCGTAGCGGAGGTCGATGCTGCGCCGTTCCCCAATCCGGAAGACGCGGCCCAAAGAAGCATTGAGGGACACCACGATCGGCCCCGGAATGGTGTCCCGGCCGGCATCGCCCCACATGCCTGCCGCCGGGGCGGAGAAGGCGTCGAGATTGAAGCCGTCGCCGGGAGTCGCGGGGAACAGCGGGAGGCCCGTGGCGTCCGCGCGGACGCTGCCGGTGATACCGGTTCCGGTGGTCGTGGCGCGATTGCCGCCACTGATGACGTTGAGGGGATTACCGGTGTGGAGGGTGATGCTGTTCTGGAATGTCCAGTCCTTGAGCAGAGCGCCCTTAAAGCCGTTCACCAGGGTTCCGCCGCTGGTGCCAACGGCGGTGCTGTACTGCCACATCGCGGTCAGCGTGTGGCGCGCATCGAACGGGGAAAGCCCGCGCTCGGCGGTCAGGAGTTGCCAGTTCTGCGCCTCCACTGCCCCGCCCTGGGTGGACGCATCGTCGATGGATTTCGAGAAGCTATAGATCGCGTTGGCCGAAATCCCGCTGCGGAACCGCCGCTGCAATTGCAGGTCGATCGCATTCATGGAGGAATCGCCGTTCGACTGTTCGTAAATGTAGCCGGCAGGGCCGGTGGCGGCAACGGTCGATCCGGGCGGGCGCGAGTCCGGCAAGTACTGCTGATCGAGCCGCGTCCCCTTGGTGCGGCGCAGAGTGATGGTTCCCACCAAGGCATGTCCCAGGTCGTTCTGAAGCGAGAGCTGCCAGATCTGCGCGTAGCCCACGCGATAGTTCGGATCGATAGCCCGGGTGTTGGTAATGGCGTTGAGCGGGAAAACGAAACCGTTCTGCAGCGTCAGCGGGTTGGCGGCGGAGGAAGCCACCGATAACGTCTCGGCAAAGGGGGGTTGCGCCGCCAGGTTATTGGCGATTGTGCCGTAAACTGAGGTGTTGTAGTAGATGCCATATCCACCCCGAACCACGGTGGAATGCTTGGGGAAAGGCCGCCACGCAAACCCGATGCGCGGCGAAAAATTGCGTTTGTCGGGATTGATCAGCGACAACGGATACGACGTGCCCGTGAGCGTGCCCGTCTGGCCAGGCAAGACCGGCGCGATGGCCGTAAAGCCGGGCGCGATATCCAGGTTGACGATGCGGTTGTACAGCTCAGTCATGGGCGGGGTGTAATCCCAGCGAGCTCCGATGTTGAGACTCAACTTGGTGCTGATGCGCCAGTCGTCGGTCATGTACACGTCGTACCAGTTGGTGCGGAAGTACTTGTCGGGGTTGCCGTACTGCAACGAGCTGGTGTCCGGCTGGCCCAGCAGGAAGTCGGCGAAATCGAAGCCCGTTCCGGCGGCGGCCACGCCGTTGACAATCTGGCTGGTGGTCTGGCCGGTGAAGGTGAAGGCTCCGCGGGCGTTGGCGTCGGACAGAGGATTGATCTGCTGCCGGCGGAAATCGGCGCCGAAGGTGAAGTTGTGGGTATTGTGTACGAAGATGACGCTCTCGCCCACGGCGCTGGTCTGGTTGCGGCTGAGAGTGGCGGCGCCGTCGGAGAGCCCGTTGATGCCGCTGGTAAACGAAAGGTTGGGCGGTCCCCAATTGATGGGATCGGTGGAGGCGCCGGTAATGCCCAGTGCTGCCTCGACGTTCTCCTTGTCCGAGAAGAATGGCGTCATAAGACTGCGAGACCGGCTGAAGGTATAGCGCAGGTTGCTGATCACGTGGGTGTTGAAGGTGTGCAGCCACGCGGCATTGGTGTTGATGCTGCGCGTGGTCCCGGTGTCGACGAAGGCGAAAAGGTTGGGCGTAGTGCTGTTGCTGCCCATATATCCCAGGCCGCCCGAAAGCCGGTCCTTCTTGGTGATCGAGATACTCATCAGGCGCGCATTGATGTTATCGGAGTTGGCCACGGTGGTGATGGGCGCCGAGTAGTTGCGCGTGTAGCCGGGGGCGTTAGGCAGCGGATAGTAGTTCACCAGGCCCAGAGCCGCGGGGTTGATGCGGTTGGCCGGAATCAGGTTGTTGGGGAAGGGCGCACCGCTCAGCGGATCGTAGATGGTTACCGGCCCCTGCGCGTAGGCCTGCGAAAAATCTCCCGAGCGCTCGAGCGCGGTGGGCATGGTGCCGATCTGAGTGGTACCGTTACGGCTTCGTCTCATTTGATAGTTGATGGTGAACATTCCGTTGTTGCCTTTAAGCAATTTAGGAATCTTGAGAGGGCCGCCAAACATGACGCTGCCGCTTGAGGCGGCATAGGCCGGCTTGGGCACCTGCTGGCCATTCAGAGAGTAAGTCTGCGCATCCCAGACGGAGTTGTTGAGGGTGAAAGCGGCATTGCCCGTGTACTGCATCTGGCGATTCCTGCGGGCATTGCCGAAGGACGCCAGGCCGCCCCGCCCACCGCCCGGACCGCCGCGGCCGCCGCGGCCACCGCCAAAGCCGCCACGGCCGCCGAAACCGCCGGCAAAACCACCGCCGCCACCGCGACCACCGCCGCCGGGGCCGCCCATGCCGCGACCGCCGCCACCGGGGCCGCCTCCGGGTCCACCCGCTCCGGCAGCGCCGCCGGGGACATCGCCGCCCATCATGCCGCCGGGTCCGCCCATGCCCATCATGCCGGGGCCACCCATGCCCATTCCGCCGGGGCCGCCGAACCAGTCATTCTGTTGGGGCGTGTTCAGGCCGCTGCTGACGCTGCCGTTCACCAGGAGCGAGTCGTTGGCGCTCTGGTTGAGATCGGCCGAGGCCAGTTCGTTGCCCATTCCGTTTTCCATTCCAGGGGCCATGCCGCCCTCGGCTGCGTTCACGTCCACGCGCTGGTACGCGGCCATGGCCTGGGCCAGCGACGGACGGTCCCCATTGGCTGCCTGAGTTCCTCTCGCGGGTGTCTGATTGTTGCGCGCCTTTCCTTTGGCCGCCGGCGCTGCTTTCGCTGTGGCGCTGGCGCCGGCAGTGGGCTGCCCTTGTGGTCCGGTGCTGGGCGTCTTGGTTTCAGGAGCGGTTGCCGTAGCCGTGGTTGCCGTAGCCGCGGGCGCCGTAGTCGCAGGCGCCGGCGTGACTGGGGCCGGTGCCACGGGGGCAATGGGCGGCGTAGGGGTGAGATTGGCGCCCGGCGGGAGAAGTTTCAGATCCCACTCGGCGAGCGGGGCATCGGGCTCAATCCCCACCTCGCGCGTGAGCTTGGCGAAACCCATCATCTCGACTTCGATGGTCCATATCCCATCGGCCAGCTCAGGGAATGAGTATGCGCCCTGGTCGTCGGTGGTGGTGACGATCTTCTTGTCGCCTTGTATGGCGGTTACGGTGGCGCCGGGGACGGGTAATCCTCCGGATCTGACAACGCCGTCGTGTTCCGCAGCCGTCAGGCCGCTTACGGCGATCCAGGCGATCATGAGGCGCCCCAGATGTTTGGAAAGGAGATTCGCAGCCATGTGGTTACAATATCAGGGCGATAAGGGGCCAAGGAATGTTACCGCCCGGCCGCGGGCTCCGGTGGCGGAACACCTCAGAAAAAAGTGGAACTCCTACGTATGTTAACGTCGATTTACGGACTAACCATGACTTCATTCCGTTTGCCGCTTCTGGCGCTGGCAGTTCTGCTCAGCTACCCGGCCATGGCCCTCGACCGGCCAGGGACTACCTTCAAGATCTTCCAGTTTCCGCCCAACATGATCCCGCGAATCGACGGAAACGCCGACGACTGGGCCATGGTGCCCGAGGATTACGTCATCGGCATCGACCAGCTTGTGGACGACACCGGCAAGTTCAAAGCACCAGATAAGACCAACCTGGACGTGCGTGTCAAGGTGGGGTGGGTCAAGGGTCTCAACCGCCTGTACTTTTTATATGAGGCCTACGATAATTACTGGGATTTCTCCCGTCCCGACTTGCACAACGACACCTTCGAATTGGTTGTGGACGGGGACCTTTCCGGCGGGCCGCTGATCCCGCAGTTTCAGCCCACCAAGGAACTCGATCAATGGGACGCGCACTTTTCCATGCACGGCGTACAGGCGCAGAACTACCACATTATGACCCCGGCCGTGGGCAAGGACTGGGCGCTGGCGTGGGGCTGCAACTCCTATGTGAAGGAGCTTCCCTATGCCAACGCCGCATACAATTACAACTTCAAGCCCGGTGAAGCGGGGAAGCTCACGCTGGAGTTCTGGATCACGCCGTTCGACTACGCCGGCTGCGAAGGCCCCCAGCGGGCTGTGGAATCAGTGCTCACCGAGAACAAGCTCATCGGGTTGAGCTGGGCGGTGATGGATTATGACGACGTCAACAGCAACGCCCATACGTTCTGGAATCTCTCGCGCAAGCACACCATGTACGGCAAGGCCGACGAGCTGGTGGCATTCCGGCTGATGCCGCTCGAGCCGCAGTTTCAGAAGGCCATCGATGCGCAATGGTCGTTCAAGGTATTGGACATGAAGCGGCGGCTGGTGGCGTTCGAGGACCAGTCGGTGGGCAAAATCACGTCCTGGAAATGGGATTTCGGTGACGGAACGGTTTCCACCGAACAGCACCCCATTCACGCCTATCAGAAGGCCGGACAGTACATTGTGGTGCTGGACGTGGAGGGGCCGGCGGGCAGCTCGCGGCGGTCGAAGATCTGGGACGTGGTAGTCCGATAAAGGGGTTTCAACATGGTGGGTTGCCGCGGGGGAAAGGAGTCCATCGCCGGCTAACCGGTTCAGGACTCATCCGGAGCGGGCGCTGGTCGGGCTCGCGGCGGGCTCAACCATGGCGGCGCGGGGCTTCCTGGGCGCGGGCATCTTGAGCAGCCCGATGGCGGCCAGCGCGGAACCGAGGGCCAGCGCGGCGCTGCCGTAAAAAGCGTAGTCCCACGTGCCGGTCCTTTCGAAGAGGCCGGCTGCCAGGCCGCCGGCCAGAATGGACGCCACTCCCTTGGTGCTGTAAAGAATGCTGTAGTTGGCGGCGGCATGGCGGGCGCCGAACATGTCCGCCAGCACCGCTGGAAACAGTACGTACAACTCGCCCCACGTAAAGAACACCAGCGCCACCGCCGGCACGAACCAGCGCGAGCCCCAGCGTCCCACGGTAGCCACGCTTATCAGAAAAAGGGCCTGCAGCAGGAAGGCGCCAAACATGGTGCGCTCACGGCCCATGTGGTCCGAGACCCATCCCCAAAAGACGCGGCCCGCTCCGTTGGCCAGAGGATTCAGCGAGAGCGCAATCACAAGGCCGGTGGCGCCCACGCCATAGCTGGCGGCTACCGGGGCCACCTGCGCGGTGGCCATCAGGCCGCCAATGCCCATCATCAGCATCATGCCGTACAAGACGTAAAACTGCGGCGTGGCCAGCATCTCCCACCCGGTGAATTCCTCCGAGTGGCGCCGCACCCGGAGCCGGGTGGGCGGCGCCGCCAATACCGCTCCCTTCGGCGGATTCCGCAGGCAGGTGCACGCGATCAGAATCAAGGCGCCTTGCGCCACGCCGGTGTGGAGAAGCGTGGCCCTATAACCCGTGGTACGAATGAGATGGGCGAAGACCGGATTGAAGAGCGCCGCGCCGGAACCGTAGCCCGCCACGATCAGCCCCACCGCCAGGCCCCGTTTATCGGGGAACCATTTCAAGGCGATGGCCAGGGCGCCGCAGTAGGCGAAGGCCACGCCAAAGCCGGCCATGGAATAAAACGTATAGAAACGGGTGAGACCGTGGGCGAAACCCATGGCGGCCCAGCCGGCGCCGCACAACAGGCCGGCAATGCCGATGAAGACGCGCGGTCCCATGCGGTCGATCAGCCAGCCGGAAAGCGGCATCGCCCAGGTGCCCAAGGCGATGAAGAAAGTGAAGCCCCACTGCACTTCCGCGAGCGTCCATCCGGTGGCGGAAACGATCGGTTTGACAAACAGAGTCCAGCTATATTGCAGGTTCCCGATCAGAATCATCACCACCATGGCCGCGCCGAGGCGCACCCAACGGTTCATACTGTCGTACTCCTCGGCTGGCCTGCCGTTTCCAGAAGCCTGGCGCAGGCGTACACCGTACGCGTATGCGGCATCCCGATACCCAGCCGTTCGCCCAATTCCACGACCGCGCCCACCACGGCTTCCAGTTCCAGTGGACGGCCCGCTTCCAGATCCTGCAGCATGGAGGTCTTGTGCTCGCCTACCTTTTCGGCCCCCGTTATCCTCTGCTCGATCGAGATCGGAATCTCGACTCCCAGGCGCCTGGCGACCGCCTCGACTTCGGTCATGACACACCGAACGATGTCGCGCACGCTGGCGTCGCGAACCATGCCGGCCAGGGTGGCGCGCGTCAGAGCGCTGATGGGGTTGAACGCCACATTGCCCAACAGCTTCACCCAGATTTCTTGACGGATTCGGGTGGTTACGGGACAGCGCAGTCCGGCTTGGATGAGCGCCTCGGCGATGGCCCGGCAGCGCGGCGAACGGCTGCCATCCGGCTCGCCCAGCGAGATGCGTTTGCCTTCGGTGTGGCGGATGACGCCGGGTTCCACGATCTCCGTAGCGAGGTAGACGATGGAGCCGACCACCCGCGCCGGGTCGATGGCGGCGCTGATGATGCCGCCGGGATCGACGCGCTCCAAGCGAAGCCCCGGAAGCAGCTTCTCGCCGACCTGGAAGTACCACCAGGGGATGCCGTTTTGCGTGCTCACCACGGTGGTGTCCTCGCCGATGAGAGGTTGCAAGCGCGGCGCGAGCTGGGTCAGGGAATGGGCTTTGACACCCAGGACGATTACGTCCGCAGGGCCGGCTTTTGTCAAGTCGGTCAGGTCGCCGGTGACTGGTGGGTGCACGTGGAAATCGCCTTCGGCGCTGATGACGGCGAGGCCGCGATGCTCGATTGCCCGCAGGTGCGGACCACGGGCGAAGAGAGTGACGTCCTCGCCGGCGCGCGCCAGGCAAGCCCCCATGTAGCCGCCGATGGCCCCCGCACCGGCGATCAGAAACCGCATGGTTATACTCCCGTCAGCGCCTTGGCAACCGCGCCGCGTTGGATTTTGCCGGTCGAGGTGCGGGGGATGGCGGTGACGATGTAGAGTTTCTTGGGACGCTTGAAATCCGCCAGCCGGTCTTTGCAGTAAGCCAGGATGGCAGCTTCGTCGGCGGATTCGTCGGCCTTGAGCACCAGGGCCGCGGCGACTTCTTCGCCCCAAGTGGGGTGGGGCACGCCGAAGGCCGCCGCCTCGGCCACTGCCGGATGGCTGAGCAGAACTTCGTCGATCTCGCGCGGACCGATTTTCTCGCCGCCGCGATTGATCAGCTCCTTGATGCGGCCGGTGAGTGTCAGGTAGCCATCGCTGTCCAGGAAGCCCTGATCGCCGGTGCGGAACCAGCCGTTGGTGTAGGACTTGGCATTGGCCTCCGGATTGTTCTCGTAACCGGACACCACGCTAGGGCCTTGGATGACCACTTCGCCGCTCTGCCCGGTTGCCAAATGCGCGCCGGCCTCGTCCATGATGCCGATCCGGAGCCCGGTGCCGGGGCCGACGGAGCCCGGTTTGCGCTCGCCGGGCGGCACGGGGTTCGACGCCATCTGGTGGGAAGCCTCGGTCATGCCATAGGCTTCGAGCACCGGCACTTCGAAGACACGCTCCATCCGCTCCATCATCTCCGGGGGCAAGGGGGCGCTGCAGGAGCGGATGAAACGGAGGCCTTCGGCGCCCGCGGGCCGCTCGGCTCCGGCTCGCGCCAGCAACAGGTTGTGGATAGTTGGAACCGCTGAGTACCAGGTGGCGCCGGTGTCGCGCACTGTGCGCCAGAACGAGAGGGGATTGAACTTGCCCGGCACCACTACGGTGCCGCCGGAGAGCAGAGTGGACAGCGCGGAAGCTACCAGCCCGTGCACATGGAACAGCGGCATGGCACATAGGGAAACGTCGGCCGGCGAAAGCTGGTAATGCGCCACGATGTTATGCGTCGAGGCGGTCATGTTGCGATGCAGGATGGGCACGCGCTTGGGGCGCCCGGTGCTGCCGCTGGTGTGCAGCACAAGGGCTACGTCCTCGCGAGAAGGAGCGGAGAATGTTTTTCCACTCGGGGCGCCGGCAATGCGAACCGCTCCGGCGGAATCCATCTCCAGCGAAAACACCGGCACGCCGCGAGCCGCAGCCGCTTTGCGTGCGCCCTCGGCTCCGTCGGGGGGGCAAAGCAGGACCTTGGCGCCGGTGTCTTCCAGATAGAAGGCGACCTCATCCTCGCGATAGCCGGGATTGAGCGGCGCGGCCGTTCCCGCCACCGACGCTGCCAAAAAGCCGACGATAGCCGGCAAACCGTTGGGAATATAGGTCGCGATGCGGTCCCCTCGCGCGATGCCTAGCGCCGCCAGCGCATCCGCCACGGCCGTTACGTGTTCCCGCAGAGAATTGTAGGTCACGCGAATGCCGGCCTCCGGCAGAATGATCGCCGTCGACTCCCCGGGAGCCACCTGGATGAGTTGCAAGAGAGTTTGTGGATCGGACATCATAAACATGATCTCAGAAGCGGGTGGAAAAATGTCGGTAACGGCCACGCGCGACAATACGATGTGCGTTCCGGCGTTGCCTTTCGCGGAGCGTACGATTACCGCGCCGTACGTACGGACGGATCTCCGACCACTGCGGCGAGCGGTTCCGTTTAGTCGCCGAAGGCGCCGACTTCTTCGCGGTCTTCGACCGGCCGGGGCGCGGGTTGGATGCCGCCGATTTGCACCAGCTCGGAGCCCGGCTGCTCTTTGAGCACGTGTTCGCGGTAAAGCTTCATCATGCGCTCGTGCTCCTGCCGCTCCTTCAGCTTGGCGTCGCGCGCGCGGGTCTTTTCCTCGCGGGCGTTCTTGGCGATGCCCAGGCGGTCCAGGTCGTGCTGCTCTTCGGTGGTGATAATCTCCTGGCGCAGCACCAGCGAGTGGTCCAGGCTGTTCAGTGGGACGGTCTTGCCGCCGGCGAAGATCTCGTGCCGGCCGTGCTCCTCGTACCACTTGGTGAGGGTAGCCGTCATGTGCATCTTTTCGATGATGTTGCGCCAGCCGACGCCCGTGTTGTAGGCGCAGAAAGAGATTTCGCCCTCCTGCGTGGCGTACGGGATGATGCACTGCTCGGTGCGGCGGAAATCGTAGTTGAACAGGTCCTGGAACCACATGCCGGCGATGAACAGGAAGTTCCAGCGATCGCGGCGGCGCTGCTCGATATCATCGAAAGTGCGGTCCTTGCCCACCTTGCCGTAGTTCTTGCCGGTGGCGCCGAAGGTCTTGTCGAATTTCTTCAGCATGTCGCTGAGCTTGAAATGAGTGGGCGCCTGGAAGGGGTCGTAATTGCGCGTCACGGCCAGCGCCATGCCCGCCACCGAGAGCCACTTGCCGCGCGCGGCGTCGTTGATGCGGGCCACGTCGCGGGCCAGGCGGTCGGCGTTCAGGAACGCTGTCACGGGCGCGGACTCCTTGGTTTTCTTATCCACCATCACGGCCATGCCCACGCCGCAATTGGGGTGGCAGCCGCAGCTCAACTGGCCCCAGTCGGCCTGCGGGCCGTGCACCAGGTCGCTCCAGTCGGAGAAAGTGGACATGAAGGAAATCGGGAACCAGTCGCGGGCAGGCTCGCCCAGGCCGGTCTGGGTCTTCACGTCGTGCGCCAGGTGCGAGAGCGTATAGCGCTGGGCGGTGCGGCGCTCGTCGGTGATGGCTTCGTCGCGGCCGGTGAAGGAGACCGGCTGGAACGAAAGAAAGGGAATCTTCTTGGGATTGTCAAGCGCAAACTGGACGATGCGGCCCACTTGCTCGTTGTTGATCCCGTTGACGATGGTGATGACCGGGATAATATCGACGCCGTTGGCGTACAGGTTCTCGATGGCCCGCAGCTTCACGTCGAACAGGTTGCCGACCTTGCGGTGCTGGTTGGCGGCGTTGCCGATGCCGTCGAACTGGAGGTAGGCGTAGCGCAGGCCGGCCTCGGCGGCTTGGCGGCAGAACTCGGGGCTCTTGGCGAACTCGATCCCGTTGGTGGCCGCCTGCACCGAGGTGTAGCCTACTTCACGCGCATAGCGGACGGCGTCCACGAAGTAGGGCGAGAGCGTCGGCTCGCCGCCCGAAAACTGCACCGACATCTGGCGCTTGGGCTTGATGGTGATAGCGTTGTCGAGCAGCGTGCGGATATCGTCCCAGCTCAGCTCATGCACGAAGCCCACCTGGTTGGCGTCCATGAAGCAGGGGTCGCACATCATGTTGCAGCGGTTGGTGAGGTCGATGGTGAGGACCGAGCCGCGGCCGTGCGTGATGGTGCTCGAGCCGTGCTTGTGAAGCGTGGAATCGTTGTGCGCGCGGATGTCGCGGCCGGGGAACACCTGCTCGATGTGCCGGTAGAACGCCGTGTCGATGGCCATCACGTCTTCGAAGCGGCCGTGGATGGGACACTCCTTGATCATCATGACCTTGCCGTCGCGCTCGACGATCTGCGCCTTGATCTCGCCCGGCTTATCCGTGTAGAGGACTTCGAGAGGGGTCTTGCCGTCGAGGATCTGGCGGCGGATTTCGGGGACGCAGCGCGGGCACAGGGAATCGGTCTCGCGCGGCCAGCCCAGCGGCGGCTTGACCTTTTCCCACGATTTCAGAAGCGGCTTATCCGACCACTTCGGCACGAACCCCGGATTCTGATGAATCTGATTGAGTCTATCGAAGACAAACCAAGCCGCACCCGCGGCGTATGTCAGGGCTTTTTCAGCATACTTAATAGGTTTGTGCATCCCGTTTGATCTCCTTGAGTGACACGACTGCGCTTGAAAAGAGTATAGGCAAGGAACGGGGCGAAAGGGTACTGCTTGCCATTAAAGCGTTGAATTTATTGGTTGTACGGCGAGTGAGCCGGTTGAATGGAAGCCGGGTCAGGGAACCTTTGTGACAACTAGTTCGGTGCTCCAACTGCCGTCATCCAGGCCCATGGTGAAGTGAATCTCGCTCTCCAGGACCTGGCCCTTGAAGACCAGCTTGATAGGCTGGCCCTGGTATTCCGCCATGGCCCAGAAAGACACAGTGTCGCCCTCAACCTTGCCGTCTTTGACCTCGCTGGGCTGTCCCATCACGCCGCTGATGGCGCCGGTCAGGGTGTCGCCGCTAGCTTTGAGGTCGAAGATCAGGTCGTGGGTGCCGTCTGGCGTGTCGAGCTTTCCATTCCACTTGCCGGTGGCATCGGCGCAGTACAGCAGAGTGGCCAGCACCAGCAACAATCCCGTAAGAGTGGTTATGCGCTTCATGCAGCGTATTGTATCATCGCGGGCCGCGCTATGATGAGTAAATGTCCAGCGCCGTCCCCCCCGTTGTGGATCAATCCGCCCAGCAGACCATGGACCTGGAGCGGGACTACGTGTTGCAGAACTATGCCCGCTATCCGCTGGTCCTCGCGCGCGGGAAAGGCTGCTATGTTTACGATCTGGAAGGCCGCCGCTACCTGGATTTCATCGCCGGCATCGGCGTGAATGCGCTGGGACACGCGCACTCGCGGATTCTCGAGGTGATTCGCGCGCAGGCCGGCCTGCTGATCCACTGTTCGAACCTTTATTACCACCAATACCAGGGACCGCTGGCCAAGCGGCTGGCGCAAATCAGCGGCCTCCAGCGCACCTTCTTCGCCAATACGGGCACGGAGGCGATGGAGGGCGCGCTCAAGATGGTGCACGCCCACGGCCGCGCCATCCACCCCGAAAAATACGAGATTATTTCGCTCGAGAATGCCTTCCACGGACGCACGCTGGGAGCGCTTTCGATCACCGGCCAGGCCAAGTACCGGGAGGAATTCGAACCGCTGATCCCCGGCGTGAAATTCGTTCCGGTTAACGATATCGGGGCTCTGGAGGCGGCCTTCAGCGAGCGCACCGCGGGCATTGTGCTGGAGATGATCCAGGGAGAGGGCGGAATTTATCCGCTGACCCACGAGTTCGTGGCCAAGGCGCGCGAGCTGGCGGACCGTTACAACGCGCTGCTGGTGGCGGATGAGATCCAGTGCGGCGTGGGCCGGCCGGGAACCTACTTTGCCTATCAGCGCTCGCATCCCGTGATTCTGCCGGACGTGATGGCGGCGGCCAAGCCGCTGGCCTGCGGACTCCCCATGGGAGTGATCGTGGCCAATGAGAGAGCCGCGGCCGCTATCAAGCCGGGAATGCACGGCAGCACGTTCGGCGGCGGCGCCCTGGTGTGCCGCGTGGCGCTCGAGTTCCTGGACATTCTGGAGGAGCTGTTGCCCTCCATTCAGAGAGTGGGCGGGTATTTCCACGTGGTGCTGAACGAGCTGGCCCGGAAGCACGGCTTCGTGAAGGAAGTGCGCGGGTTCGGCTTGATGCTGGGGATGGAGCTGGCCATTCCCGGCAAGCAACTGGTGCTGGACGCGATGGCCGAGGGACTGCTCATCAACTGCACCCACGAAACTGTGCTGCGCTTCCTGCCGCCGTACATCGTGACGGAGAAGGAAGTCGACCAGGCGGTGAAGACGCTGGGGAAGCTTTTCGCCAAGGTGAAGTAAAGGCCGGCGTGCCTGCCCAGTGCATTACCGTGGTAATATGAGGGCATGGCACTCGCTCATTCCAAGGTCACGGCGCAGGGGCAGATCTCGGTTCCCGCCGGCGTTCGTCGAAAGCTTGGCATCGGCCCAGGGTCGATCCTGGAATGGGACGAAGACGGCGAAAAGGTCGTCGTGCGGCGCTCGGCAAGGTTCACGTCCCAGGATATTCATCGGGCGTTGTTTCCTGAGCAGGCCCCGAAATCGCGGACCGTCGATGACATGAAAGAGGGCATCCGGCGGCGCGTCCGGGAGCGTCATGCGCGCCGTTGACACCAATGTTCTCGTTCGGCTCATCACGCGTGACGATGCCCGGCAAGCCGTATCTGCCGACGCCTTCGTCGAGAAGGGGGCTTGGGTATCGGTTCTCGCGCTGGCCGAAGCCACCTGGGTTCTTACCACCGTATACGAACAGAAAGCCGCCGGCCTGGTCACTGCCGTCGAAATGCTGCTGAATCACAAGGACCTGACACTGCAGGATTCGGACGTCGTCGCAGCGGCGCTCGATCTCTTCCGCTCCCGGCCGGCCCTCGGCTTCTCCGACTGCCTGATGCTGCAACTTGCCCGGAAGGCCGGCCATCTTCCACTTGGAACCTTTGACCGCGGCCTCGGCAAGATGGAGGGAACTCAGAAACTATAGGCCTGCCTCCCTACCGGCCCCACTCCACGTGCAGGCGCAGCGCCCCGATCCATACCGGACCGCGGTCGCGGTTGTAGGCCGGGTCGTTCACGTGCTGTAAGTCGATGGTGGCGAAGACCCCGGGCATCACGCGGGCGCTGTAGTAGCTTTCGGAGACGTACTCGGGTCCATAGCGGAGCGCGCCGTCGCCGATCAGAAAATCCAGGCCGCCGAGCGCCAGGTATTGGGCGTGGACCGCGGAAAGTCCGCTCACGGTCAGCTCGCTGGCCGCGGTATCATGCGGCCGCTTCCATCGCGCGCCGCCCACCGACACGCCCGCCGTAGCCAGTCGGTCGATGGCGGTGAAGACGAAGCTCTCGGTCTTTCCATCGTTCCACCCCAGCCGTCCGAACACGCCGATGTCCTTCGCCAGTTCCTGGTCCGCGCTCACCCCGAAGCCGTATTTCAGCGTGCCGGGGCGCCGCGTGGCGGTCACGTCCGGCTTTGTGCCGGTCTCCTCGGCGAGATTGATGGCCTCCGCATAGGTCCCCATCCGCGCGTGGTTCTGATAGCTCAGAATGCGGATGGCGCCGTCATGGCCTCCAGGCTTCACGCGCACCTCGCCCTCGAAATTATCGCCTCGGTCGCGCAGCACGCGGCGGTCGAAGCGCAGGCCGTTGGCGACAATCGGCATGGCCCCGCTGCCGTACCGCAGCGACCAGCGCCGCGTATGGAATTCGTGTACCCAGCCCCAGGTGTAGCCGTGGGTATCGGCCGCGTAGTCCCACGCGCCGTTGTACATAATGGCCCAGCCCATGAACTGCGTTCGCGGATCGTGCGTGTAGCGGTTGTTGTCGAAGAAATCGGTCAGGGCAAAGCGGCCGATGGTCACCGAATAGCGGGTCATGGGACGGCTGCCGGCGAGCTGATTTTCATCGCTCGAGAAGGATTCGCGCGCGTCGCCGAATCCGAAATCATGGGTCACGTACAGCCGCGCCAGGTACGGTTTGGGAGTCGCGATCGTCACGCGCGGCATCTCGCCATTGGGGAAGTCGGCGATTCCGTTGGTGCCGCTAAAGCCCCGGCCGCCGGACAATTCGGGGTCGAAATAGAGTTGCGTGTTGCGCGCCAACAGCCATCCGAAGTAGAGCGTCGAGGTGAGCGAAGCTTCGGCTTCGGGATGGCCTTGCAGGCTGAGAGCGTCCGCGTACGGAGAGTTGAAGCTGCCGTGATACTGGCCGATGGAGGTAGCCTGAAAACTCAGGTTCCATTTCTCGGACTGCCCGGGGTCCTGTGCAGGGTCCTGCGCGGACAGTCGCAGAACTGTAACAAAAAGCAGGATGATGGAAGTCCGCATGAACTTCTCATTTTGACAGATCCCTTCCAGGCATCCGGCCCTTGTGGAGTCTCCTCACGCCTGCACGTTCTTCGTCTAATCGGCCGCCGGCAGATGGTCGGTCGGGCGCGCCCACCATACGTAGAACGTCGGCAGCAGGAAAGTGCTCATCATCAGATCCACTATCAGACCGCCCACGATGACAATGGCGAACGGCCGCTGCGAGTCTGAGCCAATGGCATGTGACATCGCCGCGGGTAACAGGCCCAGCGTGGCTACCAGCATGGTCATCATAATCGGCCGCAGCCTTCTTACCGCCCCTTGAATGGCTGCTTGCTCAACGGAAAACCCGCGCGCGCGCAATTGATTGATATACTCCACCATGATCACGCCGACCTGAACCGAAACACCGAATAAGGCCAAGAAGCCGACGCCCGACGATACGCTGAAATGCGTCCCCGTGATGTAGAGCGCCAGCAGACCTCCGAGCGGCGCGACGCCCAGGTTGGCCAGGTTCAGGCACGCCCACTTGGCGGAACCGAACGCCCCGTAGATAATCATGAAAATGAAGAAAACCGTCAAGGGGACGATAATCAACAGCCGCGCCTGGGATCTCTTCTGGCTCTCGTATTCGCCCTCCCAGTTAATGTGATAGCCGCGCGGAAGCTGCACCTGCTGGTTTACCTTCTCGATCGCCTCCTCGACGGCGCCGCCCAGGTCGCGGCCGCGGACGCTGTACTTGATGGGGACATACCGCTCGTTCGCTTCCCGGTAGATTTCAGAGCCTTCGTCCCGCTCTTCGATTTTGCACAGTTGGCCGAGCGATACCCGCTCGCCGGTTGGCGCCAGCAGACGAATGTTCTGGATGGCTTCTTTGGTGCTGCGGAACTGGGGGAGATAGCGCATCACCAGGTCGTAGCGCGCTTCGCCTTGCAATACCTGAGTAAGAGCATTCCCTCCCACGGCGGTATTAATGGCGTCCTGAACGTCCGCGACGTTGATCTGATAGCGTGCGGCTTGCTCCCGATCCACCACGAAGTTGTCGTTGGGCTGGCCGGTAACTCGAAAAACTCCCAAGTCCTCGATTCCCCTGACCTGACGCATGACATTGGCGATCTCACTGGCTTTGTCCTCGAGAACCCGCAAATCCTCGCCATAGATCTTCGTGGCAAGCTGTCCTTTCACCCCGCTGATGGCTTCTTCAACGTCGTCGGCGATCGGCTGGGAAAAGCCCCACACCGCTCCCGGCAGCTTCTCCAACTCGCGGTCCATGGCCGCGATGAGCTCTTCTTTGTTCTGGTGAAATCCCGGGCGCCACTGCTCTCTGGGCTTCAGATCGACGAAGTACTCCGTATTAAAAAAGCCGGTAGTGTCCTCTCCGTCATCTGGACGCCCCGTTTGACTGGTGCATTGGGTCGCTTCCGGAAAGGAACACAGGATGATTCGAGCCTGATTCGAAAGCCGGATGGCTTCCGTGGGTCCGGTGCTGGGAGCCAGCGTCCCTCGCACCCACAGCGCGCCTTCATCCAGGTGCGGCAGAAATTCCGATCCGATCCTCTCGCCTTGCATCAGCCAGAGGCTCGAACCCACCGCGGCCAGGCAGATCGCAACCATCGCCCAATGGTGACGAACAGTCCAGGTGACGGCATGTTGGTACAGTCTGGTAATCTGGACCAGCACCGGATTCCGCCATTCGCGCGTCCCTTTGCGAAAGAGTATACTTGCCAGCACCGGGGCGATGGTCATCGAGAATATCACCGCGCCCAGGAGCGCAAATGCCACCGTCCAGGCCATCGGCCGGAAGAGTCTGCCTTCCACCCGCTGAAGGGTGAAGATAGGCAGGTACGCGGTGATGATAATCGTAATCGCGTAGAATACCGGCCTCTGCACTTCGTGAGCGGCGGCCCGAATCCGTTCCGGGACGGTTCTCGACGGCCCCTCGCGCTGACCCAGGTGCCGCACGATGTTCTCCACCATGACCACCGTTCCATCCACGACCATTCCGAAATCCAAAGCTCCCAGCGATAAGAGGTTGGCTGGAACGTGCTTCAGTTGCAGACAAATGGAAGCGAACAACAGGGAAAATGGGATGGTGATGGCCACGATGAAGGCGGCACGCACGTTTCCTACAAACAGGATCAGAACAATCGTGACCAGGATGACGCCCTCCGCCAGGTTGTGCAGCACCGTATTAGTGGTGTAGTGCACCAGGTCGCTGCGATCGCGGATTGGGTCGATCTTCACGCCGGCGGGCAGGATCTGATTGTTCAGCTCGGCGACCTTTTTGTGAACGCCCTGCAAGGCCGCGTCCGCCTCGGCGTCCTTTCGCAGGGGCAGGGTGCCCATAACCACATCGTCGTCATTGATGAGCCGTCCGTCCTCCAGCCGGGTCGACCGGCCAACCTGGCCCAGGCGTATCTTCGGGCCTTGTGAAACTTCGGCGATATCTCGAATATGGAGCGGCGTGCCGTTCTTCGCCAGAATCACGGTGTTCTCGATATCGTGAACATTCCGGACCAGGCCGACTTCCCGAACATTGACCTGCTGCTGGCCGGCTTCGATGAAGCTTCCACCGGCGTTGGCGTTGTTGTTGGCGAGTTGTTGCTCTACCTGGCTAATGCTGAGTCCGTACGCGATCAGCTTGTCGGGGTCGATGCGAACCTGGTATTCGCGGGTGGGACCGCCGAAACTCTGGACATCCACGATGTTGGGAACGGCCTTGAAATTCTTCTCCACCACCCAGTCTTCGATGGATTTCAGCTCCATTACATCGTAGGCGGGATTGGTGCTGTGCAGCGCGAAGACGTATATTAAGGCGGCGGGACTCCAGTCCGTGCCCAGTTGCGGCGCCACACCGGGCGGAAGAGTAACCTGCGAAAGCCGCTCGAGGGTGCGCTCGCGGTTCTTGAAATTCTCTTCCTCGTCGTCGAAAATCAGCCTTACGTCGGAGAGGCCGAACAGCGAGAACGAGCGCAGATGGGTTACGTGCGGGATGCCGTTCATCACGATCTCCAGCGGAATCGTGACCTGCTGCTCCATTTGTTCGGCGGAGATTCCCGGCCATTGGGCGATGACCTCGACGTAATTGTCGGCCACGTCGGGATAGGCTTCAATGGGAAGAGCGTGAAAGGCGACCAGCCCCGCGCCGATCAGGAGGAGCGCGAAAGCCAGCACGAAGGGGCGTTTGTTCAGGGCAAAATCGACTACCCGGCGAATCATCGACCTACTGCTCCACCGTGTTCTGGAAGACCAGTGCGCCTGCCACCACCTGGTCGCCGGGCTTCACGCCCGAAAACACCTCCTGCAGGTTGCCGGGGAGCATGCTCCCACCTACCACTTCCTGGCGCCGGAAGCGGCCATTTCCCAACGGTGTGTAGACCCACTCACGGTCGTGTAGGTGTAGAATCGCGGTGGCCGGTATGGTGGCGCGGCGTTCCCTGGTTTCGCCGTGGAACGTCGCGGTGACGAACATCCCTACCCGCATCAGGCCCGGATTTTCCACTTCCAGACGGACCTTGGTGGTGCGAATGTTGGGGTCCACGATCGGCAGGATGTTGCTGATTCGCCCTTTGAGAACGCGGTCCGGATAGGCCACCAGATGTACGTCCGCATACTCGCCGATGTGAACTTGCGCCATGTTGTTCTCCCACACATCGCACACAATCCAGACTCGCGACATGTCGGAAATCGTGAACGGGTTAGGCGGTGTCAGCGCCTGGACGCCCGATTGGTCGGTGATTTGCTGGTCCGTGATAGTTCCCGAAACCGGAGCGAAAACCTCCACGATGCTGGTGGGATGGTCCGGGTCGGCGCCCAGCACTTGAAGACGTTCCTTGGCTGTTTCGAGAACCACCTGGGCGTCATCCGCGGCATTCTGGGCAATCTCCTGCGCGCTTTTGGGAATCGCGCCATGCTCCACCAGGAGGTTGGCGCGGTCGAGCTGGATCTTGGTCAATTGCGCGTTCTTGACGGCCTGGCGGTAATCGGAAAACGCGCCCGAAATGTCCGTGCTGCGCACTTTGAACAGGAGCTGGCCCTTTTTCACTTCGTCGCCGAGCCGGGCGTCGATTTCCACGATTCGCCCCGTGGCGAGCGACGGCACCGGCACCTGCCGCGACACGTCGGGACTCACAACTCCGGTTACGTTCAGCTCCGGCGCGGCCACGTGCTCACCCGCCGTCGCCAGGGGAAACTGCTCCGGGTGATCCACCTTGAAGTTGGTGGAATCCATGTCGGGCTGGATGGTTGTGGGGACTGGACCAGTGCCGGCGTCCGCGCTTCGCTGGGCTGTAACCGTTCTCTCGCATCCGGTGCCGAGCAGGGCCAGACCTAGACACACAATCGCTTGAAAAACAAGCAGATGCTTCATTGCACAACGATCCTCATCCCGAGCGGCCGAGGGGGCGTCTTCAGGTTTCTGGAGTCTCAACTCATTAAAGATTAGCAAAAAGGAGAATAAGTTACATGGGCCTGAAAATCGCTGAAGGGGAAAACCGGCAAGATCACCGGCCCCACTTGGCTATCATTATTCGTATGAGGCTTCCGTGGTGCGCCGCGCTGGCCGTCGCTTCGCTCTCCGCACAGACCTTCGCCGGAGCACCGGCGCTGGATACGGCCATCAACCAGGCCATCCAGCAGGATCGCTTGCCCGGCGCCGTTCTGCTGGTCGGGCACAACGGCCAAATCGTCTACCGCAAGGCCTACGGCAAGCGTGCGCTGGTTCCGCAGCCGGAGACCATGACCCTCGATACCATCTTCGACTGCGCCTCCCTCACCAAAGTCATTGCCACCACGTCATCTCTGATGAAGCTTTTCGAGCAGGGCAAGTTCCGGCTCAACGACAAGGTCACCGACTACATCCCCGAGTTTCAGGGAGGTAAGAGCGACATCACACTGCGCAACCTATTCACGCATTTTTCGGGCCTCCAGCCCGACGTGCCGCTCAAGCCGGAATGGACGGGCTACGAAACCGGCATCCGTCTGGCCTGCGCCACCAAGCCCGACGGCCCGCCGGGCGTGCGCTTCGTCTATAGCGACATCAATTTCATTCTGCTGGGCGAAATCGTTCACCGGCTGAGTGGCCAGATGCTCTCCGATTACGCGCGCCAGAACATATTCCTGCCGCTGGGCATGACGGAAACCATGTACCAGCCGCCAGCGTCGCTGGCGCCTCGGATTGCGCCCACCGAGCGTCTCGAAAAGACCGGGCCGCCATTGCGGGGCGTGGTCCACGACCCCTCAGCGAGGGCGATGGGCGGCGTGGCGGGACACGCCGGCGTGTTCTCCACAGCCGCCGACCTGGCGCGCTTCGCCCAGATGATGCTCAACGGCGGTTCGCTCGACGGCGTCCGTTTCTTCAGCCCGCTCACGGTCGAGAAGTTTACTGAGCCGCAGAGCCCGCCCGACCAGCCCATTCTGCGCGGCCTGGGGTGGGACATCGACTCGCCCTACTCGGGCAATCGCGGCGAGCTGTTCCCCATCGGCTCCTACGGCCACACCGGCTTCACCGGCACTTCCATCTGGATCGACCCTTCCACCAAGAGCTACGTCATCCTGCTGGCCAACAGCGTGCATCCCGGCGCGCGGCCGGCGCTGACGCCGCTGCGCGGGAAGGTGGCGACCATCGTAGCCGCGGCGCTGGGCATCGGCGCGCAGGGCGTCACGCTGACCGGTTACAACGATATGCTGGCCGGGGCCGGTGCGCGCCGCCGGATCAACCACAATGGTGCAACGCTCACGGGCCTGGATGTGCTGGTGGCGCGGGAATTTCAGCCGCTCCAGGGAAAACGTGTCGGCCTCATCACCAACCAGACCGGCGTGGACCGCCTGGGCCGCCGCAATGTCGATCTGATGCGCCAGGCAGGCGTGGAAGTGGTTGCACTGTTCTCGCCCGAGCACGGGCTCGAGGGCAAGCAAGACCGGCCCGGCCTTCCCGACATTACCGATCCAGCGTCCGGCATCAAAGTCTTCAGCCTGTACGGCCAGACGCTGCGGCCAACCGCGGAGATGCTGCGCGGCCTCGACGCGCTGGTCTTCGATATCCAGGATGTTGGCGCGCGCTTCTTCACCTACGAGACCACCATGGCCTACGCCATGGAAGCGGCGGCGAAAGCTAGTGTTCCCTACTACGTGCTCGACCGGCCAAATCCCATCACTGGGACGCACGTGGAAGGCCCGCTGCTGGACGCCGCCAATCAGTCGTTCGTGGGCTATTTTCCCGGCCTGCCGGTGCGCCACGGTATGACCATGGGCGAACTCGCGCGCCTCTTCAACGCGGAGAACAAGATCGGCGCGGCGCTCACGGTGATCCAAATGGAGGGCTGGAACCGCGGCGACTGGTTCGACGACACGGGCCTCGCGTGGATCGACCCCTCACCCAACCTGCGCAGCCTGAACGCCGCCGCGCTGTACCCCGGCTTGTGTTTTCTGGAATCTTCCAAGGGATACTCGGTGGGGCGCGGAACGGATTCCCCGTTCGAGCAGATCGGGGCCGATTTCATGGGCGGACGCGAGCTGGCGGCCTATCTGAATCGCCGCGAAATCCCCGGCGTGCGCGTGTATCCGGCGCGCGTGGGCACGGTCGAGGGCGTGCGATTGGTCATCGTCAACCGCGAGCTGCTGGATTCGACGCGCCTGGGCCTGGAAGTGGCGGCGGCCATCGCGAAGCTCTATCCCGGGAGGATGGACTTCTCGCTGAACAAGCTGCTCATCGGCAGCGCCGAGGCGATCCGCCAGCTCCAGGCGGGGGACGACCCGCGCACTATCCAGCAGGGCTTTCAGGATGCCGTGGCGGCGTTCGTCAAGATGCGCGAGCCGTACCTGCTATACCGCTGAGATCATCCTCCAGGAGAATCGTGCTGGCCGGTGCCGGCCAGGTCCTCGACCTTCGTGCCGATACGGTCGATGCGCTGCGGGATGGTGGCCCGCGCGTCTATCTGATTCTCCGTGGCCCCGATGCCGGAAAGTTTCCGTTCGTGGCTCTTCGGTGCTTCGACAACGTGCGGTGTTTCTGGCATGGCTGCCTCCCAAGGGCTAGCCGATTATGGGAACACGCGGCGGAGGAAGTCAAGGTGGGGCATGCTTTAGCTTGCCCTGCTACACCCGCTTGGCCACCACCAGCGTGATGTCGTCCGCCTGCGGGGCGCCGGCGGCGAATTCGGCAAGCGCGTTGGTGACCGCACCCACAACGGCGGCGGCGGGCTCGTGGCGATGCCGCTTCAGGACGTCGATAAAGCGGTCTTCGCCGAATTCATCGAAGTTGGCGTTATTGGCCTCGGTCACGCCGTCGCTGTAGAGCACCAGCAGGTCGCCCCGGCCGAGATGCGCGCGCTGCTCGGCGTAGGGCGCAGCCGGCAGGATGCCCAGCACCGGACCGCCGCCTTCCAGCATCTGCAATTCACCCGCAGCGCGGACCACAATCGGCGGATTGTGCCCCGCGTTGGCGAATGCCAGCTCGCCGGTTTCCGTGTCCAGCACCGAGAAGAAAAACGTGATGAACCGGTTGGCGGGGCACTTGACGCAAGTGGCTTTGTTCAGCCGGGTCATGAGAGACGCCAGATCGCCCGGATCTTCGGCCAGCACCTGCACGCGCGCATGCAGAGCCATCATCATGAGGGAGGCCGGCATGCCCTTGCCGGAGACGTCGCCCAGGGCCAGGCCCACCCGGCTGCCGGCGTAGGGAAAAAAGTCGTAGTAGTCTCCGCCCACCGTGCGGCACGCGGCGTTGAACCCCGCCAGGTCGGCGCCCGGCACCCGCGGCGCCTCGTCCGGCAGCACGCGGCGCTGGATTTCGGCGGCCTGCGTGAGGTCGCGCTGCATGATGCGCTCGGCCTCCTCGACCTCGGCCAGCCGCGCGTTTTCGATGCGGATGGCGGCCACGTTGGCCATCACGGTGAGCAGGCTCAGATCGTCGGTGGTGAATTCGCGGAGGACCAAGGGCGAGTCCAGGTAGATGAGGCCGATGATGCGCTGCTTGGTCTGGAGCGGCACCGCCATCATGGTGTGGACCTTGTGTTCCACAATGCTCATGCGCCCCTTGAAAGCGTCGTCGAGCTGCGCATCGCGCACCAGGATGGAGGACTTTTCGTTGAGCACGCGATCGCGAACCGCGGTGCTGATGCGAAAACCTTCGCCCTTGTGCGCGCGGGGAACAAGCGCGCCGCCTTCCAAAATGAGAAGCACCCCACGCTGCGCGTTGACCGCCTGCATGGCCAGGTCGAGGATGACAGGGAAGAGGTCGGCCAGCGGCCGGTTTTCGGCCAGCTCCTGGCCGGCGCGAAGGAGCGCCTGCATGGGTGCGGAGGCTTTGGGCCCGCCGCGTTCGACGGCCATGGTCTGGTTGGAGAACGCGCCTTCGAGGCTGGTCACCAGGGTGGAGGTGGGGGGGGAAGCGCTTTCGCCGCCCTCGAAAACCACCACCTTGGGGTCGGAGCCGGCATCGGGCGAATAGACGATCGCGATATGGCCGGCCGTGACGCGGTCGCCGGGCTTGAGGATGAGCCGGGCTTTGAGCGGAATGTTGTTGACGAAGGTGCCGTTCTTGCTGCCCAGGTCCTGCACCGTCCACTCGTCGCCCTCCGCCTCGAAGGCGAAGTGCTGGCGGGAAAGGCCGGCGTCCTCCGGAAAGCACAGTTCAGCGGCGCTCGACCGGCCGATCGAAAGCCGCCCGCCGGCGAGCGGAATTGTCTTCATCGAGCCATCGGGACACTGGATCAGGAGTTCGCGAGGCATGGCGATGGATCAATTGTAGAACGTTCCAAGGACTGCCTTGTGCGGGCCGGCGCTGCCCGGTGCTACTATAACTAACACTGAAAGGAAAGTCTGGATATGTTTTGGATCGTATTGATGTTGGCTCAGGCCACCGTTACGCAACAGATCGACCGGGGTGAGGCTCTCTTCTTTGGAACCGAAAACGGGTGCTCAAGCTGCCACCTGTTGAAGGGCCGCGGTACGGCGGTCGGGCCGGACCTGAGAAATATCGGGCGCCTCACACCGGCGGCGATCGTGATGGCGGTTCATTCCACCGCCGCCCAGTACGTGCAGGACGTCACGCTCAAGTCCAAGGAGACGTTTCCGGCGATGCCGGGCGCCAAGGACGACAAAACCATCCAGCTCTACGACCTTTCGAAGACCCCGCCGGAATTGCGTAAGGTGGACCTGGCGGACATTGCATCGATGACTGGTACGAATCACTGGAAGCACCCGCCGGCGGTCAACAAGCCCACCGCCCAGCAAATGGCCGACATCGTCGCCTATATCCGCTACGCAGCCACCGGCGCCCGCCAGGCCGTGGATCCTTCGGATGTCCAATGAGCGTCTTGGTAGGGCAGGCGGCTCCGCCTGCCAACCGATTTCTCACAGCGGCTCACCGCGGAATGCGCGATGCAGCTTTTCCCAGGTAACTTCGAGGTCCTCGGGGACCACGCGCGTCTCTCCCACCGTGGTGATGAAGCTGGTGTCGCCGGTCCAGCGGGGCAGCACGTGCAGATGCACATGTTCCGCGATGCCGGCGCCGGCGCTGTGGCCCAGGTTCATCCCCAGATTCAAGCCCTCCGGGCGGTAGACCGTCCGCAAATGCTGCACGCTGTCGCGCGCCAGGCGGATTAATTCCACCAGGGTTTCGTCGGCAATTTCCTCCAGCGCGGCGGCGTGCTCGTACGGCACGATCATCAGATGGCCGCTGGTGTAGGGGAACCGGTTGAGAATGACGAAACTGCGCGCGGCGCGATGCACCACCAGGCACCCACGGTCGTCGGGCGCCCGGGCAGCGGCGCAAAAGATGCATTCGCCCCGATCCCCTGTCGTGGTGACGTATTGATACCGCCAGGGGGTCCAGAGAAAGTCCATGCTATTCCGGGACTAGGCCTATGGCATGTTCGGAACCTGCTCGGGCGCGGGCGGAGGCGCGGCGGGCGGGGTGCCGGACCCAGGGGGCGCCCCGCCGGGCGCGACCGAATTGTTCACCACGTCCTTCAGTTCCTTGCTGGGTTTGAAATAAGGGATCTTTTTCGCGGGCACTTCGACCCGCGCGCCGGTTTTCGGGTTGCGGCCGATCCGGGGTTGTCTCTGGCGAGTGCGGAAACTGCCGAATCCGCGAATCTCGATTTTATCGCCGGAGCGCAGGGAACGAACGATACTGTCGAAAATGGCCTCCACAATGACCTCGGATTCTTTCCGGGTCATTTCCACCACCCGGGAGACTTCTTCAATCAGATCGGCCTTCGTCATCGCACTCTCCTTGGTGTCAATCCGTTACGAAACCGCAGTATCGCTTGAATAAAGGAAATTTGCAAGCTATTCGAGGTTGCGGTCTTTCAGGCTCATGACCTCTTCAATAGTTGTGGTGGCGGCGGCGGCCTGGCGCTGGTAGTCTTCCAGGCGGTTTTTTTCCTCGTCTTCCGTCACCGCGCGGAGACTCAGCCCGATTTTTTTCTCCGCTTCACTCATCTTGACGATCTTGAAATCGAACTCCTGACCCATCGCCAGCGGCGATCCCTCCAACCCGCGCCGGCCCGAATAGCCCGGCACCTCGGAGAAGTGGCACAAGCCTTCCACGCCGTCGGCCAATTCCACGAAACCGCCGAAACTGGCCAGCCGGCAGACGCGGCCATGCACCGTATCGCCCACCTGGTGATTCTGGAAATAACTTTCCCACGCGTCCGGCTGGAGCTGCTTGATGCCCAAGGAAAGCCGGTGCGCCGACGAATCGATATTCAGAATTACGGCCTGGACCATCTGGCCCTTCTTCAGGACCTCGGAGGGGTGCTTCACGCGCTTGGTCCAGGACAGATCGGAGACATGCACCAGGCCGTCGATGCCTTCTTCGATTTCGATGAAGGCTCCAAAGTCGGTCATGTTGCGCACCCGGCCCTCCACCACCGAGCCCACGCTGTACCGCGTGTCGATGGTGGTCCAGGGGTTGGGTTCGAGCTGCTTCAGGCCGAGCGAGATGCGCCGGTCCTTGGAATGCACCTCTAAAACCACGGCCTCCACCTGATCGCCCGGCTTGACCACTTTCGACGGATGCTTCATACGGCGCGACCACGTCATCTCGCTGATGTGGATGAGACCCTCGATGCCCGGCTCCAGCTCGACGAAGGCGCCGTAATCGGTGACGTTTACCACCCGGCCGATCACCCGGCTGTGCACCGGGTAGCGCACGGCCACGGCGCTCCACGGGTCGGGCTCGAGCTGCTTGATGCCCAGCGAGACGCGCTCTTTGGCGCGATCGAACTTGAGTATCTTGACGGTGATTTCCTGGTCCACGTGCAGCAACTCGGAAGGGTGCGTGACGCGGCCGTAGGACATGTCCGTGACGTGCAGCAGGCCGTCAATGCCGCCCAGGTCGACGAAGGCCCCATACTCGGTGAGGTTCTTGACCACGCCGGGGACTACCGCGCCTTCGGCCAGGTGGTCGAGCGTGGCGTTCTTGCGGACGTTGATCTCTTCCTCCACCGCGATTTTGCGCGAAACCACGACGTTGCCGCGGCGGCGGTTGAGCTTGATGATCTTGACCGGGATGTCCTGTCCGGTCAGGGAATCCAGATTGTGAACGGGGCGCGGATCGGCCTGCGATCCGGGCATGAAGGCCTTGATGCCCACGTCCACGGCCAAGCCTCCCTTGACGCGGCCCAGCACGCGCCCGGAGACGATGAGCTGCTCCTGGTAGGCCTTCTCCAGGTTGTCCCAGATGCGCAGTCGCGCGGCTCGCGTGTGCGACAGCAGCACATATCCTTCCGGCTGCTCGCCGTGCTCGATCATCACATCCACGGCGTCGCCGGGCCGTACCGTAACCTCGCCACTGGCATTTTGAAACTGCTCGATGGGGACGATGCCTTCCGACTTGTACCCGAAGTCGACGATGACATCCTTGGCGGTGATACTCAGGACCGTGCCTTGCAGAACCTCGTCCGCCGCGGGTGGGGCGAAGTGGCTGTAATCGTCGAGAAGATTCTCGTAGCTTTCCGGGACCCCCTGGTCCACCCGCCCGCTGTCCTCGTCTACGGCCATTACTCCTCCGCCGATCACTGAGTCACCAATGATTGCAGGCACTGGATCAGCCGCGGCAGGCGTAGGGCGCGGAAAAGCCGGCGCGCTTTGTTATCACCGGGCACCATCGTAGACGAGACCATGGGCCAATTACCAGCAAACCACTGAGAGATCAGTATGTTAGCAAATATACGCCGAGTTATTGGGGGTTGTCAACGGCCCCCTGGGCGGGGAAAGACCAGTTTTTCCGCCTCGCTAGAACTTCTTTCCGATGATGGCGTAGTCCAGGCCGCCGAAGAATGCATCGCGGAACGCCTCCGGCAGCGAGGCCAGGGAGGCCATCGATTCCACGGCGGGCGCGAGTTTGCGGACCGCCATGACGCCCACACCGAACTCCTCCAGGTAGAAGGCCAGCAGCGGGTGCGGGACGGGGCGCGCGTGCGTCGGATCGAGGTAGAAGTACGTGGCGAAAATGGCGAGGCACTCGGGGTTGGGCGTCTCGATGGCAATGACTCCGTTGCGCATTAGGCTTCTGGCGCAGAGCTGGATCATTTCGGGCAGCCGCTCGGGCGGCAAATGCTCCACCACCTGAGCGCAGAAGATGCCGTCCAGCGACTCCTCCTCAAGGCCGGCCAGGTACGCGAACAAGTCCGCGGTCTCCGCCTCGAGTCCTTTCAGGCGGCAGGTTTCGACCGACTCCCGGCTGAGATCGATGCCCACCGCGGGAATATTCGCCTCGCGCATGATCTCCAGAAACTCGCCGCGGCCGCAGCCGATGTCCAAAACGCTCTGGCATCCCTCAAAATCCTGAACGTAATGGCGCTGCCCTGCCTTCACATGCTCCTCGGATCCGCGGAAGCGGTCCGCGAAACGGGCCAAGTCGAGAGCCAATGGGGCGGAGTCTTGACTGGCCCCTCCAGCGGGTAGGGGCTGGGCATGCCCGGTCCCTGTTCCGCCTGCCGCCAGTAACTGGGTGCGCTGCCGGATGAGGCGAAGTTCGGAATGAAAAGTGCGCTCGAATTCCAGCCGCAGCCGCGCTTGAATATCGGCCACGCTGCGCTCCCACGCGAAGGTGAAATCGGCGTGCTGTGCGCGAACCAACTCGCGGAAGCTCGTGTCCATCAGGGTGGTGCGGTGCTGAAAAGCGCCTTGCAGATCGGCCACGCTGCGCAGAAACTGGATCTCGTTCTGCGCCAGCTTGTATTCCCATCCCGCGCGCCACTCGGCCCAGTGCTTGCGCATGTCCGCCAGTTCCTGGTAAACCATCTTGATCTCTTGGCCGAGGCTTTCCTGGGCCGTTTGAATATCCCGGCCGAGGCTTTCCTGGGCCGCCTGAATATCCCGGCCGAGGCTTTCCTGGGCCGCCTGAATGTCTTGTCCGAAGCTCTCCTGGGCGGCCCGGAGATTCTCCTGCCCCGCGGCGATCCGGCTGCTCAACTCAACCAAAGCACGGTTGTCCTCATTGAGCGCCTCGATGGCCGCGTCCACGCATCCCAGCACCTGGCGGTTGAATTCCACCTGTTCGCGGACGTGCCAGTCGAGCACGCGAGCCACCAGCCGCTTCCAGGCCTGGACCAGGGAGTTGGCCAGGCCGCCCGGGCGGGGGTTCACCGTGCCGATAGCGGCCACTTTGCCCAGCGCCGAATCGCGCGAGCGCACCAGCGGCATCAGGTCGGGCAAGGCGATCCCGGCCGGGCCCAAAGGGCCCCCCGCGGAACTCTCCGGGCGCTGCGCGCGCACGCGCTCGCGGACCTCCCGCAGAATGGCGATCAGCTCAGCGCTTTCCACGGGGTGCCTTCTGGGCCCGGCTCCAGGTTGCCGTGATCACGCTGCTCAGCCCGCCGCGCGGCGTGAAGTCGCCAACCACGGTGGCCGTGACCGGATTGGCGGCCTTCACCACGTCTCGAAGCACGCGGTTGACCACGTTTTCCTGAAAGATGCCGAGCTGGCGGTAGGCCAGCAGATACATTTTGTACGATTTCAGCTCCAGGCAGCGTTTGCCGGGGACATACCGCAGTGCGATGCTGCCGAAATCCGGGAGACCGGTCTTGGGGCAGACGGAAGTGAATTCCGGCATGACGATCTCGATCTCGTAACCGGCGTACTGGTTGGGCCAGGTCTCAATCTCGGGCAGCGCCGTGTGGACGCCGGCGCGCGCATGTTCATCGGTGTAGGCGCGTTTCATAAGGCTTTGGCCAGCAGGTCCAGAAACAGGCCCACGTCGGCCACCACGCCCACAGCCTGTCCTGTGCCGCGGTCGCTCACCTTGGTGGCGACCGCGGGGTTGATATCCACACACACGATCTTGACCCAGCTTGGCAGCATGTTTCCGGTGGCGATGGAGTGCAGCATGGTGCCCAGGCAGAGCACCAGGCCCGCGCCTTGCAGTTCGGCCGCATAGGCGTCCTGGGCCGCGTTCATGTCGGTGATGGTCTCGGGCAGCGGGCCGTCGTCGCGCAGGCTGCCGGCCAGCACGAATGGAACGCCGGCCTCGACGCACTCGTAGAGAATGCCCGAACGCAGGCGGCCGGATTCGACCGCCTGCCGCACCGAACCCGCGCGATAGATGGCGTTGATGGCGCGCATGTGATTGCGATGGCCGTGCTCCTCCTGGCGGCCGTCGGCCAGCCGCACGCCCAGCGATGTGCCGAACAGGGCCGCCTCCACGTCATGCACCCCCAGAGCGTTGCCGCTCAGCAGGGACTGAACATAGCCGTTGCGGATGAGCGCGGCGAGCCCCGCCACGCCGCCCGTGTGGACCACCACCGGTCCCGCCACCACCACCACTTTCTGCTTCTGCTCGATGGTTTGGCGCACCAGCGCGGCGGTCTGGCGCACCGCGGTTTCCACCTGGCGCTCGGAGGAGATGCCGTTGGCCATGAAGGCGAACGCCAGGCGGTCGCGCTCCTTGGGTTCGGGAATCACGCGGATGCCGCGCAGCCCCACCACGATCCGGTCGCCCTGCCGCAGATCGCGCAGACGCCGGCACATCGCGCGGCCGTCGCGCACCACCACCATGGCATCCATCCGCTGGTTCTCGGCTTCGAGCCACTTCTGGCCGTGGCGCACGAAAGTTCTGTGATTGGTGGTGGAATAAAAATCTTCCGGCGCGCATTGATCGCGCTCCACCTCGCGCAGCGCGGCGTCGCCTGTATCGGCGGCGGCGCAGCCCAGCCCCAGCAACTCCTGTAACAGGCGCTCCATGGCCTGCTCGTCGGGCGCTTCGACTTTCAGCCGCAGATAGGAAGGCTCGCTGTTGGTGCGGCCAATCCGGAACTGTTCCACTTCGAACCGGCCGCTGTACTCCACGACCTTATCGAAGATGTTCTCCATGATGTGGGAGTCGATCAGGTGGCCTTCGGCTTCGACCACTTCCTGGAATGGCATAGAGACTCTATTGTAACGGGGAAGGCAGGCTCAACTCGACCCGGCCTTCTCCACCTGCCGGGCGATCCACGCGTAGGTCTTTTCCAGGCCTTCTCGCAGCGGCCGGCGGGGCGCCCATCCGAGCTTCTCGCGGATCAGGCGGTTATCGGAGTTCCGCCCGCGAACCCCCAGAGGTCCGGGAATGTGGCGGATGGCCAGCTTCTTGCCTGCGATTTCCATAACCAACCGGGCCAGCCGGTCTATCGTGACCATCTCTTCCGAGCCGATGTTCACCGGGCCGGTGAAATCGGATTCCACCAGCCGCCGCACCGCTTCGATGCATTCGTCGATATACAGAAACGACCTGGTCTGCTTTCCATCGCCCCAGATTTCGATCTCTCCGCCGTCCGGAGTTTCGGCCACTTTGCGGCACAACGCCGCCGGGGCTTTCTCGCGTCCGCCCTGCCAGGTGCCCTCGGGGCCGAAGATGTTGTGGAACCGCGCGATGCGGACCTGGATGCCGCGGTTCCGCATGTACGCCAGGTAGAGACGCTCGCTGAATAGTTTCTCCCACCCGTATTCGCTGTCCGGCGCCGCCGGATAAGCCGAGTCTTCGGAACACTTCGGATTGTCCGGGTCAAGCTGGTTGTACTCCGGATACATGCAGGCCGACGACGAGTAGAAAAACTTCTTCACTCCGGCGCGCGTGCCGAACTCGACGGTGTTCAAGTTGATGGTGGCGGAATTGTGCATCACGGCCGCGTCATGCTCGCCGGTAAAGATATACCCGGCGCCGCCCATGTCGGCGGCGAGCTGATACACCTCATCGATGCCGCTCACGGCGTTCCGCACCACGTCCGGGTCGCGGAGATCGTCCAGAATGAACTCATCCGCCGGAGGTTCGGCAAATTCGTGCCGCTTAAGATCCACCACGCGCACCCAGCACCCCTCGGCTTTCAACCGTTTCACCAGGTGCCCGCCGATGAACCCACCGGCCCCGTTCACCAGTACTCTTTTCACTGTCTTTCTAGCCCGCCTTCTCGACCATTATCCCGCAGATGACTGCCGCCCAGCGTTCGGTCTTTAAGCCGGAACATACCGCCTGACTACGATATCCCGCGCATGCCGCCGCGTTTCCGCCACATCGTAGGCGAGCTGCATACGGAGGAGGTGATTCATGTCGGGACCGAACGCCTTCTCGATGCGCAGAGCCATTTCCGGCGTCAATGCGGCCTTGGCGTGGAGAAGGTCGGAGAGCGTGGCGCGGCGCACCTTCAGAATCTCCGCCGCCTTCGACACGCTAAGACCGAGGGCTTCGATAATCTCAGTTCTGATCAAGTCGCCCGGATGGTGCGGGTTCTTCATGGGCATTAGAGTCCGCGCGTCCGGATGGGAAGCCGGCCAGCCGATATGGTGGCTTCGAGCTCGTCAACATCCGCGGGACTCGGGTGGGGCGGCTCCTGCATCGCCCGCAGGACCGCTGTCGGAGATCCAGCGCCAGCTTCGGGGATGACTTCGACGAGCGAACTCAACCGTTCCAGGGCCAGTTGTTGGATGCTTTTGTTCTGTGCTGCTGCGATCCCCTCAAGGCTCCTCACAAGGTGGTCCGGTACTTCAATGTTCAAGTTCGCCATCCGCATACGCTCCCAGTCCCATTGTGCCGCATGGCGAAAGCAGAAACCAATCGGACTCGGCGTTCCTGATCCGTCGGCAAAGGCATTTCCCCGGTTTGGCGACTTTACGTCGACATGACTTGTGGCAGCAAGACCGATCACCTGGGACCCTAACGGTGTTACGGTGTCAGTAAGCGCATGGCTCGATTTAGGCTGCTGGTCATGCCTTGGCAACGAGTGCGTTCGCATGGGGGCAGGCCGGGACCAACCCGTAATTCCGATTCAAGACGAACTCCCGGCGCTCATTCGTTTGCTCCGAGAGCCGGCCGGCAATGATCCGCGGTTCAGATCGCAAGAGCTAATTCGGGAGAACCGCTCCGCGTTCATTGAAAACGTGCATGCCACCTGGAAATACATTCACAAGCGTTCCTTGAACGAGATTCTTCAGATCGAGGGGATCTTGACCCCAGTCCGGCGGCGAGAATTGCCGAAGGATTTCGTTTGGTACCTTGATCGGACGCTACTGGTGTGGCGACGGATTAATGACGCGCTCGTTTGGATGCTCGTGAACGGACAGGATCATGTCATCCGCACCATTTGCCATCGGAAGGATCGACCTCGACTTTCAGAAGCCAATCCTGCTCCCATGCTGAAGTTTCTCGAAAACGTGAATGCTGATCCCCTGTCGATCGTCATCTGGTCCGACGCGACAACGTGCGTCGATGTCGGCGACATCGTGTGCAGAAGTTTTTCTCAAGGGCTCAATGGCTTCCTGGAGGTGAAAGAGGGTGTTATGAACGACAGAATCCTCGAACTGATGTCCGTCACAGGTACACCCGAGGAAATCGTTTCACATATTAAAGCTTTCTCGCAGCAGCACGGGGCGAAAGCTGTCAAACAACTCGAGCGAGTGGTCCGGCAGCGAGAGCGACACAACCGATATATGGACATTCTTGATGAAGATCACGGTTTCGACCCCCGACGGGAGTCTGAAATCACCATTAGTGAGTCCAAAATCCCCGTCGAGCACTATGATCGTGAACTCCAAGAGATCATTGACAGCTCGAACAGTGGCGCCCTACTGCGTTGCGTGGATCGGTGCCTTTGGGTCTATGCGGATCGGGATCAGTCGAAGTCGATCGGACAGAAGATTCAGCAGTTTCAAGAAGCATTCACGTCAGCTTCTCCGGCATCGATACAGTGGTTGCGCCAGCAGTTCGGGGAGGCGGAGCCCTTCGCTCCGGTCCCCGTAGAGGGCAATCTCAGTTGTCCGGAGGCGGTACCTTTATTTCTACGAGAACTCGAACCAGAGACGGTTCGCGATCTTCTGATGGGAAAACTGATGCTTTCGGTATTCCTCTTCCTGGACTGGTTCGAACTGGGGCGCATGTTCGAGGAGATGGGTTGCGAGCTAGTTTGGAGCAGTGCGAAAGAGGGTCGCAGGACGCAGGCCAAGCCCCTCGCGCAGCGTAGGGCGACTTTTGGAGAGCGGATTGCGCGAATTCGACTTCCTGATGGCAACTTTGTCGAGGGCCTTTCTAAGATCTATCGCATTTTGTTTGAGGGCATCAGGCCAAGCACGATTGCGGCGCAATATGTCGAACTCCTGAAACTCGGACCGGGCGACACCGGCGATGCAACGTAGCCTCTTTTCTCGGCTCACGGTACAGCCCGGATGTTATCCCGATCCCCCTCAACTTGACGTATCACGCCCATACCGTTGAACTGGCGCCGCGTTTTCGGCCCCCCCCTCACTTCACCGCCAGCCACGCCACGAACAGCCCGTCCGGTTCGACATCCTCCCAATACGAGATGTACCGGCTCGACACCTGGCGGCAATGGCGCCGGAGCAGCCGCTCCAGGCCCTTGCGCGTGAACCATTGCTCCCAATCGGGGGTCTTCAACTTGCCCCATTGCGCGGCGTTCTTGTCGATGATGGCGATGCGCCCGCCGGGCTTCACCACGCGGCAAATCTCGCTCACCGCCTTCTCGATTTCCACGGCGTGCTCCAGCGACTCGGTGGCGTATGCCGCATCGAAAAATCCGTCCTCAAACGGCAGTTCGGTCATGGAGCCGGCGCGCGTGTGTATGCCCTCGGGCACGAATCGCAGCATCTCCTCGGAAATGTCCAGGCCCCAGATCTCGGAGGCGGGCTCCTGCTCCTTCAACACGCGCGCGAATCGGCCCTTGCCGCAGCCGGCGTCGAGCACGCGCTTGCCGCCCAGATCGCCCAGATGACTCCGGATGAGCTTCACGTGGTAGATGCGCGGATCGATGGTGGAAGGGAAGTGCTCCTCGTCGCCCGCGGCTTCGTCGAAACTGGACTGAATCCGCGCTCGCAGCTCGGGAGTCAGCCGCGCGTGGCGGCGCAGGCTTCCCGGCCCGTTGCGAAGTCCGGCAAACAGCCGCTTCCAGCTCAAGCTTATCCCCGGATCAGGAAGATCGGAAGACCGAGCTTGTGATCGTAAGTCGGCCGGTAACGCTCGGTGTTGTACATGGTGGCCACGTCCACCCGGCGCGGGCCGAGCTTGGGATCGGGAATCGGCGCCATGGCGAAGCACCCGTTGCTGATGGCGGTCATGAGGCCGTGCTTGCCCTCCTCGATGGCGTCCACGGCCATGCTCGCGAAGGTGGTGGCCACCATCCGGTCAACGAAGTCCGGGCTGCCCGAGCGCAGCTCGTAGGTCAGGTCGCTGACAATCGTCTCTTCGCCCGTGGCCGCCTTGATTTCGCTGCTGAGGTCCTCGGCCACGCTCATCTTCTTGCGATGCCCAAACGCGTCCGGTTCGCCGTACTCCCGCACCGTGTAGCCTTCCCACTCGGCGCCCTCGGAGAGGATGGCCAGCGAATAGCTGCTGGGGTTGTTCTTCTTGTCGGTCATCAGCAGCTCGATGAGGTGCTTCAGGTTGACCTTGTACTCCGGTATGCAGCAGCGAACGGAGGTGACAAAGGCGGTGTAGAGCGCGGTATAGCCGGCGTCGCGCCCGAACACGCGGAAAATGCCGATGCGTTCGTGCGAGCCGACCGTGGTCCGCTGCCGCTCGATGGCGTCCATGGCGCGCGTTACGGCCGTCGAGAAGCCGATGCAGTACTCGGTATTGCGCACGTCGTTGTCCATGGTCTTCGGCACCGCGATGACGTGCACACCCTGGCGGTCCAGCTCCGCCGCGTAACTCAGCGTATCGTCGCCGCCGATGGCGATTACGTAATCCAGGTTCAGCGTCTCGATGTTCTTCTTAACCGCCCTGGTCACGTCGAACGCTTTGCTGGTTACGCCCTTCTTGGTGGATTCGACCGCGGGGAACTCCTGGCCCTCCAGAACCGGCGGGAGCTTCTTCATCTTGGAGGGGTTGGTGCGCGAGCTGTGCAGGAAGGTGCCGCCCGTGCGGTCCACGGTGCGGGTGTTCTCGCGGTCCAGCGGCAGAATATACCGCGTGCGGCTGGCCGGGTCCTGTAGGTTGACGTGCGTGAGGCCCTCCCAGCCGCGGCGGATCCCGATCACCTCGCAGCCAATCTCGCTGCCACGGTAGACCACCGTCTTGATCACCGAATTCAGCCCCGGCACGTCGCCGCCGCCAGTGAGTATGCCGATACGTTTCACTCCCATGTATGCTCCTTGAAAATGTGGGTTTCTTGCGGATTGGAAAATCTCATTATAGCTATAAGCGCTCAGCGATCAGCTTTCAGCCGTCAGCTAAGGCCGCGCGCCCGTTTAGCTGAAAGCTGAAAGCTGATAGCTGACGTCTTCCTCACACCCACCAGGCCGCCGCGGGCTGCTCTTTCATGACGATTCCGTTCAGGAACGCCGCCGCTTTGGTGAGCCCTTCTTCCGCCGAGAGAAGGCTGTCTTCGTGCTCAATCGAGAGTGTGTAATCGTAGCCGAACATGCGCAGCGTAGAGGCGAACTCGCGCCACCATCCTTCGCCGTGGCCGTAGCCGCACGTGCGGAAGATCCACGCGCGGTGGCGCTCGTCGGTGTAGGGCTTGGTGTCCAGCACGCCGCTCAGAGGCAGGTTGCGCTCGTAGATCTGGGCATCCTTGGCGTGGACGTGGAAAATGGCGTCGCCCAGCACGCGTATGGCGGCGATGGGGTCGATGGCTTGCCAGAACATGTGGCTCGGGTCGTAGTTGCAGCCGATCGACGGTCCCGCGATGGAACGCAGCTTCAGCATGGTTTCGGGGTTGTAGACCACGAACCCGGGATGCATCTCGACGGCGATTTTCACGCCGTGATTGGCCGCGAACTGCGCCTGCCTGGTCCAATACGGCGCCACCACCTTGTCCCACTGCCATTGGAGGATTTCGAGGTAATCGGGCGGCCACGGGCAGGTCACCCAATTGGGCCATTTAGACCTGGCGGAATCGCCCGGGCAGCCGCTGAAGTCCACTACCACCGGCACGCCCAGTTTCTCTGCCAGCCGAATCGTCTTGCGGCTCACTTCCTGGTCGTGTTTCGCGCGCGCTTTGTCGGGATGGAGCGGATTCCCGTGGCAGCTCAGGGCGCTGATGGTGAAGCCCTGATCGTTCAGCTTCTGTTTGAATTCCTCGAGCTCCGCCCGGTTGTCGAGCATCGAAAGCTTGCAGTGCGGATCGCCGGGGTAGTTTCCGGTGCCGAGTTCCACGGTATCGATATGGAGGCTTGTCAGCTTCTTGAGAACGTTGTCCAGGGACAACTGTGCCAGCAGGGCGGTGAATACGCCGACTCTCACGCGGTCACTCCTTAGAGACAGGGTATGGTTGCCTTCAACAGAATATCACCAGTCAGCACCAGGGGCGCCAGCTAACGCTCCCCTCTTTGGCGGCTCCCGCCTACCCCTCGAAGTAAGTTTGCGCCAGCTCCGGCTTCTCGGCGATGGCCCTGCGCCAGCAGGAGCGCGCCTCTTCCGCCTTGCCCGAAGCCATCAACACGTGGCCCAGGTTCAGGAGGGCTTCGAGAAGCTGCGGGTCTTCGCCCAGCGCCTGCTGGTAGAACTTCGCGGCTTCGTCCGGCCGGCCGAGTTTCTGGCACAGAAGGCCCGCGTTGTAGTAAAGCTCGGCCCCGTGCTCGCCCAGGTGAATCAGCCGGCGGTGCAGGTCGTACGCCGCCGCGTAATCCTGGGAATCGAGTGTCAGTGCCGCCAGGCCGTGCATCGCGTCCGTTAAATCCGGCCGGAGCATGACGGCCTTTTCGAAGTATCGCCGCGCGGCCTCGGAATTGCCTGAGCGCGCATACGCGATGCCCGCGTTGAGATACGCTTCGGGCCAATCCGAACGCTTTGCCAGGCAGGCCCCGAACGCCTCGGTGCTGGCCGCGAAATCGCCGCGAAGGAGCCGCAGATAGCCCAGCCGGAAGCACCCGTCGCACCATTCCGGCGCATCCTCGGGAAGCCTGGCATACAGCTTCTCGGCCTGGTTCCGCTCACCCTGCTGCTCCAGCACCAGCGCCAGGTTCCACAGAACTCCGGGCTGGCCAGGTTCGATCTGAAGCGCCTTCTCGTAACAAGTGCGCGCGGCGGCGAGCTTGTTCAATTCCTGCCGCACCACCCCGAGATTCAAGTAGGCTTCCATCGAATCGGGCTTCAGCGCGATAGCCTCGGTGTACGCGTTCGCCGCTTTCTCGTAGTCGCCCATCGCCTGATGGGCCACCCCCAGGTTGAACCAGTTTTCGAAACGCTCCGGAACCAGCTTCGACAGGCTGCGGCTGTAGCGTACGGCCTCCGTGTAGTCTCCGTCCTCAAACGCCAGCGCCGCCAGCGTTTCCAAAACCACGGGCGATTCCGGCTGCAACTCCCCCAGCATCTCCGCGTAGCGTCGCACCGCCTGGTGGTCTTTCTTTTCGAGGAATACACTCACCAGGTTCGCCAGCGCCTCCTCGCACCGCGGATTGAGCGCCAGCACCTTGCGGTAGTGCTCCGCGGCTTCGGCCAGTTGGCCGGTCTGCTGCAGGGCCACGGCCTTGCCTAACAACGCCTGATCGTCATTGGGAAAGAGATTGAGATACCTGTCGAGCGGCTCCAGCGCCTCGGCCGGGCGCCCGCCGTGGATCAGGCACAGACCTAACCCCAGCCAGGTGTCCGAGCGGGTGGCGTCGGCTGCGGCCGCCCTCCGGAAAGAGTCCGCCGCGGCTGGCCAACGTTTCAGATTGCCCCGGCATACCCCCAGGTTAAAATGCGCGATGCGATTGAGCGGCTCCAATTCCGCCAGTTGCTCGTAGATTTCGGCGGCCGACTCATAATCGCGCATTTCGTAATAAATCTGGCCCAGAGCCGAGTACAGTGCTGGATCGCGCAGGCCCGATTCAATCGCGCGGCACAACATGTCGGCGGCGCCCTCGAGCTTGCCCTCCAGGTGCAGGGATACCGCCTTGGAAAGCGTGTGGCTGGCGCGCCTCTGAAAACTGAAACGGTTGATCGGAGTTACGCCGGAAGGGAGCGATGGCACATCGTCCGGCTCATTTCGCGCGGCAAGCCCCATGCTTGAATCCTCCGGTTCCTGAAATCTTGCGGACTGGTTTCCACCGCTGCCAGCACGACATCTTCGGAACGCCCAGGCGGCGCGCCTCCAGGGTTGGGCTGCGCCGGGTCCGCCGCGGACTCCACCCGCCGCCCTTGGGCGGTTGTCTCCGACCCTTCTTCCGATCCGCCCGAAAGGTAGGCGCAGATTCTCCCCAGGAGGTCGTCATTCGCCGCCAGCTTCATCCAGTAGAGCCGCGCTCGTTCGCCCGGCTCGCTGAAGAAGCCGACGCCCCCGGATGCCAGCGTGTCGTCGACCCACCGATCCACTTCCTGACCTTCGATGGAAGTGATCACCCGGTTGCCCTTCACCTCCACCGCTACATGGTATGGCGTGTCGTTGTGCACCATCACCGAAAGCGGCACTTCCACCCTGTTCCCCTTCTTCCCGCCCACCACCGGATAGTGCACCATGGCGATGATGGGGCGCAGACCGGGATCTACAACCGTGAATTTCATGGCGTAGTAATTCTGCATGTCGCGCGCGCGGACCACCCAACTCATGCTCTTGCTCTCGATCTGCGCAAAGAATTCCAGCCGGTAATTGGAGTACGCCGCCGAAGGACGGTAGAGAGCCAGTTGGCCCGTGTGGACATATCCGTCGGGATGGCGCGACCAGCCCGGGGCCCACGTCTTGGGGGCCACATTCCAGGCTCCCATGCCGGCCTGGAATGAGTCGGTGAGCTCCACCGCCGCGCGTCTCGATATGGCGCTGCGCACCCAATTCAGAGGCCGCTTCGCCACCACTGGCTGGGGCGCCGGATCGGGCCGCACCCGCGTCGCGTTAACCGCGACGGATATCTCCTGGCTCGCTGCCGCCGTCTCCCTCAACGTCCTGGCGGCGTTGGCGCCGAACCACAGGCCCACGGCCACGAACAAGCCCGCGGCGATCGCTTCCACCACTCGATGCATGGCGGCGCCGCCGGGCGGGCGGGTCCGGGGAGCAGCCTTCCGCGGGACCAGGCCTTCCAGCCGGTCAAGCACCGGCCGCAGAGCAAACCTCGGCGCCAGAGGGGCAATCTCCGGCGCATACCACTCCAGCCGGCCCACGGCCGCGCCGCGCACATTCTGGCAATGGAAGTCTGGCGGAATGAAACCAGGTTCGGGCATCCCTGCCGACGGAACAGTTTGCGGCCGCGCATTCACCACGGCCGGCTCACCGCTCGGCGTCCCCATCGATTTTGCGCTCGCCGTTACCCGCGGCGAGACCGGCGCGGCGCGCATCTTGAATGGCCCCAGAACCGCCGGTTTGGGAGCGACCTTCCCACACAGCGCATAAGCCACCGACAGCCGTGCCTCCCTGGCCACCGCCTCCACGGCGGGGCTTGGCATCCAATTGTCGCTGGCCTCCGGGGACGGCTCTGGCACGGCGACCCGGTCCAGGGTTCTCCTCAGATGCTCTCCATACTTGTAGGGAGCGAGGCAGGGCAATTCATGCTCCTGAGGCTGATCGAATGTGCCGATATCTTTACCGCAATACAAGCAGAAACCGCCGCCTTCTTCGGTGTATGCTGGCCTGATTATAACGTCAAATCGAGTCGAGAATTCTGCGAAATTTCTCGATAATCACCATCAATTTAGTTAGTATCTGGCGATTATCAAGAGTTAATTTCGACTCGCCGAGGCGCCAGCTCTCCGCACCCTCTGCCTCCTCTGCGCGCCAACCCCGGGGCATGGCGCAAGGCCACGAACCTTGTACCCCGCCCTGCTTGACCTGCCGTTTATTCTCCGCGGCTTTTCGTCTCAGCGGTGGGAAATCTTTGCGCCTCGGGACGGGTGCCCGCCGCCGCTACCGCAGCCGCAGGCTGTTGGTCACCACCGTCACGCTCGAAAGCGCCATGGCGGCCGCGGCCACCATGGGCGAGAGCAGGCCCAATGCCGCAATTGGGATTCCCAGCGTATTGTAGGCCAAGGCCCAGAACAGGTTCTGGCGGATGATCCGCATGGTGCGGCGCCCCAGTTCAATCGCTTCCGCCACGCCGTTCAGGTCGTCCCGCATGAGTGTGATGTCGCCGGCCTCCATGGCAATGTCGGCGCCCGATCCCATGGCCAGCCCCAAATCGGCTTGCGCCAGCGCCGGCGCGTCGTTGATGCCGTCGCCAACCATGGCCACGCGCTTGCCGGCGGCTTGCAGTTTTTTCACTTCCGCGGCCTTCTGGTCCGGCGGAACTTCGGCCAGCACGCGATCGATGCCGGCCTCGCGCGCCATGGCTTCGGCCGTCTCGCGCTTATCGCCGGTCATCATCCAGACTTCCAGGCCCGCCTCGCGCAAGCGGCGCACCGCCTGAGCGGCTTGGGGCTTGATGGTGTCGGCGATTTCGATGGCGCCGGCCGGCGCGCCGTCGATCGCCACAGTCGCTCCGGGTCTGCCGATCGACACTTCATGCCCCGCCACGCGCGCGCGCACACCATGGCCGGCCAGCGCCGAAAATTCGGTGGCTTCCTCCAGCGCGATGCCGCGCTCCGCGGCCGCCTCCACCATGGCCTTGCCCAGCGGGTGCTCGGAATAGCGCTCGGCCGAAGCTGCCAGCCGCAACAAATCGCTCTCTGTGCGGCCGGGCGCGGGGACCACCCCCGTGACCCGAAGTTTGCCGCGCGTGATGGTCCCCGTCTTATCCAGCACGACGGTATCGATGCGCCGCGCCATTTCCAGCGCCTCACCGCTCTTGATCAGGATTCCCCGCTCCGCGCCGCGCCCCGTTCCCACCATGATGGCGGTGGGGGTCGCCAGGCCCAACGCGCACGGGCAGGCCACGATCAACACCGCCACTGCGTTGACCATTGCGGCCCCCACCGGCGCGAAGAACAGCCATGCGGCGAACGTCACCGACGCCGCCAGCAGAACGCCCACCGTGAAGTAGCCGCTCACCACGTCGGCCAGCCGCGCCACCGGGGCGCGCGAACCTTGCGCCTGCTTCACCATCTCGATCATCTGCTGCAACACCGTGCCCCGCCCGGCCTTCTTCACCAGGAACCGGAAACTGCCCGAGCGGTTGATGGTCCCGGCAAACACGGCGGCGCCGGCCTGCTTGTCGACCGGCATGCTCTCGCCGGTCAGCAGGGATTCGTCCACCGCCGACTCGCCCTCGAGCACCGTGCCATCCACGGGGATGCGCTCGCCCGGCCGCACCACCACCACGTCGCCGGCGCGCACGTCTTCCACCGCCATCTCCACCTCGGCGCCCTCGCGAATCACGCGCGCCACGGGCGACTGAAGATCCATGAGACGGCGGATGGCTGCGCCGGCCCGGCTGCGCGCGCGGGCTTCCAGGGTGCGGCCCAGCAGGATCAGCGCGATGATGACCGCCGCGGCTTCGTAGTAAACCTCGTGTCCCCCGCGCAGCGTTTCCCATAGCGAGTACAGGAACGCCGCGCCCGTGCCCAGCGCAATCAATGAGTTCATGTTCGCCGAGAAGTGGCGCAGCGCGCGCCACGCCGCCGCGTAGATGGGCGCGCCAGAGTAGAAGATCACCGGCAACGTGAGTGCAAGTTGCAGCCACGGCCAGCGATGCATCATGCCCAGGACCATCACGGGCGCTGCGAATATGACGGCCACCAGCAATCGCCGCCGGTAGCCCGGCTCCGCGCCGTCGGGCCGCGTTTCAGTCTTGGGCACGCCATAGCCCAGATCCTCGATGGCCGCGATGAAATCCGCAACCTGGACGCGGCTGGGCTGGTACTCGACGGTGGCCGTCGAGGTGGCCAGATTCACGTGCGCGCGCTCCACCCCGGCCGTGTTTGCGAGAGTCCGCTCGATGGTGCGGGCGCACGCCGCGCACGTCATTCCGGACACCGGAAGATCCACTCGTTCTGGCGCTGCCACGCTCATGCCGGCACTTCGTAGCCCAGCGAGCGCACGGCGTTGGCGAGCGTCTCGGGTTGCACCTGGTCCGCGTCGTATTCCACGGTGGCGCTGGCCGCCTGGAGATCGACCGCGGCCTTTGTTACGCCCAGCGTGGCGGCCAGCCGTCGCTCCACGCTGCGCGCGCAATTGGCGCAGCTCATCCCCCGCACCGCGAGATTAAGGGTTTGTATCGCCATACATATATGATGACATCTGTACCCGGAAGGTGGCCGTCTGAGTCGGGTGTGCGACTTGGAAGTGGCGGATTCTCCGATTCCGGAGCGAATCTCAGGAATCTAGGCGTAGCCGGTACTCAACGCGCTTCTCTAGCCCGTTAGGGCGAAAGGGAGTAGCCCACGGCGCAAGCCGTGGGGCTGGTGAGCAGCCGGCGTAGCCCCCGGAGGGGGCGGAAGAACGTTCTTTCGCCCTGCCGGGGCTCGGTCAATTTCGCTATTCTCCCACGGCTTGCGCCGTGGGCTACGTTCTTTCGCTCCTGCGGAGCTCCACCCGGGGACGTCACTCTTGTGTCGCGCGCCCGTCTGAGTGGGGGGCCAGGCGCGGGCCGACGCGGGCATGTAGCGATTAAGAAATCGGTTTCTTTCCCACGGCTGCTAGTTTCGCATTCAGCTCAGCCTTTCGTTTCGCGGTGAGGGCTGGCCCGACAAAACAGAAGTCAAAGAGGCGTTCAAGAACATCGAGCATCCATTCGGCTTCGCCGGCTTCAACATCCACAATTGACCCAGTGGCGGCGTCCTTCATGGGATGCGCCGCGAAATTGCCGAATTCACGGAGAGCGTGAAGGGCCTCCGCAATATCGGGGGGCAGTTTTCCGCTGCCAATTGCTTCGTCGATTTCATTGTAAAGAGTCGAATGCCTTACTTGTGCTTTGTCTCTCAGGACGGCCTGCAGGCAACGACGGCTGAGGGCTGCACTGGCCTTTTCGCTATATGCTAGGGCCTCGGACGCCTCGGTGAAGTCTCCGCGGTATGGCTCGCGCACCTCTGAGGGTACCGGTCTTGCGCCACGTCGGGGAAAGACCAACATTTCTGTTACGCGCTGGCCAGGTACGTGGAATTGCAAGCGAATGATGATTTTGTTGCACTCGGGACACTGCTGATGTTGGGCGATGACCGAAGACTTACACCGAGGATGCAGCACCGGCGCCGATGTGCGGGCACCGTCTGTGCGGTAACGTTGCCACCCAACGACGCAGCGGAAAGGCAACCGCAGCAAGCGGCCAGCCGGGCCGCCATTTTCTTAGGGAGGCCCGGCCGGCAGGGGCGGCGTTACTGGACGCTCGGCGGCGAGCCAGAGAACGGGCCAGCTACCTTCAGTGCGCCCAAGCTGCCCAACAGATTCAGCGTTCGCTGCGCTGGCCCAGCTAGCGTCACTTGGCAATTCTCAAGCGTTGTGTCAGTGAGGATGAAATCTCCGCCACTATAGACCAGCCTGCAATTGGCGAACCTGCAATGGAGGAAATGTTTCTCATCGAGGGTAATGGTTGCACTAGACGTTAGGGTTACGGCGACAGTGTTGACAACCGCACAGAACCGCTGTTAACAGGGAGGTTTCGGTAAGGGCCATTTCCCCTCGTGTCTTCCAATTCTGTCCAAATGGCTACTGAAAATAAACCGTTTAGGCGCCATTCCATATATTATGATGACATCATGGTTTTCGCCGATGCGCTGCTGGCACAGCGGCTTGAAGCCGCCGAGGCCGCCAACGCCCGCGGCTGTTGCCCTCGCGGCGCCAGTGTGCTCGAAGTGGCCGGCGGCTGCGCCATTTTCGCGGGCGCGGATTCGCCCCTCACCCAGGCCGTCGGAATCGGCCTCAACGGCGCGGTGAGCGAGGCCCAGATCGGCGCTCTTGAGACGTTCTTTCACAGCCGTGGCGCCCGGGCCACCATCGACCTCTGCCCTCTGGCCGACCCCGGCCTGCTCCAGGCGCTGGCCGCGCGCGGCTACCGCCCCACCGAGTTCAACAACGTTCTGGTGCGGCCGCTCGCCCGTTCGGAAATCGTGCTCACGCCGCGCGTGCGGCGCGCCATCGCCGGCGAGGACGATCCCTGGTCCTATGTTGTGGGCCGGGGCTTCTTCGATCAACCGGAGCTCACCACCGAGGAGATGGACGTGGGCCGCGCCATTTTCGCCATGCCCGAAGCCATGTGCTATCTGGCGGTCACCGAGACCGGTGCCAGCGCCGGAGGGGCCGCTCTGGCCATACGCCATGGCTTGGCAACCCTGTTTGCCGACAGCACCATCGCCCAGTTCCGCTGCCACGGCCTGCATCGCGAGCTCATTGCCGCGCGGCTCAATGAAGCCATCGCGCAGGGCTGCGATATGGCCACGGCCTCTACCCTGCCCGGCAGCACATCGCAGCGTAATTACGAGCGCGCCGGCTTCGAGGTGGTCTACACCAAGGTTACCCTGGCGGCGTAAGCGCTTTCTTTGAGAGATTCCTCCACCCGCCCGCACTACCTTCACTCAGAGTCAGGAAATCCCAAATCGTGTGGCTCGACCACTGGGTGGCGGCGTGTCTGGTTCCCCTCGCGGCATGGGTCCTGCTGAGTGGACTGGATGATCTGTTTATCGACCTGGTTTTTTTCCTAACCGGGCGAAAACAGTTTCGGTGGCCGGCGGAATCGGAGTTGGATCAAGCTCCTCAGCGCCGGATAGCTATTCTTGTGCCTCTGTGGCGCGAATACCGCGTCATCGGGCGGATGCTCGAGCACAATCTCTCGGTCATTCGGTACGAGAATTACGACATATTCGTCGGTGTCTACCCCAATGACCAGCTCACTGCACGGGCGGTAGCCGAGATCGCGCGCCGCCATCCGCGCGTCCACCTGGCCCTGTGTCCCCACGACGGCCCCACTTCCAAGGGCGACTGCCTGAATTGGATTTACCAACGGATGGCGAATTACGAAGCCCGCCAGGGAGTCCGTTTCGAGGTGGTGGTAACGCACGATGCCGAGGACCTGATCCACCGGGAATCGCTGCGCTTGACCAACTGGTTCTCGCGCCGCTACGATATGGTGCAAATTCCGGTGCTGCCCCTGCCCACCGGGCTGGACGAGTTCACTCACGGGCTGTATTGCGACGAGTTCGCGGAATACCAGTTGAAAGACATCCCCGTGCGGCAGCGGCTCGGCGGGTTTCTGCCTTCCAATGGCGTCGGAACCGGTTTTGCGCGCGCCGCACTGGAACGGATGGGCGAAGTCCATCAGGGACGCATCTTCGACCCCGCATCCCTGACCGAAGACTACGAAAACGGCTACCGGCTGCATGTTCTCGGCTATCGCCAGCTCTTTGTTCCCATCCGCCTGGATGCCGCCGCCCCGGCGGCCACCCGCGAGTACTTTCCCCGGAATTTCCGCTCCGCCGTTCGCCAGCGCAGCCGATGGGTGGCGGGCATCGCACTCCAGGGCTGGCAACGCCACGGATGGCGTCCCTGGCGGCAGGTTTACTGGTCTTGGCGGGACCGCAAAGGCCTGGTGGGCAACCTGCTCTCGCCGGCCGCCAACCTGTTTCTCCTGTACGGCGTGTCGAGCTACCTGTTGACCGCCCGATCCGGCCAGCCATGGCACTTGGGCAGCTACATTCCCCTGTGGGTGACCCGCGTTTATAAGATTACGCTGGAGATCTCGGTGCTGCAAGCTTTGGTGCGGGCGCATTGCAGCGCGCGTATTTACGGATGCCGATTCGCGGCGGCGTCCCCGCTGAGGATCTTCTGGGGCAACCTGCTGAACTGCGCCGCCACGGTCACCGCGCTGAGGGAGTTCATGGTCGCGTGTTTGAAACACAGCACCCTGGTCTGGAACAAGACCGAGCACGCTTACCCCCCTCACCGCACCCTGGAGCAGGGAAGGCCCCGCCTGGGTGAGGTTCTGATAGGCATGAACCATGTCTCGACCGGTCAACTGGAAGCCGCTCTGGGCAGGCCTCCAGACGGCCTCCGGCTTGGAGAATATCTTCTGCAATTACAACGGATTTCCGAAGAACATCTCTACCAAGCCTTGAGCTTCCAAACGGGAATCCCTCTGGGGCCTCCCAGCAGTGCCGAGGTGAACCGCCTGGCAACCCGCGCGCTGCCTACCGCAGCCGCTCTACGCTGGAAAGTGATGCCCTACCGCGTGGATGCGGGCCAGCTTCACCTGGTCACGGCCGACGTGCCCTCGGCAGCCATGCTCCGGGAACTGAACCGCCTTTCCGAATTGGAGCTCCGCTTCCACCTCATCCGCCCGAACGAGTTCGATGACCTGGCTAGAGAGTATCTCCTGGCGCCGTCTTCAGCCAGCCATGCCGCCCATAGAAATTTTAGATTGGACTCGCTCGAAACGCGGTCCATACACTGATAAGAGGCGACCCCAAAGAGGAAGAATCGTGGCGTCATCGGAAGCCCGAAGCCAGGTCGAGCTGCTGCACCAGATCAGCAATATCGTCAGCTCCAATCTGAGCCTCGAGCGCATGTTGCAGGAGCTCATCGGAATGGCGGTGAACGTCACCGGCTGCGACGCCTGCCTGGTTTACCTGGTGGACCACGCCAGCCACGAGATCGTACTGCGCGCTTCGCAACTCCCGCATGCGCAGGAGATCGGCAATATCCGGATGAAGATGGGCGAAGGCATCACCGGGTGGGTGGCCCAGCATAAGTCCGTGGTGGCGCTGCCCGCCAACGCCGCGGCCGACGCGCGCTTCAAGACCTTCCAGGCGTTGCCGGAAGACACCTACCAGGCCTTTCTATCCGTGCCGCTGATCAGCGACGGAGAGCTGATCGGGGTCATCAACGTGCACCACAAGGCCAAACACGCGCATACCCCCGAAGAGACCGCGTTGATCGGCTTCATCGGGGAGCAATTGGGCGGCGCCATCGCCCGGTCCAAGCTGGAGGAGCGAACCGTGAGCGCGACCCGGCGCATGGAGGCCCTGGCGGGACTGGCGCGGACCATTTCGGAAGAGGATTATCTCGACCGCATTTTGCAGGCCATCTCGGAGATGGTGGCTGAGACGCTGGATTCGCCGGTGTGCTCAGTCATGCTCGTGGATGAGGACCGCCGCGAGCTGGTGATTTCGGCGGCGCGCTGCTCGTCGCCCGACTATCTGCACAAGCTGCCGATCAAGATCGAGGACTCCCTCATCGGCCGCGTGGTGCGCGAAGGACGTGTCATTGTGGTTCGCGACGTGTTGGAGGAGAAGCAATTCCGCTACCCCGAATTAGCCCGCAGGACGGGCCTGGCTTCGCTCCTCTCGGTGCCGTTGATCACGCGTGAAAAGGTGATCGGCACCATCAACATTTATACCCGTGAAGTCCGCCAGTTCACCGAAGACGAGATCGGCTTCGTCAAGGTGGTAGCAGGCCAGGCGGCCATCGCCATCGAGAACGCCCGCCTCATGTCGGAAGCCCTTGAGATGAAGCGCACGCTCGAAGCGCGCAAGCTGATGGAACGCGCCAAGGGCATCCTCCAGCACAAGCACAACCTAACCGAAGAAGAGGCCTACCTCAGGCTGCGCAATGAGAGCCGCCGCCTCCGGCGGTCCATGCGCGACCTGGCCGAGGCCGTGATCCTGGCCGACGACCTCGAGCGCAAGAACAGCTCTAAGGCGTAATCAAGCGGCGTACCAGTCCCCCGCTGGTACGTCTGGAACTGTACTTCCGCTTTTCACTGACGCAGCATGGAACCTGCGTGCCACGGGTCGGCACGAGCGTACGCAAGCGTCTGACTCAGCGCCGGGATACCGCGTCCATCCCGGCGCTTTTTTTTGCGTTTCCGCCGGCGAGGGTTGGTGAAGATCGGCCGGCTTTTGATCAGTGAGCTGGGTGTCGCGGCGGCTGGCGCTGGTGGAACTGCCTTCCTCCATCGCGCCGGCCTTTCGTTTTGACGGTTACGTCACTGTATTATGCGAGACTTAATAGGCTGATACGCAGCCAGCCAGACGCGCAACACCACAGGCTCCGCGCCAATTGTCGAATGCGATCCGGTGGTTAAGCTGGTGCGGCCTGTCCCTCGCCGCCCTGCGTCGTGCTTAACCGGAGCCGATATGCGATATTCGTATCTCAAGGAGCTTCTTATGAGACGGCGACCACTGGCTGTCGTTTTCCCGCTTCTCTTAGCCGCCGGCATGGCGCAGGCGCTGGCCGCCGCCGAGCTGTTCCGCGATCCCAACCTGCCGCTCGAGCGCAGAGTGGACGATCTGGTCTCCCGGCTGACACTCGACGAGAAGATCGGAATGCTGGCGCAAGTCCAGCCGGCCATCCCGCGGCTGGGAATCAAGGCCTTCACCAACTGGACCGAGGGACTGCACGGCTTGGGCTGGGTCCGCGGCGGGAGCGTCACGGCCACCACGTTCCCGCAATCGGTCGGCCTGGGGGAAACGTGGGACCCCGAGATTCTTCGCCAGGTCGGGGCTGTCGAAGGCTATGAAGCCCGCGTCTATTTCAAAAAGTACGATGGCGCTCGCGTGGGCCTCGCCATCCGGGCGCCCAACGTGGACCTGGCCCGGGACCCCCGCTGGGGCCGGACCATGTTCGAGTATTCCAACCCGCGCACTTCGGCCGATTCGGTGAGCGCCGCGGGCGAGATGGTTGTCAGCGTGGACGTCAAGAATACGGGGACCCGCGCCGGCGATGAGGTGGTGCAGATGTACGTCAAGCACCTCAATTCCGCGGTGGCGCGGCCCATAAAGGAACTGCGCGGATTTGAGCGCATCACGCTTCGTCCGAACGAGACGCAAACCGTCCGGCTGCCGCTGAAAGGGACCGATCTGACTTATTGGGACGCCGACAAGCGGAGCTTTGTGGTGGAACCCGGCAGTGTAAGTATCATGTTAGGCGCGTCTTCCGCGGACGCACGGCTCGAAAAAACAATTTCGGTAACACAGTGAAAGGGGAAAGAAAAATGACACCGCGCATTCGGTTTGGATTTGCGTTCTCTTGTGCCGCGCTGGTCGCAGCCCAGTGCTACGGACAGACAGCCTCGAGCATCCCGCACTTACAAAAGCAAGGGACCGCCACTCAGTTGATTGTGGATGGCGCCCCGTTTCTGGCTGTCACGGGAGAACTCGGGAATAACACCGCCACCAGTCTGGAGAATATGCAGCCGATATGGCCCAAGCTGGTTGCGGGCAATCTCAACTGCGTGCTGGCGGCCGTACACTGGGCGCAAATCGAGCCGGCTGAGGGCCAGTTCGATTTTGCCCTGGTGGATGGCCTCATCCAGGAGGCCCGGCGCAATAACCTGAAGCTGGTGTTTCTGTGGTTTGGGAGTTGGAAGAACGGCCTTTCCAGCTACGCCCCCTACTGGGTCAAGAAGGACTATAAGCGCTTCCCGCGAATTCAGATCAAAGGCGGGAAAAGCATCGAGTTGCTCAGCACGCTCGGCGACGCCACGAGGGACGCCGATGCGCGGGCGTACAGGGCCTTGATGCGTAACATCAAAGAGGTCGACGGCCAGCGGCATACCGTGCTCATGATGCAGGTGGAAAACGAAGTGGGCGTGCTGCGGGACTCGCGCGACAGGTCCGCGCCCGCCAACCGCGCCTTTGCCGGACCCGTGCCGCGTGAACTGATGACCTACCTTCAGCAGCACAAGGATACGCTTAGCCCGGAGTTACGGGAGGTGTGGGCCGCGAACGGATCTAAGACTTCCGGCACATGGGAAGAGGTTTTCGGGCCCGGCAAACCCGATAGCATCGATATGCCGATTCAGACCAACAGCCCGCCGTTGAGCCAGGAAGAGTACCAGACGGGGTGGCGGAAGCTGCACTGGCCGGTGGACGAGATCTTCATGGCCTGGAACTACGCCCGGTTCGTGGGCAAGGTAATTGAGGAGGGTAAGGCGGAATACAACATTCCCATGTACGTGAACGCCTGGCTGCAGCAGCCGAATATGGCTTGGCCCGGCACCTATCCCAGCGGCGGACCGTTGCCCCAGGTGCATGATATCTGGCGAGCCGGAGCGCCCGCGGCGGACGTGCTGGCGCCGGATCTCTACCTCCAGTACTTCGACGAAGTCTGCGAGCGGTTCATGCGCAATGGAAACCCGTTGTTCATTCCCGAAACCAGCGCCAACGCGGCCAATGTCATGTCCGCCTTCGGGAAGTACAACGCGATTGGGTTCTCGCCGTTCGGCATCGAGCGGTCGGTGGGACCGGACACCGAGCTTGCCGCCGCCTATCGCGTCATCTCGCAATTGGCTCCGGCGATTGTGGCGCAACAGGGAAAAGGGACCATCACCGCGGTTCGCATGAACCGGGGCGACTCTCCGCTGAACGTCAAGCTAGGAGACTACACGCTGGACCTTACGTATGTCGGCGCGGGCCGCGTTCCGATCGCGCCGGAGCCCGCCGCGGCGGGCCAGCAGCGTGCGCCGGGAGCCGCGGCGCAAAGCCCGCCACCAGTACAGGCGGCGGCGATCCTGATTGCGGCCGGGCCGGACGAATTCTACTTCGGCGCCGGATCCGGGGGATTGCGTATCGGCTTCACCCCGAACACGCCAGGGCCGCGGATTGTCGGGCTCGGCGACGTGCAGGAAGGCAAGTTCGTGGACGGCAAATGGCGGGTCGTCCGGCAGTTGGGCGGCGATGATACCGGTCAGGGCGAGATTTTGTCGCTGCGCCCCAATACGGTCCTGCGCGTCACGGTCTACCGCTACGAATAGAAAGGGGATCATGCATAACAAGACTAATTTGCGCACCGTGGCTTTGTTTGTCGCCACCGGTCTTCTGCAATTCCTGCCGGCAAACGCAGCACCACCCATCAAGATCGACAGCGGCAACCTTCTCGTTACCGTGGACGCAGACGCCTGCCGCTGGTCGGCGGAAGTCAAAGGGACGCCTATGCGGCTGAACGACGTCTACTTTCTCCCGGGTGACGACCCTTCAGGTTGGAAGGTGACTTCCTCCGTCGACGACAACGACTCCAATAACCTCGGATCGTTCGTCACCGTCACCTTGCGCGGAAAGAAACCAGGACAGCTCGATTTCGACTATCGGATTTCCGCCAGCAGAACCGGCAACGACATCCTTGTCAGCTTGGGCCGCTCGAATAACACCGGCAAGGAGGTCGACGTCGACGACATGGATTACTTTGTTTCGCGCGATGCGCGGCTGGGAGGAACGACTGACAAATGGATTGCCCTGGGAACCCAGTCCCGCAATCGCGATTACTACGAGCTTTGGTCGGTGGTCAATTTGATCACGCCCAAGACATACACGGTGAATCACGTGGTCAGAGACAGTGACACCGGAAACAGCCTGCTGATGGGACATGTGACGACCCTGAAGGGAGCGTCGAGGTTCGATGTGAGGTCCGGCTGGACGGGGAAGGTTGCCGACCGCATGCAGGTTCGGGGATACTGTAGTTACAAAGTCACAGTGCCTCCCGGTAAGAGCTTCCCCGGAGAGAAGCTCCTCATCGACTTCAATACGGACGCGCTGCGCGCCATGCAACACCAGGCGGACCTGATCGCCATCGCGCACGACATCCGTCTCAAACAGCGGCGGCCGATCGACCTGGACGACCGCGAATGGGTCTCGAACGACTACAGCCGCTTCCACGGATGGATGTCCGGCGGCAGTGACGCCAACGCCAAGAAGTTCTTTGAGGAGAATGGGCTGGTCGATTTCTACTGGGGGATGGGCGGACCCGGCCGGCAAGGGAGCTTCGGAATTTATGGTATGGGCGGAGGTACTCAGGGGCGCCCCTCCCGAATCAATTATCCGGCCGAATGTTATCTTCCAGTACGCACGGTCAAGTACGGAGGCGAAAGGGTCATCGATTACTCTAACCCTCTAACTGTGAAACTCGAGCGCGAGCGTATCCTCCAGTGGGTGAAAGGTCAGGAGAAGGACACGGGCCGCGCGGAGATGGATTTTGCGGATTGGTGGGATAAGTGGCCCGGCCAGTACGATCCCTTCATGACCGCGCTCGAGACCTATCATGCGGCCGGCATGCCGTGGCGCGAGGTGATAGACAAGATGGCGCCACGAATGGTGATCCGCTCGAACATGCAGCCCGTCGATCATTCCTACGGAATTGTCGACATCTGCCGGGTTTCGGAGGATGCCGATCATGGCTACGAAACGGGAGACTCGACCCTGGCGCAAACCGAGTTTACAGGATTATTCACCGAAACGGTGTTAGGCTCGGCGAACCGGTTCTTTTACAACGGCCGGGTCTTCTGGAACGACGGCGACGGTTTCCATATCTACAAGTACAATGCCTCCGATGGAAAGGAGTTCACCGCTCAGGAGGCCAAGGTAGATGCCAATTTTCACGCCATAGCCGGAAGCACGCTCTTCGTCTCGGAAGCCTTCAATGTGCCCTATCCCCCCGACCGGATTGAACTGCTGAAACGGATCAGTCCGCCGACCATGGACACGGCCTATCCCGTGGACTTATTCGTCCGTAAGCCGGCCCGCATCTGGAACATGCCTGTCGAACGGCCCTTTGGAAGCTGGTCCGTTCTGGCGGTTTTCAATTTCACCGGGAAAGGGGATCGCACATTCACGGCGACGTTGGATGCGGCGAAGGACCTCCGCCTGGACCCGAATAAGGAGTACATCGCCTATGAGTTCTGGTCGAGACAGCTCATCGGGACGTTCAAGGGGAAGTTTGTCACGCGACCGCTGAGTCCCTATGACTGCGACATATACAGCATCGTCGAGAAGTTGGACCGGCCGGTGCTGATCTCCACCAGCCGGCATATCCGGCAAATGGCGTTTGACATCAAGGACCTTGCTTACGACGGCCAGCAACGGGTGCTGCGGGGCGTCTCCCGCGCGGTGGCCCGCGATCCGTATCAACTGCGCATCTATGTTCCAGACGGCTTCGCCGCCAAACGAGTGGAACTGTCCGACGGCCTAACGCCCAGAATGGCGATTAACGGCAGCCTGCTGACCGTGGACTATACATCGTCCACGGGCAAGGATGTGGAATGGAAGGTGTTCTTCTGAGGTAACCAACCGATATTGACCAGCGCCAACCAGTGATATCATATTCGCACGGCGGATGTTGCGAGAGGTGTGATGCGAGTCAATTGGCTGATTCCCCTGGCGTTGATTGGAGTTCTGGGTCGAGCGGTGGCGCAAAATCTGCCCCGGCCGGCGGCCAGCCAGTCCGGCGGGGAACAGCTTTTCTCCCAGCATTGCGCCGCCTGTCACGGCGACGACGCCACCGGCACCGACCGCGGCCTGCCCTTGGCCCGAAGCCGCCGCCTGCGCACCCGCTCCGCGGCCGAGATTCACGATATCATCCACAATGGCACGCCGGGCGGCATGCCTCCATTCGATCTGCCCGAACCCCAGTTGCAGGCGCTGGCGGCGTTCATTCGCTCGATGAATGCCACGGCTTTCGACGCCCAGCCCGCTGGCGACGCCGCCGCCGGCGAGATCTTCTTCTTCGGCAAGGGCCAGTGCGCCTCGTGTCACACCGCCATGGGCCGTGGAAAATCGGTTGGCCCCGACCTCACCAGCATTGGCCGCCAGGTGACCGTCGCCGACCTGGAGCGCAAGCTCGCCAATCCCGGCGCCCAGGTCTCCGACGGTTATGCGCTGGTCACGGTAAGGCTCGCCAGCGGAGCCACGGTCCGCGGTTTCGCACGCAAGGAGACGCTGCATGGCCTCCAGTTGCAGACCACCGATGGCCATCTTTTGCTGCTCGGGGACGGCGAATACCAGATCGCTTCGCGCGACAAGGGGTCCGCCATGCCGGCGCTGAACGCGGCGCCGGAAGAGCATCGCGACCTGGTGGCCTTCCTGAGCCGGCTGGGCGGCTTGAAGCCCGGCCCGCTGCCCGGTCCCGGCGATCCCATCGATGCCGCCGCCATCGAGCAGGTCCTCCATCCCAAGCCCGGCGACTGGCCCACCTATGACGGGCTGGTCAGCGCCAACCGCCATAGCTTGCTCGATCAGATCGACAAACGCAACGTCAGCCGGCTCTCATTGCAGTGGATGTACACGCTTCCCTATTTCGGCCTGGAAACTACGCCGGTGGTCAGCGATGGGGTCATGTACGTGAGCGGCCCCAATCAGGTCTCGGCCCTGGATGCGCGCAGCGGCGCGGAAATCTGGCGCTACTCGCGCCCCCGCTCCACCAGCCCGAATATCGCCTCCGATGCGGCCCGGGGCGCCAACCGCGGCGTGGCGCTTTTGGGCGACCGCGTTTTCTTCACCACCGACGACGCTCACATGATCGCGCTCGACCGGCTCACCGGCGCGCTTCGCTGGGACGTCTACATGCCCGACGAGCCGCAGCACTATGGCGCGACCGCGGCGCCGCTGGTGGCCGGCGACCTGGTCATCGGTGGCGTGTCTGGGGCCGACGACGGCATCCGCGGCTTCCTGGCTGCCTACAAGGCCTCCACCGGCCAGCTCGCGTGGCGCCACTGGACCGTTCCGCGCCAGGGCGAACCCGGATGGGACACCTGGCGCGGCAGCGCTGTCGAATTCGGCGGCGGCTCGACATGGCTTACCGGCAGCTACGATCCCGAAAGCAAGGTGCTCTACTGGGCCGTGGGCAACCCCTACCCGGATACCGATGGAAGCGATCGCTTGGGCGACAACCTGTTCACCAATTGCATTCTGGCACTCGACCTCCAAACCGGAAAGCAACTCTGGTATTTTCAATTCACGCCGCACGACTTGCACGATTGGGACGCCGTCCAGCCCATGGTGCTGGTGGACGCGCCCTACCAGGGGCGCCAGCGCAAGCTGGTCCTGCACGCGGACCGCAATGGGTTCTTTTACGTACTCGACCGCACCAACGGCGAACTGCTTCTCGCCAAGGCCTTCGCGCAGAAAATCTCCTGGGCCAGCGGGATCGACGCCAAGGGCCGGCCCATCGAGTTGCCCGGCAATGTCCCCACGCCCGAGGGAACGCGCACCTGCCCGGATATCCGCGGAGCGGCCAATTGGATGGCCACCGCGTTTAACCCGGCAACCGGCCTCTACTACGTCATGACCATCGAAAACTGCGGCGTCTACCGTAGCACGCAGTTTGGTCCCGCCGCTCAGGCCGCCAACGCGGCCGCCAGAGCCGGTGGGGGACGCGGCGGACGCGGCGGCCGGGGCGGCGGTGAAATGGGCGGAGGATTTGGCGGCGGATTCGGCGGTGGCTCCGGCGGCGACCCGCCCAGGCGGTATCTGCGAGCCCTCGACATTCAGACCGGCAAAGTGGTTTGGGAAGTGGACCAGAAGGTCCCTTCGCCGAACTATGGCGGGGTCCTCTCCACGGCGGGAGGGGTGCTATTCTACAGCGAATCCACTGGTGCCTTTGCAGCGGTGGATGCCCAGACCGGTAGTTCGCTCTGGCATTTCGAAACCGGCCAGTCTCCTAAGGCTTCGCCCATGACTTACATGGTCAACGGCCGCCAATTCGTGGCGATTGCGTCGGGGGCCAATATTCTGTCGTTTGCCCTGCCCGTAACACCTGAGCGCACCAACGGCACTGATCGGCTCAATTCATCACCAGGGAGGAAGTAATGTCTAATAAGCGGCAATCCAGGCGTGGTTTTCTGGGAGCCTCCGCATTCGGCATGGCTGGAATAGCGGCGGCTCTGGCCGATCCGCCTCAAGCGGCGGCGCAGGCGGTTGGGGTCAAGCGCGGAGATCTGCCCGACCTCACCATCAAGGAGGTGAAAGTCTACGTCACCGACTTGGGGAACGTTCGCCGTCTCAACGGAACGGAGACCGGGGAAATCGTCTCCATCGTCGCCAACAGCGGTCACGAAGGCAACTACACCATCGGCAACCGGAGCGTCACTTCCGGATGGCTGGAATGGGCCAAGCCAGTGCTGCCGGGCAAGAACGTCATTGATCTGTTGCCCACCATCACCGCCACGTCGGGTCTCAAGGCCACCTATGGTTTTGGCGCGGGCGCCCGGGGCGGCGGGGTGCCCTTTGGGCCCGGCGGGCGTGGCGGCTCAGGCGGGCGCGGTGCGGGGGTGCCCTCTGGGCCCGGCGCCATGTCCGGTTTCAACGGCGGTTTCGTCAACCGCGGCGGCGGCACGTGGCCCAACTATTACACTGCCACGGCTGAGATCGCCATGTGGGACCTACTCGGCAAAGCCGTGAATCGCCCCATTTATAAGATCCTGGGCGGCACCAAGGATCGCATTATGGCCTATGCCAGCTCGCAGCACCTGGCCGCGGTCGAGGACTACGTGCCCGATGTCCTCAAGGCCAAGGAAGAGGGCTACGCGGGATACAAGATCCATCCCGGCAACGGGCAGCACCGGGACGGCCGCCCCATTCCGCGTTACGTCGGCCACATGGAGGAAATCAGGGAATGCCGCAAGGCCGTGGGCGACGGCTTCATGCTGGCGCACGATCCGGTGCAGAACTATAACCTCTACGAAGCGATCAAGGTGGGGCGCTTGCTCGACGATCTGGATTACGCCTGGTTCGAAGATCCCATCCGCACCATCGATATGGAGGGCCTCGTCCAATTGAAGAAGTTCGTCACCACGCCCTTGCACGTGGGCGAGTTTCTGTTCTCCATCGCCGACTTCGCGGAGTACATCAAGGCCGGCGCGCTGGACGTCGCCCGCCTCATCGCGGACAACGTGGGCGGCATCAGCGGCTCCATGCGCGTGGGCATGCTGGCGGACGCCTTCAACATGGAATGCACCCCACACAACTGGGGCAATCCCATGGATTTGGCGGTGCATTTTCAGCTCGAGCTGGCGCTCCCCAACGCCTACTGGTTCGAAATGCCGCACCCCGCCACCTACGTCGACCGGCCGTATCACAAGGACAAGTTCCGCATCGACAAGGATTCCTATGTGATCGCGTCCGCGGAGCCCGGCTTGGGCTATCCGATCGATCGCGACGCTCTGGATAAGATGACGAAACGGATCGATCGTTAGGCTGTCACGCCCTCAGATAGGGCTTCAGCAGCTCCAGTGCCGCCCGGATGGTCCTCTCGCCTTCCGCGTCGAATGGCTTGCTGGGGCCGCGGCGGCCGCCGCCACCACCGCCCCGCCCTTCGGAAGGCGCTCCGCCACCGCGCGCGGCCGCGCCGGGAGCGGCCCCGGCAGCCATCATGCCACCGCGCGAGCGTGTGTTTTTAAAAACTCCGCGCGCTACCAGGACGAACTTCGACGGCGCACCTACCGTCTGGCTGACGCTGCCGAAACACAGCACGCGGCCGAACATATCGAAGGCCTCGCTACGCTTGCCGGCGTACCACAAATCGAAGGCCTGAGCGTAGAGATCGGCCAGGTCCACGGTCGGGCAGTGGCCTTGCGCACCCAGCATCAACTCGTTGATCATGAACCGCACGCCGTTGCCGGTGAAAACCTTGATTCCGTCGTTGGTCCGAGTGCGGATCTCCGTGATTCGCGCCAAAGTGTCCCCGGCTTCGTCCTTGATCTGCCGGAACGAGGGAATCTCCCTGTACATGCGGTCGATCAGGTCCATGCTCATGGGGAAGGGCTGGCTCTGCACGAAGAGCGGAAGATCGGTCGCCATGCCGATCTGCTTGTAATAGTCGAACACGGCGTTCTCGTCGGTCACGTTGGCCGGAGGCAGCGAACAGATGGCGTCGGCACCGATCCTGTCCGCGTGTTTGGTATATTCGAGCACCGTGGCCATATCCGGGCCCTGCACCCCAATGGTGATGGCCGTCTTGCCGCCTTTGCCGGCTGCGACCATGGCTTCGGCCCCATCCAGCCGCTCCTGTTTCGAGAGGGAGGTCCACTCACTGGCGATTTGCGGCCAGATGACTCCGTGCACGCCTCCACGATTCAGAAACTTGATCTCCGCCGCCAGGCATTCCAGGTCCAGTTGGTTGGAATCGGTGAATGGCGTCGACCCGATCGGAAAAAGTCCCCGGATCGGTTTGGAGCCGGGTTTGGCAGCCGCGGAAAGCGGACTGAAAGCCAGTGCGGAGGCCAATGCGCCCCCGCTCAAAGCTTTCAAGAAATCGCGCCTGCCCTGGGCCTCCGGCGCGGTTGTAATCTGGCTGGTCATAATCCTCCTCCCTTCAACATCCGAGCGACACCAGTATACCTCAATTAACCGGGATTTCCGCGCCATCGCCGCCATCCGCGATCAGGCCGCGCGCACGTGCAGGGACGCCTGGGAGATCACCAGCAGCCCGCCCGCAAAGAGGAGAAACAGCAAGACCGCCAGCGTCTTGACGCGCAGATCGGCCGGCTTGAACTCCTTCCACAGCAGAATGCCCCACAGCGCGGCGATGAGCGCGAATCCCTGCGTCAGGAAATAGCCGGCCACCGTACCCACTTGCGTCTCGGCGGCAGCGCTTCCGGCAGCGAGACTGGCCACCATGCCGGTGCACCACAATGCGCCGCCTGCCAGCCCCAGCAGATGCTCCTTGGGGGTGCTCTTGAAAAGATCCAGCACCTCCAGCGGTTCGCCTTCCACGGGAAGGTTCATCAGAAACACGTTGAAGACAAATGTGGAGAGGAAAACGCCTATGGCGAAGACCGCGGCCACGGCGTAGGGACCGAGGCCGACATCGCCCGCTCTGGCATTGTCCACCAGGGGGAAGAACGAACCCATGAGCAGGCCGCTCACCAGCGCCAGGACAATCCCCTTGATGGAACTCGGGCGGCGCGTGCTGGCGGCCTTTCCAGCCCGGGCGATTGCTTCGTGCCTCAGAATGGCGTGAAAGCGATAGGCCAGCGCGGCGGCCACGACGGCAGCCGCAACGAGCATGCAGCCGGTGAGCAGCAACCCGGGGTTCCCCGTCGACTTCGCCGCGTAGGTCAGGGTAGTCCCCACGATGACTGCGACCCCCATGCCCACCGGGAACGCCACCGCCATGCCCGCGACGGAGACGGCCGACAGCAGAAGCATGTTGGCCAGGTTGAAGATCACTCCGCCCACGAATCCGGATAGCCACTGGCGTTTACCGGCATGCATCAGGTCGTCCATGAACGAGAAGCCATCGAAGCCCAGGTTGCCCACTGTGAAGGCATAGAGGAAGGCAGCGATTAACACGCCCAATGCGAAATCGAAATAGTAGATCTCATAGCGCCATTTACCGGCGAGCTTGTAAGTGTTCGCCCACGAACCCCAGCAAAACAGGCTGAGTATCATCAGAAACAGCACGGCGGAATGGGTCTGTGGGAGAATCATGGATCAGTTCCGGAAAGGGAAGGTTACAACGCCGGGGGCGCGCAGGTCAACCGGAGGGATGCCGGCCGGCAAGCGCGCGGCCAGATTGGGCGGCTGGCCTGGAGACTGGCGCACGCACAGCGGCCTGGGCTGGCCGGAACATTCCGGCAACGGCGTGACGGAGTAGTAATTGAGCCCGTAACGCCAGTTTCGCTCGATCTGGCCGACGCAGACTTCATCCGCGCGGCCGGAGATCTCGCGCCACAACGTTCGGGCGGAGACCGTGCGGTCCAGTTCCGGCGCCGCCACTCGTTTCAGATAGACGGTCCCCGCGGTGGCGCCGGCGGCGATCGACAGGACCGCGGCCAGCCGGCGCGCGCGGCTCTCCAGCAGCCACGCTGCGGCGGCCACTCCGCCGGCCAGCAGCCAGCTTGCCTGAAACGCGGGAAAAGGCGCTTTCAAAAGGCCCGTCGCCAGCGCCGCGGGAAGCATCCGGCCGGCCACGGGGAACGCCACCAGCAGCAAGGCGCAGCACGCCAGCAAGGGGCCCACGTAGGCGGCTCCGGCTTCGGCTTTGGTTTTGGCTTCATCGAGCGCCAGCCCCATGAGCGCCGCGGCCGCCGGCAACAGCGGCAGCAGATAGCCGGGCAGCTTATTGGTGGCGGCCGTGAAGAAGACCATCCCCCATACCACCCATGCCAGCAGGTAGAGGCGCCGCGGGTCGCGGTAGGCCGCGCGCCGGCCCAGCAGAAACAGAAGAGGGAACCAGGGCAGCAGCAAACCGGCCAACACCGGCAGGTAGAACCACCAGGGCTGCACGTGCATCAGGGCATTCGAGGTGAACCGTTCGACATTATGCACGACGAAGAAATCGTGCAGAAAAACCTTCCCATTACGGAGATAGCAAAGCAGATACCACGGAAGCGCCACCGCCAGGAAGGGCGCCAACACTCGCGGCTGGACCAGGTCGCGCGCGCTACGAAAGCGCAGGCATAGGGGCACCGCCAGGACCAGGGCGACCGGTCCTTTGGCCAGCACCGCCAGTCCGAGTAGAGCCGCGGCAAGCGGCAAATGCCGCGTGTCGCGCCTGCCGATCCACCCCAGCGCCAGCAGCATCGCGGCGGAAAACGCGGCAGTCATCGGCATGTCGGGGACCCCCACCTGGCTGGATATGATCCAGCCACCGCAGGCGCCCAGGATGAGGGTGGTAAACCACGCGGCGCGCGCGCCGAATTCGCGGCGGAGAATCCACCAGTAAAACGCCAGGAAGCCGGCGGCCATCAAGGCCACCGGCAGCCGCGGCGCCAAGTCGGGGCCGATGCCCAAGCGGAAGGCCGCGCCCGTCATCCAGTACAGCAGTGGGGGCTTTTCAAACCACGGCTGGCCCCACAGCCTCGGCGTAATCCAATCGCCGGAGCGCGCCATCTCGCGTGCAATGGAAGCGTAGCGCGGCTCGTCCGGCCCGACCAGGCCCACCGCGCCCAGACCGTAGAAGTAGAGAAGATATGCCAGCGGCAGAACAATCCACAGCACGCGCGGGATTTTCCGGAGCATTGCTCCCATTATAGGCGGACGCTGCGTCGGCCCCCGCCACTAGCGCTGCGACACCCGTGTGGAGTAACCTCTACCATGAGGGACTTCCTCGGGGATGAGCACCGTGAAGCAGCTTTCAAGGGTTGTTTGGTCCGAAGGCATGTACCTGGCACCGCATCATTTCCAGGTTCAGAGCCGCTATTTCGAAGACTCCATCCAGTTCGCCGCCTCGGCGCTGCGGTTTGAGGCGTACGGCTTTGTGGGCTATGGATTGGACGCCGAAGCCCTGCGCAACGGCACTCTGTCGCTTCTCCATGCGCGCGGCATCCTGCCCGACGGGCTGGCGTTCCACATGCCCGAGTGCGACCCGCTTCCGCCGGCGCGCAACATTTCCGACCTGTTTCCGCCCACCCGCGACAAACTCACCGTCCTGCTGGCTATCCCTGAGCGAAAAGCCAACGGGGTCAACTGCGTGGCCGCCGGTTCGCTCGGCAGTTCGCGCACCCGCTTCGTAGCCGAAGCGCAGCCGCTCTCCGACGAAACCACCGGGCGCGACGTGAAGCCCGTCCAGGTGGGGCGGAAGAACTTTTCGTTGCTGCTCGATACCGAGGCGCAAGAAGGAGTCCTCGGCATGCCCGTGGCGCGCGTGATGCGCGACGGCTCGGGCCATTTCATTTTCGATCCGGACTTCATCCCGCCTTCGACCGTCATTTCGGCCAGCGAGCGTTTGATGCAGATTCTCCAGCGGCTGATCGAGATCCTGGACGAGAAGAGCGCCGCGCTTTCCGCCCCGGCTGGGTCGGCGTCGCGCTCCTGGTCGGAGTACTCCACGCGCGACATCGCCCAGTTCTGGCTCCTTCACACGGTCAACTCCGCCCTCGCTCCGTTGCGGCAACTGTACTCGGCGCGGCACATCCACCCGGAGCAGCTCTTCGTGCAGATGCTGAGCCTGGGTGGCGCGCTATGCACCTTCGCCATCGATTCCCATCCCCGCGAGCTGCCGCTCTACGATCACCGCAATCTGGACGTTTGCTTCGGAGCACTCGACCATAGCATCCGCTTGCACCTGGAGGCCGTGGTCCCCACCAACGTGGTTTCCGTGCCGTTGCGCAAGATGGCCGACTACCTCTACGAGGGCGAAATCACCGACCAGCGTTGCCTCGACCGCGCGCGCTGGGTGTTCTCCATTCGCGCCCCGGTGGGAGAGGTTGACCTCATCGCCAAGACCCCGCAACTGGTCAAGTTGTGCTCGAAAGCTTTCGTGCCCAAACTGGTGGAACGCGCGCTGCCCGGCATGGCGCTCATCCACCTGCCCACGCCCCCAGCGTCCATCCCGGCCCGGGTGGACGCGCAGTACTTCGGCGTCAGCAGGTCCGGCCCCTGCTGGGATCACATCGTGCAGAGCCGCCTGGTGGGCGTGTACGTACCAGGCGAGTTGCCGGAACCCGGACTGGAGTTGTTGATCATTCTCGAATCGTAATCGGAGGAGTTTCAGCCATGGCACCCCAACCAGGTTCTTCAACGCCCGCGCGGCGAAATGAGAATCTCGCGCTCGCGTTTCAGGAGATCCTTACCGCCGCCGAGCGCCTGCGCACCGGCCGCCAGTCGATTGCCGACGCCGCCACCTTCCGGTATCAAATCCTGGAAGGTCTGAAGGCCGCCGACCAGCAGGCCCGCGCGCACGGCTACCACGCGGACGACATTAGGCTGGCGGTCTTCGCGGTGGTCGCGCTTGTGGACGAGTCCGTGCTCAACCTGCGCAGTCCGGCCTTTGCGGATTGGCCCCGCCGCCCCTTGCAGGAAGAACTGTTCGGCCATCACGTGGCGGGTGAAGTCTTTTTCAAGAACCTCCAGGATCTTCTCGGGAAAACCGACTCGCCCGATCTCGCCGACCTCCTCGAGGTCTACCAGTTGTGTCTGCTGCTGGGTTTCGCCGGCCGCTACAGTCTGGGCGGCCGTGGCGAGCTGCGCGCCGTCGGCGAAGCGGTCGCCGAGAAGATCCGGCGCATTCGCGGCGCAACCGGAGAGATCTCTCCAGCGTGGGCGCTGCCGCCGGAAGCGGTCCGCCGGGCCGGGACCGATCCGCTGGTCAAGAAACTCGGGATCGCCGCCGCGGCTTGCGGTCTGCTGGCGGTGATTCTGTTCGTGGTCTACAAGCTGATTCTCGGCTCCGGCGTCTCCAGCCTCGGAGCACTCGCGGGAAGGTTATAGGGGGACAGATCATGAAACTCTACTTGGGAACGGGCGCGGCTTTGGTGGGCTATCTGGTTCTGGCTTGGCTGGCGGGCAGTGCTCTGCACCTGGATACCAGCCGGTTCTACCTTCTTTTCGGAATCCTCGCCGCCTTGGGTATCGGCGGCGCGCTGGTCTTCATCTGGTTCTGGTCCAAGGTCCGGCCCCAGTCTGGTGGCGGCGCAGGCGCGCCCGGCGCGGCGGGGCCCGACGACGAAATCGACTCGCTGGTGCGCGACGCGGAAGCGCGCCTGGCCTCATCCAACCTGGCGCAGGGGGCCAAGTTGGGCAACCTGCCGGTGGTGTTCGTCATCGGCGAGCCGGGATCCACCAAGACCAGCACGCTTCTTAATTCCGGTCTCGATCCGGAGTTGCTGGCCGGCAACGTCTACCAGGACAATGCGGTGGCCTCCACCCGCGTGGCCAACATCTGGTTCGCGCGCGGCATGGTGTTTGTGGAAGCCGGCGGCAAGCTGCTCTCCGAACCGAAACGCTGGGCGCGGCTGCTCCAGCATCTCCAACCAGGCAGGCTCCGATCGGTTGCCGGCGGCGGGCAGGCGCCGCGCGCCGCGTTGCTCTGCTTCGATGCCGAAACCTTCACGCGCGCTGGTTCCGCGGACGCCCTCACCGCGGCCGCGCGGACGTTGCAGGCCCGCTTGGGCGAGGTTTCACAGCGCTTCGGAATCAGTTTTCCGGTGTATGTTCTCTTCACCAAGATGAACCGGGTGGCGTTTTTCGAGGATTTTGTCCGCAATCTCAGCAACCAGGAAGCCAGCCAGGTTCTCGGCGCCACTTTGCCCATGGCCCAGCCGGGCGCAACCGGCATCTATGCCGAGGTGGAGACGCGGCGGCTGAGCGCGGCCTTCGACAGCCTCTTCTATTCTCTGGCCGATCGCCGTATCGTTTTCCTGCCGCGCGAAAACGATCCGCAAAAAGTCCCCGCGGCCTACGAGTTTCCGCGCGAATTCCGCAAGCTCCGCAACGGCCTGGTGCAATTCCTGGTGGATGTCTGCCGCCCCAGCCAGTTGCGCGCCAGTCCTTTCCTGCGCGGGTTTTATTTCTCCGGTGTGCGGCCGGTGACCGTGCACGACACGCCGGTGGAGGCTCCCCGGCCATCGGCGCAGCGGTCGCCTTTCGATGCCGCCGGCGGCGCTACGGGGATCTTCCGAACAGGGTCTCCCGCACCGGCCGCAGGGGCGCCGCTGGCGCAAGCCGGGGTGCCTTCTGGGCCCGGCGGCCGCAAGGTGCCCCAATGGGTGTTTCTGGGCCACCTGTTCAGCGACCTTATTCTCCGCGATGAAGCCGCGCTGGGCGCCAGCGGCAGCAGCACCAAAACCAACATGCTCCGCCGCGTTCTGCTGGTTTCCGCGGCGGCGCTGTGCCTGCTGTTCGCCCTTGGATTCACGGTCTCGTTCTTTGGCAACCGCGCGCTCGAGAACCAGGTGCTGGATGCCGCCCGCGCCATTCCCCCAGGGGAAGCCAGCGGCTTGAACCTGCCCACGCTCGAAGCCCTGCAAAAGCTCGATGATTTGCGGGAAGCCCTGGTCCGGCTCACCGGATACGAAGAGCAGGGCGCCCCATTTCGCCTTCGCTGGTTTCTATACAGCGGCAGCGACATGTACCCCGAGGCGCGGCGCCTTTACTACGCGCACTTTCACCAGTTGCTCTTCGCCCAGACGCAAGTGGCCATGCTGGCCTCGCTCCAGGCCCTGGCGCTGCCGCCCGCTCCCACGGATGACTACGGAACCACCTACGACACGTTGAAGGCCTATCTCATCACCACCTCCGAATGGAAGCGAAGCACCAACTGGCTTTCTCCGGTCCTGGTCGCGCGTTGGTCCGCGGGCCGGTCGGTGGATAATCTGCTGCCGCTGGCGCGCAAGCAGTTCGATTTCTACAGCGAGGATCTGGCCCGGGGCAATCCCTTCAGCGAACAGACCGACGCCGCAGCCATCGACCGCGCTCGCCTGCACCTGTCGAAATTTTCCGGCACCGAGCAGATCTATCAGTTCATGCTCTCCGACGCCAACCGCCGCGCCAAGAAGATCAACTTCAACGAGCAGTTCCCCGGCTCGGCCGAGGTGGTGGTCAATAACCGCGACGTGCTGGGCGCATTCACCAAGCCGGGTTGGGCCGCCATGCAGGAAAACCTCAAGAAAGCCGACAAGTTCTTCGGCGGCGAGCGCTGGGTGCTGGGCGATTACGCCGCGGCCAAACCGAACCCCGCGCAACTCGAGCAGGAACTCCAAAACCGCTATACGTCGGATTACATCGCGCGCTGGCGCGACTTCCTCCGCAATACGGTGGTAGTCCGCTATAGCAACCTGAGTGACGCCGCCAAAAAGCTGAACGTGCTTTCCGGCGCGCAGACGCCGCTGCTGACGCTGTTCTGGGTGGTGACGCAGAACACTTCGGTGGATTCGCCTAAGGTGACGGAGGCCTTCGACGCGGTGCAAAAGGTGGTGCCTCCTCCAGCCACCACGGTCCAGTATGTGTGGCCCACCAATCAGGAGTACATGACTTCGCTGGCCGCGCTCCAAACCGCCATCAGCCAGGTGGCCGATGCGTCGGGACCTCCCGACCCGAATCGCGCTGCACCGGTCCGCTCCAGCGCCGACGCGGCCGGCAACGTGGTCAAGAAGATGGGCTACACTTTCAAGATCGACCCGGAAGCCCACCTCGAAGCCACCACTCTCAAGCTGTTGCAGGCCCCTATCGATTACGCCGATGCGCTCACCAAGGGGATCGGGGCCGGCGAGATCAATGCTCAGGCGCGGCAGTTCTGCGCCGCGTTCTCCCCCATCGCCGCCAAATTCCCATTCAACCCCACGGCCTCCGCGGAGGCGAGTTTGCAGGAGCTGGACGCCATCTTCCGGCCGCGCGAAGGCAAATTGTGGACCTTCTATACGGAGTCTTTGCAGAACTTCCTGCAAAAGCAGGGCTCCCAGTACACCCCCAATCCCGCCGGCGGCGTGCAGTTGAACCCGGCCTTTGTGACCTTCTTCAACAACGCCGCGCGCTTCTCCGATGCCATGTACCCGGCGGGCGCGGCGGAGCCCAGCCTGCGCTACTCGCTGACGCCGCAGCGCTCCGACCAGATCAGCGAGATGACCATGACCATCAATGGGCAGACCGTCAAATCGTCCGGCCAGGGCGCGGCACACCCGTATGTCTGGCCGGGCGCGGCCACGCCCAACATTCGCATCAGTGCCAAGCTCACCGGTGGCTCGGATTTTGAATTCGAGAACCGCGAGGGGTTGTGGTCGCTGTTCCGGTTCTTCGCCGATGCCGATCGCTTCAGTCCCTCCGGCGGCGGTAGCCTGCTCGAGTGGGTGGTGAAGCAAGGCCGGGAAGAGCGCCCCGTGATGGTGGGCGGCAAAGCACTCACCTACCAGTTCCTGGTGGATACCGGCGGCGCGGCGCCCGTGTTCCAGAAAGACTTTCTGAACAGCTTGCGGTGCGTCTCTCAGGCGGCCCGGTAGCCGAGCCATGGAACTTCCCGCGAAGATAGGCAAGTACGAGCTGCTGGAATTTTTGGGCGGCGGAATGTCCCATGTCTATCGCGCGCGGGACACCGCCATCGGCAGGCTGGTGGCCATCAAGATCCTCACGCCCGAGGCCTGTCAGGAACCCGAAGCCAAAGCGCGTTTTCTCCAGGAAGCGCGCATGGCCGGCAACATCGAGCACGAGAACATCATCCGCATTCACGATTACGGCGAAGAGCAGGGCCGGCCGTTCATCGTGATGGAGTTCCTGGTGGGCGAGGACCTCCGCCACGCCATCCGCGACAACCATGCCGGCGATGTCTCGAACCGCCTGCGCATCGCGCTGGATATTGCCCGCGCGCTGGAATACATTCACTCGAAGAAGATCATCCACCGCGACATCAAGCCCGACAACGTGCACATCGACGCTTCGGGCAAGGTCAAGCTGATGGATTTCGGCATCGCCAAGGCCGAGGGGCTGCACCTCACGCGCACCGGATTCGCAGTCGGCACTCCGTACTACATGTCGCCGGAACAGGTGCGCGGTGAACCGGCCACCGAGTCGATGGACATCTACGCCTTCGGCATTCTCCTTTTTGAATTGCTGACCGGCCAGAAACCGGTCGAGGGCGATACGCTGGAGCGGCTGTTTTTCGCCATTTTGAACGAGCCGCTGAAGCCCGAGCCGATGGTCCAGGCAGGCGCTCCGGCCACCATTGTCGATCTGGTCCTGCGTTGCACGGCGAAGAAACCGGAAGGCCGGCCGCGCAGCTTCACCGAGGTCATCGCTGAGATCCAAAAGGTCACCCGCAAGGAAGCAGGCCCGGCTACTCCATCCGTCTCCCTCGTGGCGCGCCGGCCGGTGTTGCTGATTGGCGCCGTGGCAGCGGTTGTGCTCGTGGCGGGCGCCGCCGCGGTCTACTTCGTCACCCGGGGATCGACGAAACCATCGGCCCCCATCGCGGCCACAGCGCCAGTGAAGAAGGAACTGCCCGCGGTGCTCGAAACCGAAACCGGCCAAATGGTGCTGGTGGCCGCGGGCGCATTTCTGGCCGGGGCGGACCGGCATTCCGAAACGGTGCCGGCATTTTATATCGACCGGACCGAAGTTCCCAACAGCGCCTATGAGCGCTTCTGCCAAGCCAAGGGACGCCCGCTCCCGCCGGGATTACCCCCCGATCATCCGGACTACCCGGTGGTCGGGATTACCTTCGTCGACGCGCAGGAATTCGCCAAGTGGGCAGGCAAGCGCCTTCCCACCGCGCTCGAATGGGAGAAGGCCGCGCGCGGCACCGACGGCCGCAGCTATCCATGGGGAGACGAAGCCGATCCGAGCCGGGCGAATGTCTCCGATACCAAACTCCCCGGCCTGATGCCGGTCTCCGCCTTCTCAGTCGGGGAGAGCCCCTTCCGGGCTCGCAACATGACCGGCAATGTCTGGGAGTTTGTGGACGATTTGAAAACGCCGAGTGAGCAAGCGGTGCACAGCTTCGCCGCCATTTTGAAACCTCCTCCGACCGCTACGGAGCCCTGGTATGTGATCCGCGGCGGCAGCTTCAAACGTCCGCTGGCGGACGGCGTGGTCTACGAGTGGACCTCCATCCCCGCGCGCTTCTCCGCGCAAGATATCGGCTTCCGCTGCGCGAAAAATGCGGAGTGAGGCGGGGATCTCCGCGACGAACACTCGCGCACCTTACCGTGGTTTCAGTGGGTCATTTATACTGAGTAGCAATATGCCGACTTTGAAGGGCGCGTTCTTATCGGTGCCAGTGGTCTTGTGCTCGATCTTGATTGTGGCTTCAGGGCAACCGGCCACAGGCCCGTTACCGATACCCGAAAACGAAAATGAAGACGTCTATGCGGTGTATTCGGCCGTCTTGCGACACGAGTTCGGGTCCCGAAGCAGCAATCGGTTGCTCCTAACATCGGTGACCATCGCCCGCGACGATTCCCTCTGTTTGAAACAGGCAGTAAAGGGGCGTGAGTCCGAATATCGGGAGCAGGTGAACCAGTACCTGGAACGGAGCAAGTCCTCCTATCAGCTGCTCCAGAAACTCGATTCCGATCTGTCCTACGAACTTGCGAAGAGCGCTTCGCCTGGTGAGGCCGATTGGCCTCTCGGGCTTCGCGTTTCCGTCTCAGCAGTTGGCTTTAACGGCCTTCGAGACAAGGCTGTTGTCTATATGGAATGTTGTGGCTCGGGCGGTATCCACTTCCTGACAAAACTTGGAGGGAAATGGACCTGCGATCCACAACGTATGCCATTGCCATGCATGTGGATCGCTTGACGCAGCCGGCAAAGACTCTCCCGCCCCCTATGTCAGGGCCCATTTCGGCGGCAGGCAACGAAACTCCGAGATTCAGGGCGTCTTCTTCGTTCGGGCATCTGGCCCGCATTTCTGGTTCGTTTTCCGAAGTGCCTTTACCACTCGCAACCGCCGCCCACATGCGCGATAATCAATCAAGGAAGCATGTCATGCTCGATTGGACCACTTGCGGCGTCGTGGAACGACACCCCGGCCGCGTGAGCGGCGCTTGGGTGTTTCGCGGGACCCGTGTGCCTGTATCCGCGCTCTTCGCGAATCTCGAGGGTGGGGCTACCGTCGAGGAATTTCTGGAGTGGTTCCCAGGCGTCTCGCGCGAACAGGTGAACGGCGTACTCGAACACGCTGCCCACAGCCTGGCCACGCCAGAGGCCGCGTGACTGCCTGATGCGCATCCTGTTGGATCATAATACCCCCGCGCCGCTTCGCTATGCGCTGCGCGGGCATCAGGTTGAGACCGCCTACGAAAGAGGCTGGGCGGAACTGCAAAACGGAGACCTGATCGCGGAAACGGAATCGGCCGGCTTCGATCTGCTGATCACCACCGACCAGGGGATTCGATATCAACAAAACTGGGCGGATCGATCTCTCGCACTCAGTTCTGAGCACGAACGACTGGACTTGGCTTCGCCGGTTCAAAGAACGAATCCTTGAGGCGGTTGACTCGATGCAGCCCTCGGAGTGCGTCGAACTCGATGTCCCCCGCAGAGAGTAGCGCTGGTGCTCCGTCAGAAAAACACCTTCCACTCTACATCACTGCCGGTGGATGTTGTGTAGTCCACCGTCAGCAGATGCTCGTCGGTCGCCATCTTCGCCGTCAGACCGCCGGACAACTCCACGCGCTTTGCCGTGAATCCATCCGGAACGTAGATCCGCAACTGGTACGGATCGCCGGTCACCGCGCGGGAGACGCCCCGCAGCACCCGTTGCTGGCCGTCGTACGCGAGGTCCTTGATGTCAAACGCCATCTGCCGGATATGCCGGCTGGTGGAGATCAGCACCGGCCGGTCCTGCTTCTCGACGATGCTGTAGATGTCGCAGTCATACGGGTCAAGCGGA
>Ga0326727_10000478_pt1 | contig 165920 bp, 119 predicted proteins | sample MB2enrmetagenome_FD_207643 | JGI IMG/M metagenome (GOLD analysis project Ga0326727, IMG submission 207643) | Lab enriched peat soil microbial communities from McLean, Ithaca, NY, United States - MB29MY | ecosystem: Environmental > Terrestrial > Soil > Wetlands > Peat | place: USA: New York...
CGGCAGTCTGGCGCAGATCTACACCGGCAGTCCGCTAGCCGCCACGGCAACGACCAACCCTGCAAACTTGGCCGTTAGCTTCACGTACAACGGCTCACCAACAGCACCCACCAACGTAGGCAGTTACGCAGTTGTAGCCACGATCACGAACCCGAACTACACGGGGACGGCCAACGGCACGCTCGTCATTTCCCCAGCGGCGGCCACGGTGACGCTCGGCAGTCTGGCGCAGATCTACACCGGCAGTCCGCTAGCCGCCACGGCAACGACCAACCCTGCAAACTTGGCCGTTAGCTTCACGTACAACGGCTCACCAACAGCACCCACCAACGTAGGCAGTTACACAGTCGTAGCCACGATCACCAACCCCAACTACACGGGCACGGCCAACGGCACGCTCGTTATTTCTCGAGCGGCGGCCACGGTCGCGTTCAGCAACCTGGCGCAAATCTACACGGGCAGCGCGTTGGCGCCCACAGTGACAACCACCCCGTCCGGCTTAACCTACACACTGACCGGAGCGCCGGATACCAACGCCGGTTCCTACGCGGTGACGGCCACGATCACCAATCCGAACTACACGGGCACGGCCAACGGCACGTTCGTTATCTCGCCTGCCGCCGCCACGGTGACGCTCAGCAATCTGACGCAGGCCTACACAGGTAGCGCGTTGTCGCCCACGGTGACAACCACCCCATCCGGCTTAGGCTACACACTGGCCGGAGCGCCGGATACCAACGCCGGTTCGTACGCCGTGACAGCCACGATCACCAACCCCAACTACACGGGGACTGCCAGCGGCACATTCGTCATAACCAGGCCGGCAGCAAGCGTGTCGCCATCGAGCGTAAACTTCGGCACGGTCAGGGCCGGCACCGTCGTCTCTCAGAACGTGACTCTGAAAAACACCGGGACTGGGACCATGACGATAAACAGCATCAAGATAGGTGCTTCAGCCGACAACGACGAATTCTCTACGACGAACAACTGCGGATCAACTTTAGCGCCGGGCTCAAGTTGCACAATCACCGTCAGCTATCATTCTGATAGAGACGATGGGAACGGGGTGAAGGGTACTCTGGTCATCACCGACAACGCTCCGGGCAGCCCGCAATCCATAACGCTCAGCGGCAAGACCTAGTAACCAAATCCTTGGGCTACTTCCTGGGTCGGGATAGCCCGAGCCGCAGATTCACAGAATGCTTCAAAACAAAGGCGGTGGCGCCGTTGATCAGCGCCTCCGCATTTTGCTTTGCTCCACTCAAACGATTGGTGGCCACTCATTCCGCTAGACAGCGGAGCGCATTTGCAGGGTGTAGCAGTCGCAGGAGTTGATGTAAGAATTAGCAGGGCAGGTGCACCCGCTGGTAGAGAGGGCGCATTGGGGCATCCTCTGCCTCTGTGCTTATTGAATCCGTCTCAGCTTTTCGCGCTTCCGGCCCCGCGCCCGGCTTCTTCGTACATCGTCTTCAGGTCCGCGCGTTCCAGCAATTTCTCTGCGCCTGGTTCCTTTTTCATTTCGTCCAGTTGCGTCAGCACTTGTCGGTAGTGGCCCGTTGCCTCGCTCGCATCTCCACTCAGGCGCAGCGTTTCGCCTAAAAGGTATTGAATCCGCGCGTTCTCCATCTTCAGTCCCAATTTCTCGCTGACCCCCAGTTGCCTTTCAAGTTCTTGCCGGGCGTGTGTGTAGTCCTTTGTCGCTACCATGGCTGACGCAAGTTGCATCGAGGATTCCACCGACAAGGACTTGAATCCGATCGCGTCAGCCTGTGCGGTGATTTGACGCAATGCGCTGATGGCCGCCTGCGCCTGTCCATGCGCAATGCTTACTTTGGCCAGGTCCAGCTTGGCATTCAGGATTTTGTCCTGATCTTTTGCGCGCGTCGCTGCTTGCTGGCTCTGCTGGTAGAAAGTCTTCGCTGCATTCACATCGCCGCTATAGAATCGCACGTCGCCCTGCGTGCTCAAGATATCCGCCAGCAGGCTGTCATTCTTCAGTTCGCGTGCCAGCCCTTCCGCATCCTCGAGCGGCTTCCCTGCTTCGTTTCCTCTTCCCGCCATCACCAATGACTGCGCGTAGCCGTTTTCAATTTGCGCCATCAACCCGCCGCGATCTTTCAGCGCCGTGAAACCGTTCACTGCTTCCTGCGTCGAGCTGGCCGCCGCTCCATATCGCCCTTGGTACAGGAAAACCATTCCTGTTCCGTACGATTCCAACGCTGCTCCCCGTTTATCATCGCTCTTGCGCCGCAGGTCCAGCGCCCGCATATACGATTGCATGGAGTTGTCAAATTGCGCTGCTCTCGCATAGCCTTCCCCTAAATTGTGGAGCGTTTGCGCAATGTCGGCAGGGATGCCCAGCTTCTCCCGCAGTTGCAATGACTGCTGATAATAAGTAATCGCATCGTCGCTTTTGCCCTGAGCCAGATAGACGTTGCCGATGTTGTTCAGGCACAGCGCCTGGTACGTTTCATTGCCAAAGTCCCGTTGCATCTGCAGCGACTCTTTGTACAACTGCAGTGCCTTGTCGTATTGCCCCTTGTTTTCGTACAACACTCCGAAATCAATCATCGTATCGGCTTCGTTCTTCTTCGCCCCAATTTCCCGATCGAGATCCAGAGCCTCCTTGAAACTCGCCACTGCCGCTTCTGTCTTCCCTTGCGACTCTTGTACGTCCGCGATCTCCGCAAGGCTATTCGCAACGCCACCCTTCTTCCCGAGCGCGCGATTGATTTCGATGGACTGCTGAAAGTTCCGCAGCGCCTCATCCGGCTTCTTCAGATTCTCGTAGGCAACACCAACAGCTTGCAGAATCTGCGCCTTTTCCTCCTGATTGTCCAATTCGATCGCCAGATTCAACGCGCGGTTCAGTGGCTCCAGCCCCGCTTGCGGATTACCTGCCTGCACCTCCAGCCATCCCGAATAAAGCAAGCCGTTCAGGTTTTTGGGATCACTCTTCAACACGCTGGCGTAGTGCTGTCGCGCCTTGTCATAGTCACCTTGGTTCAAATACAATTCGCCCAGCGCATAATTTACGTCGGTATTGTCCGGCATCGTCTTCGCCAGATTCTCATACGATTCGATGGCCTTCTTCGTGTCCTTCACGATCCGCGCGTGGTTGGCTTCGATCAGGTATCTCTCCGCCAGCGGCAGGTTCTGGCTCAGGTCCACCGCCTTCCTCGAAACCTGCTCGGCATCATCGTCGTGCCCAAGCGCGGAATCCGCCTCCGCCAGCCGCGCGTAAGCCAGTGCGAATTGCGGGTCATCCTGCACTGCCCCCTGCAGCGCTTTCACTGCCTCTAGAGTCTTTCCATCGCGCAGCAATTGCACGCCCTGGTTGTATCCGCGAAGCGCCGTCGCCGACTTGGACGTTGGCTGGAACGAGCTGGCTTTTAGCTCCTTCAGGACATCCGAAGAAAGGGCGAGTTTGCCCCGGATGAGTTCTGCCAGACCATCCACCGTCGCCGGAATTTCCTGCTCGCTTGCTGCATGTATTTTCAATGCCTCACGCCGATTGTGCTTCAGATCCTGCAGCGTTGCATCAATCTGAATCTGGCCGCCCAGTTTCGCATACTGGCCCGTTACCACCGTGTCCGCATTGCTCAACTCGGCGACTCGCTTCAGTGTGTCTGGGTCAATCGTGGCATTCGGAGGGATTCGCAGGTCCTTCAGGATTTGCCGCACCCGGTCCGAAGTGACGATTCGCATGTGCGACGATTGGCCCACATCTGTACTCAACATTTCCGACAAGTATGGTCCAATCCAGTCACTCGACTCATCCGTCGTGGCATTGTGCAATGGCAGAATCGCCAGCGATATCTCCGGCCCGGCCGCTGCCTTGCTCCCCGGCGCCGTACTCAATTTCCCGCGATACAACCATCCGCCTATGCCGAGAACAAGCACAAGGACGCCCGGCGCAATCCATTTCCATGGCACCCCGCGCTGCCCCACAATCACCACATTCGGCGGGGCGGCCATCATTGATGCGGACACTGGACGCTTCCCCTGCCACGCGTCCAGATCGGTCAGAATCTCCGATGCGCTCTGGTAACGCAGCGTCAGATCGCGTTCCAGGCACTTGCTGACAATGTCGCTCAAACCCGCGGGGATCGAGTCGTCCAACTCCCGTACTGGCACCGCGCGCTCCTGGTTTCGCAGGAGCAGGCTGGCCATCGCCGTCTCTGCTTTGAATGGCGTCTTGCCGCTCAGCAATTCATAAAAGATCAGCCCCACCGCAAACAGATCCGACCGCTGATCCAGGTTCTTTCCCATGGACTGCTCAGGGGACATATATTCAATCGTCCCCAGCAACGCCCCCGTCTGCGTCATACCTCCCGATTCCACTGAACGCGCCAAGCCGAAATCCATCACCAGGATTCGCCCATTCTTGTCCTGCATAATGTTCTGCGGTTTCAGGTCGCGATGGATAATCCCCGCCGAGTGGGCGGCATCCAGCGCCAGGCAGACCTGCCGGATAATCTCTACAGCCTGTTCTGGAGGCAACTTCCCATGGTCCAAAAGCACCCGGCGCAAGTCGGTGCCTTCCACAAACTCCATGGTGATGAACTTCACGCCCTCCGCTTCCGCCATGTCGTAGATACGGATCACATTCTTGTGTGTAACTTGATGAGCGGTAAGGAGTTCCTGCTTGAATCGTGCAAGGATGGCTGGGTTGCTAGCCAGGTCCGGCCGAATCAGTTTCAGGGCTACGGTCCGCTCAACTTCGCGGTCCGCAGCCTTGTACACCGAGCCCATTCCCCCTTCGCCCAGCAACTGGAGGATTTCATAGCGCCCACCAAATAAATCTCCTGGTTGCAGTACCAAATCCCGGTAGATACCACCGTAGGTTTGCGGCCCCACCGAGAACCGGGATGCCACGCTCCCCTGTGCAGGCTGATTTGCTAGTACCGTCGCCCCAGGATCAGCAGGGAGCTTTTTGGGCTGTTCGATGAATGTAGCCCCGTCGAGCGGGGCCTGACTTGGCGTGCTGTCGCCCTTAGCGGGCGCACGTAGCCCTCCGGGTCCGCCGGGACCCGAGTCTTGGCTACGACCCGGCTTGGGTTTCTGGTCGTCCATCAGCTATCTTGGGTCCAACCACACTGGTAGGCGGGATTAGCTTCCCTCCGCCAGACCCTTCGGCCCTCAGTATATAACGTCCTCGCTTTGGTGCACCAATCCCATTCTGCCTTTCACTTTTCTTATCAATCCGTTGCAGTCTGGTCATTTATTTCTCCAATAGGAATCCAGCGGCTGCATAGAATGCCCACATATCCACCTGGGAAGATATCGGACAATCGCATTTAGGCGATGCCCAGTTCCTTCTGGATCTGCTCTAGCGGGACGCCCTTTGTTTCCGGAACCATCGTCTTCACCCAAATGAGTTGGAGCGCCATCATGCTGGCAAAGAACGAGAAAATGTATCCGGGTGGAAACGTGGAAACCATCCTTGGAAAAAAAGTCGTAAGCACGGCGGCGAAGATCCAGTGCGTGAAGCTGCCGAGCGCTTGCCCTTCGGCGCGCTGGCGGTTGGGGAATACCTCGGAGATGAATACCCAGATAACCGCTCCCTGCCCTACGGCGTGCGCCGCGATGAAGGAAAAAATACAAATCGGCACGATCGCGTAATGCTGCGTGAAGAAAGCCCAGGCAACCAGACCGAGTGAACCGATGTAGCCAAATGAGCCAATAAATAGAAGAGTGCGGCGGCCCAGCCGGTCAATCAGCCAAAGGCCGACGAACGTGAAAATGAGATTGGTGACGCCGATGCCAACGGATTGCAGCAGCGCGGCTTTCGTCCCCAACCCGGTAAGTTCAAAAATGCGCGGAGCGTAGTAGAGCACCGCATTGATGCCGGAGAGTTGGTTGAAGAAGGCAATGAGAATGGCGAGCAAGATCGGTTTGCGAAGACGAAGTGTCCAGAACTGTTCCGCCGACTCCTTGTTCGAGGGCGCAGCGGCAATCTCGTTTGCCTCGGCTTCGATGTCGTCGCGCGAGGCTTCCGGCGCGATGCGTTGCAGGACTTTCAAACCGCCCTCGCGGTCACCCTTCCTAGCCAAAAGCCAGCGTGGGCTTTCGGGAAGGCCAAAGCACAGCAGCGTGTAGAGCAGCGAAGGGAACGCGGCCACGCCCAGCATCCAGCGCCACGCATTGATGCCTATGCCGGCAAGCAGCGCGTTCGATACGAAAGCGACCAGGATGCCAAAAACAATGTTGAACTGAAACATGCCGGCAAGCCGTCCACGGTACTTGGGCGGCGCAATCTCTGAGATGTACAGCGGAGCCGCCACGGTAGAAATGCCAATGCCCAGACCGCCAATGAAGCGCGCCGCGATGAATAACGAAATATTGGTCGCCAACCCCGAGCCGATCGCCCCGACTAAGTAAAAGACGCCGACCCACAGCAGCGTGGCTTTGCGCCCGAACCGGTCGGCGGGCCAGCCGCCGATTAACGAACCGACGACGGTGCCGTACAGAGCGGACCCCATGGCAATCCCGTGAAGACCAGGGCTCAGCCCCCAAAGCGACTGAATGGTCTTCTCGGCACCGGAGATGACAACCGTGTCAAAACCGAAGAGAAATCCAGCGAGTGCGGACGTGAGCGACCAGAAAAAGACGCGAATATTCATGACTGTATAGAGCGATCCGGAAGAGTGACCCGTGCGGCCAAAGCCGCCGTGTCAAATCCAAACAACAAACCGCCCAATGTCGCCACAATCGTGCTTCGCAAAATAAATGAATTGAGTTTCACGTGGATTTCCTGAGTCTCTCTCGCCCCACGCGATTCCGTACCCCGCGTTCAACGTCTCCGTCTGCCTGTTTTGCGCCTGATGAAAGCTGCGTACGCCCCTGATTGTATGGGATTTCCTGCCATTTCCCGCAGGATTTCTTCGTCTTTGAATCCCCTGCCGGAACCGGCCCACAATTGCCATTTCCACTCACAAAAGGGATCCCGAACACCTCTACAGTCTTCGCCAGCAATCTCGTTGAATATCGTTCTTTTTGACACCTTTACCCCTGGGAAAGATGCCCTAACCATTACTGAGTACCCTTACGGTACACCTAAACTTTCGGCCCATGACAGCCACTGTTCCAGTACTGGACACTTTTGAAAAGGGCGTTCCTGCGTGGAACAGAGCCCTCGTGGAGGTTTGCCAAGTTTCTATGCTGCCCGATAACGTCCGGCTTATCCGCAATCGCGAGGTGGTCTCGCGCCAGATCGAAGGCGAACTCATCATTGTGCCCATTCGCCACGGCGTCGGTGACCTGAATTCTCTCTACACTCTGAATCCCGTCGGCTCCGTTCTCTGGGATTTCATGATGGAGGGGCACACCGTACCGGAAATGGTCCATCGCATCTGCGAGGAATTTGACGTTACCACGGCACAGGCACAAGGCGACATTCGCGATTTTCTTGATTCGCTGTTGGAAGAAAAGCTTATCCAGAAAGTGGCTTGAGGCCGCGCTGGCTTTCCGAAAGGAATTGCTCGTGGCCCCAAATGCACAGTTTGTTTTGGCTTTGAAGGAAGAGGCAATTAGGTGTTACAGACCGCCACATATGGCGAATTTTCAACGCAGATCCACAAGCGCCAGATGGGTCGCCGCGTTCCCGTGGAAGTGTCGATTGAAGTAACGCACCGTTGTCCCCTCGAGTGCCAGCACTGTTACAACAATCTCCCCATGCACGATTCCCTGGCACGCCGCCACGAAATGACCTTCGACGAGCACATTCACCTTCTCGATGAACTCGTCGAAATGGGCTGCCTGTGGATCCTTTATACAGGTGGCGAGGTTTTTGCCCGCAAGGATTTTCTCGATATTTATACGGAAGCAAAGAAACGCGGTTTCCTCATCACTCTCTTCACCAACGGCACCATGATCACGCCCCGGATCGCGGATCATCTCGCCGAATATCGTCCTTTTGCCGTGGAAATCACTCTCTACGGCGCCACTCGCGAGACTTACGAAGCCCTCACACAAATTCCCGGCTCCTATGATCGCTGCATGAGGGGCATTCGGCTGCTCCAAGAACGCAATCTTCCTCTCAAGCTCAAAACCGTCCCCACCACCATCAATTTCCACGAAGTGTACGAAATGAAGCGCTTCGCCGAGCAGGAGTTGGGCGTCGAGTTCAAATTCGATCCCCTCGTCAACCCACGGACGGATTGCTCGCAAAGCCCGTTGGCCGTGCGTCTTTCCCCAGAGCAAGTGGTCGCAATCGATTTTCGTGACCCCGTTCGCAAGGCCGAATACAAGAAAATGGCCGAAGCCGAACAGGCCGCCGTGCCGCACCCCCACGGCCCCGAAAAGTACACTTGCGGCGGCGGGCAGAATGGCTGCGCAGTGGATCCGCAGGGCCAATTGACCATCTGCGTGATTTCCCACCGCGATGGCTACAACCTGCGCCAGGGCAGCTTCGCGGATGGCTGGCACGGCAAACTGCAACAAATTCGCGAATCTAAACGTGAGCGCCAGACTATTTGCACTCATTGCCGCCTGCAATCTCTCTGCAGCATGTGCCCCGCGAATGGCGAACTCGAAAGTGGTGACGCGGAAACTCCGGTCGAATTCCTCTGCCAGGTAGCTCACTTGCGCGCTTACACGCTGGGGATAGATGTCCCCGCGCATGGCGATTGTCCTTGTTGTCCTCACGGTATCCACAACGAACAATTGAAGAATTCAGCCCAGCGGCTCCAGCAGGAGTCGCCCCACTTTGAAAATATCGTTCCGTTATTTCCATCGAACACTCCGCTCCCCGTTCTCGGCCAACGGGGAGGCTGTACTTCGGGTGGGTGTTCCTCCTGCGGGACGCACCAAAGGTAAGAGTCGCGAAAGAGGCAAGACGCGTAAATGAACGAAACGCCGAAACCAGCCAATCTCGCGAAAGCCGCGTATCAACCGCCGCAGGTTGTACGTGTGTCTCTTCGCCCAGAGGAAGCCGTACTCGGCCACTGCAAAACCAGTGGCTCCGCTGGCCCGGCACACGGTGGATGCAAAAGCGTCATTTCTTGCCGAAGCCAGGGATCGTGAATTGCTTGGAGACCGGAGAACGCAAAGTGCCCACACTACTCGAAAATCCTCAACCCGCGCTTTCCACGGCCATCCGCGTTGCTCTTGAAATTGGTGGTTTGTCCTTTGGCATGTGGTGCGAGCCCGGCATGCGCGTGGCCACCGATAAGGAACACAACCCGTTCCTGCTGCCCTCTGGCTTGCGCAATTCCTGTGATATTGAACTCGAAGCCTACTTTGCGAATTCGCTGGAAACTCCCAAAGGCACCCCATCGTTTGTCTCGGGTGGACTTTGGTCAGCCTTTGCCGGTCCTTTCGGCACGACGTTCTACTTTTCCAGTCCTGCGCTCGGCTCATCCCCATACAAAGCCGCCTGGTTCGACCCGCAGTTTCAGCGCGGTCATATCGTTCTCAAGCGCGGAGTCTATGATTCCGATGCCCCGGTGTTTCCGCTGGAATACCCCATCGACGAATTGGTCATGATGCATCGCCTGGCTCTTGGCCAAGGTGTTGAGGTTCACGCCTTGGGCCTCGCCGACGAAGATGGCAGCGGCTACCTATTCCTCGGCCACTCCGGCGCCGGAAAGAGCACCACGGCCCGCTTGTGGATGGCGCAGCCGGGCGCAAAACTTCTCAGCGACGATCGCATCATCCTTCGCAAGCAGGGCAATACCTTTTGGATGTATGGCACGCCTTGGCACGGCGACGCTGGTGTGTCCTCTCAAGGGAAAGTCGCGCTCTCCGCCGTTTTTCTCCTCGAACAGGCACAGAACAATCAATTGCTGCCCATGGCCCCCGCACAGGCCGCTGCGGAACTCTTTGCGCGGGCGTTTCTCCCGCATTACCTCCGCGACGGCATTCAATTCAGTTTGAATTTCCTCGAAGAACTCGCTCGTTCGATTCCATGTTCGGTTTTCCGTTTTGCTCCGACGGGAAGCGCAGTGGAGGCGATTCGCCATGCCCGTCCGTGAGATTCAGCATCGCAAGGATTCCCAGCTCTTCGCACAGCTCTGTGCAACGGTCCTTCGCCGCGGTCACAGCGTGCAATTCCGCGTGCACGGCGAAAGCATGCGTCCCAACATCCTCGACGGTGACGCGGTCCTCGTCGCTCCCACGGCAATTCGCGATCTGCGTCAAGGCGACATCGCCCTTGTTGAAAATCAGGACGGCTTGCGCGTTCACCGCGTGGAATTTTGTGATCCTTCTTCAGACACCTTCATCACGCGCAGCGATTCCGCCATCGATTCCGACCCATCCGCTTCTCACGTTTTCGGGAAAGTGATTGTTCTGCAACAAAACTCCGGCGAACAATCTCTCACTCCATTCCAGACTCGCTTCGTTCATCCACTGCACTCCATGCTCCGCCGCCTTCGCGCCGCAACAATCCTGCGCCTTCGCCGCGCCGCCTTGTTTCTCTCCGGAATTCTCACCCTCTCTCTTTTGTGCGCCACATCCCTCGTTCCCACGGCTCACGCCCAGACCGCCGATCTCCAACTTACGCAAACCGCTTCTGCCACCGCCGTTGCGGCAGGTTCCACTTTTACATACTCCGAGGTCGTCACGAACAACACGTCGAGCGCCACCGTTACGACCGGCACGATCACCGTTTACATGCAAACGCCGCCTGACACGACTTATCAGGCCAATGCCGGCACCAATTGGACTTGCACGACCCCCACTGTCGGCAACGCCGGTCCTGTCGTGTGCACCTACAACACCACGCTAGCCAGCGGCGCCACTGCCAGTACCCTCACCATCAACTTTCTAGTCACCGCCGGTACCGCTGCCGGCACCACCATCCAGAACTCCGCCACCGTCACGAATTCCACTTTCAAGGACACCGTTCCGACCAACAACACCAGCATTACCTCCATCTACGTTGAGCCCACCACCACCTCCGACTTGGCGGTCTCCATGTCCGTCTCCCCCACTCCCGTCTTTGTCTCCTCCAATCTCACTTACACCATTCAGGTCCAGAATCTCGGCCAGGCCGTCGCTCCCGTCACCACCGGCGTTCTCACGGATACTCTCCCCGCTGGCGTCACTTATGTCTCGTCTAGCGCCTCTGCCGGTTGGACCTGCACTGGCACGACGACGATTTCCTGCAACATCACTGCTGCCATGGCCATGGGTTCCACCGCAACCATAACCATTACCGTCACTGCCCCTACTACTGCCACTACCCTCAGCAACACCGCTCAACTCAATCTCCCAATCGCCATTGATCCGAACACTCTCAACAATACGGCCACTTCTTACACCGTCGTCCAGCCTCTCGCCTGCGCCACTCCCGGCCGTGATGGCTCGCCCGGCACTATCACTGGCATTGTCAACGCCTATTACCCGCCTTCTACCACTGGCACTCTTGCCTCTGCTTCTACCTCTGTTGCTCTAAGTGCGGCCGCTTCGGGCGGTGCTCAGAAAGCCATCGCCGCCGGCGATCTCCTGCTCATCATTCAGATGCAGGATGCCTCCATCAACAGTTCGAATGCGGGTTCCTACGGCGACGGCCTGCCCGGCGATCCCGGCTCCGGTTCGACCAGCCTCGGAAGCTCTGGCCTCTTCGAGTTCGTTACCGCAACAAGCGCCGTTCCCGTGGGTGGTGGCACTCTCTCATTTACTGGCACCGGCCCCACCGGTGGCCTGCTCAATAGCTATTCCTCCGTTGTCGCCCCCGCGTCGTCGCTGGGAACGGCTACCGCTGCCACTTGGGCTGGTAATGTCCTGACTCTTACATTTCCAACCCCGTTGCCGACAAACATAGTCCCCAATGTTCTCTTAACAACGACTGGTTTTGCTCCCGCCGGCTACAACCTCACGAATGTACCCATCGTGACGGTGAACACCACTACGGGCGTGATCACGGTTGCTCTCACAACGAACCCGGGCACCGTCACTACGAAGGGAATCGGTTCAGCTGCCACCGGCGGTCAGCAAACCTATCAAGTGATCCGCGTTCCCCAATACACCTCCGTATCTCTTTCATCAGGCCTTGTTCCCCTAGCTTGGACTGGGTCTGTGGGCGGTGTCCTTGCTATTGATGTCTCTTCCCAGCTCACTCTCGGCGGCACAGTCGCTCTCGATGCCCTGGGCTTCCGCGGGGGTGGGGGCCGCATCCTGGCCGGAGGCACCGGCGCGGCCACGGATTACGCCACCCTCGCCACGGATGCCACCAACGCCTCGAAAGGTGAGGGCATCGCGGGTACTCCACGCTATTTAGCCCCGGCTACCATCACAGATACTACAACGGCCACGGACACCACTGGCGGCACTCCTCCGGATACCCTCCCCGGCGGCAGCTATGCGCGTGGCGCTCCGGGTAATGCCGGCGGCGGTGGCACCGACGGCACTCCTGCCAACAATGCCGAAAACTCCGGCGGTGGCGCTGGCGGCAACGGCGGCACCGGTGGGCAGGGTGGCTATGGCTGGAACAGCATGGCTGCTACGAACTCTACCGACGGCGGTTTCGGCGGCGTGGCATTCCCCGCTTCCACCAGCGCAATTGTGATGGGTGGCGGCGGCGGCGCCGGGACCACCAACGATGGCTCGTACTACACCCTCCCTGCCGGACCCGGCAACGCCGATTGCGGCGCAGATTGCACCGGCATCTACAGCAGCGGCGGGGCGGGAGGCGGCATCGCCATCATTCATGCCGGCAGTGTCACCGGCACAGGAACCATCACCTCCAACGGCCAATCCACTCTGAGCACGGAGAACGACAGCACGGGCGGCGGCGGCGCTGGCGGCTCCATCCTCGTTTTCGCTAACAGTGGCGGCTTGAGCGGCCTCACCGTCAGCGCCAAAGGCGGCAATGGCGGTAACGCTTGGCCCGCCGAGGCCCCCGGTGCCACTTTTCCCGGTGAGCGCCATGGCCCCGGTGGCGGCGGCGGGGGCGGCGTCATTTTCCTCTCTGCTGCGCCTGCCAGTTCCAGCGTCGCCGGTGGTTCCAACGGCAATACGGACACTGTGCAGGATTCCTACGGCGCCACTCCCGGCTCGGTCGGCGTCGTCGTGACCACCGACATCATCACCGAAACTCCCGGCACGCAATCCGGCGCTTACTGTGCCTCCGCCGATCTCTCCGTCACCAATAACGGCGCTCCTCTCGTGGTTTTACCCGGTGGCACGATCACTTACACTCAGGTTGTCACCAACAACGGCCCTCTCGATGCCGTCAACGCCGTCTTCAGTGAGACGCTCCCAGTCAACACCACTCTCGCCCAGGCTTTCGTTCCGCCGACCGGCTGGACTTGCAACACGATCCCCGTCGGCTCTGCCGGCACGCTCACTTGCACCAATCCTGATTTCGCTGACCTCGCCACTTCCACCTTCAGCCCGGTTGTCCAGGTTGCCGTCTCCACGCCCGGGGGCACCCAAATCGTGGATGTTGCCAACATCACATCCGGCACCAACGACCCCAACCTCGCTAACAACACCGCCATCGTCACCACTCCTGTCGGTGTCGCAGGCACTGCTGATCTGGCCATCATCAACGTTCTTACATCTCCCACCGTTCCCACTGTGGTCGCTGGCCAGACCGCCACTCTTCAGGCCATCATCACGAATCAAGGTCCATCCGCTTCCGCCAATGCTCAGTTCACCGAGACCATTCCTTCCGGCACTACCCTCTCATCCCTCACCTGTCCGACTGGCTGGTCCACCTACCCTTCACCTGGCTCGCAAAACGGTTTTACGGGCACCATTAGCTGCCTGGACTTCTCTCCTCTTGCTTCGGGTTCGTCTAGCCCCGCGATCACTGTTGTCCTCACCGTCCTCAGCACTGACACACCCGGCACCTTGATTACCTCCACTAATTACGTTTCCTCTTCTACACCCGATCCCAACTATTCCAACAACACCGCTTCGGCCAGCTTCACGGTTGCCGCTAGTGCCAGCCAAGCCGATCTCGCCGTCACCGCTTCCGCCTCGCCCAACCCCGTCACTCAAGGCAACAACGTCACCTTCACGGAAACCGTCACCAACAACGGCCCCGGCACGGAAACCAACGCCACCTTCACTGTCACCATCCCCGCCAACACCACGCTGGTTACATTCACTCCCCCGCCCTCGGGGTGGAGTTGTAGCGGCACCACCACTTTCACCTGCACCCTCACTGGGACTCTTCTCGCCGGTGCCTCCGCCAATTTCCCCCTCGTCGTCAAAGTAAATGCCGGCGCTGCGGCAGGCACCGTCATCTCGGCTACCCCCTCCGTCACCAGCACGGTTGGCGACCCAAATCTCTCGAATAATTCCGCCACGGCCTCCACCGTCGTCGGTCTACCCACGCAGTCCAGCGTCAGTATCACCAAGACCGCTTCTCCCGAACCTGTCAACCAAGGTTCCACCCTCACCTACACCATCGCCGTCACCAACGGCGGACCCGCAGTCGCCACCGGCACCTTCACCGTCACCGACGTGCTCCCTCCCGAAGTGACCTACATCGCCAACTCCTATTCCACATCAGCAAACGGCGGCTCCTGCTCCGGCACGACTACGGTGACGTGCACCATTCCGAACGGGCTTCCTGTCGGCACCACCGTCATCATCAACATCAATGTCACCGCCACTACTTTCAGTGCCGCTAGTCTCTCCACCAACACCGCCACCCTCACTTCCACCACCACGGTTCTCAACGCGCCCACTTCACTAGGACTGGCCACGGCCGCAACCTGGGCTGGCGGTGTCGCTTCGTTCACTTTCCCCACCCCTCTGCCAACCAGCCTGACAACCGCCTCGACGCTCACTACCACTGGTTTTATACCGGTCGGCTATAACGTTTCGAGTTTAGCCATCCAGTCCATCGACACCACCACGGGAGTGATCACTGTTAATCTGGCAACGAATCCTGGGACCGAAACCACGCTTGGTTCTGGTTCTGCGTACATCCCTTACCCGCTTATCGCCACCTCTGTCTCTTCTATCCAATCTCCCACCGCCGTGGACATCTCCTCTTTCCACGCCTTCTCTCAGCCCGATGGCTCCGTCATTCTTGAGTGGCACACCAATGAGGAATCCCGAAACCTCGGCTTCCATCTCTATCGCGAGGATGCTTCCGGCCGTACGCGCATTGATCCTTCTCTCATCGCCGGCTCGGCTCTTCGTCTTCGTGGTGGCCGGCCACAGCATGCCGCCAAGACGTATCGCTGGATTGACCGCCATCCTTCACGCGATGCCGCATACTGGGTTGAAGATGTGGACATCAATGGCACACGCACTGACCACGGCCCTGCCTATCCCGAATCCGTCGCCACCGAATCGTCCGCTTCTCTAGCGTCGTCTCAATCATCTCCTCTGCTCAGCGAACTCCGCGTCTCCACTGGGTCTCTCTCCACGCCCAGTCCCATAGTGCCGCTCCAAGCCCCTCGTCCCGTTCTCCCCGTCTATCCCCCGGGCCTCGCAAGCCCCCGCCTTGCAGATCACGCGGCGGTCAAGATCGCGGTTGATCACGAAGGCTGGTACCGTGTCTCCCTTTCTCAGCTTTATGCCGCGGGCCTCGCTCCGGGCACCGACCCGCGCACCCTTCATCTCTACGCCGAAGGAATTGAACAGCCGCTGCTCCTGACGTCCGGCACTACCTCCGCTCCTTCTCTTGGTCCCGACATCGAATTCTACGGCACCGGCATTGATACGCCCTTCTCGGCGGACCGCATCTATTGGCTGATCAGCGATAATCAGTGGCCCAAGCGCATCCTCCCGGTTCTCTCACCCGCCTCCGGAAGCACCGCACCGGAAAGCTTCCCCTTTATCGTCCTTCGTGAAGACCGCTACACCTACTTTGCCGCCCTCCTCAACGGCGAAAACAACGACAATTTCTTTGGCGCAATCATTACCTCGGATCCCACCGATCAAACTCTTGCAGTCACACATATCGACCCGACTTCACCTCTGCCCGTTTCCTTGGACCTTTCCCTGCAAGGTGGCACCGACGGCCAGGAGCATCGCATCGCGGTTCAATTCAATGGCGCCACCATCAGCGAAATGGACTTCTACGGCCAAGTCCTCGCGCAGCAGTCTTTCCCCGTAGAAGCCTCGTTACTCCAAAACGGCACCAACACCGTCACCCTCACCGCTCTGAATGGCGATAACGACGTCAGCGTTGTGCAATCCATCGCCCTTCATTACGCCCACACCTACGCTGCCGACTCCGATTGGCTCCGCGCCACTGCCTCCTCCGGCTCGCAACTCAAAATCACCGGCTTCAGCAATCCCCGCATCCACGTCTTTGACATCACCGATCCGCTCAATATCTCGAAACTTTCGGCCAAGGTTTCGCTCGAATCGGGCGCTTACTCTGCGGCTCTCGCGCTCACCACCGGCGGACCCGCGGTTCGTACGATTCTCGCCTTCGCGGAAGACGCCATTGCCACGCCGGTCTCGCTCTCCCCGCATGTTCCTGCTTTCCTCGCCGAGCAGCGGGTTGGTACGGACGTCGTCATCATCTCGTATCCCGATTTCGTCCCCAGCCTCGAGCCTCTTGTGAGCCTGCGCGAATCCCAAGGCCATCGGGTATCGCTGGTTACCACGGACCAGATCTTCGACGAGTTCAACTACGGCGAACGCAGCCCCTTCGCCATCCGCAGCTTCCTCCAGGAAGCTGCCTCCGTTTGGCAACACACGCCGCAATCCATCTTGCTTGTCGGCGATGCCTCGCTCGACCCGCGCAACTATCTGGGATACGGCTATCTCGATTTCGTTCCCACGCGCATGATTGAAACCGCTGCCTTCAAGACTGCCTCCGACGATTGGTTCACAGACTTCACTCAGAGTGGCTTTGCCACAATTCCGACGGGGCGCTTGACCGTGCAAACCACCGCGGATGCCGATCTCGTCGTATCCAAAATCATTGGCTACGAAAATGGCAGCTTTGCCGGCTCCTGGAATTCACAAGGTTTGCTGGTGGCCGATCAGAATATCGACTCCAACTTCACCGCTGCTGCAAACTCGGCCGCCGCCACCTTACCCCTTACTCTGCAAACCTCAAAGATCCTAGCCGATACTCTCGATGCCTCCACTGCCCGTTCGCAGATTCTCGCCGCCCTCAACAATGGCGAACTCCTCGTGGATTACAGTGGCCACGGCGCCCAACAGCAATGGTCTTTTTCCGATCTCTTTGACATTAACGATGCTGCCGCGCTTTCCAACGGCGGACGCCTCCCCGTCTATCTCTTGATGGACTGCCTCAACGGCTTCTTCCAGGATCCTTCCGCCACCAGCCTCGCCGATTCTCTTCTTCTCGCTCCCAATGGTGGTGCGGTTGCTGTTTGGGCCTCTTCCGGGTTCACCGAGCAGTCGCCGCAGTCCTCCATGAATCAGGCGTTCCTGCACGCCTTCGCCAGCAACCCCAGCCTTCCGATTGGCCGCCTCATCCTCCAGGCAAAGGCCGGAACCACCGACAGTGATGTTCGCCGCACCTGGATTCTATTTGGCGACCCCGCGATGAAACTCCAGTTCGCGCCCATAACTCCGAGTGAGCAGATGTCCGCGCCTGTTCAGCACCCCGTAACGGTTCCCGTTAGCAATCGGCCCTGTATCCCTAATTCCGTTTGCACGAAGGAGAAACAACGCCAATGAGTATCACTTGCCGGCTCTTCGTCGCCGCCGCTCTTGTTTTGTCGTGCGTATCCGTGCCCGTGCTTGCGCAAACCCCGCCCGCGTCAAATCCTGCTCTGGGTCTTGTTGCCAGATCCACGTCTGCGCATCTCGGCAATGCCGCTGCCATGGAAGGCGCCACTGTTTATTCCGGTGACTACCTCTCCACCGAAGACGCCGGCTCTTTGCTCGTTCGCGTCGGCGCTCTTTCTCTCGAGCTTCAGCCCTCTTCGGCCGCGCACATCTATCGCGCTCCTTATGGCGCCGTTGTTGAGTTGAATCACGGTACCGTCATCTACACCACTCCCGGCGGTCACGAAAACATCGTCATTGTCGTTTCCGATGTGCGCGTCACACCCGAAATTTCGCTTGCCGACCTGGGCCGTGTCTCGATGGATGACCCGTGCAACATCACCGTTTACAGCCAGCGCGGTCAGGTTAATGTTCAGGTAGGATCGGAATCACGCCTCGTCGAAGAAGGCAAGGCCTACCGCGTCCGTGCGGAGAGTGCCATCAGTTACCGTGAATACCTTTCTCCCGATGCCAGCGATTACCACCGCTACCACGATCATAGCCCCTGCGCGCCAGTCGAGATGGTGAAAGGGAAACCGCCCATCGCGGGAGGCCAGAGCCGATTCATGTACGTCGCCGCAGGCGTAGCCACAGGCCTCACTGCATGGGGCGTTGCCAATGCTGTCGAGAGTCCCTCTCGCCCCTAACTACTGATTCCAGCATTTGTCTTCGTAGGGGTCGAGCATCGTTCGACCCCATCTAGGCAACCTCACAACGACGACCTAAAAACAACAACCCCTCTCTGTAGCTCACCCCTTCAAAAGTGAGGCTTTTCCCATCTCCGATTCAGGTCGCCCCCATCTCGGCAACCCATAAAACTACCCGTCATCCCGAACGGAGTCCGCGGAGTGAGGGATCTCTCATTCTTTTCAATGCGTGCAGTTCCTCAGGCCGTTGAGTTCTTTCCGGTCACCCTCCCATCCCCTTATCAACCGTGTCCCCCGGAAATCTCCCGCACAATCGACCCCACGAAATTCTTCGCATCGCCAAACAGCATCAGCGTCTTGTCCATGTAATACAACGGGTTCTCGATGCCTGCAAACCCCGCCCCCATGCCCCGCTTAATCACCATCACCGTGTGCGCCTTATCCACGTCCAGAATCGGCATCCCGTAAATCGGGCTCGTGGTATCTTCCCGCGCCGCTGGATTCGTCACGTCGTTCGCCCCGATAATCAGCGCGACATCGGTCTGCGGGAAATCGCCATTGATTTCGTCCATTTCCAGCAGTTTGTCGTACGGGATATCCGCTTCCGCCAGCAGCACATTCATGTGGCCCGGCATGCGCCCTGCCACCGGATGAATGCCGAATTTCACTTCCACACCCCGCTTCGTCAGCGCATCATACAACTCGCGCACCTTGTGTTGCGCCTGCGCCACCGCCATTCCATACCCGGGCACGATCACCACCTTGCTTGCTGCCGTCAAAATCCCCGCTGCCTCTTCTGGAGACGCGCTGCGCACCGGTCGCGCTTCCTTCGCTCCCTTTGCCGCTACCTGTTCCTGCCCAAACGCGCCAAACAGCACGTTCGTGAACGACCGGTTCATCGCCTTTGACATGTTCACGGACAGGATGAACCCTGATGCTCCGTCCAAAGCACCCGCGATAATCAACAGCTTGCTCTGCAGCACAAATCCCATCGCCGCCGCCGATAATCCCGCGTATGAATTCAATAGCGAGATCACCGTTGGCATGTCCGCCCCGCCGATCGGAATGATCATCATCACCCCAAACACCAGCGGTATCCCGATCATGAACGGAAACAGGTACATTTTTTCCGGATGCATCACCAGCGTCGCCCCAATCCCGATGGCGATCGCCAGCAATCCTAGGTTCACGAAGTTCTGGCCTTTATACGTGATTGGCCGTTGCGGCAGCACTTCCTGCAGCTTTCCCGCAGCCATCAAGCTTCCCGTGAACGTCAGCGCTCCCAGGATAACTTCCAGCGACAGCACGCCCATCATGAATTTCGGCACATTGGGCGCACGCAGATAAAACTCCGACGTCCCCACCAGCGTCACGCACAACGCCCCAAAGGCGTGGCTTAGCGCCGTCCGTTGCGGCACGGCGGTCATCGCCACGCGGCCCAGCGGCACGCCAATCATCGTCCCCAGCACCAGCCCGATAGCGACCCACCGGTAACTGACAATTCCCCCATGCAGCAGCGTCCCCACGATGGCCAGCAGCATTCCCGCTTCACCGGCCCACACGCCGCGCCGCGCCGTCACTGGGGAACTCAGCCATTTCAACGAAAGCACGAACAGCGCCGTCGCGATGAGATACGCAATTTCCAGTATGTATTCTGACGCGATCATGTTCGTCACGGCTTCCTGGGCCCGCTGGCCTTGAACATCTTCAGCATGCGGTCCGTGATCATAAAGCCGCCCACGATGTTGCTGGTCGCCGCCACAATCGCGATGGTTCCCAGGATTGTCGCCAGCCTGCTCTTTCCTTCTCCCACCAGGATGATCGCCCCCACCACCGCGATCGCATCCAACGCGTTTGTCAACGACATCAGCGGCGTGTGCAGCAGCGGCGAAACCCGTCGAATCACTTCAAATCCGATAAATGCCGCCAGCATGAATACGTACAAACTGGTGATCAGGTCCAGTTTCATCAAGCGCCTCCTCCCGGTGCCGTCTGCAGGGCTGGCAGCTTGAAAAACTCCCGCACCCGCGCGTTCACGATTTCCCCCTCATGCGTCAGCAGCGTCTCCCGCATGATTTCATCCTTCAAGTTCAGTTGCAGCTTGCCCTCTTTTGTCAGGTGCAGCAGAAACGACGTCAGGTTGCGCGCGTACATCTGGCTCGCGTGATAGGGCACCGATGCGGCTAGGTTGTATTCGCCGATGATCGTCACCCCGTGTATCACCGTCGTCTCGTCCGGTTTCGTCAGCTCGCAATTGCCTCCACGTTCCGCCGCCAGGTCCACGATCACCGACCCCAGCGCCATTCGCTCAACCATCTCTTTCGTAACCAGCACCGGCGACTTTTTCCCCGGGATCACCGCTGCCGTGATTACCACGTCGCTTTCCGCCACCACGTTGCCCAGCAGCTCCCGCTGCTTCTGATAAAAACTTTCGTCTTGCGCCTTTGCGTAACCGCTGGCGTCCTGCGCGTCCTTTGCTTCAACGGCCAACTCCACGAATCGCCCGCCCAGGCTGAGCACCTGCTCTTTTGACGCTGGGCGCATATCGTACGCCGAAGCCACCGCCCCCAGCCGCCGCGCCGTGGCAATCGCCTGCAGCCCCGCCACCCCCGCGCCGATGATCAACACCCTCGCTGGTGCAATCGTCCCCGCAGCCGTCGTCAACATCGGGCACATTCTTGGCAGCGTGTCCGCGGCCAGCAGCACCGCTTTGTAGCCGCAAATCGTCGCCATTGAGGAAAGCGCGTCCATGCTCTGCGCCCGCGTAATGCGCGGCATCAGCTCCACCGCAAACGATGTCACGCCGGTCTCCGCAATCTCCTGCACCGTCTTCACTGTTCCCAGCGGCCTCAGGAACCCCACCAGCGCTTGGCCCTTTCGCAACAGCGGCAGGTCCGCGCTCCCCGTCTTGTCATTCGCTCCGTGACACAGGAATTGCACCAGGATGTCCGCGGTCGCGAACACCTCTTCGCGGCTCGCCGCCAGCTTCGCGCCCTTTTCCATGTACTCCGTGTCCCGGTAACCCGCTGCCTGACCCGCGCCCGCTTGCACCAGCACGTCCAACCCGGCTTTCTTTAGATTGGGAATCATCGCCGGCACCAGCGCCACGCGCCGCTCTCCCGGATATCCTTCTCTGGGCACACCAACGATCATGTACCCTCCTTCCTTCCCCGCATGTTTCGCAATTTCAATTTGGTCTCTCTCATCAAGGCCTAAGATATTCCATTAAATTAACTTGTCATTCCGACCGAAGGAACAGCGCACTTTGCTGTTCCGGAGCGGAGGAATCACTTTGCGACCTATAATTCGCAGCTAACTCACCCTTCAACGCCACCCGCATTTGCAGTCTTCCGCGGCGCTGCTCGCCGCAGCCCCATCCTACCGTGATTGCGCGTCCGGATTCGAGGGCGGAGCGAGGGCCCTCGTTCAACAGGCAGTACGCAGCCATGCTACCCACACGTCCTGCGTCATCTCCACAACCTGATTTGACCGACGAATTCTATCCCCAACCGCTCCGAAGTGACAAGCGCGCGCTTCTGCAGGCACACTTCTTGGTCAAGCGTCTTAGGGGGTCGGAGCTTGAGCTTCGACATAAAGAACTCCGAGGAATGTGCTTCAGAGTAGGTGTGAACATTCACTTTTTTGGTCAGGGCATGGCTTCAGCCATGCCGTAACTGCTACATTTGCAGTGCGGCTTTAGCCGCTGGGGGTCGTTTTTCCTAGTTCTCACACAGACTCTTCCGTCCCTGGGGAAACTCCTCTCTTCACACTGCAACCGACATGCAACACGTTCTACTTCATCCCCTCATACACTCCCCGCGCTTCCCGCAGCCTCTTCATCACCAATTCCTTCTCCCCCGCCGAATTCCAGTCCGGATATTCTTCCGTCACCTCAATCGTCCGGTCAATCCACGCCTTGAAATACTCGGCATCCTCCCGCGAATACGCCCGCCTCCCGCCAATCGTCACATACACCGGGCTAGTCGTCGCATAGGCGTAGTTATCCATCACCGGATACTCCGCCTTTTCGCTCCACGCCCGCAGCACGCACCATCCGCTTTCATTCAGTGGAATCGTCCCCGTCACATCCGCCGTGTCCCGCGCTTCGTTCAATTTCAAATCGCGAACTACCTTCCCATTGCACACCACCTCCAGATGATTCACCGGCACAATCGACCGCAGTTTCGCACTAAACGGAACCCCCGCCTGCGCCGCATCAAACTTCAATTCGCTCCCCACCATCTCTCCGCCCAACTTGAACTCAACCAGCGGCCCATTCGTCGCAAACGTCCGCCCTTGCTTCAATTCATCCAACCACGTATCAATGCTCACCGGCCACTGGGGCGTCCACACGTACCCGCGGTCGAATCCCACTTGCCCGCGAATCGGCGCCGCATAATCCGCCGTTGCATCCGTTCCTCCACCGGCCGGCAGCTTAAACCCCAGGTTCAGCAGCTTGTACCACACCGCTGCCGTGGATTTGTGGTCGCTGAATCCCACAATCTCCATGTAGTCTAGCTTTCCCAGTGCCACATCCACCGGCAATTCATCCGTAATTTTCTGCGCCGGCTTCGCAAACGGATCGGGCACCTCGTCAAACGGATGCACCGCCCCCACCAGCGCCCCTTGCGCGTGCGCCATGTCGTATACATCTGCATTCATCGGATACAAACTCGCCGCCGCCGTATTCGGATATCCCGCATACCCCGGTAACAACAAATGTTCCTTCAGCCGTAAAACCCCCCGATGCCCCCAATAGCTCGTATGAAACTCCTGTCCCTGCACCAGTAGCACGTCCGGATCATGAAAGCCTGTTCTCCCGTAATCGCCCTCATGCTCGAAATGGAGGAATTCAATGCCGGGGAATCTTTGCTCCTTGTTTACCGTCAGCACATGAATGACTGCAAGCCCTTCGCCTTCCCCTTGTTCCACCAGGTGCTCCGGAGTGTCCCGGTATGTCCCTTCATAATTCATATGCACGTGAAGATCGGAGGCCACCCAGGTCCCAGGCCCTTGATCAAAATGCAGTGGCTCCAACACTGCCTCAACCGTGCCGATACTGCCTGCAGGCATTTCCAATTCCCCTCGAGACGGCTTGAATACGAATCCGTTCTTAACTTTCGCAGCGGAATTTCGGCCTGCCGGCATTTCCACTTCCTGTCGAAATGGCTTGAAACCGAATCCGCTCATGGCTTCGACCGTGTATCTTCCTGAAGGCAAATCCAGGTGGGCCGTTCCACTCTCATCGCTGTAGAAATAATGATTCTCGAATGGCTGTTTCTTCCGGTCGAATCCATCATCCGCATGAATCCATGCGTCGTCCGGGCCATAGAATCGCCCGGCAGCGTCCGTAACCGAAATGCGAGCATTATCGGGTTGCGTTGCCTTGTTTGCGATCCCGATTACAAGCCGGTACCGCGGTTGCCGGTAATTTCGGCGCTCAATTTCAACATCATTTCCCTCTTCCCCGCCGAAACGCTGCCAGTGAATGACTGTCGATCCCTTTTGGTTCGATAGAAAAGCGATAGAGCTGCCACCCGGCGACCACCTGACATTCGTCTCATCCCAATCCCCATACGTGATCGGAAACGCATCTCCCCCCTTCGCCGGCATCAACCACAAGTTGTGCCACTGCCTTCCCAAATACGAACTGTAGACCATCCGCGATCCATCCGGCGAAAAGTCCGGCCGCGCCTTCCAGCTCGTCTCCTCATAATGAATCTCCCGCGCCTCCGCACCCGGTTCTGCCTTCATTCGCCAGAACCCTCCAGTCCCATAAATGTGCCCGCGGTTGGACACGAACAGAATCTCCTTCCCATCCCGCGTCCACACCGGATTAATCTCCATGTCGTAAGCGCTGTAGTAATACCGGGGCAGGGAACTCTTCGTTTCCCCCGTCAGCCTCACCACATTCTTCAATTCGCCATCCACAATATCCGCCGCAAAAACGTGAAATCGCCTGTTGTACTGCGTCGAAACCCACACGATCCGCTTCCCGTCCGGCGACCATCGCGGCTCCACATTCACCGCTCCGCCGCTCGTCAGCGCACGCGTCTTCCCGCTCGCCAATTCCAGCAACCACAGTTCCATTGCGTCCTTCTGGTACGACACGTACACCACGCTCTTCCCATCCGGCGACCAATCCGGCTGGTAGTCGTATCCCGGCCCATCCGTAAGCTGCACCGCTTCTTTGGAGTCCAACTTCTGCCGCCACAACGATCCCGCCATCGAGTAAATCAATTCTTGCGAATCTGGCCCCCAAGTCAAACTACTGGGCCCGCTAGTCAACTGCGGCAAATACAGTTCGCGGTAATAATAAGGATGCGGCTCATCAATCTGCGGCAGCACCGGCCGCCGCTGCGCCCCAGCCGGAAGAGCCATTCCCATCAACACCACACAAACAATTCCCCATGCCGTTTTCAACTCATCCTCCACACTCCCGCATACTATGCCAAAATAAGTAGGGGCGCAGCATCGCCGCGCCCCAGTCACCCCGAAAGTAAATCTTTCTTCACTGAAAACTGAAAACTAAAAACTTACAACTGCGCAGCCGTTATCCTCTCCGCCTCCTGACATCCCATAATCTGATATCCCCTTACCGCCCCTTCGCCGCGCCCCAATCACCTCGAATGTAAATCTTTCTTTACTTATAACTGAAAACTTAAAACTGAAAACTTACAACTGCCCAGCGCACTCCCCTACGCCAGCCCCGCCTTCGTAAGCGGCATCTCCCGTATCCGCCGCCCCGTCGCCGCAAACACCGCGTTATAAATCGCTGGCGCCACGGGCGGCAATCCTGGCTCGCCAATCCCCGCTGGCGGCGCATCGCTCTCGACAATGTGCACATTCGTCTCCCGCGGTGCCGTATTCATCCGCGCAATCTGAAACCCATCAAAGTTAGACTGGTCGATCACTCCATTCGTCGCCGTAATCTGCCCGTAAAATGCGATGCTCGTCCCCATCACCGCCGCGCCTTCAAACTGCTGCCTCACCGTCGTCGGGTTCACGATTGTTCCCGCGTCCAGTGCCGTGTCCACCTTCAGGATATCCACTTTCCCGTCTTTCACCTCTGCCTGCACCACCGTCGCCACGTACGTCAGAAAGCTACGGTGCACCGCCAAACCCATCCCAAATCCCTTGCCCAAATTTTGTTTGCCCCAGCCGGACTTTTCGGCCGCCAACTGCACCACTCGCCGGAACCGCGCGATATCGATCGGGTAATCCGCGTACTCGCCGTCGTAATTGTTGTAATCCTTTGGCAATTCCTCTTTGGGCATAATCCGGTCCGGCCCCAGCAGCGCCAGCACATATTCCAATTGATCCTTCCCCGCCGCGTTTGCCAATTCGCCCACAAATGAATGCACCCCGAACGCATGATAAATATTCGCCACGGATCGCAGCCACCCAATCCGCGTGTGTGCCTTCGCCGGCCCGTTTTCCGCCCGGTGATTCGGAATCGCAAACGGTATATCGCTGAATCCCAATCCAATCTCTCCGGCGTCGGCATACAGCCCGTTCGGATCAAACGTCGAAGCAATGGGAGGAAACACGCTTCGTTGCAGCCACGCCGTCGGCTTCCCGTCCGCCCCCAGCGAAGCCTTGAAATACATCGCCGCCACCGAGTGAAATGTGTCGAACTTGATGTCGTCTTCCCGGCTCCATACCACTTTCACCGGTTTCCCGGTTTTCTTCGAAAGCACCGCTGCTTCCACGACAAAATCTGGGAAAGATTTCCTTCCAAACGCGCCGCCCAGCAACGTTACATGCACCGTCACATCTTCCTTCTTCACTCCCACAGCTGCCGCCACGGCATCTCTCGCTCCCTGCGGATTCTGCGTCGGCGCCCAAGCCTCCACTTTCCCGTCGCGGTACACCGCCAGCGCCGCCGGCGGTTCCATCGACACGTGCGCCAGCATCGGCGCGTAATACTCCGCCTCTACTATCTTTCCGCCCTTCGCGAACGCCTTCTCCACATTTCCGTTTTCCCGCACCACTTTGCAGGGCTTGCGCGCCGTGCTTTCCAATTCCTTCCGGAACTCGTCGGAGTTCCACGCGCTGTGCTCGCTCTTCTCCCACTCGATCTTCAGCTTTTTCTTGCCTTGGAAAGCCGCCCACGTATTGTCCGCGATCACCGCCACGCCGCCCAATGGCTGCATCATCACCGGCGGCTTAAATGTTTCGAGCGTCGCCGTCTGCTTCACTCCCGTCACATGCAGCGTCGCCGTATCGTCCACACTTTTCACCGTGCTTCCAAACACCGGTGGATGCACCACCGATGCGTACAGCATCCCGTCCATCTGCACGTCTTGCCCGTACACCGCCTTGCCCGTCGTCATGTCCTGGAAGTCATACCCGGTCGCCGCCTTGCCGATGTACCGCCATTCGCTCCGCGGCTTCAATTGCAGTTCCTCTTTTTTCGGCACGGGCAGTTTTGCCGCCGTGGATGCCAGGTCGCCGTAGCCAAGTTTCTTTCCGCTCGGCTTGTGCACCACCGTATTCAGTTCTGTCGCGCACTCCGTTTCCGGTACGCCCCAGCTCTGCGCCGCCGCCCGCACAAGCATCAGCCGCGCGCTCGCCCCCGCCTCGCGCAGGGTGCCAAAGAAGCTCTTCACGGAGTGTGACCCATCCGTGTCCTGGTCCCCATACTTCTCATCCCCGGTCGCGGATTCCACTTTCACCTTGCTCCAGTCCGCGTCCAGTTCATCGGCGACGATTCGCGGAAGCCCCGTGCGGTTCCCGCTGCCCATCTCCGCCCGGTGCGCCACGATGTACACCGTTCCGTCGGTCGCAATCGCCAGGTACACATTCGGCCGCAGCGCCGCGTTCGCCATCGGATCTTCGCCCGCGCTCGCGCCCAACAGGCGCTCCGGCAAAATCTGTACGCTTAAGACCAGCGCGCCCGTCCCCAGCATCCCCTTCAAAAATCCGCGACGGCTCACATTCTCGATTTGCATCATTTCCTCACCAGGCCTTCTCTCGACGAAAATCATCAAAAATTCGCCATTTGCAGCCTTCTATCCTACCCGCATTCCCATTCCGTGCAACCCCAACTCGCTCCCCAATCGAGTCCCTCTCTCGTAGGGGTCCAGCACGCTGGACCCCATCTCGGCAAGATCGTTCCTTCAGGCAACCTCGTCTCCGTCATGCCCCCATCTATTGCACAATTCCTCTCCTCCCCTCCGAATCCGTATTGTCATTCCATCCCCCTCGCGGCACTCTGGAGGGCAGGGAACTTTCATCCATGTCCGATCCATTCCTGCAACGCGCCATCGCCCTGGCCTTCGAAAATGTAAACTCAGGCCAGGGCGGCCCCTTCGCTGCCCTTATTGTAAAGGGCGGCCAAATCATCGCCGAAGCCGTTAATCGCGTTACGGCCTCCAACGATCCTACGGCCCACGCCGAAATCGAAGCCATCCGCCAAGCCTGTCGCGTCCTCGACAGCTTCCAATTGTCCGGGTGCTATCTCTATGCTTCCTGCGAACCGTGCCCCATGTGCCTCGGCGCAATCTATTGGGCGCGTCCTGAACATGTTTTCTACGCTGCCACCGCTGCCGATGCCGCCGCTGCTGGTTTCGACGATGCCTTCATCTACGACGAACTCCGCCGTGCGCCCAACACTCGCCGCCTCTCCATCTCGCAACTCCCCCAGCCCGACGCGCTGCGCCCTTTCCAGGCCTGGTTCTCGTCTTCCTCCAAGAGACCTTACTAATCGCCGTTTTTTCAAGTTGCTATTCCCGCCTCGCCTTGCTCATCTCTCCCTCCACTGGCATACTTCTCTTCCCGCATGACGAAAGGTCTCTCGCATGAAACGTGAATACCACCACTGGTACTCTGCCCGCCTCGGCCTGAACCTTGGCGTCGTTGCTTATGGGCATTGGGGCCCCCCACTCCTCGGCTTTCCCACCAGTGCGGGTGATGAACTCGAACTTGAGGGCCAAAGCATGATCGGCGCACTCGCCGATTTCATTGACGCCGGCCGCATCAAGTTTTACTCCGTCAACTCCATCAACGGTCTCAGCTTCTACAACAAAGGTGCTCATCCCTTTCACCGCAGCTACGTCCAATCCGTTTTCGATTCCTACCTCCGCGAAGAGGTCGTTCCCTTCATTTGGAATCATTGCCAATCGCAAATCGCCATTTCCACCATGGGCGCTTCCTTCGGCGCCTATCACGCCGCCAACTCCCTCTTTAAGCATCCTGATGTCTTCAAGCGCTGCTTCGCCATGTCCGGCGTCTACGATCTCAGGAATTTCATGGACGGCATGTACGATAACAATTTCTATTTCAATAACCCTGTCGATTACCTCGCCAATCTCTCCGATGGCTGGTATTTTCAGCAGTACAGTTCCTGCGACATCCACCTCATCACCGGCAACGGCCCATGGGAAAACAGCGGCCCCACCTATCGCCTCTCCGAAATCCTCTCGAACAAAGGCATTCGCCATTCCGTGGACAATTGGGGTCCCGAAGGCGGCCACGATTGGCCCTTCTGGAAACACCAGATGCGCGAGTACATCGCTAAATTGTTTTGAAGGGCTTCGGAACGGACTTTCTCTTACGGTGATCGGGGCTGGTTGCTGGTTGCCCCAGGCCCGCCGTAGGCGGGTGCCTGGGTCTTGGGTTCCTCTTCTCCGTAAACCTCTGCGTCTCTGCGTTAGCTTCTCTCTTCGTTCTTCTCTTTCTCCGAGACTGTAAACTGTCAACTGTAAACCGTGGACTCGCTCCCCTCAGCCCAATCCCAAATGTTCCAGCCGGTACCGCCCCTTCTCAATCACCTGATCCTCATCAATCCACACGTCGCAATTCCGCGTCAGCACATCCACGTGCGTCCGCGATTTCCAATTCGCATGTGTCTGGCTACCATACGGATCCCCGAACGCGATATGCACTCCCGGAAATTTCTCGTCCTGCAGCAGGATGCCGATCATCCTTGACAGTCCCAGATTCGTTCCGAACGCCAGTTCACCCACGCGGTCGCTGTTCTCATCCGTATGGCAATACGCCCAGAACTCTTCCTCCAGGTCCTTCCGCTCGCACTCCACCCGTCTCAATCGTCCGCCCCCAATCTCCAGCACCAGCGGCGTCGCCTGCAAATCTCCGTATTTCCCGTTGAAGTAATCGCCCGCCGTTGCGTCGCACACAAACCGGCCGTCCACCGTCGCTGGCGTCGTGAACACTTCCCCTGCCGGCAGATTGGACCAGTATCTTGGGCTGATCAATCCGCTCGTCTTCACCCAGTCCAGCCCGCGGTCAAAATGCGCGCTGATCGATGTTCCCGCTTCCGTCTTCACCGTCAGAGTTTTCGCCCGCAACATCCGCTCGCGCAGCCGGTCGCTCAAACGATCCACCAGTCGGTAATCCGCCCGCATCCCTTGCTGCATGATTTCCGGCGTAACCCCGATCATGTGCGCGTAGCGAATTTGCCTCCGCTCCACCACCCGTACGATCGCCATCCGCGCGCTCAATTCACCGGGTTGCGGCGTCATGCACAATATCCCCACGTCCGCCTTCTCCAGCGCCTCCACCACCGGTTCTGGCGCGCTATTCATCGGCCGTGGCCCAAAGTCCTCCAGCAGCATCCCAGTGATCTCCGCCCCGCTTTCGTGCAGCGCCTCTTCCAGGCTGGCCGCCACATCCCGGCTCGCCTCGTCCGCAATCAGCGCCACGCGTTCCTTCGCGCGCACATCCAGGCATACGTCCACGGCGTTTTTCGCGCCCGGCATCAGCTCATTCGGTGCAATTCCAAAGGACATTCTTACTATTTTACCTGAACTGGCCCCTGTGCCAATTCTGTCGAACCCAGCGTTTCCCATGCGAAACGCGCATTCATGCCTTTCTTGCTTCCACTCGGAACGACGGTATCTGTCCTCCGCCGCTCGTCACATTGGCCAATCCTGTCGCGCTCAACCGCGTCAAGAATCCTGCCAGTTTCCCGCGGAACAGATACGGCGCGAAGTCCACCAGCATGTCCTGGAATTCCACGTTGTTCCCCGCTCCAATGCGTGGAAACACGTCCCGGCTCACCGGGATGCGCTCCTGCACGATCCAGCACCCATGAGCCTCCGCTTTTTCTCCGCCAGGCAAGGCCAGTTCGATCGCGCGCTCCCATTGCTTCGCGTCCGTCTCCCATCCCAGTGTTACGCCCATTCCCCCGTACTCATCGCTGGGTTTCAGTACCAGCTCCTTCCGCCGTTTCCGTATGTATTTCAATAGCTCAATCGGCTTGCCGGCGTAATCGCTTTTCACGTCCTGCACCACTCGCGTCCACGGCACGTGCCGCCGGATCACCTCGCGTTCCTCCGCGGAAAACAGCGCTGCATTCTTCGCGTCCGTCAAAACCGCAAAAAACGCCTTCACATGCGTAATTTTGCAGCGGAAATTATTCGCTACGCACACGGCCCCCGCTTCGTACGCCTTCACCAGTGCCCCGCACTCCTCCGCCCTAGCCACAATGTCATTGATCAGCACGCGCCGGTACACCAGATCGATCTTCTTTCCCTTCGCCGCCAGTTGCTTCCCGTCAAACTCCAACTCCCGCGGGTCTGCCAGAACCACCGGTACGCCCATCGCCTCAAATCGCTCTTGCAAAATTTCAAACTCGCTCCACGTCGGCACTTCTTTCCAATCCACGATTGCTATTTGCGGCCGAGCCGTTATCCCGCTCCATTCCACGTACGTCATCATCAGCGCATCCAGCAGCTTTGCGCTCAGCGGGTAACTGTGTACCTCGTACCGCTTCGCAAATTCCTCCATCACCGGCAACTCCCGGAAGATGTCCGAAAGCGTTTCCGAATAGCCTGCACCCGCCGGCGATTCCCCGTTGTATTCCGTGAACCTAAGCGAGTTCGGTAAAAGAAACGCGTCCAACCGCGAAGCGCTGCTCGCCGGCCCGGGTCCCGGTGCCAATCGGGCCAGCCGCTCTTCCTCGGGCCGCAGGTGGAATTGTGCGAGAAGCGAACTGTCTTCAAGCGCCGCGGTCGTCACGCGCTCGGCGAAGTCCGCGATCGTTTCGGAAACATGCCGCACCCGCTGTTCATCGGCAGGTGATAGAAAATAAGGTCGCAAAAACGGGCAATGTACTCGTCGCCCAAACGTCAATTTCGCCGCCCGCACATCCGCCAGGAATTTCTTGGCGAGTCCTGGCGATTTTTTCATCGCCGCCCGCAACAGTTCGTGCCAGTATTCCGCTGGATTGGGTTTTTTCTTCGTCGTCTTTCGGGTTTTCATCGCGCCGCAGTTCCCAATTGAGCAGTTTGCGCCGCCTGTGCCACGCGCGGCCCTCCCGTGAATCCTCCGGGCGCCCCGATTCCCAGCATCTCTTCCCAGCGCGGCCAAGTGTTCGCCGAGTTTCCATTCAGCGCCCGATCGATCGCCAGCCGCGTCATCTTCTCCACCACATGCGTGAAGTAGAATTCCGTGATCCGGTCCTTCTCGAAATCCGGCGCGGGGTTCAGGAAATCGATCGCGTAGGGCACGCCGTTCTTCACGGCAAACTCGATTGTGTTCATTTCATACCCCAGCGCCAGGTTGATCGTCTGCGCGTCCTTCACCACACGCGCCCCCACCTCATCTGACAAATACTTGTGCTCCACCAGGTACTTCCGTTCCTTCGGGTCGTACGCCACCGGCAATATGTCGGACTTCCCGAACGTGAAGCACCGCACATACTGCTCGAAATCGATGAACTCCTGCAGCGTCATGCAATACGGCGAAGTCTTGTCAAACGCCTCCAGCAGTTCCTCCTCATTGTTCACCTTGTACACGTGCTTCCATCCGCCACCCGAAAACGGCTTCAGGATCGCCGGCCGTCCCACATAGTCCAGCAGCCCCACCCAGTCCATCGGATATCTCAGGTTGCGCAGCGATTCGGACGTAATATCCACATCCGCGGGATATCCCTTCTGCGGTAGCAGAATTGTCTTGGGAATCGCGATGCCCAGCTTTGTGGCAATGCTGTAATTGAAAAACTTATCGTCCGCCGTCCACCAGAACGGATTGTTGATGACGTACGTACCCTGCAGTACCGCATGCTTCAGGTAGCCTCGGTAATAATCCACTTCATGCGAAATCCGGTCCACAATCACGCGGTATTCCGCCGGCTCTTCCATCCGCGTCCCGCCCAGCTTCACTAACTCCGCCGTCACGCCATCTTTTTTCCCCAGTTCGTTTACCCGCGCCAGAAACGCCGGAGGGAAACTGTACTCCCGCCCGCACAACAAACCCACTTTCATCATCGCCCGCCTCCGCTACTAATTGATTACTCCCGCCGCCGTGGACATCCCTTCCGCTGTGCTTCCTCGCGTTTCCATCACCAGGTGCCGCACCACATCTTTCAGGTCCCGCGTCTGTTGGAAAACCCGCAACTGCCGGTCTGCGCTCGTCCCCTCATTCATGATCGTGTGCACATACTCCACCGCGCTCCGGCTTCCCAGATCATCCAGCACGTCATCCACAAACTCCAATAACTCCGGGACCAGTCGCCTCATTGGCACTTCCGTTTCTTTCCCGAAATCAATCAGCTTCCCCTCAATTCCATACCGCGCCGCGCGCCATTTGTTCTCTTCGATCAGCGCCCGTCTGTAGAGTCTCCATCCCATATTCCCTGTATAAAGCTTATGGATTTTCACCACGATCGCCTGCGTCAGCGCCGCGATTGCCACCGCTTCTTCCACTTTCGTGGCCACGTCGCACATCCGGAACTCCAGCGTCCCAAACGTCGGGTGCGGCCGCACGTCCCACCAGATTTTCTTTCCGTTATCAATGCTGTTCAGTTTCACCAGCAGGTTTACGAAATTCTCGTATGCGCTCCACGACTCAAACGTTTCCGGCACGCCCGTTCGCGGGAATCTCCGAAACACCGTCGTCCGGAACGATTTCAGTCCCGTGTTCCGCCCCATCCAGAAGGGCGAACTCGTCGAAAGCGCCAGCAGGTGCGGCAGGAAATATCGCACCATGTTCATCATGTCAATCGTCGATTGTTTGTCCGGCATGCCCACGTGAATGTGCATCCCGAAGATGAGCAACGATCTTGCCAGTTGCCCCATCTCTTCCACGATATGCTGGTATCGCTCACCCGGCGAAATCACCTGCTCAATCCAGCTTGAAAACGGGTGCGTTCCCGCCGCTGCCACGTACAGCCCCGTGCTCTCCGCCGCGGCAACCAATTCGCCCCGCGTGCGGTGAATCTCCCGCCGCAATTCGCTTACGTTCTCGCAGATCTTCGTCCCCGTCTCCACGATGGACTGGTGCATCTCGCCCTTCACTTGGTCGCCCAGTCCGCGCGCCGCCGCCGACAGCAATTGCACCACATGCGAGCGCAGCTCTAACGTCTCAGGATCAATGATCTGGAATTCTTCTTCGACACCGAGGGTGAAGCGATGAGCCATATCTCGGCCCTCCGTATCGCTGGTCTTTATGGGAACTACGGAGCCAGTATCATACCCCCTCCCCCATCAAATTTACATCCATCCACGGTCGCCCGCGGTTCTTCCGCTCAATTTGGTCCTAGACGCCCCGCCTTCCCCCTTGGCACACTCACCCTCATGCAAATCTCTCCCTTCCGCATTGAAGAGTACATGGGCAAGTACGAATTCGCGGCCAGGTACCTGCTCTCTTCCTCGGACGCCGAGTCCCAAACCATCCAGGAAATCCTCGCCCTCGAACCCGGCGCCCACGACGCTTTCCTCAACCACTGGTGCGGCTACACCGAATCCCCCGGCGCTCCCTGGCTTCGCGAAGTTCTCGCCACCATGTACGCGCAGATTCATCCCGATCAGCTCGTCGTTCTTTCCGCCGCCGAAGAAGCTATCTTCGTCTTCTATCACGCCTTGCTCACTCCCCAGGATCACGCCATCGTCGAAACGCCCTGCTACGAAAGCGCTCTCACCGTCCCCAAAAGTACCGGTGCCGCCGTCTCCGAGTGGCGCCGCAGCCCTGCCAACGCCTGGGCCCACGATCTCTCCGCCCTAGAGTCTCTCCTGCGTCCCAACACCCATGCCATTTACATTAATTCACCCCACAATCCCACGGGCCTGCTCATGCCGCCTGAAGTTTTCCGCCGCGTCCTGGAACTTGCCGCTCGCCACGGCATCTATGTCTTCTCCGACGAGGTTTATCGCGAACTCGAGCACGACCCGGCCACCCGCCTCCCCGCTGCGTGCGATGTCTATGAACGCGCCCTCAGCCTCGGCTCCGTCAGCAAAACTTATGGCCTCCCCGGACTTCGCCTCGGCTGGCTCGCCTGCCGCGACGCTTCCATCCTTCAAAGGGTCATCTCTTTCAAGCACTACACCACCATCTGCGCTAGCGCCCCCAGCGAATTCCTCGCTGCCGTCGTCTTCCGCCACCGCCAGAAATTCATTGATCGCAATCTCCAGATTGTTCTTCGCAACCTTCCTCAGCTCACCGCCTTCTTTTCGCGTCACCCCGACCTCTTCGAATGGACTCCTCCCAACGCCAGCACTATCGGTTTCGCCCGCTTCAAGCCCACTCAGGACGTGCAATCCTTCTGCGAACGCCTCGTGCGCGAGGCCGGTGTCCTTCTCCTCCCTGGCACCGTCTACGACGAGCCCCGGCATATCCGCTTTGGCTACGGTCGCCGCAACATGCCCGAATCCCTCGCCCAACTCGAATCCTGGCTCGCCACTTATAAATGACTCCATGTTAACTGCCGTCTCCGGTTTCTGTCCCGCTCGCCACATTCAAAACAAAAAAGGGCCATCAACTTCGATGGCCCTCTTCCTCAGTCTTAATTGTTAGGGTTGGTTTATGCCGCGCCCATGGACCTTCTTGCTTGGAAGCATTCCCGGCAAAATACCGGGCGCCCCTGCGTCGGTCGGAAGGGAACCGTGGTCTCTTTACCGCATTGCGAGCATGTTGTCTTTGTTTCTGCCCGTGCCTGCGTTGACCCGCCTCCTCCGCCTCCCTCCGCTCGTTTTGCTTTGCACGCCTTGCAGCGCTTCGGTTCGTTTTTAAAACCCTTGTCGGCGAAAAACATCTGTTCGCCGGCAGTGAACACAAACTCGGCGCCACACTCCGAACACTTCAGGACTCGATCGTGGTATTCCATGAGCCGCTCCCCTGGGCCCCCAAGCGGGCAGCGGGGACGGGCTCATCTTGCACCATGGCCTGTTTGTGAATCTGGACCTGTACTCCGGGAACGCCGGGCACGGATCCCTGGGGCCTGCGGGCGCAGTCAATGTACTGATACCCAAAACGGCTCTGCCTGATAGGGGCCTGATCCCGGAAGTGCGGCGCCAAGCCGCGTCTCGCTCAGGTGCTTAATCCTGCTCGCGACGCTGCTTCTTGCGCAGTCGCTTCCGCGAAAGCGCTTCTTTGGCCCGGCGCTTCTCACCGGGCTTCATATAGAAGCTGTGCTTCTTTATTTCCTTAATGATGTCTTCCTGTTGCACCTTGCGCTTAAAGCGGCGCAGTGCATTCTCAAGAGACTCGCTCTCTTGAATCACTACTTCTGCCAATGTTCTTCACCCCATTCCTGTTCGGATTGGTTACATGCAATACCTGCCAACACTCCCAGGCATTGTCTCAAGTACATTATCTCACGAGGGTGCTGGCTTCTTGTAGTCAATTCCAGCCCTCCAAGTCAAGCCCTCTTTCTCGCGTTTCCCCCCTTCTCTGACCATGGCTGTCTTTCTAGTTACCCCTCACTCTGCTGGTATCTTTTTTCATCCTCTTTTTCTCATCGTGCGTCCCACCCGCCTATGCTGTTAAACTAAAATGCTTCGGAGTCCTGCCTCGGGAGCCGACACTCATGCCTGATATGCGCGATGCCCTCGGAGTTCTCCTTGCCGGTGGCCAAGGTGAACGTCTCTGGCCCCTCACCAGAGATCGTGCCAAGCCCGCCGTGCCCTTTGGTGCTCTTTATCGCATCATTGACGTCACTCTCTCCAATTGCATCAATTCTTCGCTTCGTCGTGTCTTTGTCCTTACGCAATACAAGGCCCTCAGCCTCAATCGCCACATTCGCGCCGGCTGGTCCCATCTCATGGGCCTCGGCGAATTCATCGAAGTGCTTCCCCCGCAAATGCGCGTCTCTCAGCAGTGGTACCAGGGCACTGCCGACGCCGTCTATCAGAACATCTACTCGATTGGCAGCGAGCGCTCAAAGTTCGTCTTCGTCCTTGCCGGCGACCAAATCTACAAGATGAACTACGCCCGCATGCTCCAGCAGCACATCGACTCCGCCGCCGATGTCACCGTCGCCACCATCGAATTTCCTGTCGCCGAAGCCGCCAAGCAGTTCGGTGTCATCGAAACCGACAAGGATTGGCGCATTATCGGCTTCGAGGAAAAACCCGCCAAGCCCAAACAGTCGCCTCACAAACCGGCCCACTGCAACGCCTCCATGGGCATCTACATCTTCAATACGCAACTTCTCATCCCTATCCTCCTTGCCGATTCCGAGGATCCCAAGTCCTCCCACGATTTCGGCAAGGACATTCTCCCCCACATCATCTCCAAGCATCGCGTCTACGCCTATAACTTCGTCGACGAAAACAGCCGGGAAATTCTCTATTGGCGCGATGTCGGTACCCTTGACGCCTACTACGAAGCCAACATGGACCTCGTCAGCGTTTCCCCGGTCTTCAACCTTTACGACAAGCTTTGGCCACTCCGCGGCTGGCAACACCAATATCCTCCCGCTAAATTCGTCTTTGCCGATTCCGACCGCATGGGTGTTGCTGTTGACTCCATCGTCGCCGGCGGTTCCATCCTCTCCGGTGGCCGCGTCCAGAATTGCGTCGTCGGTTACGATGTCCGCATCAACAGTTATTGCGAAGTCGCCGATTCCATCCTCTATAACCACGTCAACGTCGGCCGCCACTCCCGCATCCGCCGCGCCATCATCGATCGCCACGTCAACCTTCCCGAAAAAACCGAAGTTGGCTACGACCTCGAAGCCGATCGTCGCCGCTTCCACGTCACCCCCTCCGGCATCGTCGTCGTCGTCCGCCAGGAGTCCCTAATCGAAGAGCCCGAAGCCCAGTAGTCCCGCGCAAATGCCGTTCTGGGAACTAACTGCACCCTTCAAGGCGGCATGAGCAAAGTCGCCACCACAATGTCCAATTCCCAACCCAATCCCAACGACACTGTTTTCGAACATCATCCAGACGTTTTCCGGGAAGCCTCTCTTTCCGGCGAGGCTGAACTCAATCGGCTCGCTGAGTTAGCCACCGAGTTCGGGGCAGAGCACATCGCATCCACGGCTCGCAGCATCGCCGAACGAATTTCCGAGGGGCGATTTTATGTGGCATGCATTGGTCAATTCAAACGCGGTAAATCGACCCTTCTGAATGCACTCATCGGGCATTCGGTTCTCCCCACCGCGGTGGTCCCGGTGACTGCCGTGCCCACGATTCTTCGGTATGGTGCGCATCTCTCAGCGCGCGTTCGTCTTCAGAATGCCGCGTGGACGGACGTCCTTCTAAGCCACGTCGAAGATTACGTGTCCGAGGAGAAGAACCCTGAAAATGCCAAAGGCGTGGCGGCTGTGGAGATTTTTGTTCCTAGCCCGCTACTGGAGACGGGAATGTGCCTGGTGGATACGCCTGGCCTCGGCTCTGTGTTTGCCGGAAACACCGCCGCGACCCACGCATTTATCCCTCATATTGACGCTGCCATCGTAGTTATTGGGACAGATCCCCCACTCTCGTCGGATGAACTCCAACTCGTTGAAACTGTCTCTCAGGAAGTCCACGACCTTGTTTTTGTCCTGAACAAGGCAGACCGGGCGAGCGCCGGCGAGCGCACGGCTGCACTTGATTTTGCCCGCCGCGTACTGGAAACGCGTCTGCAACGGGAGATACCTGCGATTTTTGAGGTCAGCGCTCTTGATCAACTCGAGCAGCGCGGCCCTGAGCGGGATTGGGAAAAATTGCTCTGTGCCATTAACGATTTGGTGCAGCACTCCGGCCGCTCACTTGTTCGCGAAGCGACGGAGCGGGGCATCCGGCGTGCCGCCAATCAACTGCTCGCTGTGATCAAGGAAGAACGCGATGCTCTCGAACGCCCCCTTGCGGAGTCAGAACAGCGCATTGCCTTGCTCCGGAAGACTCTCGCAGAGTCAGAAGTCCGCATGTGGAATCTAGGGGTTCTGCTGAGTGCGGAGCAACAACGCTTATCTGCCATTTTTGATGAACGTAGAAATGCATTTCTGAAGCAGGCCCAAGTCAATGCTCACAAGGAGCTAGCTCGACAATTACCCTCTGTGCCGCACCGCCACAATGGCCCGGCATATCGTCGAACTTTGAATCACTTGGCGCAGGAAATCGCGCGCGCCCAACTCATACCATGGCTTGCATCCGAGGCGGCGTTCGCAAGCGAGGAATTTCGCAAAACCGCAAACCGTTTCGTGGAGCTTGCCAACGATTTCCTGCATCGCTTGGGAGAAACAGACGTGCCGGGGCTGGAAGACCTCCCGGAAGACCTTGTTTCCGATCAGGGGCTCACGGTCAGATCGCAGTTCCACTTCCATCTGATCGAACGAGTCGCGGCCCCGGCCTCTCCGGTGTTGTTTATCGCGGATCTTGTCCTTGCTGCTGTGGGATTGCGCGGCATGATCGTCCGCGACGCCCGGGAATTCCTCGATCAATTATTCGAAGTGAACAGTTCTCGCGTACAAGGCGACGTTGACGAACGTGTGCGGGAAAGCCGCAAAAAGCTGGAAGCGGAGATAAAAGACGCCCTGCGGCAGTCATCAGCCATCGCCGATCGCGCATTGGCGCGCGCCCGGGCTGCACAATCGGCTGGAGCTCCAGGCGTTCAGGTAGCCCTTGCCCGCCTCGACTCCGCTTATCGCTTCGTCCGGTCTGTCCGCTAAACAGAGCTGAGGTCCATACCATGACTTGGGCACTCTGGGATGTACCGCGGGGCCTTTTGGATTTTTTGGCCGGTGTGTGAGGTCTCGTCTCACTGTAGTGGCGGACCATTCCTCGCAAGAACCAGGGCTCCAAAGACAGCCATGATTATGTCAGTCAACTGCTTTGTTATATTGCAATTGCGATTCTTTCATTGCGTAGCATAGTTTGGCTCTTTGACCGCTACCATCGTTGATACCCAGGGCCGCCCCCACGAGTCACCAACCACGGATCACGAGTCACGAGCCACGTCCAACGTGTCCCCCGTCACTCCCCCTCCCCACTCCCTCTGTTACAATCTTCTGTTGCAAATCTCTCAGGAGACACCACATATATGTCCACTAAAATTACCCGCATTCGTGCCCGCCAGGTCCTTGACTCGCGCGGCAATCCTACCGTCGAAGCTGACGTCCTGCTCGAGTCCGGCGCCTTTGGCCGCGCCATTGTTCCTTCCGGCGCGTCCACCGGCGAACACGAAGCCCTCGAACTTCGCGATGGAGACAAATCCAAATACCTCGGCAAGGGCGTCCTGAAAGCTGTCGCCAATGCCAATTCCGAGATCGCCAAAGCGGTCACGGGTTTCGACGCCGGTGACCAGCGCGCCCTCGATCACAAGTTGATCGCCCTCGATGGCACGCCCACCAAGTCCCGCCTTGGAGCCAACGCCATCCTCGCTGTCTCCATGGCTGCTGCTCGCGCCGCTGCCATCTCTGCTAAACAGCCGCTCTACAAATATCTTGCCCGCTACTCCACCGATACTTCCGGCAATCTTCTTCCCGTCCCCATGATGAATATCCTCAATGGCGGCGTCCATGCCGATAGTTCCGTCGATTTTCAGGAATTCATGGCCATGCCCATCGGCGCTCCCACGTTCACTGAAGCTCTCCGCTGGGGCGTTGAGGTTTTCCACTCACTGAAAGCGGCCCTCAAGAAGCATGGCTATTCCACGGCCGTTGGCGATGAAGGTGGTTTCGCCCCCAGTTGCAAATCCAACGAAGAAGCGATTCAAATCATTCTCGAAGCCATCACCGCCGCGGGCTACAAACCCGGTGAGCAGGTGGCCATCGCGCTTGATCCCGCCTCCAGCGAGTTTTATGACAAGGCCTCCGGCAAATATATTTTCAAGAAGTCCGACAAGTCCGCGCACACTTCTTCGGAAATGACCGCCTACTATGAGAAGTGGATCGAGAAATATCCCATCGTCTCTCTGGAAGACGGGCTCGCCGAAGACGACTGGGCCGGCTGGAAAATCCTCACGCAAGCCTTGGGCTCCAAGTCCTCCAAAAAGAAGATCCAGCTCGTTGGCGACGACATTTTCGTCACCAACACCGAGCGCCTCTCCCGCGGCATTAACGAAGGCATCGCCAACGCCATCCTCATCAAGCTCAATCAGATTGGCACCGTCACCGAAACCATTGACGCTATCGAACTCGCCCGCAAGGCTGGCTACAAGTCCGTGATCTCTCACCGCTCCGGCGAAACCGAAGATACCTTCATCGCGGACCTGGCCGTCGCCACCGCCGCTGGCCAGATCAAGACCGGCTCCGCATCGCGCACCGATCGCATCTGCAAATACAACCAACTCCTTCGCATCGAAGAGGAACTCGGCCCCGCCGCCCGCTTCAACGGCCACGCCCCGCTCCTCTAACTCGATCCATCTTTCTGATCGGGCAACCCATTGCCCCGCCGAGCCCATCACAAGGCCCGCGTGGCAGTGTGTCTCAATCTGGGCGGTTTATGTCCCATCCGGTGCGACTTCGGAGCGAGCCTTCCTGTGAAAACTGCGAGGTGGCGCAATGACTTTCTCTTCCCTCGTCCTCACTCCAATTACTTCCCGTTCTCGCGTCGCCCGGCCCCGCCACGCACACTTTCAGAGCCGCGTTCTTGCCACCTTGGCTGCGTTCTCCCTCTTCCTTGTACTCACCGCTTGCAATCTTGGTTCCTCTGGACCTCCGCCAGATGTCGCCATCACGAAATCCACGGACATGGGAACCATCGCAACCAACCCTCGCATCCTCGGTCGCGACGGAGGCTACAGCGCCCTCTTCCAGGGTTACTCGGTTTGGCTCTATGGCGACACTTTTCTTTCTGCTCCGGACGCACAAGGCCGCACATTGATCAGCGATTCCTGGTCTTTCACCTCGGACCTCAACGCGCTTGACGGTATCACCGGCTTCCAGGAACGCCTCGACTCCACTGGCGCTCCCACCATGATTCTCCCCGAGACCCCTTCCGAGCAGGCCTTCAACGCCTTCCACATGGGTAGCCCCTGCCAGCAGCAGCCCTGCGGTGCTCGTTGGGCTCTTTGGCCGAGCGCCATCGTCGCGGATAACGCGGACAACCGGGCCTTGATCTTCTACATGGTCGTGAGTGCCCAGCCCGGAAACTTCAACTTCCAGGCTGTCGGCAATTCCGTCGCAACTTGGCAGAATCTCCAGAGTCAGCCGCAGCGCCTTACGCTGAATCCACCAATCGTCGCGGACCATCCAGATCTGCTCTTCAACCAAAACGAGCCCAATTTCGGCACGGCAGCGTTCATCAGCAATGGCACCCTTTTTGTCTACGGCTGCGGCACCCCCACCAACGGCGCCGATAAGGGCTGCCGCATCGCCAAAGTCCCTCCAGCCAGCGCGCAAGACCGCAGCGCTTGGCTGTTTTACGCCGGCTCAAGTAAGTGGTCCTCGAACATCGCCGACGCTGTGTCTCTTTTTAGTGGTGGCAGTATCACAAGCGTTTCGTGGAATGACTATTTGCAACGCTTCGTTGCGCTTTACAGTCCTCCGTTCTCCCAAAACGTGAAGATGCGGACTTCTCTCAACCCTGAAGGCCCCTGGTCCGGCGAAGTCACCACCTTCACCGCCATGAAACCGGTAGGCGGCGGCAATGTTTACGATGCCTTGGCCCATCCCGAGTACAACGTCAGCGGCGGCCAAACAATGTTCGTTAGCTATTCCCGCTCCACCGGCGCCTTCTCCAGCGAAGTCCGCCTCGTTTCCCTCCAACTTTCCCGCCCCCACTGACGCAGGAGATTCGCGGTGTCACCGAACACCAATAATGCTGCACGAAAAGCGGCCAAGGGCAATCCCGCTTCTCCCGTGTCTCAAAATATTACTCGCCTTAATTCTTGAGTAGTCTGCGCGAGCGCGGCAAAGCCAGCTATGCAGGTCTTGTCCTGGCTCGCTGCGCGTGAACAACCACGCGCGACAGCAGCAGCGCGGCACCTAGGAGAATCACCAGCGACCATAAATACACATGCCCTTGGAACGTTGTAAAGAAACCGTTCAAGGCATTGGGGAGAAAGCCGAAACCTGCGAATGGAATGACTCTGGCAAACGCCTCTTGCGCCGTATTGGCCTGTAGGTAGGACGAAAAAGCAATCGCAAAAGGCAGATAGGCAAGCAGCGCGATCAGTGCGGCTGCCACGCCCGAGATCGCCGCAATGCGAAGTAGACCCTCCAGCTTCGCGGATTTGCTCCGTCTCAGAATCAAGGTAGCGGCGCAACCCGCGACCACGAGCACCGCCAGGCCGCCAAGCAGCAGCGCTACCTGCACCACAATCGCGTCTGCCACCGCAAACGGCAGGTTCTCAAGTTTGTTTCTGGGTACACGCGTCGTCGTCGGCCCCTTCGGTGCCACCAGTGCCAGATCGAATTTCTTCTCCAGCGCGCCAATCGCGTGTGCCCGAATGTCTTGTCCGATGATCACCTCGATATCCGATTGTCCGTTTTGCATCATGTCGCCGAACCGGGCAGCCCGCGCGCATGCTTGCGCATCGCCAGACGCGATCAACTGGTTGCTATACCTCTCGATCTCTAGGAGATCGGGGAATGCCCAGGATTCCATGGACCAGGGCGCAACGAAGGGAGACGCCTTGTGATCCCGGATGATTTCACGGTCAAGTTGCAGCCCGCGGTTCAGATAATCGTCATACACCCTCGCGGAGAACGCCTTCTCCATCGCTGCTTCCCACTCCGCCCGCCGCGTAGAGAGCGATTGATCCGTCCGGCGCAACCAACTCGCCAACAGCACGTAACCCAGCGCATTGTCCGGGTCCGCGGCAATCACTTCATGCACTTCTGGTCCAAATATGTCCCGCGGCCTGTCCGTGCGCCATCTGTCATAGATGATGAAATACTTGATCCACGCGAGCGAAGGATTCATCGCTATGGCTTTTTTCCCTAACCGCATGCCCTGTTCGGGATCCTCCAACTTCATCGCCACAAATGCCATTGCCGAGGCATCGCCGCGTTGCTCCGCTTTGGCCCCCATCCTCCGCAACTCACCGTCGGTTAAGCCCGTTCGCCCAAATGCGATCTTGACCGTTGTCGGGCCCATCGCAACTGCATCGCGGAAACTCGGAATCGCAAACAGCAGTCCCAAAACCACGAAAAACCCGGCGACGGAAGCAACCGAGGCTCTGCTCATCATGACGTTCTCCTGCATAATGCCCAGCCCAACCAGGATCCGGCAGCGGCACGCAAAGAAAACTGCGCCCCATGCCCATCGCAAGGCCTCCCATGGCCCCGCAATCGATTCCACCTCAGCTAGCACCGCCGCAAGCCACTCGCGCTTTTCTTCGGGGCCGATCGCAGCTGCGGCTCGCGTTAACCAACGTGTCAGTCCAGCCAGGACACACCTCATGAACTCACTCCGTGCCCTGCTGCCTCTTTCGTTGTGGACCACGAGGGCTTCGCCCGCATTTGCTCCCGTGCCGCTTTCACCCCTGGTCCCGTGAGACGGTACATGTGCCGAGGCGGACGGCCTGGCTCGGCGGGCTCCCAACGTGCCTCCAACCAACCCCGCTCGGCGAGCCGCATCAGGAGCGGGTACAACGTACCCGATTTCAGCCCCGTCCCGCGGCTAAGGTCGTACCCATAGTGCCAGGAGCTCGCCGAAGACAGCAGCCCCTCCAACAGTCGAATCGTTTGCCGCGACATTCGCAATGAACCCAACATGTCCACAAGTCTACATATGTAGAGATATGGTCGTCAACTACTCTTTTTCCGCCTCCGTCCTTCCGTCACTTTCGTCTTATGAGGTCTGATCGATTTCTGCAGCTACACGGCGATTATCATGGCATGCCCAAGATGCGGCCACCGTTGCTTTCCCTTATCGCCCACTATCAATTGTCATCCCGACCGCAGCAACGGCGCCTTTTGCCGTTGCGGAGTGGAGGGATCGTGGCAAGATCGCTACACGATTCAACTCATTGTGACCAACGCTCGTTCTTGTTTATTCTGTCTTGATCTCACCTGATTTCACACCAACCGTCAGCCTTCTGATTTAATGCTCTTGATGTCCTTCCCGCGCCGCAGATCGGCCACCACCAGCCGTATCTCGTCGTAGCTGATCCCTTCCGGCAAAGCATCCTTGATCGGCTTCAACCATTCCATTCCAACCCGCGTGCTGGCCTCCTGAATCTGCTTGTATTTCGCGGCCTCAACCCACTGCGCCTTGAACTCCGTTTCCCCCTTCTCAATCAAGTCCGCGACCATCGCCACCACCGACGCTACCTTCCTCCCGCGAATCTGAGCGATCTCTTCAAAACTGTGCCCCTTCTCCAGCAAATCCTTCGTTTCCAGCGACGGAGTCGAAGGCCGCGCATGCCATTCCTTGCTTGCCCGTTCCCCTCGCCCAAATCGCCGGAACACTTCCAATATCTCTTCCCCATACATCTCGCACTTCTTTTCCCCTATGCCGGAAATCCGCCGCAGATCCGAAATGGTTCGGGGTTTTGCCTGGCAGAGAGCTTCGAGCGTGGTATCGTGCATGACCACGAACGCGGCCATCATCTTCTGTCGCGCCGCATTTCTGCGCCATTCCCGCAGCAATTCCCGCAACTCCTCATTCACCCGCACCGTCGGATTCATCTCAAATCGTGCGGCTTCCAATACCCTGCTGGGACTCTGGCTTACCATCACGGTTTGTCGCGGCCTGCTTTTCCATTCCGCCAGCCATTTTGGCATCCCGCCGCAAACGTCGCATACCCCGCACCGCTCCCACTTCGTCGCCTCCCCGAAGTGCGCACAAATCCCTTTCTGCCGGCATTTCCCGGAAGCAACGAACTCCTGCATCTGGTCGTAGCGGCGCCATGCGCGCTCTTTTTCCTTCTCATCCTGAATCTGGTTGATGAAGTAAGCCCGCAGTCCATTGTCTTTCTTTTCCCAAAACAAATAGCAGTCTGCCGGCAACCCGTCGCGTCCCGCGCGCCCCATCTCCTGATACAGTTGCTCAATACTGTCGGGCAATCCCAACCGCACCACTGCCCGCACGTTTGGCTTGTTGATTCCCAGTCCAAACGCAATTGTGCCCACCAGCACCCGCACCTCTTCGCTCATCCACTTTTCCTGATTTTCGCGGCGTGCCGCGCTATTCATCTGTCCGTGGTAGCCCACTGCAGCGATTCCGTTTTCCTCCAGGAGATCGATCACTTCACCAACCCGCGCCACGGTTGGCGCATAGACAATTACGTTGCCTTCTTCCGCCCGCTTCACCGCCCCCACCACGTACTCGTCCTGCATCCCCCGCTCGCACTTCTTCACGATGTATCGCAGATTCTCCCGCCGGAAGCTGGACACCGACTTCAGCGGGTCGCGCAACCGCAACTGCTCCACGATGTCGTGACGCACCTGTTGCGTCGCGCTGGCCGTGAACGCGGCAATCGGCCGGTCGGCAAACAGGTCGCGCAATCTGCTCAGTTGCCTGTATTCCGGCCGGAACTCGTGCCCCCACTCAGAAATGCAGTGTGCCTCATCAATGGCAAAAAAAGAGACCGGCACATTCTTCAGCCAAGCGGCCGTGCCCTCCATCACCGCGCGTTCCGGTGAAACGTACATCAGGCGATACTCGCCAGCCGCCGCTTTGCGCTTGATCTCGCTTCGATCTGCTTCCACCACCGCGCTGTTCAGAAACACCGCCGAAATCCCCATCTGCCGAAGTTGCGCCACCTGGTCTTGCATCAGCGCGATCAGCGGTGAAATCACCACTGCCGTCCGTTTCTCCTCCAGCACCGCTGGCAATTGGTAGCACAGAGACTTGCCTCCCCCGGTTGGCATCACCACGCACACATCGCGCCCCGCTGCCAGGCTCCGCACCACCTCTTCCTGCCTTGGCCGGAACCCGTCGTAGCCCCAATACTGTTTCAGCGCCCCGAGAAACTGGTCGCTGTTTCGGCACTGCATTTCCCCAACGCCTGCTCCATTCATGGCCGTCTCCCGCGCGCCTGCCCTCGCTTGATGCATGCACCCCGAGGGCCTGTCAATGTTCGCTTTCTATTCGCCTTAAGTCAAGCCCATTTGTGCTTATTCACTGGGTAGTTATCCACAATCACAACAAATCCTGTGCAAATGCCCATTTCGGAACTCTGCCCGCTGGTCGGGATTCTCACTCTTTTTCTTGGAGCACCCGCGGCAGGCGGAACCTCTCAAGTTCCCGTTTTTTTTCAAATCGGGCACCCTCCGCGTCTCCATACTCCTGCGAAAATTACTGAACTGATATACTCTGTGCGATTCGCATGTCAACGCCAAACGGAACTCCCAATCCTGGCCGCCCGCCAATGATGCCGTCGTTGAAGTACAACGTAGCAAGGTCATTCTCGACCACTTGCATCCTCCTTCTCTTTCTACTGGTGTGTACCCAGCGCGGGAGCACCGCAGCAAACACAATCCGAGAGGTTGACTTCAAGGATTTCGCCTATCCATGGGACGATCCCGAAGCAGACTCGGACAACCACACCACCTGGTTTTGGACGCAGCTACCTACCGAAACAAAAGTTCGCCTCAAGAACGGCCAGCACCGGTTTACAGTTCCGAAGGAATCGGCCGTGGCTCCAACACTTCGGTATTGGTCTGTCGAATACGGACGATTAGGCGGCGCAGGAGCAGAAGTGGCAGCCGTCGCAGTGAACTACTCGCCCGGCGGTACCATGAACTGGGACTATCTCTATGTCTACGAGCTAACGGGAAATAGATTGAAACTTCTTGGGCGACTAAGGAGCGGTTCCAGAGCCTGGGGTGGACTGCTTCGAGCTTCCTTTGACCAAGGTGCATTAGTTCTTGATTTTGCCGACGCAGACAAACGAAGTGGTGACTGTTGTTCGGATGGATACATCAGAGTTCGCTATCGTTGGCACGACGGTCATTTCCGCGAAGAAGGACCGCGGGGAAAAGGTGACTTGAATGGCGGGTAGCCAGAATTCCCAACTCTTTCTCTTGAAGTACTAGCAGTAGGCAGAACCCCTCAGGTTCTCGTTTTCTCAAACCGATCAACCTCGGAGGGTGCCCCGTGATTAACGCTGGGGCGTTCCTTGATTTCGGAGGCGCGCAGAGGGCATCGCTTGAACAATTTCCGCGTCTCATCACTTCCACGACATTTGTCGAAGTGATATCCTCGCCTCGTCTATCATGTCAACAAATTCCATCGCCTTCAACCCGGGCCATCCGCCTGTTCGTCACGAAGTTGCAACCCCAGAGAGTTTTCCAACGAATTACCTTAGCGTAGTAGACCAAACCTTTGTCGTGACTCAAGACGATGTGTGGATACTGCTGGGCACGACTGTTCAGCAGGCCGTGTCTTCAGACGCGAACGGAAATGTCACCGGCGTGGCGCACACCCTAAATCCTTAGGAGACTCATCAATGATTCGACAGCTTGCAATCTCGGGTTTTCTCGTTTTACCGGTATTTTCTGCCTTGCAGGTCGGATTGGCTCAAGAGTTTCGTCCGCTGTCTAAGGGAACACCAACCAGTGTCGAGAACTTCGTGCAGGAAATGTTCTTTATCACAAAGAGCTCCGGATCCCTGACCCTTAGCGGAACATGCAAGGCAACCAATGTGGATAAGGACGTGGTCGGTGATGCCCTTCCGCATCCTCCACAAGGGCCATTCCAAAACCTCAGCGACGCGATGACCGCCCTTTCGCAGATCGATCCACATCTTTCTTGGATTCGTGATGCGGGCGGACTTTTACGGGTGAGCGATGATAGGGTTTCGGATGATGTGCTGCGGATTCGTCTTCAGCGAGTTCACTTCAGGGGGGCAGTAGATGCAAACGAAGCCATTCGGGAAGTACTATCTGCTCCAGAAGTTCGATCCTACTTTAAAGAGAACCACATCGAAGATGGTACGGTGTTCAATAGTCTTATGCCCATGAGTACAAAAGGTTTGCCCCGACTATCAGGCGATCTGCAAAACGTAACCGTGGCGGAAGCCCTCGACAGAGTTATACGGTTCTTTCCGGGACTATGGATATACAGCGAGTGCAGATACGGTTCACTCAGGCGGGTCATGGTTAGGGGATCTACGGTCGGCGGGTCGCCGGGGCGCTAAATTCGAAGTAATCCTGGGCGGCGGCTGATTGGATGACGGCGTCGGCTCCCTCGACCGAGTAAACTTGGTTGCTGTTGGACGACCAAGGCTCGGAAGAAAGGAAGCGGGTAGCCAGAATTCCCAACTCTTTCTCTTGAAGTACTAGCTGTAGGGGGGTGGCGCACCCTCATAGCGCTAAGACAACTTCGGGTGGCCTACCCTTGCGAGTCTGGTTTATGCAAGGGTGGGTCCGCTCTTCTCTCCCTTGCACCATCTCTTTGACACCCCTTCCGATTCCTCCTATCATCAGTCCCCGGTATCGCTGGGTCGGTTTCTGCATGATTGGCCAGACAATTTCTCATTACCGTATCCTTGATAAGTTGGGCGGTGGCGGCATGGGTGTCGTCTATTCCGCTCGCGACACCATTCTCGATCGCACCGTTGCGCTCAAATTTCTCCCCACCAACGCCATCTTCGATAAGTTCAGCCTCGACCGTTTCCTCCGCGAAGCGCGCGCCGCCGCCTCTCTGAACCATCCCAACATTTGCACCATTCACGAAATCAGCGACCCCAGCGAAGAGAAACCCTTCATCGTCATGGAACTCCTGGAAGGCGAAACCCTCCGCCGTTTTATCGGCACCAAGCCCCTGCGCCTCGACCGCCTTCTGGACATCTCGATCCAGGTCGCCGATGCCCTCGATCACGCACACACTCGCGGCATCACCCATCGCGATATCAAACCCGCCAACATCTTCATCACCAGTTCCGGTCAGGCCAAAGTTCTCGATTTCGGCCTCGCCAAACTCACTGCTGCCACCATCGTCTCCGAGGAAACCAGCTCCCTTTCCGCGGTCGACAACGGCGGCAGGGAGAGCACTGTCCTCAACCCCGGCCTCACCACTCCGGGTTCCTCGATGGGCACCGTTTCCTACATGTCTCCCGAGCAGGCTCGTGCCGCTGAGCTCGATCCTCGTTCCGATCTTTTTTCCTTTGGCGCCGTTCTTTACGAAATGGCCACCGCCAAGCAGGCCTTCACTGGTTCGACGCCCGCCGTCATTTTCAATGCCATTTTCAACAGCACTCCCGAATCCGCCCGCAGCCGTAATCCTGAAACCCCGGAGGCGCTGGACAGTATCATTTCCAAATGCCTTGAAAAAGATCGCGACCTCCGCTTCCAATCCGCCGCCGAACTCCGCGCCGATCTCAAACGCCTCAAGCGCGACCTCGATTCCGGCAAGCGCTCCGCTCCTCCTCGTCCCTCCTACCTTCCTGCGGCTTCGGATGTCCCTTCCGATCCTGCCACCAAATCCGTCGCCGTCCTTTATTTTGAAAATCTTAGTTCCGCCAAGGAAGACGAATACCTTCGCGATGGCATGACCGAAGACATCATCACCGAGCTTGCCAACATCAAAAATCTGAAAGTCTTCCCACGCCCCGCCATTCTTCCCTATCGCGACAAGTCCGTCACCGCTCCCCAAGTTGGCCACGAGCTGCGTGCTTCTTACGTCCTCAGCGGCACGCTCCGCCGCGCTGGTAATCGCCTTCGCATCACCGCGCAGCTCGTCGAATCGCAATCCGGCCACACCGTCTGGGCGCAGCGCTACGATCGCGAAATGGCCGATGTCTTTGAAGTTCAGGACGAAATCGCCCGCAGCATCGCGCAAGCTTTCCGCATCAGCCTCTCGCCTCAGGAAGAAAAAAAGATTGCGCAGAAGCCCACTGAAAATTCTCTGGCGTATGATTTCTTTCTCCGCGGCCGCAGTTATGCCCGCCGTGAAAGCTTGGATTTTGCTCTCCAGATGTATGAACAGGCCATCAAGCTCGATCCCAATTTCGCCCTCGCCCACGCCGGCGTTGCCTACCTCTGCGGCATGATTCTGGAATTCCGCGATCAGGATCCGAAGTGGCTGGAACGCGGCCAGGCGGCTTGCAATCGCGCCCTTGAAATCGACCCGCAACTTGCCGAAGCTCTGGTGGCGCGCGCCCGCCTCTCCTATTCCCAGCACAACCATCAGGAAGCCATCGATCTGGCCCGCCGCGCCATCGCCCGCAAACCCGATTGCGAAGGTGCCTACAACGTGCTGGGCCGCGCCTATTTCGCTTCCGGACGTTTCGAGGAAGCCGCCGACCTTATTGAGCAGGCCATCGCCGCCAACGGCGACGATTACAACGTCTACATTCCCTACACCAATGCGCTCCAACGCCTTGGCCGCCAAAAGGAGAACAAGCACTACCGCGAAATGGAAATGCTCATCCTCGAGCGCCAGCTCGAATTGGTTCCCGAAGATGTGCGCGCCCGTAGCCTCCTTGCCGCCGATTACGCCAATCTCGGCCGCGTGGAAGACGCCGTCCGCCAGCTCCAAATGGCTTCCGCGTTACGCCCGAACGACGCCAACATCCTTTATAACGTGGCCTGTACCTACGGCATCCTTGCCAAACGCGAAGAAGCTCTGGAGATGCTCCGCCGGTGTTTCGCCGCGGGTTATGCCAATTTCGATTGGCCTCGCCAGGATCCCGACCTCAAAATCCTTCACGATGATCCCGACTTCAAGAAACTCTTTCCTTCGTCAAACGCCTGAGTCTCCCTCTGCAATTTCGTGATTTCGCGTGTCTCCCGCGCTTGTGACACACACCACAATCCCTCACTCCACCGCTGCGCTATACTTTTCGGGGAACTTCTCCGCGGTCCTTTCGTGTTTTCCACCATCGCTCCTGTTACTCTTTTGCAGCCCGCGGAGACGGGCCATCCTCGCTCTCCTGCTCCCGAAAACGCAGGAACCCACGTATGAGCACCCTCTCCCAAGCCGAACTCACCGTGCCGGATGCCTGGCATCCACACATCAATCCCTGGTGGATTGCCTTTACGGTGATGCTCTCCACCTTTATGGAGGTGCTGGACACCAGCATCGCCAACGTTGCCCTTCCCCACATCGCCGGCAGCCTCTCCGCCGGAATTGACGAAAGCACCTGGGTTCTCACGTCCTATCTTGTTTCCAACGCCATCGTTCTTCCGCTCACTGGCTGGTTCTCCCGCCTCTTTGGCCGCAAACGCTTTTACATGAGCTGCGTCACCATCTTCATCGTCAGTTCGCTCATGTGTGGGCTTGCTCCCAGCCTGCCCTTGCTCATTCTCTTTCGCGTATTACAGGGAGCTGGCGGCGGCGGCTTGCAACCCACTTCCCAGGCTATCCTCGTCGAAAGCTTCCCGCGCGAAAAGCAAGGTATGGCCATGGCCATCTACGGTATGGGCGTTGTCGTGGCGCCGATTATCGGGCCCACGTTGGGCGGTTGGATCACAGACAACTATTCCTGGCGCTGGATCTTCTTCATCAACATTCCCGTTGGACTTCTCTCCATCATTCTCACCACTGCCCTCATTGTCGATCCCTCGCATGTGTCCGGCAAAAAGGCCGGCGAGCGCATCAAGATTGATTACATCGGCCTCGGACTCCTCAGCGTCGGCCTCGGCTTCCTCCAGGTACTGCTCGATAAGGGCCAGCGCGACGATTGGTTTGAATCCCGCTTCATCGTCTGGTGCGCCGTGGTTGCCGCCGTTGGCCTGGTCGGCACCGTCATCTGGGAACTTCGCCAGAAAGATCCCGTCATCGAGCTGCATCTCTTCAAGGACCGCAACTACGCCACCGCCACGTTCTTCATGTTCGCGCTCGGCATTGTCCTGTACGGCACCACCGTGCTTCTTCCCGTCATGCTGCAAACCCTCGATGGTTATACCGCGCAACTCAGCGGGCTCGTGCTTTCTCCCGGTGGCTTTCTCACCTTACTTGTACTGCCGCTGGTCGGGCGCCTGATGATCCGCCGCGATCCGCGCTGGCTTGTGGTGGTCGGACTGCTGATTCTCTCGTTTGGCATGTTCCAGCTCTCAAAACTCAATCTCTACACCAGCTTCTGGACGTTTGTCTTCGTGTGGTCGATTTCGCGCGGCGGCATGCCTTTTATGTTTGTGCCCGTCAACGTCATGGCGTTTTCCTACGTGCCCAAGGAGCGCATGAACAACGCCACCGGCCTGATCAATCTTGCGCGTAACCTGGGCGGCAGCGTCGGTATTTCCCTGGTCACCACGCTCCAGGCGCGCCTCACCCAACGCCACCAGAACATACTCGTCAGCCACATGACGCCGCTCGATCCCCGCTATCGCGCCGCGCTCCATGGACTCACCGCCCTGCTGCACATCCGCGGCTCCAGCACCGCCAACGCCGCGCAGCAGGCCCAGGGCATGTTGTACGGTGAATTGCAGCGCCAGTCCGCCATGCTCTCCTTCATTGATGTGTACTCGATTCTCGGCATGCTCTGCCTCTCCATGATTCCCCTAATGTTCATCATGAAGCGTTCCCGCCCGACCTCCTCCACGCCCCTTGGCCATTAATCGCCAGGTTTGCTCCCGGAGCGACCTGATTCATCGTGCCCCAGTCGCATCATTGTGCTAATGGCATTTTGGAAACTTACAATCGGCAGTTCTATTTTTTGCATCCACAAGCCGTGATAACTCTAAACGTAGGACGTACCGCTCTCCTCGCAGTTTGCATTGAGACGGATTTCTCACAGAGTTCGAGCTTCCTGGCCCGATACTCTTCTCCGCGGTCCAAGTGTTTCGCGCGGATTCCTGCCGGAAAAGCTCTTGGCGGTCGAAATGAAGTGGATTCTTCCGAGGAGTGTAACGATGAATTGGAGCCAACAAAAAGATTACGTAATTCGCGGCTTGCTGTTTTCCTTGCTGTTCTGTGTCGTACCGGCCTTTGCCGCGGCACAACAGAAAAAGCCTCCCGCACCTCCCCCAAGTAAACCGGCGGAGGCCCCCAAGCCCGCTCCCAAACCTGCCGAAGCCTCCAAGCCTGAGCCCAAACCCGCCGAGGCCCCCAAGCCAGCGTCCAAGCCGGCCCCCAGCGCAACACCCCATCCAAGCACCGCGCCGCACGCGAACAACCCAGGCGGAGCCAAGCCCGGTACGTCCGCCCAGCCACACGCGGGCAACATGAATGGAGCGAGATCGGGCGGCGCAACGAACACCAAGGCGAATGCAAACGCTGCAGCAGCCAGAGCCGCCGAAGCGGAGCGGGTCTACGCACCACCTGTTGTTGCCGTGCGCCCTGGCGGCGGCAAGGTTGCCACCAACGCCGCTGGCCACAAAACCGAGTACAACCCGGCTGGCAAAAAAACCGCGTTTGAAACCAGAAGCGGGAACAAAGCCAGTTTCGATCACAACGGCTACATTAGAACCATCCATACCAAGAGCGGCATGACCATCAACCACGGCTCTCATGGCGAACGCCGCTATGAATCTCGCCGTCCTGATGGTGGCAGGATTGTTGGCTTCGGCCGCGGCCGCGGTTATGCTGAGCACGTTTTCTATCGCGGCGGTCATCCCTTCATGCGGCGCACCTATTTCTATAATGGCCAGCGTTATGCCTATGCCTACCGCGGTTATTACTGGCACGGGCATCCTTACTACGGCTACGTTCCGCCTTATTACTACGCTTCCGCGTATTACGGCTGGGCCTTCACTCCTTGGGGCGCGCCCATAGCGTATGGGTGGGGCTGGGGCGGTTCTCCGTGGTATCGAGCTTACGGCTACTACTTTGCCCCATCTCCTCTCTACGACTCTGCGGCTTTCTGGCTGACGGACTATATGTTGGCCGCGAATCTCCAGGCCGAGTACGAATCTCGCGCGCAAGCCAATGCTGGCGGAGGCTATCAGGACGCAGCGGCCGACGGCCAGGCCACGATTACTCCCGAGATGAAGCAGTTAATCGCCGACGAAGTGCGCGCGCAAATCGAAGCCGAGAAGGCAGAGTCGGAGTCCGCGCCCGCCACTCCCGAGCCCGACACTAACGCGCCCGTCAGCAACACGCCACCGCCGGCTTCACAGAACGGTCCCGACGTGGTTCCCGCCGCGCTCGATCCGTCTCTCAAGACGTTCCTTGTCTCCACCGTTCTCAGCGAATCCATGGACGATGGCACGCAATGTTCCCTCAGTCCCGGCGACATCCTCACGCGCGTCCAGGACACTCCGGACGCCAACCAGAACGTCCGGGTGATCGTGGCCAGCAGCCAGCGCAACGACTGCGCCGCAGGCACGCAGATCGCCGTGGCCGTCACCGACCTGCAAGACATGCACAACGACTTCCGCGCCAAGCTCAGCGAAGGTCTCGGGCAACTCGCGGAAAACCAGGGCAAGAACGGCATTCCCGCCGGTCCTCCGGCAGCTTCCAAACCGAATCCCAACGGCCAAGTGCAGCCCGATTTGACCGTCGAAGCCGACCTGAAAGCTCAACAAGACGAAGTAGCCCAGGCCGAGAGCGATATCCAGCAAGCCTCGGTGCTAACGCCTGGCAGCGACGACTAGCGATTACGGGGAAAAACACCCAGTCCTTCACCTCGCCCATTGATTAAAAGTTTGCTCCTCCCGTAGGGGCACGAACCATCGTGCCCGAAAATGTCGGCGCGCCGGCAAGGGTAAATGAAGTAGCTGCAAATCGAGATGTTGGCTGAGCGCAGGGATGAAAGAGCCTATAAGCGCAAGATGCGGATTGTGCGCACGATTCCTGATACTCACCCTCCCCCCTGTTTTTTGAAAGTGTTGATTCCTGACGGGGATAAAGTCGCTTGTTTTCATAGAGTTTTGAAAGTGTGGATTCTGAAAGGGGTTGACGACGCATCTCGGCGAATGAAAGGCGAACATATTCCGTACCCCCACCCCCTGTTTTTGCGTATGTACGGGAATGATTGGACTTACGGGGCTCTGTTGACAACCTTGGGGAAGAGCTGTCCAGAAGCGAGAAGCAGATCCCTCACCCCGTCAAAAGCGCGGGGATTCGGGATGACAACGGTGCGGGAAGGGGCCCTGAAAGCAGGATGTCAACAGAGCCACTTACGGGTGAATATCCCGGATGTTCGGGAAACAAAGGGCTTAGAAGAGGAGTGGCTAGTGGCTGGTGGCGAGCAGGCGAAGAGTGGACGAGGAGGTGGGGCGTTCCGAAATGGCACAAGAAGAGCGTCCCCTCAGCATAGCAGGTAGAGCTTAGCACATTATTTACCGTTTGTCTACTATTATTTAGTGGGTACTAGTTTCGAAACTGGTACCGTAGGCACCCAATCTGCCGACATCTTACCTGCTGTCGAGATTCAGGATGCTGCGCCATTCGCGTGCGTCGAAGTTTAGATACGAATTGTCGCGAATTGCACGAGGTATTAGCCATCGCTGCCGCCAGAATTCGACAATTTCGGGAAGCGGCCTTCGGTACCAATGGAGGCGCGATGCGTTCCCGTTCAGGAAGGCAGTGCTGTTTCGAGCGAGAGGGGCAGAGTCTCTCGACAGGGAAGCGATGACGACGAGTGACGGGGAAAACTTGGGCACGATATATCGTGCCCCTACAGGCGGAAGCCGGGCACTGGACCGAAGGAGCGGAGCGCCACGCGAGCCCATCCGAGGCGCAAACCGCCCGCCTCAGAAGGCGGCCCCTACACGAACAGGAGAAACCCAGGAACCGGTCTGAGGACCGGCCACTACATGAAGATAGAAAGAGACGGGCACGATGGCCCGGGAAACATTTTGAACGGTGGATGCGTATCATGGGACAGAGGCGCGCCGGTGTGTCTGTGGCGCCGAGGTTGTCATGAAGGGGGTGCCCTGTGCTGACCCTGCTTTTCCTGGTTCTTCTGTATTTCCTGCCGACGATCATTGGGCGAGAGAAGCGCGATGCTGCGGGAATCATCCTGCTCAACCTGTTTCTGGGATGGACGGTGGTCGGCTGGGTGATTGCCCTGATCTGGGCGTGCGCGGCGGAGCCGTATAGTCCGGTGAGGTTGGTTGCGGTGCCGGCTGGCGGACGGTTCTGCTGCCAGTGCGGCACGTTTGCCTATCCGGGCGCGCACTTCTGCACGGCGTGTGGCCGGACGGTTTGATACTCTGAGGTCATCCGAAGGCAGCCCGGAAAATGAACTGAGCGGGCCATTAAAGCGATGACCGAATCCAGACCACAAAATCTGCGCGAAGAATTCAACCGCTGGGCGGAAGCGGGGCGCGGCGAGGGCATGGAAGAAGACCACTTGCCGATTACGCTGCCAGTGCTGGAGAAGATGCGGCTGGGTCCGGCGGAAAACGTGCTGGACGTGGGCTGCGGAGCGGGCTGGCTCTCGCGGCGGATTGCGCGGATGGTGCCGGAAGGGCGCGTCGTGGGCATGGATATTTCCGATGAGATGATCCGCGTGGCGCGGCGCGGCAGCCTGGAGCACGACAACGTTTTGTACATCACCGGGGAAGTGGACGAGATTCCCTGGGAGCCGAACTTCTTCACGCACGCGATTTCGGTGGAGTCCGCGTATTACTGGCCCGAGCCCAGCAAAGGCGTGAAAGAGATACATCGCGTGCTGCGGCCCGGCGGCAGGGCGTGGATTCTGATCAACTACTACCGCGACAATCCGCATTGCCATCAGTGGGGAGAATTGCTGCAAGTGCCGACGAAGCTGCTCTCGGCGGAAGAATGGAGCGGGCTGTTTCGCGAGGCGGGGTTCACGGAGATTGCGCACGAGCGCGTTCCTGACACTTCGCCTTCGCCGGAAACGTATACCGGGCGATGGTTCCGGGATGCGGCGCACTTGAAGGCGTTCAAGGCGGAAGGCGCGCTGCTGGTTTACGGAAGAAAGACGTAACGGCTTATAATAAAAGGCAAGTAAAAACCAATGCGATATTGCCTCTTTAGCGCAAGACGCGCGCGGCAGCACCCACCCGCGGAAAGCCCCTGCTAGATTGGAAGGAAGCACGCTCCTGAAGACAAGGTGAACTTCCGCGCGGACGTTGTCCTTTGCGGCGAAAATGGTATGAGCGCTTCTAACTCAAAATACGAAGTGATGGTGGTTGACGATTCACCGGTCTACCGGAAACTCGTCGAGCAGGTGCTCTACGCGGAGCCGTATTCGTTGCTGTTTGCGCGCAACGGCCACGAAGCGCTGCAGATGTTTGAGAAGCACTCGCCGTGCATCGTGATTACCGATTGGATGATGCCGGATATTTCCGGGCCGGAATTGTGCCAGCGGATACGCGCGGACAAAGCGCGGCCTTACACGTACCTGATCCTGATGACCAGCAACACGGAAAAGGGCAACGTGGTGAAGGGGCTGCAAGCGGGCGCGGACGATTACTTGACGAAGCCGTTCGATCCGGGAGAAATGCTGGCGCGCATCGGAGTGGGAAGGAGGATTGTGGACCTGAACCGCGAGCTGGCGGCGAAGAGCGAGAAACTGGAGCAAGCCGCGCGCACGGATCCCCTGACAGGATTGCCGAACCGGCGGGCAATTGAGGATTGGGCATTCAAACAGCTGCGCGGAGCGGCGCGGCACGGGTTTTCGCTATGGGTGGTGATCGGCGACATTGATAATTTCAAGAACATCAACGATTCGTTTGGCCACGACGCGGGCGACGCGGTGCTGAAGACGTTCGCGGAAGGATTGAAGAAGAACACGCGGGCTTCGGACATCTGCGGGCGGCTGGGCGGAGACGAGTTTTTGTTGGTGGTGACGCATGTGGAACCGGATCGTGTGGAATTGGCGGTGAACCGCTTCCGTGAACAGTTTGGCGCACTGTGTTTTCCGTTGGCGGGGCAGAGCGTGAGCGTGACGGCGAGCTTCGGCGTGGCGGGATTTCAAGGCAAGGACGTACAGGATTTTGCGATGCTGGTGCGTAAAGCCGACCAGATGTTGTATGAAGCGAAGCGCGCGGGGCGGAACCAGGTGCGCGTGGCCTATCCGGAAAACTCGGTGGAACTCGTCCCCTAATGTAAAGCAGCGGTAATGCCAGCGGAGCTGAGCGGCTAAAGCCGGTTTTTCTTCTTCCGCTTACGGCACGACTGAAGTCGTGCTCTCCCGAAAACCGGAAATCTAGGAAGCGCACTTGTGACGGAGGCGCTAACTGGGCGCGCGCGAAGTATGGTATGAGAGCGCTGTGGGGCCGTCGCTTCGATGAAGGACTCCTCCGGGAAAATCGCGGTGAAATCATGCATGCGGGAGAGCGGATGTCATTTCTGAGTGAAAGCGTGGCGGTGATTACGGGAGCGGGATCGGGAATGGGACGCTGCCTGGCGCAGCAACTGGCCGCGATGGGCGCGTCGCTGGCGCTTTCTGATGTGAACGACAAAGGATTGGCGGAAACGGTTGCCCTGCTGGGAAACGCGCGCGGCAAGGTGACGGAGCACCGCGTGGACGTGGGCGACGCGGCGAGCGTGAAGGGGTTCGCGGAAGAAGTGGCGGCGCAGCACGGGCGGGCGACGGTGGTGTTCAACAATGCGGGCGTGGCGCTGCTGGGGAATTTCGAGGACCTTTCGCTGGAGGATTTCAGGTGGCTGATGGAGGTGAATTTCTGGGGCGTGATTCATGGCGTGCATTACTTTCTGCCGCTGCTGAAGAAGGAGAAACGCGCGCACATCGTGAACACGTCGAGCCTGCTGGGATTTGTGGGAGCGATCGGGCAAAGCGCGTACTGCGCGAGCAAGTTTGCGGTGCGGGGATTCTCCGAATCGCTGCAGCACGAACTGGCGGGCACAAATGTTTTTGTGACCACGGTACATCCGGGGTTTGTGCGGACCGCAATTGCGAACCAGGCGCGACTGGGGAAGAACGCGGGTGAAGGGCTGCGCGAACAGAGCTTGAACAGATTTCATCGCATCACGCGGACGAATCCGGAAGTGGCGGCGGCGAAGATATTGCGCGCCGTGGAAGAACGACGGGCGCGAGTGTTGATCGGGCCGGACGCGTATTTCGTGGATTACTTGCAGCGGCTGCGGCCGACAGGGTACTGGCCGATCCTGGCAAGGCAGTTTGAAGACCCATCGGCGAAGTGATGAATCTCCCCGAGGCGGAAGCCCAAGAAGAGAGAGATTCATCGCACAAAAGACGTGCGAAGCAAAACCGTCCCTCACTTCGCAGACTCCGTTCGGAATGATGGGATCGTACTTTTTCCGCAAGCTTTGAAGCTGTGCCCTCCCTAAGAAGACTTCTAAGTTGACCTGCGGCCGAGCGGGAGCAAAGTGTAAAGGATGTCCTGATAACAACCTATAAAGGATGTCATGAGACTGAGCATAGGAGTGACTGTGCCACGGAGGGCGAACCCAAGAGCGGGCCGCCTGGAAGGCGGCGCTACAGGGAATGGACGGGGTTGGTGGTGGTGTGTTTTTTGGGGATACCTTTAGGATGGCAGTCCTGGCATTTGACGAAGTGAATGTTGTGGGGGCTCTTTGTCGTGGCGAAAGTGGTGTCCATTTTTTCGACATCGAGGCCGCAATTGGAGAGGCGCGGATGACAGGTGGAGCAGGACGCGCGCGTGTGCTGGCCGTGCTTCTGATGGCAGGACAGGCAACTGAGACCTTCGTGGACGCCGATGGGCGTGCGGTCATCGCCGGAATGCACTTCCCTGCTGGCAAGAGGCGCGTGGCACTGGTAGCAGAGAGCCTGTCGCGTATCGGGGCTGATCTTCACAGGCCTGCCGGATTCGACCATTACAGGCAGAGGAAGAAGAGCCACGGAGAAGCTGACGCGTTCACGGCGATCGAAGAAACTCAGGGAGGGGCGATAGAGTTCTTCGCGGCCAGCGAATTTGGCCTTGGAATCGTCGTCATCCTCTTTTTGTAGCGGGGCGCCGAAGCGGTGGATGGAGTGGCAGGTGAGGCACGGGACGGCGGGTTGGTGAACGACGGAGGCGGGCAGAAGCTTCCACGGGCCATCGGTGTTGAGCGGCGTGACGAGGTCGCGGATGCCGCCTTCAAAAAACATGCCGTGGCAGCGGAGACAATCATCCATCAAGAGGCGATTGTGGTTGTGTTTGGCATCGAGGAATAATTTTTCGTAAGTGACGCCATGCGGGCCGTTCTGCCACTGGGCGGCTTCCTGCTGATGGCATTTCTCGCAGCGGCCGACCATCACGTTGACGTCCATCGTACGCAGGCGAATGGGATCGCGATACGCGCCGCGAATGTGTTGTACGAGGCGGCGGACATTGCCCAGGTGGAAGCCAGGATCGAAGGTGAGGATTTCGCCGTGACACGCGCCGCAAGATACGGAACGGTGGCTGGAAGTTTGCCAGGAAGAGTGCTCGGAACGGATTTCATGACAGCGGGCGCAGGATTCTCCGGCGGAATATTCGTAGTAGAGGCTGGCGGCGGGGAGGGCGAGAACAACCAGAAGGCCAATAACGAGAGCAAGGAGAGCGAGACGGGAGTGGAAAAAAGCCATGGCTAGACTTTTCCTTTCCAGGATTGCGCGAGGTGAGCGGAAACGCGGTAAGCGTTCGCAAGAATGGTGAGGACGGGATTAAAGCCGCCATTGGTGACGTGGACACTGGCATCAATGACGTGGAGATTGTCAATCTCGTGGACGCGGCACCAGGAATCCACGACGGATGTTTTGGGATCGTTGCCCATGCGACAGGTGCCAGCCTGATGCTGGCCGCCGCTGAGGTCCCGGCCAGAGAGGTTTAGCCAGGTCTGGATGGCGCCAGCTTCCTTGAGCCAAGCCTCCGCTTTGGTGGCCATGGCGTTGGAAATTTCCACCGTATGTGAATGGCGATAACCTGAGAGTTGAGCTACAGGCATTCCCCAGAAGTCTTTGACCACAGGATCGAGTTGCACGCGAGAATCGAACACGGGCATTTCCTGCGTCGGGCCCATGATTCTGATGGTGCGGCGATAGGCCTTGCGCATGAAGTCTTTGTGGGCTTTGCCCCAGCGAACACCGTTTGGTTGCATGTCCACAGCTTGAATGGGAAGACGAATGAATTCGTTGGCGAGCATGGCACCGCCGCGGAGCCCGGGATTGCCATGGTTGTAATCACAAATGGCGATGTTGGCGCCGGGGCCGATGTCGTCGTAAGTATCGAAATCGAACAGGCCGGTGGCGCCAGAATAGGCGTGGCCCTGAAGGTTGCGGCCGACCCAATCATAGCGATTGCCGAGACCGTTGGGGAAAAGCTTGCTTTTGGAATTGAGGAGGAGGCGAGCGGATTCGATGGCAGCGCCAGAGAGGACAACGAGATCGGCGGGCTGCTCGTGAAGAAGGTCATGCGCGTCGAAATAGGAGACGCCGGTAACTTTGCCTTGATCGTTGGTGAGGATTTCCTTGACCATGCAGTCGAGGCGCAAATCACAAAGGCCGGTGGCCAGAGCGCGAGGAATGACGGTGTTGTGCGTGCCGCACTTGGCATCTACTTCACAGACGAAACCCACGCACCAGCGGCAGCGCATACAGGGAGGGCGGCCGTTGTAGGGAACGCTATTGCGGAGCATGGGAAGGTCGAAGGGATGAAGACCGAGACGCTGCGCGGCGGGCTTGAGGATTTCGTATTCGCGCGTGGGAGGAAGGGGCGGCATGGGGAGAGGCTTGGCGCGGGGGCCCTTGAAGGGGTCGTTGCTGACATCGCCGGAAACGCCGATTTCATATTCGGCTTTTTCGTAGAAGGGCGCGAGGTCGTCGTAACTGATGGGCCAATCGTCAAGCGAGCTGCCTTCAGGCGCGCCGTAGGTGGTGCGCATGCGGAAATCCTTGGGCTGGAAGCGCCAGGCCATGGCGCCATAGGTGAGCGTGCCGCCACCGACACAAGCGGCGTTGTTGCTGTAGCCGCCTTCACTGGGGAGAACGACGTGGCGCTTGCCTTCGAGGTCCACAAAGACGCGGGGATTGCGTTCGTCATCGGGGCCGGAATTATTGCCAAGGATGGAAGTGCGCTGGTTGCGAAGATCATCCTTGCGGCAATCGTTGGCGGTGTACCAGCGGCCGCGCTCGAGAAGAGCGACGTGGAAACCGGCTTCGCAGAGTTCCTTGGCGACAACGCCGCCGCCGGCTCCGGCTCCGATCACGACGACATTTACACGAGGCAGAGGCATGGTGGTCGTCAGCCTTTCTTGGAGAATTCGTACTGGTCGCGGCCGCGGATGGGAATTACGGGAATGCCGAGCATGCGCCAACTGACGGCGTCGCGATTGCCTTGGTGACGGGCGTCGCCATAGAAGCCTTGCATAGTGTGGCTGATGACCATGTCGAAGAAGGGATGGAGGGAATCCGGGAGATGATTGAGGAAGTCAGTCTGCTGGTCGAAGGGAAGATCGGCGAAGGCGGCGCGATGCGCGGAGAGGCAGGCAGCGTCAAAAGCGGCGAGGCCTTCACGATACGCGGATTGCAGTTTGCGGAAGTGGCCGACGAGTTGCGAGTCGATGTAGTAGAGCGTGCCAGCCCAGGCGGCGCCAGGGTCCTGATCGGCGGGAATGATCTGATCGGAAAGGGCTTCCATCGTGTGGGCCTCGGCGGGAGTGAAGAAGCGCCACGGACCCGCACGGCGACCGCAGGAAATCAAGGCAGAAGAAGCAGCGGCGGTAGCGGCAACTTGCAGGAAGCGGCGTCGCGAAAGGGCAGCCTGTTTGGACATGGTTGAAACCTCAGGTGAGGTGCGCGGAGGCGAAGCACACTTCACAATATGGCGCCCGAAGCGATAGACAAATTCACAGGCTGGGGAGTGAGAGATAGGAACAGGGAAACCAGCCGGCGCCCAAGATCCTGGACGAATGGTAGTGAAGGATGGGGAGGGAAGATGTGACAGGAGTCACGCGAATGAGGCAGCAGCCTCGTTCATGCCGGCCGAGTCTTCATTCGCAATTTATGAACCGGCATGTTTTCACGGCATCTTTTGCAAGCTGGCGCTAAAGATTGCGGAGCGCTGGGGGAAGAATGCCTGCCAGAGAGTAGGAGCCCGAACCGGCGAAGAAAAGGCCAAGTGCCAGCAGGAATTGCGAGAGAGCGTACTCCATGCCACCATGCGCGATGTTGTAGCCGTGGGGAAGGTGGACGAGGAGGATGGCGCCCGCCATCACGATCATGGTGCAGAGCGCGCCGACGCGGATGAAGAGACCCGTGAGTAAGGCGAGGCCGCCGGCGAATTGCGCCAGACCTACAAAGAAGGCAATTGCGGGCGGGAAGTGTGTGAATGCCGCGAAGCCCTGAATGCCGGGGCCGCCAAAAGCACCAAAAAGAATGGCGCTGCCGTGATAGAGAAAGACGAGTGTGCCGGACAAACGGAAGATAAGAAGGGCGAGGTCGAGCTTAGGGGAAACAACCGAAGAGGAAGTAGAAGAAGTCATGAAAACTCCCTGTAACCCTGAATTTTGGGGCAATTTAGCAAAAGGGCGAAGAAATGGCAATGTTGATATGCTGAGAGTTAGGGAAGGGGAAAAGGGAGTTTTTGACGGGGCAAGAAGCAGCAAGATATACTCCGCGGTGGGGAAAAGAACGGAGACATCCGTGGGCGTTATAGAGCAAAGGTTTGAAAAAAATGTACTGATTACGTCGGTGGACTACGTATTCAATTGGGCGAGGAAGAGTTCACTGTGGCCGCTGACGTTTGGGCTGGCGTGCTGCGCGATCGAGATGATCGCTTCGACGACGGCGAGGTTTGATATGGCGCGGTTTGGGGCCGAGGTGTTCCGGCCGTCGCCGCGGCAGGCGGACCTGATGATCGTGTCGGGGACGGTGACGCTGAAGATGGCGCAGGTGATCCAGCGCGTGTGGCAACAGATGCCGGACCCGAAGTGGTGCATTTCGATGGGAGCGTGCTCGAGCGTGGGCGGGCCGTTCAATGCGTATTCGGTGTTGCAGGGAGTGGACCGGATTGTGCCGGTGGATGTGTACGTGGTGGGATGCCCGCCGCGGCCGGAAGCACTGTTTTATGCGCTGTTGAAGCTGCAGGACAAGATTGATGAGATGACGCTGGCGAAGCGGCCGACGGAAGTGAAGTTGCGGCCGGAGATGGTGGAAGATTTTAAGAAGAATGTGATGGTGGCGCAGGTGGTGGAGCCGAGTGAGCGGTGAGCGGCTAAAGGTTATCAGTGATCAGCTATTCAGCGACCAGCGACGAGTAATCAGCGATCAGGAAACAAAGATTCGCTGCGTTGACCGAGCCTATGATGGCCCGAAAGGCAAAGAAGGCTCAACGCAGAGAGTTTAGAGGAAAGAAGAAGAGACGGAGGAAGAATCGGAGATGGGATTCGTTCGGACGGCGAAGGTGGGAGAGTTACCGGCGGGGACGGTGCGGGAATTCCACGTGGAAGGAAAAGCGATTGCGCTGGCGAACGTCGGCGGCAGGATTTATGCGATCAACAATACGTGCCTGCACCGGGGCGGGCCGCTGGGGCAAGGAGCGCTGGAGGGCAAGGGGGTCACTTGTCCGTGGCATGGATGGCAATTTGACGTGACAAATGGGAAAGCAGTGCAAAATCCGGCGGTGGGAGTGGATTGTTACCGTACCGAAGTGCGCGGAGAGGATATATTTGTGGATGTGTAGTGCCGGCAGTTGGCAGAGTTGAGGGCTAGCTGGATCCGGGTCCTATCATGGAGTTAACTTACATAAAATAAAGAAGTTAACGTAAGTTTTGTCTCGAAAATCAGGGGCTGTTGACGATTTGGGTGTGGAAAACCCCTCTATCCCTCATATTTTGTTTGGTTTTCGTCTTGCAGACGTGTATATTTCAGCCGAATCTGGTGCCGATGGTAACTGTAACTTCGCAGGCCCGACATTATTGGATCTTCAGCGCAGACCCGCATCACTATCACTGGGATACGTTGTTCGTTAAAGGGAAAGAGATGTGGCACGGGGCGGGGTCAAAGCCCGATGCGATTCGTGCGTTGAAGCAAGTGAGGAAGGGGGACCGCGTGCTGTGCTATCACGCCACGCCGGAACGGTCCCTGTATTCAATCGCGGAGGTCACGCGCGATCCGTATTCCGACCCACATGACTTGAAGGGGAAAAACCTGGTGGCGGACCTGCGCGCGTACGAGAAGTTGCCGCGCCCGGTGACGCTGGCGGAGATGAGAGCGAATAACGCACTGAGGAAAATGAAGCTGCTGAAGAACGTGCGGCTGATTATTTCGGCGCTGACCGAGGAAGAGTACCAGGAGTTGTTGCGGATGGCCGGAATCGTGGCCATGCCGGGAGTGCCGCTGCTTTAAGGTGAACGGCGGAAAGCCCACCGAAGCTTGACGATTTCCATGAAAACGAGCGAACATTTGGCGGCCGAATCCGTCATTACCTACAGTGGTGTGTGCCAACCTCCGGTCAAAACGAATGGGCGAAGAGATTAAGTCCGGGAAGAACGATTTGTAGAGACATGCAGATCCCTGTGTGGAGGGGTTCGCAAAAGAGGCGGTCGGGGCGCCAGAAGAGTTGGCTTTATGGAAAGCGGAATCCAGAAGTAGTGCAAGAGACAGCAACAAAGTAACGAGAGGCGAAGGAGGAATTGTGAGGACACGAATCACGCTGGTGGCGATGCTGGTGTTGGTGTGGACGGGAATGGGAAGCGCGGCGGAGGAGAAGCCGCTGCTGGCGCAGCAACCGACGGTCAGCAAGACCACGATTGTATTCACGTATGGCGGGTATCTGTGGAGCGTGCCACGGGAAGGCGGCATGGCGCGGCAACTCACGACGGGAGGCCACGAAGGGAATGCGGTTTTCTCGCCCGATGGCACGCAGATCGCCTTCACTGGAGAGTATGACGGGAATCCCGATGTGTACGTCATGCCTGCCATCGGAGGTACGCCGAAGCGGTTGACGTGGCATCCGGGACGAGACGGGGCACTGGGCTGGACACCAGACGGCAAGCGCGTGCTGTTTGTTTCCGACCGCGAGGCGTACGCGGATTTTACGCGGTTCTACACCGTGCCCGCGGAAGGGGGTGTCCCGGAAGTGCTGCCGATGTGGCGGGCGTTTAACGGGCAGTATTCGCCGGATGGAACGCGAGTCGCGTATGTGCCTTTTTTCCAATGGCAGCAGGCGTGGAAGAGATACCGTGGCGGGCAAACGACGCCAATCTACCTGGTGACGCTGAAGGATCTGCAAGTGGAGAAGGTGCCGCGCGAGAACTCCAACGATTCGAGCCCGGTATGGTTTGGGGATACGGTCTATTTTTTGTCTGACCGGAACGGGCCGGTGACGCTTTTCGCGTACGACACAAAGAGCAAAAGCGTAAAACAGGTTTTGGAGAACAAGGGACTGGATATGAAGAGCGTTTCAGCGGGGCCTGACGCGCTGGTGTACGAACAGTTTGGCGGAATCTATTTGTTTGATCCGCAAAGCGGAAAATCGTCGCGAGTGAACATTGAGGTTGCGGGTGATTTGCCGGCGACGCGGCCACACTGGGAGAAAGTAGGGGACAAGATTCAGAACGGGGGGATTTCGCCGACGGGAGCGCGCGCGGTGTTCGAGGCCAGGGGGGAGATATTGACAGTGCCTGCGGAAAAGGGAGATATTCGCAACCTGACCCGGACAACGGCAGTGGCGGAGCGGGATCCTTCATGGTCGCCGGACGGAAAGTGGATCGCTTATTTTTCGGACGAATCGGGCGAATATGCATTGCACCTGGCGGACCAGAGTGGACTGGGAGAAGTAAAGAAAATCAACCTGGGGACACCGGGGTCGTTTTTCTATTCGCCGACGTGGTCCCCGGACAGCAAGAAAATCGCGTATGCGGACAAGCGGCTGAACCTGTGGTACGTGGACATCGAGAAGGGCATACCGGTGAAGGTGGCGACGACTTTGTTCGATGTGGGCCCTTCGTTCAGCCAGGCGTGGTCGCCGGACAGCAAGTGGATTACCTACGCAGAATTTCTGCCGAACCACTATCACGCCATCAATGTGTATTCGGTGGAGAGCGGGAAGAGCACGCAATTGACCGATGGGCTGAGCGACGCGGCGTTTCCGGTTTTTGACCGCGGCGGGAAGTACCTTTACTTCATGGCGAGCACGGATGAAGGGCTGGGCCTGAGCTTTCTGGATCTATCGGGGTTCCAACGGCCGGCATCACGAAGCGTGTATGCCATCGTGCTGAAGAAGACCGATGCGAATCCGGTGGAGCCGCAGAGCGACGACGAGAAGATCGGGGAGAAGAAGGACGAAGAGAAGGGCAAGGAAGCGGATAAAGACAAGGGCAAGGATAAAGATAAGGGGAAGGATAAGGACAAAGATAAGGATAAAGGGAAGGAAGGGGATAAAGACAAGGATAAGGACAAGAAGGAAGAAGAGGTCAAGGTCACGATCGACTTCGAAGGGATTGGGCAGCGGATTGTGGCGATGCCAATCAAGGCGGCGAACTACGTGGGCATGGATGCAGGAAAGACCGGGATCCTATTCCTGGGGGAGATTCCTTCGATTCCATCGCTCGACGGACCAACGCTGGTGAGCGTGTCGAAATTTGATTTGAGTACGCGGAAGACGGAACCGTTCGTCAGCGGAATCAGCGCGTTTTCGCTTGCCGCGAACGGAGAGAAGGTGCTTTACCGGCAAGGGCCATCGGAGGGCGGGCAGTGGTTTATTTCCGCGACGGCGGCAGCGCCGAAGCCGGGTGAAGGGCAACTGAAGCTCGATGGAATGGCAGTGTACGTGGACCCGCGCGCGGAATGGAACCAGATGTACCATGAGGTGTGGCGCATCGAGCGGGACTTTTTCTACGCGCCGAATTTCCACGGCTTGAACCTTGCGGAGGCGGAGAAGAAGTACGCACCGTATTTGAGCGGCGTGGGAGGACGAAATGATTTGACCCACCTGTTCGTGGAAATGCTGGGCGAGCTGACGGTGGGACACATGTTCGTTTTTGGCGGAGATGTGCCGGAAGCGCCGAAAGTGAAGGGCGGATTGCTGGGCGCGGACTACAAAGTGGAGAACGGGAGGTACCGGTTCACGCAGATCTTCAATGGCGAGAACTGGAATCCGCAATTGCGCGCGCCGCTGACGCAACCGGGTGTGGACGTGAAGGTGGGTGATTACCTGATCGAGGTGAACGGAAGAGACGTGAAAGCACCGGCGGATGTGTATAGCTTTTTTGAAAACACCGCGGGGACGCAGATCAAGATCAAGGTGGGGCCGAACGCGGATGGGAAAGACGCGCGCGAAGTAACGGTGGTGCCGGTGGACAGAGAGTTCGACCTGCGGAATCGCGCGTGGGAAGAGGACAACCGCCGGAAGGTGGATGAGTTAAGCGGCGGGAAACTGGCGTACGTGCATGTGCCAGACACGGCGAACGGAGGGTACATCAACTTCAACCGGTTCTACATGGCGCAAGAAGACAAGCAAGGAGCGATCATTGACGAACGCTACAACCACGGAGGAGCGATCGCGGACTACATCGTGGATCTGCTGGGAAGGCCGCTAAGGAACTGCGTGACATCGCGCGAGGGAGAGAAGTACTGCTCACCGATGGCGCAAATCTACGGACCGAAGACGATGATCATCAACGAGATGAGCGGATCGGGCGGGGACGCGCTGCCATGGATGTTCCGCCAGGACAAGCTTGGGCCTTTGGTGGGCACGCGGACGTGGGGCGGGCTCGTGGGCATCGGCGGGTATCCGCCGCTGCTCGATGGCGGGTATGTGATGGCGCCACGAATGGCGATTTACGGGCTGCACGGACAATGGGAAGTGGAGAACCACGGGATCGCACCGGATATCGAGGTGGAAAATGATCCGGCGTCGGTTGCGGCAGGGCACGATGCGCAGTTGGAGAAGGCGGTGCAAGTGACCATGGAGGCTCTGAAGCAGCATCCGGTGGTGATACCGGACCATCCGCCGTATCCGGATTACCACCAGAAGTAGGGACTATTTGCGCTAACAGAGCGGGAGTTGCAGGACTCGAATGGGCCTTGCGCCGTGAAATTTTGTCCGCCCGCGTTAGTGAATTTTGGAGATTTCCTCGTTCACTCGCGCGGCGAGATCCCTGGGCAGGGGAGCATATCCCAGACTGCGGGCCGTGGCTTGCGAGCGGCTTGCCAGCATCCACCGAAAGAACGCGGCCAAATCCCTGGCATCGGCAGGACTTTGCGAGCGCACAGGCACGAGAAACCAGGTGAAGCTGGAGATGGGGTAAGCGTCGCGCCCAGGCGCATTGGTGATTGAAACGCGAAAATCAGTTGGGATGCCGGGGAGGACCCCGGCGGCCGTCAAGCTTCCGAGATCCGCCTTCACGAATTTGCCCGTTGAGTTTCGGACGCTGCCAAACGCGAGTTGATTCTGAACGGCATAGAGAAATCCAAGGTAGCCAATGGCGCCGGGAGTCTGTTTGAGGAGAGCGGCGACGCCTTCGTTTCCCTTTGCGCCCAAGCCGACAGGCCAGTTCACGGACGTTCCCTTGCCCACGGAGAGCTGCCACTCCGGGCTAACCTTCGATAAATAGTCAGTAAAGATGAAAGTGGCATCGCTGCCATCCGAGCGATGAATTACGGTGATGGGCAGACTCGGCAAACTTGCTGTTGGATTGGCTGCCGCGATTACCCGGTCATTCCAGAACACGATCTTCCCAGAATAGATGCCCGCCAGGATTTCGGGGGTGAATCGGAGTTCGCCAACGCCGGGCACGTTATAAGAAGGAACCACGCCCCCAATGACCGAAGGAACGTGAAGAATCGGAACCTTTGCGAGCACGAGCTGTTCGTCGTTCATGGGTACATCCGTGGCGCTGAATTCGATAATGTTTTGCAGGAGTTGCTTGATGCCCGCCCCGTTGCCCACGGCCTGGTAATTGAACTGGACGTTGGAATGGAGGTAGTGAAACTCACCGAACCATTCTGAAAAGAGAGGATAGGGAAAGGTTGCGCCTGCGCCGTTGATGACCACTGGAGTGGTTAAATAGCTTGAGGGGTCGGACGAATCCGGGGCCGGGTTTGGAGACGAGGAAGAGGCAGGATCGGAGGGCTGCTCAGAAGAGGGATTGTCCGGCGGAGTGGGATCAGGTTGGGGAGCAGCCGAAGGCGAAGGGGGATAATACGTGATGACCGTCTGGGAAACCTCGACAGCGGAGGAAGATTGAGGCTCAGACGCCGAGTTAGCGGCGTCATCCTCAGAGGGTTGCTGGTCCGCGACGGGAGTGGCCTCGATGGGCGGCACGGGGGGAGTTTCGGAAGGAGATTCTTGAGGAGCGGGAGAAATGCTAGCCTGCGCGGATGGCCCAGCGGCAGTCGAATTCAACGCCGCTTGCGCGATTATCGGAGCCCTGTCGCGGTCATAATTTCCCCGAAACGACCATACAAGGACGGCCGCTATCACGGTCATGCCAGCCAGGAGTAAGAGTGCCGCACGCTTGTTGATTCGCACGACCAGGTCTTCGCGGGAGGATTGAAAGGAGGAAGGACATTGCTGAGGATTTCGCACGGTTCACCTCCAAGGGGCTAAAGGAGAGTTAGTAGCGCGACGATATTACTGGGAGATAAACGCGCCTCTTCTGGTTGGACGGTTCTAGAGGGACTTAGAAAGCAGCCAGATCATGAGTTCGGGGTCGACATAGGCTTTGTCCCAGGAGTTGTGGCCGACACCGGCATATTCGGTGTAGCGAACATTGGCGCCGTCCGCCTTGAGAGCCTCCACTATGAGACGTGACTCGGCCACGGGGACCGAGGGGTCCGCATCACCGTGGAAAACCCAGATGGGGAGTTTCGTGCCGATTTTCTTGGCAGCTTCTAGATAGGGAGTGCGGTCGGAATCGGGCTGCTTGCGGGATTCTTCGGGATGAAGGATGCCGCCGCAGATGGGCACGACCGCGGCAAATTTGTCGGGATAGGCTGCAGCGAGCGCCCAGCTTCCATAGCCGCCCATGGAAAGTCCGGTCAGATAGGTGCGTTTGCGATCGCCCTTGAATTCTTTTGAGGCGGCAGCGAGAGCGGCGAGCGCGAGTTCTTCCATATCCGGCTTATCCCAGTCGTGATCCTTCAAACATTGCGGCATGACAATGACGGCGGGGAAACGCGAGCGATCATTGCGGATGGCGGTGGCGATGCCGACCTGAGTCTGAAGAAGGCCGTCACTGCCGCGTTCGCCAGAGCCGTGAAGGAAGAGAATGATGGGCCATTTCTGGCTGGAGGACCAATTGTCTGGCACGAAAACCTGATATTTGTAAGTGGCGCCGTGAAGAGAGAGCATGCGATCGAGGAAGCCGGTGTCAGTTTTGCGAGCGAGAGCGGGAGAACCGAGAGTAAAGAGAAGAACAAAGAGGAGAAGAAAGCGGAAACGAGAGATGGGCACGGGCGCCTCCAAGATACGAAATGTATCACGGATGTTGGAGTGGCGGCGAAAGAGGCTTTGAAAGCGTGGTGTGATAAGTTGAGTGATCGAGAGGACGATGCCGGAACTTCCTGAAGTCGAGACGGTGGCGCGAGGCCTGCAGCGCGAAATCACGGGGCGGCGCATTGTGAGCGTGACGCTGGGGAAAACGGATTTCATCGACAATCCAGAGGAGATTGAAAAGGAATTGCCGGGGCGTGCAATTCACGAAGTGAGGCGCTACGGCAAATTCCTGCTGCTGCGACTGACGCCGAAACGGGATGCCGCTGTGGCGGAGGGGGACGCGGCGCTGCTGGTGCATTTGGGAATGACGGGGATGCTGGCGCCTCAGGCCGCGGGCGAACCGCACGCGAAGCACACGCACGTAGTGGCGTTGCTGGACGATGGACGCGAGCTGAGGTACATCGACGCGCGGCGATTCGGGAGGATGGCGTATCTGGCAGGTGAGTCGTTGAAGGAAGAGTTGAAACGGTTTGGGGCCGACCCGCTGGAAGCGGGGCTGGAGGAGTTCACTGCGAGGATTTGCGGGAATCGTGCCAGAATCAAAGCGCTGCTGCTCGATCAGCAGGTTTTGCGCGGCGTCGGAAACATCTATGCGGATGAGAGTTTGTGGAAGGCGAAGATTCATCCCATGCAGTTGGGCGCGAAATTGCGGCGCGAGCAAGTGAAGGAACTGTACCGCGCGCTGCAAGGGATTCTGGAGCGGGCGATTGTGATGCGCGGATCTTCAATCGCGGACTTTCTTGACGTGGAAGGCCAGCCGGGGGAATATCAGCGGCATCACCGGGCGTATGGAAGAGAAGGGAAGCCTTGCTTTCGCTGCAAGACGCGGATCAAGCGCGTGATCGTGGCGGGACGGAGCAGCTATTTTTGTCCGCAGTGCCAGAAGGCGCCAAGGGGTGGAAAAAGACAGGGAAGAAGGCAACAAGAAATGGGGAAAGGCGTCTGAAGAAAAGAGGCGCGCCGGTGTTCTATCAAAGAATTGCTACTGAGGCAGGACTCGGGGGATGGGAATGAGGATGAATCGGAAGACGTTGGTTTTGGCTGGACTGCTGGTGGTGTTGGTGGGGCTGCGGGTGTGGACGGCGCGAGCGGCGGGGGATGACGCAAGTCCTTTGGCGACTACCGACCAGCAAATCTTGAGCGAAATTCGCGAGCACAGCGAAGTGATGGACAACCTGGAATATCTGTCCGACCGGATTGGCCCGCGATTGACGGGCACAGCGCAACTGAAGCAGGCGAACGATTGGACCGCGGAGATGTTCAAGAAGTACGGGCTGACGAACGTACACCTGGAGGCGTACTCAATTCCGCACGCGTGGGTGCGTGGGACGGCGACGGCGAGGATCATCGCGCCGACGGAGCATCCATTGATCATTGCGGCGGCAGCGTGGGCGCCGGATACGAAACGGACTGTGCGCGGCCCGGTGGTGTATTTCGATGCGAAGAAGCCGGAAGAATTTGCGAAATTCAAGGGAAAGCTGAAGGGGGCGATTGTCATCGCGCAGGAGCCGCAACCTCTTTCGCCGCCGAGAGTCATTAGCCGGAACATCGAGATTTACCACCCCATGGAGGAGCCGCCAGCGCCGGTAGGGCAGCCGGCGAGGCCCGGGCGAAATGAAAATCTTCGAGCAAACGAGGCGGCCGCGAGGAAATTCATGGTGGATGAAGGAGTCGCCGTGGTGTTGCGGGATTCCGGAAAGCCACATGGGCTGCTGAACATGACGAGCGCGAGCGCAAAGCCATTTGAGATGGGGCCGTTGGCGACGGCGTTTGTGACCGGGGAAGGCTACCGGATGATTTTCCGGATGCTGAAAAAGGGGCCGGTGGAGGTGGAAATCGCGATCAAGAATACGCTGAGTAAGAAACCTGTGGAGGTCTACAACACCGTCGCGGAACTGAAAGGGACGGAAAAGCCGGACGAGGTGGTGCTCCTTGGCGGGCACCTGGATTCGTGGGATTTGGCAACGGGTACGACGGACGACGGAACGGGCTCCATGGTGGTGCTGGAAGCGGCGCGAACGCTGGCAAAACTGAATGTGAAACCGAAGCGGACGATCCGGTTCGTACTTTTTTCGGGAGAAGAAGAAGGATTGGTTGGTTCAAGGGAATACGTGAAGGCGCACAAGAATGAGTTGGACAAGATTTCGGCGGTGCTGATTCATGACAGCGGAACGGGGCGGGTGCTGGCGCTGGGATTGCACGACAACTACCAGGGGCGGGAAATCGTGGACCAGGTGATGGCGCCATTACGCGCATTGAAACTGCTGGAGCCGACGATGGCGCGGGAATTCGGCATGGATAGCTTGTCGTTTGACGAGGCAGGCGTGCCGGGATTCTGGTGCGTGCAGGATCTTGGGGAATATTTTCAGACGCACCATAGCCAGACGGACACATTTGATAAGGCGTGGAAAGATGACCTGATCCAGGGAGCGCAAGTGCTGGCGGCGTGGGCGTACAACACCGCGGAATTACCGGAAATGTTGCCGCGGAGGCCGTTGCCGCCGGCTCGGAAAGATATGGCGAAATCGGATAAATCGAAGGAAGAAGTTGAGAAGAGCGACCCGACAGTGGAGATGGACAAAAAGATCGTGGAGCAGGTGAAGGCAGACAAAGAGTTGCTTAAGGCTGACTTGACTTACCTGGCCACGCAGATCGGGCCACGGCTGACGGGATCGCCGCAAGTGGACCGGGCGAGCCATTGGACGGAGGAGCAGTTCCGCGGGCTGGGACTGGAGAATGCGCACCTGGAATCGTGGAGCATCGCGAATGCCTGGACGCGAGGGCCGGCGAGCGGGAGGGTGACTTCTCCAGTGGCGCACGCATTGACGATGGCGACGATGGGCTGGTCACCGAGTACAAATGGAACGGTTAAAGGTGAATTGATCACGATTGATGCGAATAAACCGGAGGAGCTGGAGAAATACCGAGGGAAGCTGGGCGGAAAGATTGTGCTGATGGGGAGACCGCGGGAACTTGAGGAGCCGCTCGATCCAATGCTGACGCCATGGGGCGAGGGGACGCTGCCCTTGATGCACGCGAAGGACGATAAGACGATCGACTACCATGCGAACGCGGAAACGAGGAGAGCGGCGGTAAAGATGATGCAGGAAGAAAAAGGTGTGGCGCTGCTGATGGGCTCGGAGAAGATGTACGGATTGCTGAATATGACGACGCTCAGCCGGGAATACCAGCCGGCGGCGGTACCGGCAGCGTTTTTGGCGCGTGAGGACTACCTGCTGCTTTGGCAATTGCAGGCGGCGGGGCGCGTGGAGATGGAAGTGAACATCCAGGGGACGTTGAGCGGAAAGCCGGCGGAGGTGTACAACACCGTGGCGGAAATCCGTGGGACGGAGAAGCCGGACGAGGTGGTGATCCTGGGGGCGCATCTGGATTCGTGGGATCTGGGAACCGGAGCGACCGACAATGGCACGGGATCCACGGCCGTGCTGGAGGCGGCGCGAGCGCTGCAGAAGCTGGGCGTAAAGCCGAAACGCACGATTCGATTTGTGCTGTTCACCGGAGAGGAACAGGGGCTGAACGGATCGCGGGCGTATGTGGCGTCGCACAAGGATGAGTTGGCGAAGATATCGGGGGTGTTGGTACACGACACCGGGACGGGGAAAGTGCTGACCATCGGATTGATGGGAAATTACAACGTGCGGGAGACGATTGACCGCGTATTGTATCCGCTCGCGGAGAGTGCGGGGATCATGGAGCCTACCTTGCGCAGCGAGGGAGGGTCAGACCACGTGCCATTTGACGAGGCGGGCGTGCCGGGCTTCTGGTGCGTGCAGGATCCCGTGGACTACGCCATGACGCATCACTCGCAGGCGGATACGCTGGACCGGGTGAGGTGGGATGACTTGACGCAGGGCGCGGAAGTGCTGGCCGTGTTCGGATATAACGTGGCGCAATTGCCGGAGATGCTGCCTAGGAAAGCGGGGAAGAAGTAAGAGACGAAAAAAGAGAAGCAGAATTGATGTGACAAACTTGCTAACTGGGGCGCCCGCCTGAGGCGGGCTGCGTCCCTCCGGGAGAATGATGCGACTGGTGGTGCAGAGGGTGAGCCGGGCGAAGGTGACGGTGGAAGGCCGGGCGACGGGAGAAATTGGTGCGGGGCTGATGATCCTGCTGGGAGTGGGCAAGGAGGATAATTCGGCCGTGGCGGCAGCGATGGCGGAAAAGGCGTGCAACCTGCGGATTTTCGAGGACGAGCAGGGGAAGATGAACCGTTCGCTGCTGGACGTAAAGGGCGAGGCGCTGGTGGTATCGCAATTCACGCTGTACGGCGATGCGCGAGGGCAGCGGCGGCCGAGCTTCATCACGGCGGCGCCGCCGGAGTTGGCGAAGAAACTGTACGAAGAATTCTGTGAAGTGATGCGCGGGCTGGGCGTGAAGGTGGGGACGGGGATTTTTCAGGCGATGATGTCGGTGGAGCTGGTGAATGAAGGACCGGTTACAATCCTCATTGATTCGGACAAAACGTTCTAAAGCAGGCGGAAGAAGGGCTCGGGCTGACGAGAAGTGGACGGCCGCGAGAGCCGTACGGGAACTGGAGCGCCTGGGCGAGAAACGGAACGTGGAAGGCATGGCGCGCTTCGGCATACGGGCGAAGAAGGTCTATGGGGTGTCGAAGCCAAAGCTGGATGAGCTTGCGAGGAAGATCGGGAAGAATCATGAGTTGGGGATGGAGTTGTGGAATACGGGAATTCACGACGCGCGGATTCTGGGCGTATTGATTTCGGAGGCGGAGAAAGTCAGCGCGAAGCAGATGGACCACTGGGTAAGGGATTTTGACAACTGGGACGTGTGCGATGGGAGTTGCTGCCATTTGTTTGTGTTTGCCAAACCGGCGTGGAAGAAGGCCTTTGCATGGACGAGGAGGAAGAAAGAGTTTGAGAAGCGTGCCGGATTTGCAATGGCGGCGTTTCTGGTAGTGCACGACAAGAAAGCAGCTAATGGAGTTTATTTGAAGTTCCTGAAAGCGATCGAGCGGGAGGCGTGGGATGAGCGGAACTTCGTCCGGAAGGCCGTGAACTGGGCTTTGCGGAACATCGGGAAACGGAACTTGCACTTGAACCGGGCGGCGATATTGAGCGCGGAGCGAATTCGCAGGCAAGATTCGAAGGCGGCGCGGTGGATTGCGGGAGATGCCCTGCGGGAGTTGCAGAGCGAGGCCGTGCAAAAGCGGTTACGCCGCAAGGTCACGTAACGAAGCATGGCGATGACAAAAGGTGCCGTTCCAGTACGAGGGATGCGGAAGTGGGATTCAGGGTATAACGGGGAGAACGGGGCGGGTGACAAAATGTATCGTGATACGATAGACTGTAAACATGGGGGCAAAGATTACAGACGGAGAATACCGCGCGCTGGCGGAGTTGCGCTACCGGATACGGCGGTTTCTGCAGGAGGGTGACACCACGGCGGCGCAAGCCGGACTGGAGCCGCAACAATACCTGTTGCTGCTGGCGATCCGGGGGCTGCCGGAGGGGCAGGAAGCGACCATCACAACGCTCGCCGAACGGCTTTCCCTTCGCCATCACAGCACGGTGGAACTGGTGGACCGCATGGAGACGCGGGGCTACTTGCGGCGGACGCGAGGGCGGGAAGACCGGCGGCAAGTGCTGGTGTCGCTGCAACCGCGCGGCGAGAAGTTACTGGAGCAAGTCGTGGGGCAGCGGATCATCGAACTGCGGTCAACTGGTCGGGCCTTGGTCGGGGCCATTGATGCGCTGGTGGAGCAAAAGCGGGCGGGGCGGAATCGGCGAAGGGCAAGGAAAACTTCCAGGCACAATTGAGGGCCAAGGTGGCAAAAGAAGCGCGAGTACAGTTGCGTCCCGATGAGGAACGAGTGCGGCGGCGCGAGCGGGGCGAGGAATTGGGCGACTTCACGACGACGCTGCGCGTGATTCCGATTTCGCTGCTGGCGATGGGGATTGGCGTGATCTGCGCGTTTGTGGCGCTGGCGTTGCTGCGGCTGATTGGGTTGTTCACCAACGTATTTTATTTCGGCCGGTGGAGTACGGCCATGGTGTCGCCGGCAGGAAACCATTTGGGATTGTTCAGCGTGTTGGTGCCGATTGGTGGTGCGCTGATTATCGGGGTGATGGCGCGTTATGGATCCGAGAGAATCCGTGGGCACGGGATTCCAGAAGCCATTGAAGCGATCCTGATTAACGGGAGCCGGGTGGAACCGAAGGTGGCGCTGTTGAAGCCATTGTCGTCGGCGATTTCGATCGGGTCGGGCGGACCATTTGGCGCGGAAGGCCCTATCATCATGACCGGCGGCGCGTTTGGATCGATGATCGCGCAACTGTTCAAATTGACGAGCGCGGAGCGGAAAACGCTGCTGGTGGCTGGGGCTGCGGGAGGAATGTCAGCAACGTTTGCATCGCCGGTGGCCGCGGTGCTGCTGGCGGTGGAGTTGCTGCTGTTCGAGTGGAAGCCGCGAAGCTTGATACCGGTGGCGCTGGCGAGCGCGGTGGCGGCGGTGGCACGACGGTACATACTAGGATTCGGGCCGTTGTTTCCCGTGCCGGAGCACCCGTTGTTCATTGGTGCGATGGGCCTGCTGGGATGCGCGCTCGTGGGAATTCTAGCCGGGGGATTGTCGGCGCTGCTGACAATTTCGGTTTATGCGTCCGAAGATGCATTTCAGAAACTGAAAATCCACTGGATGTGGTGGCCAGCGCTGGGTGGGCTGGCGATTGGGTTAGGCGGATTAATTTTTCCGCAAGCGCTGGGAGTGGGCTACGACACGATTGGAGCGCTGCTGCAAGGGAATGTGACGACGGGAGTGATCCTGGGAGTGCTGCTGGTGAAGTGGTTCATCTGGGCAGTGTCGCTGGGGTCGGGCACTTCGGGAGGCGTGCTGGCACCACTGTTGATGATGGGTGGAGCGTTGGGCGGGCTGGAAGCGATGTTTCTGCCGCACGAAGGCACGGGCTTCTGGCCATTGATCAGCATGGGAGCGATCTTGGGCGGCACGATGAGGTCGCCGTTCACAAGCGTGGTGTTTGCGTTTGAATTGACGCACGACGCGAATGTGTTTTTGCCGCTGCTGGTGGCGAGCGTGATCGCGCATGGATTCACGGTGCTGACGCTGAAGCGGTCCATCCTGACGGAGAAAGTGGCGCGGCGCGGGTATCACTTAAGCCGGGAATATGCCGTTGATCCGCTGGAGCTGTTGTATGTGCGCGAGGTGATGCGGACAAACATCCTGAAGCTGCAGGTAGGAAACACGCTGGAGGAGGCGCAGGCGATACTGGCCGGGAATCACAGGCCGGGGCAGGAGCTGGTGCCGGTGGTGGATCAAGGGGAGATTTTGCGCGGAGTGTTGACGCTGAAAGAATTGCGCGAACCGCGAGAAGGCGGAGCAGCAGCACTGGAACAGAAGATTGGAGAGATGGTGAAAGGAGGAGTTTACGAAGCGTTTCCGGATGAGCCGCTGCGGGTGGTGGTGAATCGCATGGCGGAAGATGGTGTGACGCGGCTACCAGTGGTGGAACGCGAAACTGGGAAGCTGCTGGGGATGGTCTCGCTGGACGATTTGCTGAAGGCGCGGACACGGCACATGGAAGAGGAACGGCGGCGGGAGCAGACGATCAAGCTGCGGTTTCTTGCGCCGCGAAAGGGATCGTCGGAGGAGACGCCGGCGGCGGTGTGAGGGGCGAAAACTACTCGACGGTGAACAACGCGGCACGCCACGCGGTCTTATTTCCAGCAGAATCGCTGGCCTGGACTTCCAGCCGATAGGTGCCCGAAGGCAGTTCGTTGACTGCAACCTCCTCCGCAAGCGGAATTACAGGGTTCCCGGGCCGAATTCCTGACGTAACTGGCCGCCAACCTGTGTCCGACTTGAGCTCTCCGGTCTTTATGTCCGTGACTTTCATCTGAAATTGTACCTTCGCTGTCTCCCTCCCTGCGAGCAGCGGTTCATGAATCTCGAAATAGCTCATCAGGCGCTCGCCCTTCGCGAAACGCATATCTCCTGCAGGTGAAAACTCCAGACCGTTGCTGACCAACGGAACGTACTGAGGCGCTTGAGCAGCCCCTTCCGCCTTTTCAGACACCTTGTGGTAGCGCTTGCAAAGAGCTATCCCACTGATTGCAGGGCCGCTTAAGGTGACGCTATCAATCTTGAGTGGCAGTGCAATCCGGCCGAAACTATAACGGTCAGTGACAACGAGCTCTAATTGATAGTCCCCGGAAGGAAGATCGAGCTGGGTTTCATATCGGCTAGGGATATCCCAGAGTTCATATTCTTCACGCAGGTTGGCAGGGATCGGAATCGGACCTTGATAGAAATCTTGTGGCGAGCCACACAAAACATCACTGAAGCGCGCCATAAGGGCCCTGTCCTTGTTGTATATCATCCCCAAGACAGCGACTGTCGCGGCCAGATTGACGCCGTTCCATTCGCGTTTTACGGCACTCGAGGGAAACTCTATCGCGACATTAACGCGGTTCGCACCGGACTCACCGAAAAAGGGGCTCGCCTGAGCCGTGACAGGTAGCTTTCCACCTGCGCCTAAGGCTACGTACCCTTCCAGTTGTTTTCCGAGTTTCGTACCGTATACAGGGTCGGAGAGTGCGTTTTTCGTCTGGCAATATTCGTCCCGGGCATAAACGGTCGAATGACGGTGGTCCACGTTGACCTTGATTTGGTGACAGGAACCCTCTGGAGACGGCGGAGGTGTGTAGGAAATCAGATAGAGATGCAGAGTATCACTGAAAGTGGAATGCGTTCGCGGCCATAGGTCCGGGCTGGACCATACACCTTTCGGTGTACACGATTGTTCTAGATGGCCAGATACGTTATCACGCACTACCCAGGCGCCCCGCGGTTCAACAGTAATGTTCTTGACCTGTTGCTCTTTGCCATCCTCAAAGAGATGAAAGTCCTTCGCGGACAAGCCGGTGATTTCCTTAGCTTGCGAATTATAATATGTCAATTCTCCGTTGGAGTTCAGGCTCTGTCGAATGTCAGATTTGTCAATAACGTAGACGGGGACGACTACTTCACGCGTTTCTACGCGGACCGCCGGTGGACTATCGGTCTGTGCTAGCGACACCGATGCCTCGGTGCCGAAAATCGTTCCGCCGAGCAAGAGAAGGATGACTAGATTTTTGATCCTCATGCTGATCCCGCACGATCGCGAGTTCACAAGGTGCCTTTAATCCAGCCCTCTAAACTGAATGGGGGAACCGCAGGGTGGTGTCCGAGGGAAGCAGACGTCAGAAGCCGCCGCCGCCACCGCCGCCGAAGCCGCCTCCCGAGAAGCCGCCGCCACCACCACCGCCGAAGCCCGAACCGCCTGAACTGCGCGGGGCGGAGGCCATGGCGGTCGCGGCGACGGACGACATGGAATTCAAGTTGCTAACGAACATGTAGGGATAGAAGCCGGGGCCGAAGTTGCCCTGATACCACTGCGGCGGCTGAGTGTAAATGTTCTTGAAGGCGTTGCTCCAGTTTTTTTCGACGCCGAGGGCCATGGCGAAGGGAAGAAACTTCTCAAACATTTCCGGCGTCTTGATCATGCGATTGAAGCGGTCGGCTTCAACGTGATTCAGGAAGTCCTCGAAACCCAAGATGCCTTCGAGGGCGCGTGCGCCCGCTTGCGTGTGGGCGGGCATGAACCAGCCAAAGCCGCAGATGATGGCGCCGGTGAGAATTCCGGAAACGATGAAAGACGTCGGGGCCATACCCATGCTGCGGGCAATGGCAGTGCCGCCCCAAATGAGAATCACGCCGGCAACGATGCCGAAGCCGATATAGCTGGAGCGGACGGTGTCTGGGCGATGCGTGTAGTAACCGTGGCCGAGGAGGGAAGCGAAGATGTCGTTCCGAATGCCGGGAAGGCTGGTGTAGAAGCGATTGTGGAGTTCGGAGAGGGAGACAGAATCGCCGGCATTGCCACCAGAGAAGAGACCGCTTAACAGATCCTGTTCGTGCGGTTGCAGCGTGTTCCACTCGGCTTGGGATTTCTTCAGGTGGAAGACGTACTCCTTACTGTGAGTCAGACCGAGCAAGTGGTCTTTTTGCTGCTCTTCGATGACCAGATAGCCGCGCACGGCGAGATCAACGATGGAGGCGGTGATGTCGCGCATGTCCACGGAGTTATCAACGAGCGTGCCGACTTCGCCCGGAGTGAGCTTATCGGGAGGCTCATATTGCGCAGTAATGGGGCGAAGGCGCGGGTCGCGGCCCTTGGTCCACCAGAGCCAGAACATCAGGACGAAGGCGACGATGGGGATGAAGAACGCCCAATTGCTGCGGAGATAGAGAAAGAATTTGTCGGCGGAAGTGGGCTCGCGAACGGCGCCTTTGTCGAAGGCGACGGCGACGGTAAGACCCTCGTGAATGCGAAGAGGAGCGGTGGTATTGACGTCCACGCCGGTGCCGGCAACTTCGGCGGTGGCTTCGTGGCCCGTGGAACGAAAGGAGCCGGTGAACACATTGGTGCGGACGTTGGAAGCGGCGGGAGGCAAGACAATGTGCGCGCTGGCGGCATCAATGGGGATGTCCCAGAGGTCGCCGGTGACGTTCCAGTAGAACTCGTCGTGATCATCGAAGAAGCGCAGGGCGTCGCTGACGACGTAATCAATGATGACGGTCTGAACGGAATTGTCGGCGTCGGGGATGTAGATCTTGAGTTTGCGGTTCTGGCGTTCGCGGCTGGACTCGAATTTCAGTTTGTTACCGTTGCCGTCGGTGACGCTTCGGACGTCGAGAAAGAGGCTGTAGTTCAAGCCGTTGGGGCCGGCGTACTCGACAGGAATGGTGCGGTAAACGCCGTGCCAGGGGCCACCCTTGAACTGAAAGGTGATGTTCTCCGTGACGTCGACCTTGGCATCGGGAGTGACGGTGATTTCCGACTCGAACTTCTGGATGCGAAGCTGGCGGCCCTGAGCACACAGATAAGCCGGAAAGAGAACGAGGAGAAGCAAAACGAGCGCGGAGCGACGGTGAACGGGGATGGCGCGCTTGTTCATGAAAGGGCCCTCGCGGGCTCAGGCCTTGGGCGCGGCCGGGGTGTCGAAGCTGACCTTGGGGGCTTCGCGCTCGGCGGCGGCAGAGACTTCAAAAAACTCACGCGATTTGAAACCCAGCATTCCCGCGATGATGTTCGTGGGGAACTGGAGGATTTTGGTGTTGAGGTCGCGCACGACGGCGTTGTAATAGCGGCGCGCGTTCTGGACATTATCTTCAATGTCGGAGAGCGATTTCTGAAGTGAAGTGAAGCTTTCGATGGCGCGAAGCTGGGGGTAGGCCTCGGAAAGAGCGAAGAGGCTTTTGAGAGCGCCGGAGAGCATGTTTTCCGCTTCGGCCTTGTCGGCGGGGCCGGTGGCGGTCATGGCGCGGTTGCGGGCGTTGATGACGGCTTCAAACGTGCCCTTTTCGTGGGCGGCGTAACCCTTCACGGTTTCGACGAGATTGGGGATGAGATCGTAGCGGCGTTTGAGTTGCACATCGATGTCCGCCCAGGCGTTGTCGCAAGTGACCTTCAGCCGGACGAGGCTGTTGTACATGGAGATGACGAAGATCACGAGGAGAACGAGGATGCCCAGAACAATGAAACCAAACATAGGTCAACCTCTTTTCGGGAGAGATGGAAAAGCGAGAACAAGTTCACTATACGGGCGGGGAGGGGCGGAGTAAAGGAGAGTTGGAGGGGAGAAGAGCGAAAAGAGCAGCAGAATTAACCCCGCGTTGATGAAGTGAGGGGATTTGCGCCGGGATGGCATCGGATGCATAGTGCCGCTGGTATATAGTAAAGAATTAATATATGCTCAGGCTGCAAAGTCCCTCCAGGCTAAAGAATGCTCTTCAAAACTGTCAGTGCGTCGGTGTACGGAATTGACGCCTACCTTGTGGAAGTCGAAGTGGACGTGGGTTCGGCGCGAATGCAGGACTTCAACGTGGTGGGATTGCCGGATAACGCGGTGAAGGAGAGCCGCGAGCGGATCAAATCGGCGCTGCGGAATTGCGGGTACGAATTTCCGTATGGGCAGGGCGTGACGATCAATCTGGCGCCGGCGGACCTGCGGAAGGAGGGCTCGGCGTTCGATTTGCCGATGGCGCTGGGGCTGGCGGGCTGCCAAGGGCAGTTTTTCGGGAAGATGCTTGACAAGATGATGTTCCTGGGCGAGCTGTCGTTGGATGGGAGTGTGCGCGCGGTTCGAGGGGCGCTGTCCGCGGCGATTACGGCGCGGGACAACGGACTGACGGCGGTGGCGGTTCCGGAAATGAACGCGCGGGAAGCGGCGGTGGTGGACGGGATCGATGTGTACGCGCTGAAGTCTCTGCCGCAGGCGGTGGACCTGGTGAATTCGCCGGAGTCGTTCCACAGCGTGAAAGTGGACGCGAAGCAGATGTTGAACGAGGCGGCGCAATATCCGGTGGACTTGCGGGACGTGCACGGGCAGCAGGCGGCGAAGCGGGCGCTGGAGGTGGCGTGCGCGGGCGGGCACAACATTTTGTTTATCGGGCCGCCGGGCGCGGGGAAAACGATGCTGGCGAAGCGCATCCCGACGATACTGCCGCCGATGTCACTGGAAGAAGCGATTGAAACGACGCGGATTCACAGCGTGGCAGGGACTTTGGAAAACAGCCAGGGATTGATTGGGACGCGACCGTTTCGCTCGCCGCACCACACGATCAGCGATGCGGGGTTGATTGGGGGAGGGGCAGTGCCGAGGCCGGGGGAAGTGTCGCTGGGACACAACGGCGTACTGTTCCTGGACGAGTTGCCGGAGTTCCAGCGCAATGTGTTGGAGGTGATGCGGCAGCCGCTGGAGGATGGGTCGGTGACGATTGCGCGAGCGGCGATATCGGTGACGTTTCCATCGCGATTCATGCTGGCGGCGGCGATGAATCCGTGTCCTTGCGGGTATTTTGGGGACCCGACACGCGAGTGCCACTGCACGCCACCGATGATCCAGCGTTATGTTTCCAAGATTTCGGGGCCGCTGCTGGACCGGATTGACATACACATTGAGGTGCCGGCGGTGAAGTACAAGGAATTGCGGGCGCCATCGCCTTCGGAAGATTCCGCGGCGGTGCGCGGGAGGGTGATCGAGGCGCAGGGGCGGCAACTGGAAAGGTTTAAGGCAGAGAAGAAGACGTACTGCAACGCGCAGATGGCGCCAAAGATGATTCGTAAGCACTGTGCGATATCGGCAGAGGGAGAAAAGCTGCTGGAAAATGCGGTGGTTAAATTGGGGCTTTCGGCGCGTGCTCATGACCGCATCTTGAAGGTTTCGCGGACAATCGCGGACCTGGAAGGCGCTGCGGATATTCAGGCAAAGCATTTGAGTGAGGCGATTCAATACCGGACGCTGGACCGGAGCTACTGGTCGTAGTGGCTACCGTATTCAATGGGGGTAGATTCCGCGGCGGGCTCGCGTAAGAATTCTCCCGTTCTACCTTCTGGATCCTCTTTCCTGAGAGCGTGCCGTCCGGCCATTTCGTACAAGCCCATATGTGAATGGCCTCGATTCGCTGCGCATCCCCAAAAGGCTCCATTGACTTAGGTTTGCGCGGTGTGTTACGGATAGGTACGCTTTTCTAGCGATCCCAAGGCCGCAGCACCGACCGGGAATGGCGCCAGAGACTAAACACCTGGAAGTCACATTAGACACCCACGTTGAGAGCGTAAATCTCGCGGAGGAGATGTGTCTGCGGGTGGCGGAAGCAGTGGGGTTTGCGGAAGATGAGTGCTACCGGATCGGGATGTCGGTGCGAGAAGGCGTGATCAACGCTTTTCATTATGGGAACCAGGAAAAGGCCGACAAGAAGATCTATTTGGCGATTGACCTTACTGGCGAGAAAATGGTCATTCACGTGATGGATGAAGGGAAGGGTTTCCAATTGAAGGACGTGCCGGATCCGTTGGCGGAGGAGAACCTGCTGAGCACGTCGGGGCGCGGGATATTTTTGATGCGCACGTTCATGGATGAATTCGACGTCGTGCCGGGACGAACGGGCGGCGCAGAGATTATCATGTCGAAGAAACTGCCGTTGCCCGGAAGCCCATCGAACAATGGCAACCATAAGCCTTCAAATTCGGATGCCGCACCACATCAGGAAGCGTAGGAACGTTTATGCCAGCACTGTATGCCACCACGCGTGAAGTAGGGGTCATCACCCTGATCGACCTGAGCGGAAGGATCTCGCTGGGGGAAGGAAGCGCGCTGCTCCGCAAGACGATTCGCGATTTGCTGGATAGCGGGCACAATAAGATTCTGCTCAATCTGGGCGACGTCAATTACATTGACAGCTCGGGGATTGGGGAACTCGTCAGCGGATTCACCGCTGTGCGCAGCCGCGGGGGTGAATTGAAGCTGCTGAACCTGACAAAGAAGGTGCACGACCTGCTGCAGATCACCAAGTTGTTTACTGTATTCGATGTCTATACGGAGGAATCGACGGCGGTTGGAAGCTTTCAATAGGGTCTTTCCCTCTGCAAGAAATACACTCCTGATGCAGCCCAGGACCTGCTGTGTGAAATTCAGCAGAGCTTGGGAATTCACTCAATTCAATAGAGAACGAAGCGACGTTTCCGCAGAGTAGGGTGCGGCAATGGTTTTCCTTTACTTCAAACATTGATAATTCATCAAGTTACAACAATAGTGGGGATGGTGGAGCCAAGCAAGCACGTGTCTGGCGCAGCGCAACTGGACCGCGACGTGCTACTAAGAAGCTCAATACCCGTGGACAGTGGGGAGTACTAGACCGGAGCTGTCCGCCTTTCGCTGACTCATTTTCTTATGACGGCATTCCCATTCGGCACCGTCGGCAACAAGCAGGGGGAATTGTAGATGGCTCTCTTCGTTGGGTTTGACGTCGGAAGTGTCAGCGCCAAACTGGCAGCCGTGTGGGTGCCGGGCGATTCTGAACGGAATACACCAGCTCCGGGGAACGGTCATTTTCTAAGGGCCAAGCACGAGGCGGAGCAGAAGTGCGAAGGGCCCGTGCTACTTTCCGGGTACCGCCGCACGTACGGAAATCCCATCCAAACGGTCAAAGAGTTACTCGCGGAATTTCAGGGCTTGGTGCCGCGCGAGGAGATTCGCGGCATGCGTGTGACCGGCTCTGGTGGACGGCTGGTGGCCGAAGCGTTAGGGGCGCAGGCCGAGAATGAGTTCAAGGCCATTGCCTGCGCGGTTGGGCAACTTTACCCGGAGGTGCGGACGGTTTTTGAGATTGGCGGAGAAAGCTCGAAGTATTTGCAACTGGCGGAAAACGGGAATTCGCATCACGCCGCCGGATCCGACACGCACACCTATGCGACAGGCATAACGGACTATTCGACGAGCGGCGAATGCGCGGCGGGGACCGGTTCGTTTCTGGACCAGCAGGCTTCGCGCTTGAAGTATCGCGTGGAAGAGATCGGGGATGTGGTGGCGCAGGCAAAATGCGCGGCGCGAATCGCGGGGCGATGCTCCGTGTTCGCGAAGTCCGACATGATCCACGCGCAGCAGAAGGGCTACTCGACGGAGGAGGTGCTGAAGGGGTTGTGCGAAGCCGTGGCGCGGAATTTCAAGAGCAACATCGTGCGCGGGAAAACGGTGAAGCCACGAGTGGCTTTGATTGGGGCGGTATCGCAGAATCGCGGCGTGGTACAGGCGCTGGCGGAGGCGTTTCGGCTGGGGACGGAAGGCCTGTTCGTGCCGGAAGAGTACGCGTGGATTGGAGCGCTGGGTTGTGCGCTGCTGGAGCGCAGCCAGAAAGATCATCCAGCGCGCAGGAAAAGCAATGGGCACTACCTGTCGCATTTGCAGTCGGCCAGAGAGACGGAGCGCGATTTGGCGCCACTGTCGCTGAGTAACGTGCTTTTGCTACGCGATCATCCAGAAGCCTCCCGAACCGAAGCCCTACCGGAAAACGGCGAAGAGATCGCCACATACTTGGGAATCGATATCGGGTCGGTGAGCACAAATCTGGCGCTGCTGGACGAATCCGGCCGGTTGTTGCATGGCATCTATCTGCGCACGTCGGGCCGTCCGATTGAAGTTGTCCAGGAGGGCCTGCAGGAAATCGATCGGTTATTCGGAGGGCGGATCGTGGTACGGGGCGTGGGCACAACGGGATCCGGCCGCGAACTGATCGGCGAGCTGGTGGGAGCGGACACGGTCAACGACGAGATCACCGCGCACAAGACAGGCGCTGTCTATGTGCACGAGAAGTTGGTAAAGAATCACGCCAGCAGTGCGTTGGGAGAAGGCGAAGAGCCGGGGGACGTTGACACGATTTTCGAAATTGGCGGACAGGATTCCAAATTCATTTCCATTGATCATGGCGTGGTTGTGGATTTTGCGATGAACGAAGCGTGCGCTGCGGGCACGGGCTCCTTCCTGGAAGAACAGGCCGAGCGGATGGATATCCAGATCAAGGATGAATTTGCGGAGAAGGCCATGGCTTCGACGGCCCCGGTGCGGCTTGGGGAGCGCTGCACCGTGTTCATGGAGCGCGACGTCACGGGCTGGATGCAGCGCGGGAGCCGTGTGGGAGACCTGGCGGCAGGTCTGGCGTATTCCGTGGCCATGAATTACCTCAACCGCGTGGTGCGCGGCCGCAAGATCGGCAAGGTAATTTATTTCCAGGGAGGCACGGCGTACAACGATGCGGTGGCGGCGGCGTTCTCGCAGTTGTTGGGGAAGCGCATCATCGTGCCGCCGCACAACGGAATCATCGGAGCCATCGGGATGGCGCTGATTGCGCAGCAGGTGACACGCGCGAAAGAGAGCGTGCAGGAACGATTGCACGGGAAAGCCCTGGCGGCAGCGGCAGGAGTGGGTGAAAGCTTCGCGGGCACCACTGCCATGACAAAGTGCCCCGATTCGATTTCGACGTTCCGAGGATTTGATTTGAACCGCGCCCATTTCGAGACGCGGGAGTTTGTGTGCAAAGCCTGCTCGAATTATTGCGACATGAAAGAGATTACGGTTGAGGGACGGAAAACCTATTGGGGCGACAAGTGCTCTGACAAATTCCGGAAGCGCGCGCGCACGGAACGGCGGCCGGTGATCGATGACCTGATGGCGCTGCGGGACCGGATGTTGCGCGAGGGATATCGCGAACAAACTCCTGGCGGGACAGAAGGAAAGCTACGCGTGGGCATCCCGCAAGCGATGTATTACTACGACCGCTTTCCCTTCTGGCGAACGTATCTGGAAGGTATTGGATTGGAGGCAGTGCTGTCCGGCGCCACGGATCATCACATTGCCACACGTGGAGCGGAACTCAGTCTGGCAGAGCCGTGCTTCCCGGTACAGATCGCACACGGGCACGTGCATTCCCTGCTGCGCGGTACGGAAGAACGTCCTCCGGTGGATTTTGTGTTTTTGCCGAACGTGATGGACATGGAAGCGCCGGAACCCTCGGTTGCCTCGCACCTCTGCCCGTGGAACCAGACGCTGCCCTACGTGGTGCGATCGGCGCCGGAATTCGAGGCGCATGCCGACGAATTCCTTGCGCCGACACTTTATTTCCGCGCGGGACGCAAACATGTGAAAGGGCAGCTTGCGCAATACTTCGAGCGGCTGGGCGTCAAACGGCGGCAGAGCGACCGGGCAGCGGAGGCCGCCTACCTCGCGCAGACACGCTTTGATGAACGGCTTGTTGAGGAGGGCCACAAAGCGTGCGCCACATTGCGAGCGACGGGCGAGCCCGCAGTGCTGCTGATCGGACGCGCGTACAATATTTATGATCGCAGCGGGAACTGCGATATCCCCAGGAAATTGCGCGACCTCTATGGCGTGAATGTTTTGCCATTCGATTTTCTGCCGCTGGATGAGCGCGCCTCGGGGGATTTACATCCCAACATGTTCTGGCATTCGGGGCGGAGGATTTTGGAGGCAGGGCGGTTCGCCAGTGAGCATCCGAACATGCACATTATTTACATCACGAACTTCAAGTGCGGGCCGGATTCGTTCATCAAGCACTTCCTGCGGGATGTGGCGGGAGTACCGTTCCTGGTGCTCCAATTCGACGGGCACGGAAACGACGCGGGGTATTTGACGCGATGCGAAGCTTACCTCGACAGCAAGGGGCTGCTGCGATGCACGAACACGCACTAGAAAACTCACGGAAGATTCCGCGAACGCATCCGCTGTACGGAAGGAGGACGTATGTGCCGCGCATGGTGGAAGGGAGCGCGCGGGCCATTGCAGCGGTGTTGCGATCGCTGGGCGTGGACGCGGATGTTACGCCGCATTCGAACGCGCGAACCATGGATCTGGGCGGGAAATTTTCGAGCGGGGACGAGTGCTATCCGCTGAAGGTGACGGTGGGAGATTTCCTGCGCATCACGGAACAACCAGGGTTTGACCCAAAAAAGACGGCGTTTTTCATGGTTACGGGGCACGGGCCGTGCCGCTTCGGGCAATATGCGCCGTATCTGAAGCACGTAATGGCGCAGGTGGGGTGCCAGGAGGTGACGATTTTTCAGCCCACCACGGAGAAAGGGTACAGCGACTTCGGAGAAGCATCGAACCTGTTTACGCGGGGAGTGTGGCGGGCCATCGTTGCGGGGGACATCTTACAGAAGCTGTTGCTGAAGACACGGCCCTATGAGGTCACGGTGGGTTCCGCCGATGCCGCCTTTGAAGAAAATGTGCAAGCACTTTGCAAGGATTTAGAGATTTCCTACGACAATCACGACAAGCAAATGGAAGCCCTTTGCGGGTGCCTAATGGAGGCGCGTGGGCAATTCCGGAAATTGCCCGTAGAATTTGACGGCAACAGGCCGCTGATCGGAGTGGTGGGCGAAATTTTCTGCCGGTTGAACGAATTCAGCAACAACGAACTGGTGCGACGCTTGGAATCAGCGGGCGCGGAGGTGTGGATCAACGACTTGTCCGAATGGATCTGGTACACGAATGCCGACCAGCACCGGCGATTGCAGGTCTATGGCCGGCAGATTTCCATGGAAGCGGCGGGCGCTTTTATTCGCAATTATATTCAGCGCAAAGACGAACACGCTTTGCTGGGGATGTTCAAGGATGATTTTCGCGGGTACGAAGAGCCGCATGACATTCAGGTAGTGCTTGATGGAGCGGAGCCTTATCTGCCGGCGCTGGGGGCAAACGGCGAAATGGTGGTGAACGTCGGCAAGGCGGTCTATTTTGCGCACAAGGGGCTGGACGGCGTGATTGATATCAGCCCGTTCAGTTGCATGAATGGAATTGTGGGCGAAGCCGTTTATCCGCGCGTGAGCCGCGACCATGCCGGAATCCCCATCCGCAATTTCTATTTTGATGGAACAAATTCTGATTTGGACCGCGATATCGGCATCTTCCTGGAACTTGCCCGGTCTTACCAACGCCGCAAACCATGGCCCCGCGTGATGCCAGCTATCGCCAAGGCCGTGAGCGCCTGAAATCTCCGACGACTCCTTCAAACTGAGCACCTGCATGGGGCACAATCGAAGGCATGGCCTCTGCTGCCGATACCGCCTGGATCACCGAACGCGCGAAGGAACTGGGATTTGATCTTTGTGGCGTGGTGCGCCTCGAAGCCTTTCCCGAGTTGGCGCATTTCGAGGAATGGCTGGCGCGGGGCTATGCCGGGGAGATGCGCTACCTGGAAGCTCCGCAGAGATGGAATCCCGGTCTTATTCGCGGGGACTTGCGAAGTGCGATTGTCTGCGCGCTGAATTACAACACCGACTTTCCCTATTCCGTGGACGCCGCTGCAGCCACTACCGAAGAACCGCGCGGATGGATATCGCGGTATGCGTGGGGGCGCGACTATCACGAAGTGGTTTGGGAGAAGCTCGGCGCGCTGTCCGCCTTTCTCCCGAAACGATTTCAAGAAGCGTTTACCGCGCGCATCTACGCCGACACAGGGCCAATTGCAGAGAGAATATTCGGCAAGTACGCCGGGCTGGGTTGGCTCGGCAAGAATACGCTGCTGCTGAATGAATCGTTGGGCTCGTGGTTCTTTCTCGGAGTAATTCTCACGTCGCTGGACCTTGCGCCGTCATTGGCCCCGGCGGAGGCGCCGCCCGCCGATCTCTGCGGGAATTGCCGGCAATGTCTGGATGCATGCCCGACGGGCGCACTCGTAGAGCCTTACGTGCTGGACGCCCGGCGCTGCATTTCCTATCTGACGATTGAATTGCGGGGGAGCATTCCGGAGGAATTTCGGGCAGCGATGGGGCGACATCTGTTTGGCTGCGACATTTGTCAGGATGTTTGTCCATTCAACCGGTCGGCGCCTGTGACGAAACTGAGGGATTTTCAGCCGCGACAGAACGAGCCGCTTTTTCAGCCGAGTTTGGAATGGCTAGCCGAAATGAGCGAGGAAGAGTTTCGCGCGAATTTCCACGGAAGCGCCCTCACGCGGGCGAAGTGGAAAGGATTCGTTCGCAATGCGTGTATTGCGTTGGGGAACAGCGGACTTGCGCCAGATGCGCCCGAACGCGGGCGAATTGTGGCGCTCTTGCAGCAGTTGGCAGGATCCTCGGAATCTATCATCGCCGAATCTGCCCAATGGGCGATGGCGCGCATCCAATAACGGACAATGCCAAGGTGGATGTCCGGCCGAAGGTCGCCCAGTCCGTTTGGTTGAGCGATAATGCGTGAGGGCGCTATAATCCCACGCGCAAGCCGAAGCGCCCGCCGAAGCTGAGGAGTTCGCATGAATCGCCGCAAGTTTCTCGTAAGCAGTGGCATTGTTGGTGCAGGCCTGCTTGGGGCAGGCAAGGCGGCCCCAGGTTTGTTGCAAGCCGAACCCCGGTCGGATTTCAATCCCAATCTAAAAGTGGAGGAAAAACCCGTGGCATTTACAGTGCCCCCTTTGCCGTACCCGTTTGACGCATTAGAACCATACATTGACGCCAAGACGATGGAAATCCATCACGACAAACATCACGGCGCCTACGTCACCAACTTGAATAAGGCGCTGGAGGGCCATCCCGACTTGCAGGCCAAGTCCATCGATGACCTTTTGAAGGGCCTAGACAGCGTGCCGGAGAACATACGGAACGCGGTCCGCAACAATGGCGGCGGCCACTGGAACCATTCGCTCTTCTGGCAACTAATGAAGAAGGGCGGAGGCGGCGAACCGAAGGGCGATCTGGCTGCGGCGATTACCGCGAGCTTCGGATCGTTCGCGAGCTTCAAGGATAAGTTCAAGGCTGCGGGCTTGGGGCGGTTTGGCTCCGGTTGGGCGTGGCTACTGGTGAAGGATGGCAAACTGACGATTGATTCAACGCCGAATCAGGACACGCAGTATTTTACCGGAGGCAAAGCGGTGCTGGGCCTGGACGTCTGGGAGCACGCTTACTACCTGAAGTATCAGAATCTGCGCGGAGATTACATTGACGCGTGGTGGAATGTAGTGAACTGGGACAAGGCAGCGGACCTGTACAGCGCGGCCCGCAAGTAGAAAAAAGTTGGAGAAAGAAAAGTAGAAGCCCGCCGGGACTGAATCCTGGCGGGCTTTTTTCTGAAGAAAGAATCTAACTTCGCTCTCAGGCCATCAAGCGCGGACGAGCCAGCGGAAGAATATTCTGGGAAGTCATGGGCTTGGCATATAGCCGCGGGCGACTAGCATAGGGTTGCGCTGGCGGGGCCGGAGTATTGACGGCCGCCGGCAGGGGCTGAATAGGATTGCGCGCGGCTTCCCGCATGAGTTCCATGCGGCCGCGCACTTTGAATTTGGCGAGCAGGGACGAAACGTGGAATTTTACCGTGCGTTCGGAGAGGTTCAGTTCGGAAGCGATTTCCTTGTTGGCCAGACTGCGGAGAATACCGTTGAGGACTTCTTCTTCCCGGCGGGTGAGCCGAACAGCGCTCTTGACCTTGTGCCCTGCCTGGAGGAGCTTTTCAGCTTTCTCCTCCAAGCCACCCAGGCTTTCCTGCGAAGCGGGAACCATAATCATGTAGTCGCTGGGGGATTGGCCTCGCACCAGACAATGCATCGCCAGAAGTCCGGCAGCGTGATCCACGGGGAGTTCGCCATCGGGCCCGGCTTCCACATGAAAATGAGCTGTACCAGAAGTTTTCTCGTAGAAGAGATAGACAAACGGGGAGGGAGAGATTCTGGGTTGGGTGATAGGATGCGTTGCTGCTGATCTGCGGATCAACTTCACGTGCACTCCTTCGATAGTGCTTCGTGGCGGGAACGAAGCGCTCCTGTAGTTTGGACTTATGTATCCCTCCTGAGGAGGTCGGCCGGAATCACCTGGCAAGCGGACAGGGTGCGAGCTAGGTCAGCCAATTACCCCGATGGAGCCAAACCCTGGCTGCCGCATCAAAGGGTACGCGAGAAGGAGTCCCCGTCGAATCACTTGCGAACGTTACACCTGACCGTGGTAATGATTAGCATCCGGTGTGCCGCCGTGAAGGAATTATATGGTTCAATTTTTCAATAAGTTAGGAAGAACCGAAAGAGAACGGCCGCTGAAAGCCGGGTAGAAATTGCGTGGAAGAAGCATTTTTTGCGCTTTTTTCAATAATGCAAGCGATTACGGGGTGAGAACGCGAGTTTGTTCCGGGGAGATTAACTCGTAGTCAATGCCCCGCCAGCGGATGCGGCGGCCAAACGACGACAGAAAATTCCACAGGTACAGAAATGGAACTCCCATGGTTAATACAATGTAAATCCAGGATTGCGCCATGATTTGCGTGCGTAGTGCGGGGAGGGCTTCGGTGACGCCGATCACACGGACAGCACCGCGAATGGCCGCCAACAGGAGCGGCAGGATGAGCAAAAACATGATCTGGAAGGCGGGGCGGGAAGCGATTGTGAGGCTTAGGGCAAGGTAGAGTCCCAAAACGGCAGTAAGGCAATAGAGAAAATGCGTGGCGAAGGCCATGGCCCACATCTGGTGGCGGTAGACGCGAGTGATGATGACTTGGCGATTGGTGAAGTCAAGTAGACCAGATAGGTCCGATTGGGCATAGGAGGGGACCAAGCATTCGGGAAGAAAAACGATGCCGCGCCGGGTTTTTTCTACAGCCGCTGTCAGGGAGTAGTCATCGCTGAAGGAATATTGCCAGACGTCCAGCATGCCAATTTCTTCAAAGAGCTTCCGGCGGATAGCGGTGCCGCCTCCCCAGCAAAAGTTCTTTTCATGGTCGCCAAGCATGGTGACGACAGCCGCATTCCATGCGGCGAGGAGCGCAGTGGGCAGATCGGAGCGATTGGGAATGAACCAGCGCATGGTGGTGGTGGCGCCAATGCGTGAATCCGTCAGGGGCGCGACCATGTGATGCAGCCAGGATTTGCCGGGGCGGCCGTCGGAATCGGTGAAGACCAGGACTTCAAATTCGGGAGGGAGTTGTTCGACGGCGGTGCGAAGATTGTTCACCTTTTCGCTGCAATTTTGAGGCTTGCCGGCGATGATGATGTTGGCTTTCACGCGGGAAGATGCCGCGACGCGTTTCACGATGCTGTAGGCCGGATCGGATTCGGAAGCGAGCACAAAGAATACTTCGTAGTTCTGGTGGTTGAATTCACACAGCGAAACGAGATTGGGTTCAAGGCCAGGCTCGATGCCGCGGCACGGACAGATCACGGAAGTGCGTGGCGCGAAAAATCCCGGGTCTGTTCCCAAGCGGCGGCGGACGTAGACGAGCCACTGAAGTCCTTGCCAGAGCAGATAAAGGCCGGCAGCGATCTGGGTAATCGCCAGTAAGTAATAAAGGTTATCCACGCAAGGCGAGCATAACAGAGTGAAGAGGTGTGGGAATCGGGTTGTCCAGAGGTAGAATCGCAGAGGTAAACACCCTTAAGCGGAGGGGGAAAACACATGACAGGCCGAGTGGATAGTTCAATGGTGACGACAGCGAACGATTTGCAAGGGTATCGCGTGGTGCGGAATTTCGGGATTGTAAGAGGGATCACCGTGCGCTCGAGGAGCGTGCTGGGCAACCTGGCGGCGGGGATTCAGACGATTGTGGGCGGCAACATCACGGTACTGACGGAACTGTGCGAGAAGGCGCGGGAAGAGGCGTACGAGTTGCTGTTGCAACATGCAGCACAACACGGCGCGAACGCGATTTTGGCGATGCGCTATGACGCGAACGAAGTGATGCAAGGCGTGACTGAAGTTCTTGCGTACGGGACCGCGGTGCAGGTGGAGAAGATCAACTAAGTCGTCCACATGCTTTTTCTGACAACGGTCGTGGTTAGGGAGTATCGTTGGCGTGTGGCGCACCCTTGCCGCGTTGACGCGATCGCGCTTGGCTGACGCGGGACAAGGCAGTTGCGACTTGTTCTGTCGCAAGCGTATTGGATTGAAGGACTAATTATGGGAATGGCATCCATCGTAGCTTTGATGCGGGATGCGTCGGCGTTAAAACAAAAAGTGACGCCGGGGACAGCGAAGCGCATGCTGCGATTCGCCATTCCCTATGCCGGGCTTTTGGCGCTGTTTCTTGCTGTGGTCATTCTGGGCTCGGCGATCGGCATCGTCAATCCGCTGATCTACCGCTACATCGTTGATTACGGCATCCTCAAGGGCAACGCCGCGCTTATTATCCGGTTCTCCGTCCTGGCGGTCATCGTCGGCCTCTCCGACAGCGCGCTCGGCCTGGCCCAGTCCTATTTGTCCGCCACGGTCGGGGCTCGCGTCGTACTGGCGTTGCGGACGAAACTCTTCGAGCATATCCAGCAAATGCCGCTGGCGTTCTTCACGCGAGTGCAGACCGGAGCCTTGATGAGCCGAGTGAGCACGGACGTTACCGGTGCGCAAATCGCTTTCACGGAGATTCTGTCGAGCGTTGTTGGCAACACCGTGACACTTGTCTTAGTCCTGGGAGCGATGTTCGCGCTCTCGTGGCGGATCACGCTTGCGGCGCTCGTCCTGATTCCACTTTTCATTCTTCCCGCGCGCTATTTGGGGCGCAAACTCCAGGGAATTATGCGCGAGAGCTTAAACCTTTCGGCGGCAATGAGCAGCCTGATGGTCGAACGTTTTAATGTTGCTGGCGCCCACCTCGCCAAGCTTTTCGGTCGTCCCCATGAAGATGGCAAGGTATTCGCGGACAAGGCCATGCGCGTCTCTGATATCGGCGTCAAGCAAACGATCTACAGCCGCCTCTCGTTTGCTGCGTTCCTGCTCACGGCGAGTCTCGCGACCACATTGGCTTACGGCTGGGGTGGCCTGCTCATCGTGCAGCACCGTCTTGACCTGGGTACGATCGTAGCCCTCGTCTCTTACCTGGGTCGCCTCAACGGCACCCTGACGGGGCTTTCCAGTATTCAGGTCAGCTGGATGACCGCGCTCGTTTCCTTCGAGCGCGTCTTCGAAGTGCTCGACCTGCGCCCGATGATACAGGATGATCCAAACGCAGTCGCGATTCCCAGCGGTCCGGCCCGCGTCTCGTTTGATCGCGTCTCGTTCCGATACCCATTAGCATCCGAGGTATCGCTTGCGTCACTGCAACCCATTGCCGTACCAGCTAAGACCGCCGAGAAATTTGGGCTTTTCGACATCACCTTTGTTGCCGAGCCAGGCCAGCTTGTCGCTCTGGTCGGTCCATCGGGGGCCGGAAAAACCACGATCGCTCACCTTGTCGCCCGGCTGTATGATGTACAGGCCGGCTCCGTTTTAGTCAACGGGATCGATGTTCGCAAGGTGAAGATGGATAGCCTCCGTGAACGCATCGGCGCGGTTACTCAGGACGCTCACTTCTTCCATGACACAATCCGGGCGAACCTCCTATACGCGAAGCCCGATGCAACGGACGGGGAGCTTACCGAAGCATTGCGCTCGGCGCAGATCCTGCCGCTCATTGCGTCCTTGCCCAACGGCCTCGACACGATGGTCGGCGAGCGTGGCTATCGCTTCTCTGGAGGCGAGAAACAGCGACTGGCGATTGCCCGCGTTCTTTTGAAGGCGCCCGACATCGTCATTCTCGACGAGGCCACCGCGCATTTAGATTCCGAATCCGAGGCCGCCATCCAGCAAGCGTTTGAACTTGTGCTGCGAGGCCGCACTTCGATTGTGATCGCGCACCGGCTCTCGACCATCCTCAAGGCCGACCAAATCCTCGTTGTCAATGAAGGGCGCATTGTGGAGCGTGGGACGCATGCGGAACTCTCAAAACAGGGCGGCCTTTATGCGGAATTATATGAACGACAGTTTGCCGACGGGGGAATCCGGTCGAAGGCGAACTCGATTCCGGTCTGAAGCCGAACGCCATTCCATTGTGATTCCGAACAGCAATTCAGTATGACGGTCAACGCTGAATCCGGTGTGGTCGCTTGGGGCATCAGAGGATGGTAGAATCTGCGCTTCATGTTTTGCTCATCGTGCGGATTACAGATGGCGGCGACGGCGCGGTTTTGTGCGCGCTGCGGAACGCCCGTTGATGTGGATACGGCCGCGACCGTTTTGGGCGAGGAGGCGGGGCTGGATGCCAATCAGGAAACGTTAGCGCCGGAATTGCCGGCGACGCCTCGCCCGAGTTCCCGGTCGACTCCGCGGCCTGCTTCGACACCGCGCGTGGCGCGCTCGAATCTTCCAAGCAATCCCATGCTTAGCAGTAGCGACGCGATTGGGGGCGGGCGGTTTGCTCCCGGAGTGATTGTTGCGGAGCGCTACCGCATCGTGGCCATCCTCGGTCGCGGCGGGATGGGCGAAGTGTATCGCGCCGAGGATCTGAAGCTCAGCCAAGTGGTGGCGATCAAGTTTTTGCCCGAAGCGCTTACGAAAGATGCAGCGGCACTGGCGAGATTCCATTCCGAAGTGCGCGTGGCGCGGCAGGTTTCGCATCCCAATGTTTGCCGCGTTTTCGATATCGGCGATGCCGAAGGGATTCCGTTCCTGACCATGGAGTATGTGGACGGAGAAGACCTGGCCTCGCTGGTGCGGCGGATTGGGCGATTGCCGCAGGACAAGGCCGCGGAAATATCGCGGCAGATTTGCGCGGGACTGGCGGCGGCACACGAACGGGGAGTGATTCACCGTGATTTGAAACCGGCGAACGTAATGCTGGATGGCGCGGGGAAAATCCGGATCACGGATTTCGGGTTGGCGGGAATCGCGGCGAGCATTCAGGGCGCGGAGGTGCGCGCTGGAACGCCCGCTTACATGGCACCGGAACAGCTTAGCGGGAAAGAGGTGACGACAAAGAGCGACCTCTATTCGCTGGGGCTGGTGATGTATGAGGTGCTGACGGGGAAGCGCGCTTTTGAAGCTGCTACTCTGCCAGAGCTTTTGAAAGCACGGGAAGAGGGAACGTTTACGAATCCTTCGACGCTGGTGCGCGACCTGGATCCGCTGCTGGAGCGCGCGATTCTGCGGTGCCTGGAAAAAGATCCGAGTAAGCGGCCTGCATCAGCACTGCAAGTGGCTGCGGCTTTGCCAGGAGGTGACCCGCTGGCGGCGGCACTGGCGGCGGGGGAAACGCCTTCGCCGGAAATGGTGGCGGCAGCCGGTGAAAAAGAAGGGCTGAATCCACGCATTGGATTGTTGTGCGTGGTGGGTGTGAGCATTTTGCTGGTGGTGCTGGTGGGACTCGCAAAACGCACGAAGGCGATTTCTTACGTTCCGTTCGGGCCGAGCCCGGAAGTGCTGACAGCCAAAGCAAACGAAATGATTCGTTCGTTCGGTTACACGGATGCGCCCGTTGATACGGCGCAAAGCTTCATGCTGATGCAGGATTACGTGAGGCACATTTCCGATACGGTGAAGACGCCGACGCGCTGGGAGGTCCTGCGACAAGATGAACCGCCCAGCGTGCTTTTCTGGTACCGGCAGAGCCCGATCCTCCTGACGCCACTTTCTCCCGTGGACAATCTAATCTATGGACGCGTGCAGGCGGACGAGCCGCCGCTGACTCATTCAGGGTCGCGCTTTATCGGATTGTCGCCCAAAGGGAAACTGCAGGTGTTCCAAGCGATCCCTCCACAGGTGGACGATTCGCCGACGGAACCACTGCTCACGCCGGACTGGAGCAAATTATTTGCGGCAGCGGGGCTGGAACCAGGCCAGTTCAAACCAGTGGCGCCACGTTGGTATCCCCTGGCGTGGGGAGACACGCGCGCGGCGTGGGAGGGAAGCTGGCCCAGTCACCCGGAGATTCCACTGCGTGTAGAGGCGGCCGGTTATCGAGGGAGGCCGATCTTTTTCACCTTGAAATCGCCATGGGACAAGGCGGAACGAATGCAGCCGCCGGTCCGCTCCCTGCAGAACACGCTTTCGCAATGGTTCAGTTTCGTGATGCTGGTGACGATTCTGGGAATGGGCGTGTGGATGGCGCGGAACCATTTGAAGGCGGGGCGCGGGGACATGCGTGGCGCGATGCGGCTGGCATCCTTCGTGGTGATTGTCGGGATGGTGAACTGGGCGCTGCTGGCGCACCACGTTTCGTCAGCGTTTGAAATGGTGCTGTTCATACTGGCGTTGAGCGTCAGCCTGTTTTTTGGATTGGTGACTTGGTTGTTGTACGCGGCGCTGGAACCGTATGTGAGGAAGTATTGGCCAGACACGCTGATATCGTGGTCGCGGATGCTTGCGGGGAAGTTCAATGATCCGGTGTTCGCGCGCGATGTGTTGCTGGGAACGCTGTTTGGACTGGCGTCGGCGGTACTGGAGCAGTTACAGCCGCTTGTCGAAGCCGGGCTGGGCAAGCCGCCCATGCGGCCATTCGGAATGGGTTCGCCTTATGTGCTGGAAGGGATTCGCGGCAGCATCGCAACCCTGTTGTACCAGGCTTCTTCCTCTTTCACGAGCGCGCTGCTGATCTTCTTCCTGTTTTTTGTCCTTCGGCTAATTTTCAAGCGGAACTGGCTGGCAGCCGTGGTGATGTCGCTGCTGTTCTGCATACCGAGCCTGGGAGCACAAAATCCATTGATTGATGCGTTGTTTACGGCGCCATTTTTTCTGGCGTACCTGTATATCCTTTACCGCTTCGGACTGGTCGCGCTTACCGTTCTCTATTTCATCGATCAACTGGCGGACCAGATGCCGCTCGCGATGCCGTTGGGAGCATGGTGGACTGAAGGCGGCGTGGTGGCGATGGTCGTAATCCTGGGCGTGGCGATTTGCGGGTTTCATGTGTCGCGTGCGGGGAAACCAATTTTTGGCGGTAATGCGCTGGAACTTTAGCGTGTTTTTGCAGGTTTTGCGTCAGAGCCAGAAGGCGTCTGGAGCACTCCCAGTGTAACTTCCGAGGTGAGTTTTTCCAGGCCGGTGAGCGTGCGGCTGGCGGCGAGGCGCGCTTTTTCCAGAAACGAAGAATCGAGAAGGAAGGCGCAGCGATCCACGAAGGGGTGATTGGCTACTTCGAATGGCTTTCGTGCGCGCCGGGTGGGAGCTGCTTTCGCCAGAATCGCCTGATACATCTGCAAATCGGCTTGAAATTCCAAAGCGTCCCCGGCATTCCAACGCTGCTGGCGCGTGAGGGCGGCAAGATACTTTTGCTGGAAGGCGGCGGCGAATTTGCGTTTTGTTTGTGCGGCAGACTTTGCAACGCCTGGAGCAGCGGTTTGTGCGGCAATTTCCAAGGCGCATGCGGACATCGCCAATAAGGCTTCGCGCTGCAATAAGGTCAGAAGATCGCGATAGAGCGCCGCGTGTACCTGGAGGCCATAGCGGCCGTGCTCAACGACATAGGAATCGACAAAGCGCGGAACGATACGTTCGCGGAGAAGGGCTTCGCTTAAGCGCTGGGCTAATAGGGCCGCGAGATTGGGGGAGTCAGATTTGGGCGACGCGGTCAAGATGAACTAATGGTAGCAGGAGTCAGCGGAGGGATTGACTGGGAGCAACGGTGCAGGGCCAAGTCGTTAGCGGTGGAGTAGCCAGAGGAAGAAACCGACGATGGCACCGCCAAAGAGAGATGCAAGGACGAGCATGCTTACAGGAGTCCGTGTGACCAAGCCCATGATCAGCATACCGATGACAATCACCAATCCGATGGGGTGGGCAGTCCACTGCCCGCCGCCATAGGGGCCGAAGGGCACGAGATGCTTGGGCTCGGGATTGGAAGCGTACTTGGCGGCTCTGTTCATCAAGGCCAAGGTACGCCTATGTTGTGCTGAGCACAATAGAGCTGGGACCGAAAGAAAAGGCCCGGCGGACTCGGCTGCCGGGCCTTGGTTGATAAGCGATCAGTTTCAGTGTACGGCGGTAGTCGAATCGCCGACGGCGGCTGAGGGCGGTTCGGGTTCCGGGATGACCGGAGCGATGGGATCCTTTTCGAGGGCCTGCTCGAGGACTTCATCGAGCGTGCGCACGTAGCTGATCTTCAGGTCGCCCAGGATTTCCGGTGGCAGATCGGCCACGGCGTTGGGCTCGTTGTCCGCGGGCAGAAGCACGTGCTTGATTCCGGCACGCTTGGCGCCGAGGACCTTTTCCTTGACGCCGCCAATCGGTAGAACTACGCCCGAGAGGGTCATTTCACCGGTCATCGCCAGGCGGTTTTTGATGGGGCGATTGGTGAGCAAGCTCACAAGTGCCGTCACCATTGCCGCACCGGCGGAGGGGCCGTCCTTTGGAACTGCGCCAGAAGGCACGTGAATGTGAATGTCGGCCTTGCGGAAGAAGTCCGGATCAATGCCATAGCGTTCGGCGTTGGCACGGGTCCAGGTCAGCGCGGCGGTCATGGATTCCTGCATGACTTCGCCGAGATGGCCGGTCATCGTGAACTGCTTGCCGCCGCGCATGCGGCTGGCTTCGATGAAGACGATGTCGCCCCCGACGGGGGTCCAGACGAGGCCGACAGCGACGCCGGGCTTCTTGACGCGCTCCTCGACTTCCTTCTCTGTGCGGAATTTCGGCACACCCAGGAATTCGCGCACGACTTCCGGCGTGACCACCATCTTGTCGGGCTTGCCTTCGGCAATACGGCGAGCCTGCTTGCGCACAAGCGTGGCAATTTCGCGTTCCAGATTGCGCACGCCGGCTTCGCGCGTGTAGCTATGAATGATTTCCCGCAGTCCTTCTTCAGTGAATTCGAGCTGTTCGCCTTCCTTGATGCCGTGTTCCTTGGTCTGCTTGGGAATCAGGTACTTGTGCGCGATTTGGATCTTCTCTTCACCGGTGTAGCCGGGGAGTTCCAGGATTTCCATGCGGTCGCGCAAGGGTTCCGGGATGGGATCCATCCAGTTGGCCGTGGCGATAAAGGTGACCTTGGAAAGGTCGAATGGCACGTCGAGATAGTGATCGCGGAAGGTGTTGTTCTGCTCGGGGTCGAGAACTTCCATAAGGGCGGAAGAAGGATCGCCGCGGAAGTCGCGGCCGAGCTTGTCCACCTCATCGAGCATGCACACGGGGTCGTTGGATTCGGCACGCTTCAGCCCTTGAATGATCTGTCCGGGGAGAGCGCCGATGTAGGTGCGCCGATGACCGCGGATTTCGGCTTCGTCGTGCATGCCGCCAAGGGCGATGCGCACGAATTTGCGGCCTAGTGAACGCGCGATGGATTTGCCAAGCGAGGTTTTGCCCACGCCCGGAGGCCCGACGAAGCAAAGGATGGGGCCCTTCATGCCCGGCTGGAGTTTCTTCACAGCCAAGTAGTCGAGGATGCGCTCCTTCACCTTTTGCAGATCGTAATGGTCTTCGTCCAGGATTTCGCGCGCTTTGGTGATGTCGATTTCCGAGCTGCCGGAAGACTTGGACCAAGGCAGAGAAGTCATCCACTCAAGATAGGTGCGCGAGACCATGTATTCGGCGGAAGCGGGGGTCATTTTGGAGAGGCGCTTGAGCTCGCGGTCGCACTCCTTCTTGGCCTCCGGGGTCATGCCGGCTTCTTCCACTTTTTTGCGCAGCTCATCGATTTCGGCCTGAGCGTCGTCGATCTCGCCTAGTTCCTTCTGAATGGCCTTCATCTGTTCGCGCAGAAGATACTCGCGCTGGTTCTGGCTGACCTGCTCCTGAACCTGCTCGTTAATCTTGCTGCGCAGTTCCAGAACCTCCATTTCCTTGGAGAGTTCGCGGATCAACGTCTCCAGGCGCTTGCGCACGTTGGAGGTTTCGATCAGTTCCTGGCGCAGCAACGTGGAGAGGCTGGGCAGAGTGCCAGCGATAAAGTCGGCGAGGCGGCCGGGGTCTTCGATATTTAGCGCGGCATTCTGCAACTCATCGGAGAGTTGTGGCGAGCGGCTAACCACATCGCGGAAAAGTTCCTGGGCATTGCGGACCAGGGCTTCGAGTTCCGCGTCGTCCTGGCCAATGGTATCGGGTTCGACCGCAATGGTGGCGCGAAGGAACGGGCGCAAGCCGAGGAGTTCGACGATGCGAATACGCTGCAGTCCTTCCAGGAAGACCACAACATTGCCGTTAGGCATCTTGACGGTCTTGTGGACTTTCGCGAGCGTGCCAACCTTGTGGAGATCCGCCGCGGCGGGATCTTCGATCCGTGGATCCAATTGAGCAACAACGCCCAGTAGCTTCTCTTCACCGGAAAGCGAATTGACCAGGGCCAGAGAACTCTCACGTCCCACGGTCAGGGGCAGGACGGCGCCCGGAAACAGGACAGTGTCGCGAACCGGAAGAATAGCCAGCGTTTCCGGTACAACAAACTTTTTTTCAGCCATAGTATCCCTCAAGTCCAGCGGCCGGAAGCACCGCTATGCCGGGTTAGATGCAGGAAAGGGCAAAGGGGTGCCAACACTGCAATTCCACGAGGCATATATCTTTAGTCATAAACGCTCACATTTTATACTAGGTGTCTGTCTATTTGCAAGTCTTTGACTATTTCATTGAAACTAAATGCGTTATCCACAAATACGTCCGCCCCACCTGTCTCTATCGGCCATCTCCCGGGCGGGGATAGTGCTTCCTGACAAACTGGACCGCCTGCTCCTTTGTCTGAAGGTGTCCTTCCAACTGGGCATCTTCCAGGGCGGTCAGCATTTTCTGGAAATCGGGCCCTGGGCTATAACCCATATCCTGCAAATCGACGCCGGTCAATAGGCGGGTTGGGCGGAATTGATCTGCAGGGGTTTCCGCGAGGAGAATCTTCAGTGCCTGGTAGGCTTCGAGGCGGCCATGGCTGGACAAGCAATCGAGGCGGTGCAGCTCGAGGTGCTCGGAAAATGCGGGCAGGCGAACGAAGCGCTTGAGAGTGGATTTGCGCATCTGGGCGACATCCTTGAATTTCATGTGATTGGCGACGAGGGCCAGGATTTGCGCGGAGTCGTCATTGGAGAAACGCAGCCGCTGGCAAATCACGGTGGCCATTTTCACGCCCACCTCGACGTGGCCATCGAAGCGGATGCGGTCTCCCGTGGCGGAGGCCGAGCGAAATGTGGGCGGCTTGCCGACGTCGTGAAGGAGAACACCCCAGGCCAGCGTGGGCGAGGCTCCGGCGGGGAGGTCCGCGAGCATCAGGCGGGTGTGAATCCAAACGTCGCCCTCCGGATGATACTCGGGAGGCTGCGGTACACCTTTCATAGCGGAGATTTCCGGCAAGAGTTGCTGGAGAAGGCCGGAATCGTCCAGAAGCTCAAAGCCGCGGCGTGCGGCGCCTTCCGTGAGGAGCTTGGTCAGTTCTTCACGGATGCGTTCGGCGGAGACGACGTGAATTTCTGGGGCCAGCTTCTGAATGGCCGCGAAGGTGGCAGGTTCGATGGAATAGTCGAAGCGAGCGGCAAAACGAATCGCCCGCAGCATACGCAATTTGTCTTCATTGAAACGGCGTTCGGGATCACCGATGGCGCGGATGATCCTGGCTTGCAGATCGTGCTGGCCGCCCACGTAGTCGAGGACCTCGCCGGTATCGTGGCGCATCAGCAGACCGTTGATGGTGAAGTCGCGGCGGGCCACGTCTTCCTGGGGCGTTTTGGAGTAGACCACGCGATCGGGATGCCTGCCGTCGGAGTAACCCACATCGGAGCGAAAGGTGGCGACTTCGACCTTGCATGCATCGCGAGGGACAAGAACGACGCCGAATTGCGCGCCGACTCCCACGCTTCCAGGGAAAAGATGCAGGACACGGTCAGGAGTGGCGTCGGTGGTTACGTCGTAATCAGCGGGCTCGCGATTCAGGAGGATATCGCGCACACAGCCACCGACGAGCAGCGCCTGGTGACCGTAGCGGATCAGCGTGTCGCAGATCGAATTGGCGAGTTCGCGGGAGTTCACGGTCTGATTATGCGCCAGGCACGCCGGAGGGCGAACAAGAATTGAGAGTAGCGGGGAGCGGAGCCGTCATTTGCAACGAAGGACGAGGCATGTGATGTCGTCGGACTGGCGAGTGGCGCCGACGAATTGTTCCACCTGCTGCATGAGGTATTGCATGGTTGCCTGGGCTGAAAGATCGGGAAGATCCCGAATAATCTTGAGCCAGCGCGCGTCGGTGAATTCCTCGCCCGCAGCATCGAAGGCTTCGACCACGCCATCGGTGAAGAGAATCAGAGTGTCTCCCGGCTGCAAATCAATGGAAGCGGCGACGAAGGTGGCTTCGGGGAGAATGCCGAATGGCAAGCCGCCAGACTCGAGGCGTTCGATGCCGCCGTTGGTGCGGCGAACGACAGGGGAATTGTGTCCGGCGTTCAGATAGACCAGGCGGCGCGTGGAGGGATCGTATTCGCCAATTACAGCAGTGGTGAAGCGGCGGCCTTCGAGACTGTGGGCACATGCGTAGTGATTCAAGCGCACGGCAAGTTGCGTGAGGGGAAGACCTTCGGAAGCGAGTGTATGCAGGCTGGCTTGCAAAGTGGCCATAAGGAGCGCGGCGGGGACACTCTTGCCCGCGACGTCCGCCATGACCAGCAGAAGCTTGCCGCCGGATGCCGCATCAGCGGTGGGGAAAAATGCGTCGTAATAATCACCCGCGACGGAATTTTGCGGGCGGGTCCAGAAGGCGACTTCCGCGCCGGGGATGGCGGGAGGCTCCGAGGGCACGAGCCAGGATTGGATTTCGCGGGCAATCTCGAGGTCGCGCTTCATGATCACTTTGTCGGCGAGTTCGAGAAAAAGCAGAAAGAGGAACAGAAGGATGGCGATGAACTCGTACTGGTTTTTCTGATTGGAAAAAACCAGAAGGACAAGCCCGACGAGAAGAAGCACGCGGCGCGCGGGAGAAAGTTTAGTCACTAGCGCCCAGAAAAACTGGTTGATAACGGGCCAGGGCCGCTTCCAGCGGGGCAATTTCTGAATTTCGTCCCAATCGACGTCCTTGCCATAGAAGCCATAGGTGGAACGGGCGTCGGCGGCAAACTGGGACCAGAGATCGTCAATGGCGCGGCCTTCGCTGACACGGTGCCAGAAGTTCTGCACTTGCCCGATCAAGGAAGGGCGCTGGGGCGAAGGGGCGGGTGTGGTGGTAGATGCGGTCATGAATTGCCAGTATAGGACATTGGAGGGACGTGCGCAGCGGGTCGCAGGGAAATTACGAATCGTCGCGGCGGAGAGAGCCGCCGAACTGCACCGAGCTGAAACCGAATTTATCGCGGAGGCGGTCCGCAGCCTTGGTGAGCTTTTCGAGTTTTTCGCGGCGACCGGCTTCGAGGAGATCGAGTTGTTCGAAGCCGTGGGATAACCCGGAGAGGGCCACACCGAGAAGGCGGACTTTGCGCTTGGGGTCGCGATGCTCGCGGAAGAGATCGAGGAAAACGGCAAAGATATCGTTGTCCAGGCGCACAGGTTCCTGAAGCGTTTTGGAACGAGTATGTGTATCGAAGCCCGCATAGCGAATGGTGAGGGTGAGGGTACGCGAAGAGAGGCCGGCTTCACGGAGGCGTTTGCAGGTTTTCTGGGAGAGATGGCTGAGCAGGGACTCCAACTCCTGCACGTTTTCGGTATCTTCGCCAAAAGTGTGATTGTGCGAAATGGATTTGGGTTCGGCGTCGATCAGGAATTCGTAGGCGTCGCCGCCGCGCGCCTTGCGGTGGAGCGCGGTGCCCCACTGGCCGAAGATCTTTTCCAGCTTTTCCTGGGAGTGGGAGGCGAGTTGTTCGACGGTTTCAATGCCAAGGGCACGAAGGGCGCGCTCCGTGACTTGACCGATGCCGGGAATTTTGCGGATGGGCAGCTGCGCAAGGAAGCGGGCCTCCATGCCGGGCGCGACCCAGACGAGGCCGCGGGGTTTGGCTTGGTCGGAAGCCACTTTCGCGACGAGCCGCGTGGTGGCCAGACCGCCGGAACAGGGAAGTGAAGTAGTTTGCGTGATGGTTCGAAGCAGCTTGTCGGCGGCGGCGAGGGGCGGGCCATGAAGACGCTCGGTGCCGGAAAGATCGAGATAGGCTTCATCAATGGAGACCATTTCCACGATGGGAGAAAACTTGGCGAGGATGGAGGCGACACGGTCGCTCCATTCTTCGTATTTACCGTGGTGGCCATCGAGGAAGACCGCATGGGGGCATAGCCGAGCGGCGGTGCGCAAGGGCATCGCCGAATGAATACCGAATTTGCGTGCTTCGTAGCTGGCGGCGGAGACGACACCGCGTTGATCGGGCCGGCCTCCAACGACAACCGGTTTGCCGCGGAGGTCGGGGCGCTGGAGAAGTTCTACGGAGACGAAGAAAGCGTCCATGTCCACGTGGAGGATGGAGGAGTGCAGAGGGACTTCACGCTCTTCGGCGGGATCGTGTTTGGCGCGGAAGCGAGCGAGGTCCGGCATGGGAGTAGGGTACGACGTCGAGACCGAGAGGGCAATCGGTAGAACATTTGTTGGGAAGGGCAAGGCGGAAGAACGTCTAAGGAGTACTTATTCGTTCTGCGGCGAGGACGCGGGGAATGCCGGCGAGGTCGTCGGTGACGCCGACATTCGTCCAATAGCGTGATTCGAGAAGCGGTTGGACGGCGGGCAGGCTGTCGTGGCCAAGCTCGAGGACGAGCAGGCCGCCCGGCTTCAGGAATTCATATGACTGCGCGACGAGCCCTGCGTAGAATTCGTACCCTTCTTCGCCTCCGTAGAGAGCGACCTCAGGCTCATGATCGCGGACTTCGCGGGCGAGCGTCTCCGCAGTGCGGCGGCCGATGTATGGCGGATTACTCACAATAAGATCGAAAGAAAGTGGCGAGTGGCGAGTGGCGAGTGGCGAGAACTTCTCAAACAGATTTGATTCGAGAAAATGGATTCGAGCGGAGAAACCGTGGCGAGCGGCATTGCGGCGGGCAACGGCCAGCGCAGCGGCGGAAATATCCGCCGCGTAGACAGTGGCGTCCGGGAGTTCTTTGGCCAGGGAGATGGCGATGCAGCCGGAGCCAGTGCCGATATCCACCAGCGTGAGGCTGTTGCCGGAGAGGCGCGGAGGGCGGCCGGCGCGGAGTTCGCGAACGGTGAGGCGATCGAGAGCGACCTCGATAAGATGCTCGGTCTCCGGGCGGGGGATCAAGACGTCCGGAGTGACCTCGAATTCGAGGCCCCAGAATTCCTGCTTGCCAGTTAGGTGCTGGGTGGGCTCACCGCTGGCGCGGCGTTGAATCAGCGAGAAATAGAGATTGGCAACTTCGAGCGAAAGGACTTCTTCAGGATGGGCGTAGAGCCAGGTGCGATTGTGTCCAGCGACATGCAAGAGAAGAAGCTCGGCGGCCAAGGTGAACGAGGGGACGTTGGCCGCGCGCAACAGATTGATGCCCTGCTTGAGCAGGGAGCGCACGGAACGATCTGTGGCGACACTGCTCATAGGAGAGGGTCAGCCAATCAAGTGCTCTTTCTGGCGGCCGCTGGCTTCGACGGTGCCGTAAGCGACGCCATTTCCCGCATAGGCATATTTGCCGATGGCGCAGCCACCGAGAGCGGAGTGGCCGATCGCCAAGCCGCCGAAGGCGCGCCAACCGACGGCGACACCGGCAAGTGCGAAGAGTCCCAGAGAAATGCCGCCTAACGAAATCACACCGACGGACAAGCCACCAATGGCGATAAAACCAAAGGCAAGGCCGCCGAGAGCGATGACGCCGGTGGCGCGTCCACCAATGGCGATGATGCCGTGAGCAGCGGGGCTGTAGGAGACAAGCGGCAGGCCCGCGATGTGCGTGGAAGATTCGTAGACGTAGTCTTTCGAGAGAACGACAGCAGTAACAAAATGAGTCAGGCCAATAAACACAAGCATGTAAATAATGAAGAAGGCCCAGAACGGCATCATCATTTTGAGCGCGCGATCGGGATCGGAAAAGGAGTCGCTAAGGCGGCGCATCCAAACGGGACCGGGCTTCGAACCTGGACGGGAAAGCATGGGAACCTCCGCTAAGGAGATTATGCCTCGGCTAGCTCCTGTTTGAGGCGTTCGGCTTCGTAATGACCCACCAGGCCGTCGACGAGCGGGCCGACCTTGCCGTCCATGACTTCGGTGAGTTGGTGGATGGTCAGGCCAATACGATGATCGGTGACGCGATTCTGGGGATAGTTGTAGGTGCGGATTTTCTCTGAACGGTCGCCTGTTTTGATCTGGCCGCGGCGCTCGGCGAGTATGGCGGCTTGCTGCTTTTCGAGCTCCATCTCGTATAGGCGCGCGCGGAGAACGCGCATAGCCTTGGCGCGATTCTTGATTTGCGATTTTTCGTCCTGCTGAGAAACGACGAGGCCGCTGGGAATATGCGTGATGCGCACAGCGGAATAGGTAGTGTTGACGGATTGCCCGCCGGGACCAGAGGAGCAGAAGGTGTCAATGCGGAGATCCTTGGGCTCAATCTTGATGTCAATGTCGTCGGCTTCGGGAAGAACGGCGACGGTTGCGGCGGAAGTGTGAATGCGGCCCTGCGTCTCCGTGTCCGGCACGCGCTGAACGCGGTGAACGCCGCTTTCGTATTTCAACTTGGAATAGACTTTCTTGCCGGAGATGGCGGCGACGATTTCTTTTACGCCGCCCATGGAGGTGGGGGAACTCTCCATGACCTCCACTTTCCAGCCTTGAGACTCGGCATAGCGCGAATACATGCGGAAGAGATCGCCGGCGAAGATACCGGCCTCGTCGCCACCGGTACCGGCGCGGATTTCGAGGATGATGTTCTTGTCATCAATGGGATCCCTGGGGAGAAGCAGCAGCTTGAGCTCGCGCTCGATCTGTTCCTTGCGCACGAGGAGAAGCTTCTCTTCCTCCTGGGCCATGTGCCGCATATCGGCGTCTTCGGATTCGACGACCATCTGGTGAGCGCCGGCTAGGTCCTTTTCGACTTGCTTGAACTCGCGATGCTTAGTGACGATTTCCTCGAGTTCGGCGTGCTGCTTGGCGAGCTTCTGGAAACGCGCGGAATCGCTGACGACCTCAGTAGTAGACAGTTCGTGCGTCATTTCCTGGTAGCGGGCGTCGAGCTGATCGAGTTTTTCGCTAAGAGTAAGTACGGACATATGAAACCTTTCTTGGGCAAAACTAAGGGTCGCGAACAAGGCGCGACAGGTATTTGGTGGCTTGTGAACCGAGAATAGGAGGAACGGGCGCCCGGGGAGGGCGCAGGAAGCAGGGCAGCTAATAGAAAGAGGCGTACATATAAACTCTGCTTAGAAAGAATAACGCGAAAAGTGGGGTGGCGCAAACGGGAGCGTATCACACGCCAAACGGCGTTGCTGGGAAGAAGTGCGGTGTACTAGGATGCGAAGGGAAGTTTGTGGCAGAAAACGAGAGTGGACGTATGAGTGACGCAGCGCGAACAGCACCGGAAGTAATATCGGAGCCTATACAGTCGAGGGCACCGCAGGCGGATGCCGGATTTTTGTGGGACTTTTGGTATCCAGCGATGCGCAGCGATGAAATCTACGGTAAGCATCTGGCGAAGGCGATGCTGCTGGAAGCGCCGCTGGTGATCGGGCGGACGAGCGAGGGAAAGGCGTTCGCGATGAGAGACGCTTGTCCACACCGTGGGATCCCGCTTTCCTACGGCCACTTTGACGGGAAGAACCTGCAGTGCAGCTACCACGGGTGGGAGTTCGAAGCGTGCAGCGGGCAGTGTGTGCTGATACCGTCGCTGACGAGCCATCACAGATTGAAGGTGGAGCGCATTAGCGCGGGGCATTTTCCCTGCGAAGAGCGCGACGGCTATGTTTGGGTGTATATGAACGCGCCGGGGACGAAACTGCCGGAAGGGATTCCACCGGCGCCGGAATTACCAAAATTCAGCGCGAAGTATAGGGTGACACGCTTGGAGTGCGAACTGCCATCGCACATAGACCACGGGATTATCGGACTGATGGACCCCGCGCACGGGCCGTTTGTGCATCAATCATGGTTCTGGCGGAGCAAGAAGAGCATTCATGAAAAGTCCAAACAGTTTGAGCCGATCGAGAACGGGTTCCGGATGAGCAAGCATTCGCCTTCGACGAACAGTTTGCCGTATCAAGTGTTGAAGAAAATGACCGGCAAGGCGGTCAGCACCACGATTGATTTTGTTTTGCCCAATATGCGCTTTGAAGAAATTCACAGTGGCAAGTTGTGGTTTTCCAGTCGCGCGACCGTGACGCCGGTGCGGCGCGACCTTTGCCGGATTGATTTCGTGGCGGCGTGGAATCTGCCATTGCCGGTGACGATTTTCCGGGCGTTTGCGAAGGTGTTTCTAAGGCAGGATCAGGAGACGATGATCCAGCAGTCCGAGGGGTTGCAACACAATCCGCGGTTGATGCTGATTGATGACGCCGACCGCCCAGCGAAGTGGTACTTTGCGCTGAAGCAAAATCTGATTGAGTCGCGGCGGACGGGCGTGGCGGTTCCTCACCCGATGAGTGGGCCGGTCACACTGCACTGGAGAAGTTGATCACGTTCTCTGGGTTTCCTGTTTTGGCGACTGAATAAAGCGGAAAGGACAACTCATGTTTAAATCGTTTCGCGAGAATACGATTCCTTTGCCCATCTCGTTCACAATCAGAGTATTTATCTTGCTTCTTGCGGCTGGTGGTGTGATTACTTCGTGCTTGGCCGCGGAAAAACTGACCGCGACACAACTCATTGAATTGGCCAAATCCAAGAGCCCCGGACTGCACGATGCGATCACGGCTAGCTTTGAGGCCAAGGCGCTGAAAGAGGGCACGACGTGGGCGGGCCATGGGCCGGATTTTTTCTTCCCCACCGAAGCAGCTTTGGAGCCGGCATTGTTCATTGATGATGCTCCCGGCCCGAAGATGCAAAGTTTGGCTGGCTCGACACTTTGGTACGCCGTAGCGCGCATTGAAGGGGCAGGGAAGGCGCATGCCTTTCACTATGTGCTTGACGGCAAGGAATTCGGCGGGAGCTTGAATCTGCCGGTATTTGGAGAATTGTCCTATCTGCAGCCCGGAGTTCCCACGGGGACGCTGTCGGAGAAGATCGTTCACACCAGCAAAATCTACGACGGAATGAAGAGCGGATACTGGATCTATGTTCCGGCACAATATGACGCGAAAACTCCCGCGGCGCTGATGGTTTTCCAGGATGGCGGAGCGTATATCGACCGGAACGGCGGCACGCTGGCACTAAACGTGATCGACAATCTGATTACGCAAAAGAAAATTCCGGTGATGATCTGCGTCTTCATCAATCCTGGCGACATCAGCGAAGCACCAGGCACTCCGACGTATATATTCGTGAAGGCCTATTCGGAGAAGTGGCAACGCGACTTGAAGGATTCGATGCGCAGCACTTTGTATGACACGGTGAGCGACCGTTATGTCCGGTTTCTGCGCGACGAAATTCTTGCCGACGTCGCTGCGAAATACAACATCCGTAAAGACGGGTACAGCCGGGCGATTACGGGGTTGTCGTCGGGAGGAATCTGTTCTTTCAATGCGGCGTGGCAGATGCCCGAGCAGTTCAGCCGTGTGATTTCGTGGATCGGCAGCTTCGCGAGCATTCAGTGGAAGGAAGACCCAGCGAATCCGGACGGCGGGCAGGATTATCCGGATAAAATTTTGCGGGAGCCCAAGCGGAACATCCGCGTCTGGTTGCAAGATGGTTCCGGCGATCTGGAATTGCGGTACGGAAGCTGGGCGCCGGCCAATATTCGCATGGCGAATGCTCTGAAAATGACCAAGTACGACTTCCACTTCAGTTTTGGAAAGGGCTCGCACAATACCGCGCATGGGGCGGCGGAATTCCCTGCCGAAATGATTTGGTTGTGGCGGGATTATGACGCGAGCAAGACAACGCAGACTTATGAGATGGAACCCTCGGAGATGGCCAAGCCGCTATTTCGAGTGGCGATTGTCAATCGCGATAGCGAATAGAATCGAAGTGACCCTGGCTGACTTGGTTAACGCAGAGATGCCAAATCCAAATCAAGGACGACCTGCTCGCCTTCGGGTGGGATGACCTGAATGGTGATGCTATCCGACGGAACGTTTTCGGCGAGAAACTCGAAGTCCAGCGTGGCACCAACCAGAGTGCAACCTCCATCGCCGCACATAAGCTTCGGTTGTCCCCAAGAAGAGATGGGCTTGAGCGGGGCCTCCTTGAAGAAGAAATTCACCTGAAAATCCTTCCAGAAGTCGTAGGGGCGTGGCATGAGTCCCGTGTTGGCGTTTGCCTGTGAACCGGCGGGGCGGGGAATGTTGGCGCCATAAGAATCCGTGAAGAGTATCTCGACGGCGGCTCGAACCGTCTCAGCGTGTTTAGCGTGGTCGAGCGCGGCCTGTTGCGCGCTGTATCCAGAGGAATGGTCCTTCGATTCGAGTACGGCAAGGGCATAGGGCGTGAACATGGTGATGGAGGCAACATGGGGACCAGATTTTGGAGGGGCGAGAGAAATGGTGTATTTCTGCAAAAAGCTAGCCATGGTTTCGTCGCGGCGTTGGCCAAGGAAATAGGCATCGCGGACGGCGGTGTCGGAGAGCGGTGTTTCAAACGCAGAAAAGGTTAGCGGAAAAGCAAGGACAGCGGTTAGAACACAAGCAACACTGCGGAGCCGGGTAATCGTCATAGCACGCCTCTCCCTCTTTAGACGAAATGACCGCCCTATGCGGTTTCAAACCTTCACTCCCTGATGAGGGCAGCCAACAAAGCAAAACGGCTGGTGAGTGCCGTCGTGGCGAAGTGAGTCACTGGCGCCGCTATCGGAGCGAGACTAGGTTGAATTCCACGGTCACCGGATCGCCTTCAGGAGGCGTGATCTGCACCACGGCAGTGTCCGAGGCAAAAGAATCAGCCGGAAAGGTGAGCTCCAAGGTCGCGCCGACTAGTGAGCAAGGGCCTCGACGCCCACAACCGAAATTGGCGCGACCGCGAAACACGGAAGGATGACGCGGTTGATCACCGTCGAAAACAACAACGCTGAAGTCTTTCCAGAAATCAGAGGGTCGAAAAACGGGTTCGCTGTCTGGGCGTGAGGCATCGCCAGATGAGATCACTGGACCGTAGGAGGTAGTCAAATTAATGAGGATGGTGAGTTGAACGGATTCCGCTACTCCGAGGTAGTCGACTTGCGCCTGTTGCGCGCTGTAGTTTTCGACTCTGCTGCTGGTTTGCTGGACTACTTGCGCAAAAGGTGTCAGAAACGTAACCGCGGCGATGTGCGGTCCTTTGGCCGGCGGCGGCAGCGATTTTGTGTAAGCTTCGAGACAGTGGAGATCATGTCGCTGGCCCAGGAAATAGGCATCACGGACGGCAGTGTCGGAGAGCGGTGTTTCAAACGCAGAAGAAGGAATGTAAACGGCGAGAAGTGCGGCCAGCAGAGAGGAGAGAGAACGGAGCTGGGTATGCACCATAAAGCTCCTTCACTATATAAGACGTACCTAACAGGTTAGCAGGTTTCAGATGCGGCGGGGCGTATTTGGGAAATCGAGCCAGACCTTGATGCCGCAGAAGTGCGAGCCTTCGGTGCAGATGGGCGTGGTGATGCCGGCGCGAAGGTGGCATGGCGGGCCGATGTAGCGGGCGAGTTCGGGCTGAACCGCGCGAAGCTCCGCAATTTCATCCATGGAAGCGTTGTAGATTTCCTCTTGAGCGTTAAAGCAAGTGCGCATGGTCCATTTGTGGAGCAAGTGGAGGAGTGAACCAGTTTCGACGAGGCGAATGGACTTGGCGTTGGGAAGGAGATAGAGGGCGATTTCAGGGAGCACGCCGCGATCGACGAGTTGATTTTTGGCGGACCAGGCATCGTGCATGGCTCGGTCGTAGACTTCCTTGGCGCGGGGATTATCGGCAAGGAGCTTCGGCGTTATGTAGTCAGGGTCGCGGGTATCGGCGAGAGTGAGGAGGGGCCGCGAGCCGGGAACCATACGGTGGCGCTGATCCTGACTGTCCGCGGTGTGGCTGATTTTCTTGGCAAAGGTGTAGTTGGCGTGTTGAAGAGCCCGCATCATGGGCGCATGCACGCCGATATTAATGGTTTCGAGGCGATAGAGATTGCGCGCGGGGTTGAGCAGGCGATCGATGGCCTCTGCATCAGGGCAAGCCGCTTCGGTGAGGCCGACGACGGCGCGATAGGACTCCGCCATGACGCGGGGAGCGTTTCGGGAGAAGTCGAGAAGACGGGAAGTTTTGCCGCTGAGGCGAGCGTCGAATTCGCGGGCAAAGTCATCCCCTTGTGATTTTGTGGGAGTAGCATCCTTCCATTCAGGAAGTTCTTCCAGCGGAGTGGTGCCAAAGCGATCGAAGAATTGTGGATCGAGCTGACGGACCTGGGCCACCATTTCTCCAATGATGGCACGGGCTTCGCTGGGAGTGTCCGAAGCCGAACACATGCGCCAGAGACGATGGAGCACAATCCCGGAGAGGGTATGAACCATCGTGGTGAAGGCGGCGACGGGAAGGACATAGCGGGCGATTTCGATGGCCCGTTTCTCGGCGGAACGCTCGATTTTCAGAAGACGTTTCGGATGAGACATCGGGCCGATGTGCCAGATGTCGTTCAAGATGGAGCGCGCATCGGAAACAAGGAGCGCGGAGAGTTCGCGATAGCAGGCCCATGCGCGGGTAATGGCCTGCTCATAGATGCGGCGGGAACCTTCATCGAAGAAGAGCGAAGCGGGAGGAATGTAGGCCTGGGCACGATCAAGCCGTACATAGCGCTGGCTCTGCTGCTCGGAATTGTAGAAGGGGTGAGCGTGGAGGAAAGACCATACGAATTGGCGGCTGACGTATTCCAGGCCGAACTCGAAGTGAGCGTGCTGGTAAACCGTGTGATGGCCACTGTAGAAGGTGGCAGCGCCGATGTTGAGCCGCTGTTTGTCCGTGATCTCTTCGGGAGTAATGAGGCGAGAGGAGTAGCAGGTGCGCGCGGCGGCGATGGCGGAATCGAAGGGATGAGCGAAAGCGTTGCGGAGTGTGATGCGAGGAGGGGCCGTCTCGACAGAGTCGGAAGCAGGAACGCCATCAAACATGGGAGATTGCATTGCCACGATGAGGTTTGATTTTACACGGAGTAAGAAGGGCGAGAGGCACAAAAATGGAGTGAAAGATATCTCGGCGAGCGGCAGAAAAGAAAACGGACCGGGCAACACCCGGTCCGCAAGGCAAAATCAGACCTAAATCGCCAAACGCTACTTCTTAACGGCGGCGTTGGCGTACTTCTTCTGGAAGCGCTCGACGCGGCCAGCCGTGTCCACAAGTTTCTGCTTGCCAGTGAAGAAGGGATGGCAACTGGAGCAGATCTCAACGCGCAGCATGTCTCCCTTGACGGTCGAACGCGTCTGAAAAGTATGCCCGCAAGCACAATGGACGGTAACGTGGTGGTAATCGGGATGGATCCCGGGTTTCATTGATTCTCCAATCTATCGTGGCCGGTCTGCGCGGGAACCAGGTAGTGCGTGGCTACAGCCGCGTCGCTAGGTCACGAGACAATCTGTAATTATACGAGATTTCCGCGGGAACGCAAAACCCTGGGATTTCGGGGATTCAGAGTTACGGGCAGGGAACTACGATGCGGGGATGTTGGCGGTGACTTGATTCGAGTAAGTGCTCTCGACACCGTTGGCGTCTACGGAGGTGACGACATAGTAGTAGGTGTCGCCGTCGGTGACGGTGGAATCCTGGAAGGTGAGAGCATTCAGCGGGGAAGAGAACAGAGCGCTATAGGAAGTGCCAGAGGTGGTGCTGCGGTAAACGCGATAGCCAGAGACAGCGCTGGAACTGGCGTCCCAGGTGAGATTGACCGTGTACTTGGTGGCTGCGGGCGGCGGAGTGGGGCTGACGCCATCACCGCTGAGGGAGAGCGTTTCAGGCGAAGTCAGACTCGCGCTGAGGATGGAGACGGTACCGGAGGCGGCGCCACTACTCTTTGGGCTGAAGGATACCTGAAAGGTGACCTGTTGATTCGGCGTAAGTGAAGATCCTGGAGAAAGACCAGAGTAACCAAAGCCGGAACCGACGGCAGTGACACCACTGATGGTGATACTGACGTCGCCGGTATTCTGCAACGTGACGTTCTTGGTGGTAGTGGTTTGCAGATTCTGGTTACCGAAGCTGATCGAGGATGGATTGACCTGCAAGGAATCGATGACTTTTTCCGCGATACCCGCGAGGGATATGGCGGGAAGTGATTGCGGAGCATTGCTCGTGATTGTCAGGGAAGCCGATGCATTCCCGGAGGTCGTGGGGGTGAATGCCAGGGTGTAGCTGACACTCAGGGCTGGCAGCACGGTGCGGGGGAGGGAAGGGCCGCTGAGGGCAAATTGATTGTTGGAGAGAGAAATGGCGGTGATTTGCAAAGGCGCGTTGCCGGAGTTCGTGAGCTGAAGAGTTTGCGTGGCGCTCTGGCCGACGACAACCGTATTGAAATTGAAACTGAGTGCCGAGAGAGTGATGTTCGGTTCCGGGGTTGGAGTATGCGTAACGGACCCGGCGCAACCGGCGATGAAGACTGACACGCCTGCAAGGCACGCAACTAGCGCGTAACCTCTCGAAACGGAAGCCGATGTACGGCGGAATAGCACCGCGGGAACGAACCCCCTCAGGTTCACCACTCAAAATAGCTTTGGTATGGCAGTACAGGCAACCTGTCCCAGGTACAGTTGCGGTACAGGGGAGGACCTGGTGGAACCTGTACCAATGGGCGGTGCTGCAATCCGGCCATCGGCAACATGGCGCTGATTTAGGGTGAAATGAAGTTGTGCAATAGCGGCGGTGGGTAATTCTGTGGATGGAATGACCCTCCAGAAGGGAACTTGAGATGACCCTGCTGAGTTTCCAGGATCAGGAGACGAAGTGGCAACCGAAACGGAACGTGCCTTCAGCGGTACGGCGGGACCAGACGGGCTTCAGATAGACACGAACGGGCGGAAGAATGGGGACGTGCAAGATGGCGAGGAGGCTCTCCGGGAGTTCTTCGGGCTGCTCAAATTCGAGCGCGACCCCACCGAAGCCGAGGTCCAGCACACGGGCGCGGCGAGCGCCTTGCTCGCCAATGATGGCGTAGGCATTCGTACCAACCATGGAAACGCGTTCGGCCTTTCGTTGAATCGCGTAGGAAGTCGGAGTTTCGGGGGCAGGCGGAGTTTGCGTGGTGATGGAACGCGCGGCGAGGGAAGAAGCACCGGCGAAATCGGATGGGGGTTTTTCACCTGGCCGCCCGGCGACGATGGAAATGGGCGAGGCCGGCGCAGGAGGTGGAACGACCGTGGGTTGGACCGCAGGTTGCACTGAGCCGCTGGAGGTACGCGAGTGATTGGCGTGCTTCAGGCGATAGAGGCGCTCATCAGCAACGCGTACCAGTTGGTCAGACTGATCGCCGTCCTGGGGGAAAGTGGCAACGCCGTGATCCATGGTCACGGCGAAGGCGAGTTGCAGTGGACGCAGTGTTTCGGCAAAGACAGTTTCAATGCGGCGGCTGAGAGCGAGGGCTTGAGCGGCATCGGTCTGCGGAAGCAGAAGAGCGAATTCATCACCACCAATGCGGAAAGCGGAGTCCGAGGTACGCAGAGCTTTTTGGAGCGTGGTGGCGGCGGCGCGGAGCACCTCGTCGCCGCGAGGATGTCCGTACTTGTCGTTCACTTCCTTGAAGCGGTGCAAATCCAGGATGACGATGCCCAGTGGGAGACCGTAGCGGCGCGCGCGATTGAGCTCCTTCTCGAAAGATTCAGCAAACAGACGACGATTGTAGAGGCCGGTGAGGGGATCCGTGACAGCATTGACCTGAAGTTTCTTGTACTCGTCATATTCGAGGACAACGGGAACGCGAATCAGTCCGGCGGAAGAGAGCACATCCATCAGAACAGTTTTCAGCGATATTGAGCGCCCGAGTTGGTCCGCGAGTTCACGGCGTCGCGTGAGCATTTCCTCCCAGAGTTGCAGGCACTGAGATTCGCGAAGATCCAGATGCGTGGTGGTATGGAAATAGCGCTGCAGAAACTGGCTACGCGCGGGAATGTCCATGACATCGAGCGTGTCGGCGAGAAGCTCGAGATAGGCGTCTTCCCTAGGCAAACGCGGGGCCGCCGGGGCTCCGGGACTGGGCATGGCCGGGTTTTCCTACAATCTGCCTCTCCCCGCGGGGGCTAGGGCAAGCACATTTGGATGACTGACCTTACAAGGGAGCAAATCAAGTGCCAATCAAGACCGTGCGTGCAACCTCGACCCATGGAAGGGAGATGCGAAGGGGACGGCGGTATGCTATTACAAAACGACAAGATAAGCGAGTTACAGAAACATGATTTTTTCGGCAAACTGGCAGTCCGGGACAGGCAGAGACGGGTAGTGGAGGGGGGCAGTTGGTAGGGGATAGGAAATTACTCAAGAGGGCGCAGGAATTCCAGTCCAAATAGACGAAGTTCACCCAAAAGGCCCGATCGGCGGACTTTTGCCACTATCGGTGGTGTCTCGCTGGGTATGAGGCTAGAAGAGGCAGGAGATGGGGCTGGGATAGTGAGGTGGACCGTCTGATCTGGACGCAAGAGATGGACGGACGTAATACAAGCCCCAGTGGCACTGATATTCAGCGTTCGGGTGAGCTCAATAAACTCCGCACCCGAGGCATCTGCAGCCCGCAAAAAGACGGGCACTTGGATGCGTATGCGAGGCGATCGGCGTGACTCGGAGGAATCCACGCGAGGCCCCTCCTTTGTGCGGTCGAGGCGGAGAACCATAGTGATGGTACCAAGGAACTAGTACAGAGGGAGCAGGTTGGTTGCCAGTTGAAAAGCACACATGATTTGATTAGAGACTAAATAAATCAAGGAGTTAAGTGGAATCAGAATGAGACAAAGGGGGATGGAGACAGAATAGGTTGAGTATGGGATAGGCGATTTCCCAAATTGTGCAATTGGGACGCTTTTACCATTGACAGGCCGAAAAGCGTCTGCAAGGATGGGCAACACGCAACAGGAAAAGTTTTTCCACTGCGCTGAGGGACAGCCGAAGTATGAGTATTCCAGCCACAACAGATTCGGGGAGGATACCCGTCGCAAGCCCGAATCTCACCATCGAACACGTCCGAGCGCTTCTGGAGACCGTGGACAAGGGCGTGGTGGTGGCGAACCTAGAGGGAATGGTGTTGATGGTCAACGCACGGGGCCGGAAATGCCTCGAAACGCACGGCAAAGCGGACACAACACCTCTCAACATATTTGCGGATGTACTGAGGATTGATCCGAAGACGATCTCTCAGAGAATTGAAAGTGGCGAAAACCAATTTGACTTGCAAGGCAAGACGGGCGCCGGGCTCTATCGTACGCGGGTGCGTTGGATCCCGCAGTTGGACTGGTTGGCAATCCAGTTTGAAAACGATGAGGAAGAAGAGAATGGAGCGGAGAGCGCCGCGCAACTGACAGTGCAGGAACTGCTGCAAGAGCGCGAGATCACGTACAGGAATCTGCTAGCGGCTTACCTGAAACTGCAGGAAGTGAACCGGCAGAAAACCGTGTTTTTGGCGTCGGCAGCGCACGAATTGAAAACTCCGCTGGCGGTCATCAAGGGCTACTATGATCTGCTGCTGACGGGATCGCTCGGAAGACTGAGCGAGAAACAAAAGGACATTCTGGAGGAGTCGAAAGAGAGCTGCGAGAGGCTGGTGCGGCTGGTGTCGATGTTCCTCAACTACTCCGCGCTGGAGAGCGGAAAACTGGTTCTGCAGTTGCGAGAAAACGACTTGAGGGATTGTCTCGAAGAGACGGCCCACCGGTGGTCGGAGGCTTTTCAGCGGAAGGGTGTGAAGCTGGAGACCCTGCTTGATCCCTCGATTCCGACTTTCCGTTTCGACTACCAGAAAGTGCAACAGGCTGCCGCGAACCTGTTGGATAACGCGCTGAAGCACACGCCACCAGCGGGAACTGTGACTTTACGCGCGCGGCCGCATTTTTGGGAACGCCGGGTGGCAGAGATTGCTCCGATCGAAGAACGAAGAAGATTTCGCCTGCCGCGGCCAAACAGCGTGGAAGTGAGCGTGACGGACTCTGGCCCAGGGATTGCCGCGGAACACCATCAGGAAATCTTTGAAGATTTTGTGCGCGTGGACCGAAAGACCTCCGGCATGGGCCTGGGGCTGGCTATCGCGAAAAGGTTGATCCAGGCACATCGGGGAAAGATCTGGGTGGAGAGCGAACAGAACATGGGGAGCACGTTCGCCTTTCTACTGCCAATGGACCAGAACTGAGCATTGGGTGCGGGACGAGGAGAAAGAAAAATGGCCGTGAAAGAAGTGAAAGAGAAGATCCTGGTTGTCGATGACGAGCCGAGCATTCGGAAATATCTGCAAACCCTGCTGGAGGTGGACGGGTTTGAAGTGGAGACGGTGAGTGGCGGCAAGGAAGCGCTGTCAAAAATAAGCGCGGGCGAACGGCCGGACTTTATCATTTTGGACGTGCTGATGCCCGAAATGAGCGGGCTCGATACTCTGCAGGAACTGATGCATCTGGACCGCAGCCTGAATGTAATCATGCTGTCGTGCTCGAATGAAGTGGGCACGGTGGTGGAAGCGATCCGGCTCGGGGCGCATGACTACCTGACAAAGCCATTTGAAAAGACGGAGCTCGACGCGGCGATGCTGAAGTCGCGTCAAAAGAAACAACTGACCCAGGAAAATCAGGCGTTGCGGGACTATTGCGACCAGGTCACGGAAGATCTGAGCTTTCTGGCGGCGAGTCCCCAGATGGTGCGAATCCGGCAGCAGATTCTGCAGATCGCCCCGGTTGACGTGCCGGTCTTTATCTGCGGAGAGAGCGGAGTGGGCAAAGAAGTGGTGGCCCGGATGATCCACCTTCGTTCGAAGCGAAGGAACCAGGCGTTCGTGAAGGTCAATTGCGCGGCGCTTCCCGGGGAGTTGCTGGAGTCCGAGCTCTTCGGGTTCGAACAAGGGGCCTTCACCGGCGCGGTGCGGGCGAAGCCCGGAAAATTCGAGATGGCTAACAAAGGCACGATCTTCCTGGACGAGATCGCGGAAATGTCCGTGCACCTGCAAGCCAAATTACTTCACGTTTTGCAGGATCACCAGTATTCCCGGCTCGGGGGAAGACATCTGGTCGAGACAGACGTTCGCGTGCTGGCGGCGACAAACGTGGATGTGCAAGAGGCCATGAAATCAGGCCGATTCCGGGAAGATTTGTATTACCGGTTGAACGTGTTGTCGATCGTGGTGCCTCCATTGCGGGAACGCACCACGGAAATCCCGCTGCTGTTCCGGCATTTCCTGGAGAAATACAGCGACAAGTTCGGCAAGACGCCGCAAACACCCTCGAAGCACCTGATGGATGCGGCGTTGAATTATCCGTGGCCGGGCAATTTGCGGGAATTGGAAAACTTTGTCAAGCGGTACGTGATTCTGGAGGATGACGAAGGCAGCCTGCGGGAGTTAGTCGAAATGTCCGCGACACGGCAAAGGATCTCCCCGCGTGAGGTGACGAACATTCCCAAGGAGCAAGGATTGAAAGCGTTGGTGCGCGGACTAAAGGACGAAGCGGAGATGGAAGCGATAGCCGACGCGCTGGAAAAGACGCGGTGGTGCCGAAAAGATGCCGCGAAAATGCTGGGGATCAGCTACAAGGCGCTCCTGTATAAGATGCGGCAATTTAACCTGGACACACCAAGGACGCGTCGCAACGCAGCAGCAAAAACGGAAGAGGCAGCACCGGCCGGTGTGGGAGTCAAGCCAGAGTAATCGGTAGGTCTAGTACGACCTGCTGCTTCCTGAGCACGCTGTAAAAAAAGAGCACTTGCAGGAAAAGGCAGAGCGGGTTATCTTGCGCAACGAAACGTAATACCAAGCTGGAAAAAGCGTAGCAACCCTCCTGGTGTGTGCAAGTTTGGTCGCGAGATCAAAGTACGCAGGAAGGCCGTTGCGCGTGGGGCAGGGGAGTACTGAGGACCAGAGGCAGGATTGAGACAAAGCAGCCAAGGCCCTTTGTTCTTCCCCGTAAAGCAAGCGAGAATCCAGCGGGTACTTCTTATCAATAATAACAATTGGGGCAGTGGCTCCTGCACTGGAGCCACAAACGGAGTCGAGGATGTCCGTAACGGAAGAACGCCGCACAGCGCGACGCTATGACTTGACGTTGCCGATCAGCATCCGATTTGCATTAGAAAAGCTGGTCGGACGGCAAGAGGGAAAGACGAGAGATATTTCAACACGCGGATTGTATTTCGTGATCGGCCAGGATCTGGACGCGGGCTCCGAGTTGGACATTACACTTACGCTGCCCGCAGAGATCACCCATGGCACGGATGTTTTTGTTCGCGCGCAGGGAAAAGTAGTCCGCGTGGAGCGCCGCGTCGAGGATGGAGAGCCACGAATGGGAGTAGCGGCGGTGATCGAGCGCTATGACATTATTCGTGGAGAACACGCACGAGCCTGACGGGTATTCTGCGAATGAGCGCAGTCTCGTGGGAGCACCTGCCCGCTGTTCAAGACGCTAACCCCTAGCTATTCTCCCACCAAGTTTCGTTTCCACCGCTGGACTCTTCCTTCCCTTTCCGTGGCTGCCCTTGAATTCATATGAGAGAACAATCCTTCCCCGATGTGTCTGGAAGTTTTCCCATTGTTACGGGAGGGCAAAAATTGAGACAAAGAACAGTACTAGTATCTAGCGGGAGACGGCTCTCCTAATTCATTGAAACAATTGGCCTTATGTCAACATAGGTGATTGTGAAGAATGCCCGAAAGACACTTTCTTTGGTTGGCCATGTGCAACTGTCATAAGCCCAGAGCCTATGGCCGGACAATCTCCAACCCGAAACGTCAGTTGGGAACGACTGGACTCGGTGCCTCCCGACCCTGTTTTGTTCGGGAGGTCGGCGGCGATGGCGGAGGTACGCCGAAGAGCCGAGAAGATCTGCCGGACGAACGTGCCGGTTCTGCTCTGTGGTGAGGGAGGCACGGGCAAAGAAGCGCTGGCGCGGTGGATCCATGCGAATTCGGAATACTCTTCCGGGGAGTTCGTGAAGGTAAGCTGTGCGGCGATTCCCGGGACTCTGCTGGAGAGCGAATTATTTGGTTACGAACAGGGTGCCTTTACCGGTGCGAACGTTTCCAAGCCGGGGCGCGTGGAATTGGCGCATCGCGGCACGTTGTTCCTGGACGAGATTGCCGATCTGGATCTGAATCTTCAGAGCAAGCTTCTGCAGTTTCTGCAGGACGGCACATTTTCACGTATTGGGGATCACTCCGAACGCCGCATTGATGCGCGCCTGGTGTGCGCGACAAACAGGGATCTGGATCGGGAAACGGATGCCGGAAGATTCCGGCAGGATTTGTTTTACCGCATCCACGGGTTTCGCTTGAAGTTGCCCACGCTGCGCGAGAGGCGGGAAGACATCCCGGCTCTCGCCGAGTACTTCCGGGCACATTTTGAAAAGCAGTTTGCGACGAAGGCGGACACGTTTCCGCACGAAATGCTGGAGTATTTGAAGAACCTGAACTGGCCGGGAAACCTGAGGGAGTTGTCGAACGGCGTCGCGCGATACGTTTTGATCGGGCCAGAGGCTGCGATCCACCTGGAACACACTCCCAAGAAGACTGGGGCGATCAGAACCGGGGGAGACAATGGAGTTCCAGTGCCCTTGAAGCGGCTGGCAAAAGATGCCATCCGCGAAATGGAACGCAACGTCATTCTAGAAGCGCTGCGCGCGAATCAGTGGAACCGCCGGAAGACGGCACAAGCGCTGAAGATCAGCTATCGCGCCTTAATTTACAAAATCCACGACGCGGGATTGATGACCCGAAAAGCAGCCCAGCGAGGAGAGCAAGTGACGGGTCTTTCCAGCAACGCGATCGGCAAATGCGCTACAGATTAGCAGGAATCTGACCAGACGAAACCGATGGTCAGATTCACTCCCCACCAGATTTAACAATTCCATTGTCAGTACGTTGGCATTTTGCGCCCGTTATGACGCGGTCCAGATTCTGATGACGACCGTTAAAGAAGACCGTCGGGTCGCCGATGAAGAGGTGCAAGGCGTGGTGCAGATAAAGGATGGTCCTCGGGACAGGGCAGAGGGCTGTCCCGAAATTGGTCCTTTCACCAGTAGGCCTCCGAGTACCATTACCCGTACCTTCATAGTTGGATACAGCTATGGAGGAGTGTCATGGCCAGCACACAAGTACATGGGGCTTGGGCGTGGATCAATGGGCTGCGTGCGATACATAAGGATTGGAAACGAGAGTTGTCCCTCCTGCTGGCGGTGGCTACTCTTCCGCTTCTATTGTTGAGCGGCTGCTCGGGTGTCGTGAATGCCTCCAAGACGCAGACACCGACAGCGTCCTTTCAGGTCAGTTCTAGCAGTATCAGTTTTGGAAAAGTAGTTGTGGGGAAGGCGACTTCGCAAAACCTCTCCGTCAACAACAATGGAACTGTCGCGGTCAACATTACGCAAGCAACGGTTTCCAATCCTCAGTTTAGTCTTTCTGGAATAACCCTGCCCATGGCGCTGTCGGCAGGACAGACCGGAACTTTTTCTGTTTCCGTTAATCCGACAGCCGCTGGGACTGTGACGGGCACTTTAACTTTGCAGGGGGATGGAGGGAGTTCACCGGCAACAGTGAGTCTCTCCGCGACGGCCGCGGCGGCACAACCACAATTGAGTTTGAGCTCCACTGCGGTGAGCTTCGGCACCGTTTCTGTCGGTTCGACCGGGACATCGACTCTGACCATATCGAACGCAGGAACGACAGATTTAACGGTTTCCTTGCTCACGCTTTCGGGCGCGGATTTCGGGATCAGCGGCATCACCACGCCAGCGACCATCAGCGCTGGGCAGAACGCTCCGGTGAATTTGACATTCAAACCAACCATCGCCGGAGCGGTGTCTGGCAGTCTGACAATTACGAGCAACGATCCAACCACGCCGACGGCGGTGGTTACCTTGAGTGGGACAGGTTCGTCCACGGCAGTCGCTCAACTGAGTGCGAATCCGACCAGCGTGAGTTTTGGGAATGTTTCAGTCAACAGCAGCGCTTCGCAGCAGATTACGCTGACAAACACCGGAACTGCTTCCGCGCATATTTCCAGCATTACGGTGGGCGGGACCGGATTCAGCCTGACCGGAGTAACCACGCCAGCAACGTTGACGGCTTCTCAGAACTTGATCTTTACAGCCAAGTTCGCGCCAACAACCACAGGGAATGCCACGGGTACGGTGACCGTGACCAGCGACGCAGGTAACTCGCCCCAGACAATTGCTTTGACTGGCACTGGAGTGCAGCCGGCACTGAGTATTTCGCCGACTTCCTATAATTTCGGAAGTGTCGTGGATGGACAAACCGCGACGCAGACGTTTACGCTGACGAACACCGGCAATGCAACTCTCACCATCAGCCAGGTGACGGCGAGTGGTACCAGATACAGTGTCAGCGGATTGACGACACCAGCAAACGTTCCAGTGGGACAGAGCACCACGGTGACCGCGCAATTCGCACCTACCTCGGCAGGAACGCTGCCCGGAACTTTAAGCATCACGAGCAACGCACCTGGCTCACCCGCGGCGGTCTCTTTGACTGGCACGGGTGTGGCCGCGACAGGGTATTCCATTTCGGGGACGATCAGTGGGACCGGTGGCAGCGGGGCCACGGTGACGTTGAGCGGAGCGTCGAGTGCGACAACAACCGCCAACTCTTCCGGCGCGTACAGCTTCACCGGACTGGCAAATGGCAGCTATACGGTTACTCCCAGCAATAGCGGCTATACGTTCAGCCCATCCAGCCAGAGCGCTACGGTTAGCGGCGCCAATGTGACCGTGGCAGCGTTCACGGCGACGGCCGTGACAACGACGCATTCCATTTCGGGGACGATCAGCGGGACCGGTGGCAACGGAGCCACGGTGACGCTGAGCGGAGCGTCGAGTGCGACAACAACCGCCAACTCTTCCGGCGCGTACAGCTTCACCGGACTGGCGAATGGCAGCTATACGGTTACTCCCAACCACAGCGGCTATACGTTCAGCCCGTCCAGCCAGAGCGTTACGGTCAACGGCGCCAATGTGACCGTGCCAGCGTTCACGGCGACGGCCGTGACAACGACGTATTCCATTTCGGGGACGATCAGTGGGGCTGGTGGCAACGGAGCCACGGTGACGCTAAGCGGGGCGTCGAGTGCGACCACAACCGCGAATTCTTCCGGCTCGTACAGTTTCAGCGGACTGGCGAACGGCAGTTACGCGGTCACCCCGAGCCACAGCGGTTATACGTTCAGTCCGTCCAGCCAGAGCGCTACGGTCAACGGCGCCAATGTGACCGTGCCAGCATTCACGGCGACGGCCGTGACAACGACGTATTCCATTTCGGGGACGATCAGTGGGGCTGGTGGCAACGGAGCCACGGTGACGCTGAGCGGAGCGTCGAGTGCGACAACAACCGCCAACTCTTCCGGCGCTTACAGCTTCACCGGACTGGCTAATGGCAGCTATACGGTTACTCCCAGCAACAGCGGTTATACGTTCAGCCCATCCAGCCAGAGCGTCACGGTCAACGGCGCCAACGTGACCGTGCCAGCGTTCACGGCGACGGCCGTGACAACCACGCATTCAGTCGCACTCTCGTGGGATGCAAGCACCTCGACAGTGGTGGGCTACTACGTGTATCGCAGCACGACAAGCGGGACCGGTTACACGAAGCTCAACGCATCGTCGGCCGCCACTGGGTTGACTTACACGGACACGACCGTGGCGAGCGGGACGACCTACTACTACGTCACGACCGCTGTAGATTCCAGCGGCACGGAGAGCGTGTACTCCAACGAAGCCCAAGCCGTCATTCCCTGAGTTTTAGGGGAGAACAACTTCATTTCTGAGCGGAGGTCTTTGCCGGGAGAGAGGGTGGCTCTGTGAAGGTCCTCCTCCAGTTGGCATAGGCCCAGACCAGAACTTGCGCTAGCACGGTACCGAGGGCGTCAATCGCAACATCACGCGCGCTGGCCTGACGAACTGGCACGAAAGACTGGTGCCATTCATCCAAAGCGGCAAAGGCCACGGCTATGAAAAAGGTGCTGACGGCCCAATCCAGGCGCCAACCGGGCCGGCCGCAGCGGATTCCACGAAACACCGTAACGCTGAACACGCCGAATTCTGTGACGTGCGCGAGCTTCCGAATTACCACATGGGCTTGATGCAACCATCGCGGGGGAGCTGCAGGGAAGAGCCAACACAACAGGGGTAAGATGACCCGGGCCGTGTGCTCGCTGCTGAAATACCGAGTGGAGAAGAGCGAAATCAGAAGAGCCACTAGAATTGCGGGCAACCAGTAGCTCAGGCGGCGTGACATGATGTTTTCGTGGTTATTCCTCGCAGGCGCCCAATGCCTCTCTTGAGTTTCAAAGGTCGTTCTGTGGCAAACAAAGATCCCCGAGATTCCTGGGTAGTCATCCGCCGATCATGTGCCCGTCAGTTCGCTCAGCGCCTGGCGTGCCAGGCCCGCAACCGCCGAGTTCGGATCAAGTGTGATGGCCTTCTCGAATTGCGCTTTTGCCCGCGTCTTGTCGTTTAGCTTCTTGTAGGTCAAGCCCAGATGATAGCGATAGGTCTGATTCTCTGGCACCTTCTTGATGGCATCCTCAAACAAGGGTGCGGCAACCGAAAAGGCGCCGTTGTTGTAGTAGGCCCACCCGAGAGTGTCCGCGGAATTGGGGAGATCTGGCAAGCCTTTGCGCGCAGCCTGCGCCAGGGTAAGCGCTACGTTGGCGTTTCCGCCGTGCTCGAGCAGAAGATAGGCCAGGTTGTTTGAAGCAAGCGGTTCGTCGGGTTTGAGGCTGAGAACTTTCTGGTAGGCGGTTTGCGCCTCTTGCCAATTACCTTGCTTTTCGTATGAGCTTCCAAGAGCAAGATAGAGCCGCGGCTCATCAGGCGAAAGTTGAATGGCACGCTGATAAGTGAGAATCGCTTGATCAGTCTCGCCGTTGCCAGCCTGGGCCTGACCTAGCAGCCCCAGGGTGAACGCGTTCTTTTTGTCCAATTCGGTGGCGCGCAGGAGCGCTTTTTCCGCTTCCCCAGATTGATTGACCCTTAGAAAACTTTGACCTTGCAGGAGGTAGAGCGCCGGGTTGTTGGGGTCGCGGTCAATCTGCTCCCTCACGACTTTGAGAGCGTCCGCAGTCCGGTTTTGCCGGAAGTAGATATCGGTCAGACCAGAAACAGCTTCGAGGGAATGCGAATCGAGCGCTAGCGCCTGACGGTAATAAGCTTCCCCTTCTTTCCACCGCCTTTGCGTCGCACGCAGCTGACCTAGCTTTACATAGGCCATGGGACTTTGCGGCGCCAGTGCGAGAAGCGTCTTGAGATCGGTTTCCGCCCCGGCAGCGTCACCCTGGTTGAACCGCGCCGTGGCGTGCTCCAGATAACCCTCGGGAGAGCGCGGAGCATATTTCTTTGATTGGTCGGAGATCTCCTCCAGGTTGCGCCAATCCTGATGTTGTAAAGCTACATCCGCGAGAGCGCGCCAGGCCTGAGGCAGAGCGGGCCGGAGGCGAACGGCCTCCCGCCATTCCCCTTCCGCCTGTTCCAACTTGCCTTTTTCACCATAAGCAACCCCAAGTTCGTAGTGGCCGAATGCGTTGTCAGGAGCGCCCTTGAGGCCCTGCTGGAACGAAGTGAGAGCGTCGTCCACCTTCTTTTGGTGGAGAAGAATCTGGCCCTGGAGAATCTGCGCAGCGGGATCCTGAGGATTCTTTTTTAGGATTTCGCCGTTCAATTGGGCGGCATCGTCAATACGATCGTTCAGGATGAGGAGTTGGATGTACGTTTTGCGAAGTTGCAAGTCGTCCGGGTGCTGCACAGAAATAGCGGCGAATTCATCGAGCGCCTTCGTACTTTCCCCTCGGGCAAGGTAGTAATCGCCCAGCATGCGATAGGCATCTGGATTGTCGCCGAGGTCCTTTTTGCCCTCCTCAAGAGTTTTCTCCGCCAGATCTTCGCGGCCCTGATTGACGTAAAGGCCGGCGAGTGCGGCACGGGGCAGCGGATCCTTGGGAGCCAATTGAATTGCGACTTGGAACTGTTTTTCGGCCTCCGGCCAGCGGCGTTGCCGTTCGTAGAAGCCACCGAGAGTCATGAGCGGAGTGTTCGTAGCCTTGTCCAGCGAGAATGCGTGTTTCAGATTCTGTTCTGCTTCGTCAAGCTGTCCCAGGCGCTCTTGAATCAATCCCAATGCGATGTAGCCAGAGGGGCGGTCCGGAGCCAGATTGATGGCGCCTTGCGCTTCGGTTGCAGCGTCCTTCAGATTCCCGAGGAACGCGTCAGATTCTGCGACGAGAAGTTGAGCGTCCGCATTCTTGGGATTCCCGGTAATAATCTGGACGCCGTGGTCCCTGGCTTCCCGTGCTTTTCCGCCACCAAGCAGAAGCCTGCCGAGTTCCAACTGAGCTTCCTCGTTCCCCGGCTGATTCTCCACGGCCTTTTCTAATTCCTGGCGGGCGTTGCCCCAGCTCTTTTGTTTGATGTAACACTTCGCCAGCTTGAAGTGAGCTTCTGCGGAAGACTTGTCAACCTGGATAGCGTTCGAGTAGAAGATAATCGCTTCTGGAAGCTTGCCTTTCGCGACCTCCTGATCGCCTTTCGCAATGAACTTCTGCCTTTTTGCGACCGGGTCCGTGGTGCAACCTGTGAGAGTCAACGTCAGGAAAATTAGGGAGAAGCAGGTGAGTGTTCGAATGAAATGAGAAAAACGTACGGGCTCAATTATATGCATTTGTTTCACGATCATCCTGGCAAAGATGCGGGAACAGTGTCAACTGAAGCAATTCTACGCCCTCTCTGGCAGGATGAGCACGAGAACTAGTTGTGGAGTGAACTCCTTATTTAAGAATAGCTTATGGAAGATAAATGCGGCAGTATGAGATGATCGCAACGACTGCGCGGGCTTCTGCGAGGGAAATGCGCTATTTGAGGTAGGGAGTGGGAGGGCTAAAGTGGATAGGAAAATTCCACTCCCGCGGACGAGGGGCAGGGTTCGCTGCATGTCAAGAACACTCACAATCCCTTGCGCTTTTGTATATATAACAAAAGAAATAGTTTATGTCGGAATTTGGGGTACTGCAGAGAGACCAGGTACTGGCAACTGCCGTGCAAGTGTAGGTGATTGAGATACCAAGCCTGTCATTGTGTGCGGGTTGTGAGCGTTTGAGATAGTAGAATTGGAATCGATACAGGGGTCTAAATGGTTCGTAATGGCGAGATTGGAATAGCGGACGCGAAGCGAGTCCTTCGGGGCTACTGGTGGATTCTCCCGATCACGATTGTGACCGGGACGGTTCTTGCTTTGACGGCGGCATTTCTGATGCCGAAGAAATACACGTCCACGACGCTGGTGCTCCTGGAACAGCCCACTGTCCCGGTTGATTACGTTAAACCAGTTGTGAGCGCGGATTTGAGTAACCGCCTCGCTTCAATGAAGCAGCAAATTCTTAGCCGGTCGCGCCTGGAACCAATCATCTTGAAATTCTCGCTCTACGCGAATGATCGGAATAAGTTGCCGATGGACGATCAGGTGGAGAAGTTGCGTCAAACAATAGATGTGGCCCTTATGGAGCCGATGTCCGGCTCCCAAGGCCGGTCTCCCGGATTTCGTGTGAGCGTGACGTTCGACAATCCCCGGACAGCGCAGCAGATTTGCTCGGAATTGACCTCCATGTTTATGGAGCAGAATCTGACCGACCGCGCGAATATTACGCGCGAAACGACTTCTTTTCTCAGCCGGGAACTGGAAGACGCGAAGACGAAGCTGGACGAGCAGGATGCGGCGGTCGCAGACTTCCAGCGGAAGCACATGGGAACAATGCCTGATGAAACCCAGCAAAACCTGAGCCTTTTGGCGGGGATGAACGCGCAACTGGAAGCCAACACACAATCCCTTTCGCGCGCCCAGGAAGACAAGGCGTTCAACGAAGGACTATTGGGACAGCAGGAAGCGGCTTGGAAAGCCGCACAGGCCGGAAACAATCCGGAAACCCAGGAGCAGCAACTGATCGCTTTGCAGGAACAACTGGCCGCGCTCGAAACCCGTTACACTCCGGAACACCCGGACGTCATCAAATTACAGGGCCAGATTGAGCAGCTCAAACAACGAATCGCGGCGGCACCGAAAGCGGCACCCGGACAGGACGCGAAGAACAGCGCGTCGAAAACCGAACCACCCCAGATTCAGCAATTGCGGGCAAGAATCCGTCAGGACAGCATCAACATTGCAGACCTGACCAAGCAGCAGCAGACCATTCAGGAACGCATCCGCGTTCTTCAGGCGCGGGTGGAGTCCAGCCCGGCAATCGAGCAGCAATTCAAGGAATTGACGCGCAATTACCAGACGGCGCTCGATTTCTACAACAACCTATTAAGAAAACGGCAAGATTCCGGTATCGCCACGGACCTAGAACGCACGCAGGAAAGTGAAACCTTTCGAGTTCTGGATCCACCGAGCCTGCCGGCGAAGCCGTCCTCCCCGAAGATTCCAATTATGGCGGGAGGCGGATTTGGTGGTGGGCTTATGCTGGGTTTGGGCATTCTTTATTTGCTGGCCATCAGCGACAAGTCCTACCACACGGAACGCGATGTGGAGATTTCGTTGCAACTCCCAGTGCTGACGATGGTGCCAAATCTCATTTGGAACGCAAATGGCCATGGAAACGCGGGCGGGAATGCGCGTTCCTCATTGTCGCTTGAAAAGAATGCATAAGAGACTTACGGAAAGGGTTTCCCAGACAAAGATATGAGCAGGATTCACGAGGCACTAAAGAAGGCAGCCGAACAAAGGGCACCGTTGGCTTCACATTCGCCCGAATCCGTCATGCTGGAAGTCACCACGGAAGAACAGAAGCCGATCCAGGACGCGACCGTTGCCGTAGAAGCGGTTGCACCTGTGCCTGAGGTGAAGAAGCCAAGCCCAAGCACTGTGCCGCCATCCTTTGCCGACATTGCCAGCAAATGTGCTCATCCGACGTGGACGCTGGATCCGCGCTTCACGGTTTTTTCGGGGTACGAGAGCGACCACTCCAGCACCGAGCGGTTTCGTACACTACGCTCGCGTTTGTCGCAGATCAGAGACACCCGGCCGCTCAAGAGAATTCTGGTCACGAGTAGCGTTCCCGCGGAAGGAAAGTCCTTCATCGTCAGCAATCTTGCCCAGTCGTTTGTGCGGCAGGCGGACCGCCGGGTGCTGCTTATTGACGCGGACCTGCGTGCTCCGCGTTTGCATACAGCTCTTGGAACCAATCCCCGGCCGGGCCTCGCTGAATACTTGAGGGGTGAGGCGGATGAGTACCAGATCATTCAACAGGGGGAAGAGAAGAATTTGTGTTTTATCCCGTATGGTAGCGAGGCTGCCGACCCCAGTGAATTGCTTTCGCGCCAGCGGATGCGCAGGCTCCTGGACTTTGTTTCGCCGGCGTTTGATTGGATTCTGCTGGACTCGCCCCCGGTGCTGCCGGTGCACGACGCGAGCATTCTGGCGGATCTGTGCGATGGAGTCTTGTTCGTCGTGAAGGCCGGGGCAACTGAGTCAATCGTGGCGGAAAAGGCCGTGGCGGAATTCCGGCAGAAGAATCTGCTGGGGGTGGTGTTGAACGGGACGGACCGCTCTGACTCTTACGGCGGCTACTACTACTACGATTCCGAATATAAGAGCAGCGCGGCGTTGTGACGCCCGTCTTCGGTTCGGTCCGCCGACCCCTTAACTAAGTTTCAAGTATTTGCAATTAGGAGAACAAGGAAAGCCATGGCAAATCCGACAAAAGTGCCTTTTTTGGATCTTGTGAAGCCGCATCAGGAACTAGAGTCTGAGCTCCTTGTCGTCGTGAAGCAAGCGTTCAGTACGGCCGGATTTATCGGCGGTCCGATGGTTGAAGAGTTTGAGAGGGAGTTCGCGAAGTTCTGCGATACGAAATACTGCGTAGGTGTAAACAGCGGAACGGACGCCTTACGTTTTGCCTTTATGGCCGCGGGCGTGGGCCATGGCGACATCGTCATCACGGTTCCGCACACGTTTATCGCCACGACGGAAGCCATCTCTCAGGCGGGGGCACAGATCGCTTTCGTGGATATCAACGAACAGACCTATACGCTGGATCCGGCAAAGCTGAAGGATTATCTGGAAACACAGTGTGAGCTGGATGCTGGAACCAGGAGGCTCGTTGATAAGAAGACTAAGCTCCGCGTCGCGGCCATCGTTCCCGTGCATCTCTACGGGCAGACAGCGGACATGGATCCCATCTTGGAGATTGCGGCCCGCTACCACCTGATTGTGATCGAAGATGCCTGCCAGGCGCATGGTGCGGAATACTTTTCCCAAAAAGAAAACGCCTGGAAGAAAGCCGGATCGATGGGGTTGGCGGCGGCGTTCAGCTTCTACCCGGGGAAGAACCTCGGCGCCTGTGGTGAAGCCGGCGCAATTACCACGAACGATGAGAAACTGGCGCAAAAGATGCGCATGATTCGTGACCATGGCCAGGCGAAGAAGTATTACCACGATGTGGAAGGCTACAACGGCCGGCTGGATTCCATTCAGGCAGGGTGGCTTAGCGTAAAGCTGCGCCATCTGGCGAAATGGAATGAATCGCGCCGCCAGTTAGCGCATGCCTACCACAAGCTGCTTGCGGAGTTGAAAGGAGCCGTGGTCCTCCCCATCGAGGCGCCCTTTACCAAGGGCGTTTATCACCTGTACGTCGTCCGCGTTCAGGATCGCGAAGCACTGCAAGCGCATTTAGCCGAGGCTGGCGTCGGAACGGGCATTCACTATCCGATTCCGCTGCACCTGCAAAAGGCCTATCAGCACCTGGGTCACAAACAGGGGGATTTCCCGGTGACGGAAAAAGTGGCAAGTGAAATTGTTTCGCTGCCCATGTTTCCGCAACTCACGGCAGAGCAACAGAAGTTGGTTACAGAGAGCGTTGCAAGCTATGTGAATTCCAAGCTTGCGCCCACGCACTAAGGCACAAGCCCGGTAGTGGTTTCAGGGTGTGACCGTAAAACGATCGACCATCCCACCTTCCAAATGCTCGTTCACGTGGCAGTGGAATAGCCACGTCCCGACGTTGTCCGGAACCATGTCGGCAATGCCCATTGACATTGGGGCCAGGCTGACGGTGTCCGTACGCATGCCGTTGAACAAAACCGTTTGGCCGTGCCAGTGAGGTGTATGCACGTCGTCTTCGTTGCTATTCGATAGCAGGTACCAACGCACGCGCTCTCCTTTTTTCATGGTGATCTTGGGCAAATTCCCCTCGATGAGTCCATTCAAGCTGTAGAACAAATACTTCACCCGGAAGGCCGGATCCGTGGAGCGGAGTCCTGGCGTCCATCTTCGCTGATTCGAAGTGTTTGCTTCGAAGTACCAGCTCTCCGTCTCATCAAACACCGCAAACGCGATTACGAATTCACGGTCCACATCCAACGGAGTGCCATCGGGCCGGGTGGTGCCACGTTTACTGACAATAATTGGCCCGAACAGGCCGCTGTTCATATCCCGCGGCTCGACCCAGTGCGAGTGGTACATCCAGACTACAGAACTGGGGTCCATGGGCCCGGGCCCCGCACGTTCCGGCACAGACCAGGTATAGGTATACGTTCCTCCGGGCGCGACGGCATAGCCCTTCTTCTGTTCGGGAAGAACTCCGTCGTTATACACTGCGCCCTCGGATTCCTTCGCGTATTCTAAGCCGTGAGGGTGCATGCTGCAGAAAATCCTAGTGTTATTCTTGAAGACGACTTGAATCAGATCGCCGACTTCCGCACGGATCAGTGGACCCAGTATGCCCAGGTGTTCCCACTGGGGCGGGCGCGGTTTCAGGGTCTTGAAAGTGGCATCGGTGTATTCCTGATAGATCGCCTTACGATACTTCGTCCCGGCGGCTGGGCCTTCTTTTTCCGCTCCCGGCAACCCCACGAGGTTTCTGCCGTGCGGAGCGTAATCCCAGATCACCTCGTCGGCCGCAATATAGTAGACGAGCATTCGCGGCGGGGGATCAGCAGCTTGGACCCTTCGCGTTACGCACGAGAAAAAGAAAGCGGAAACGAGAATCACGAAGATCAGGCCGAGTTTCTTCAAGTGTGCACCTCAATCGCGGGTCCGTCAGAGGCAGTCCGGAAATGCAAGCTTCTTCGTGGCAGACGGAGCAACCAACATCGTTGCTAAACGGCCGCTTTTCAAACCAACCTGCCTCAGTGTAAAGCCATCAGTTTCGATTCACAACAAGCGTTGGTCCTACAAGTAATTCACAACACCTTTGAATGCAGGGTTTAGGCGATCTTGAGCATCGCTGGAGGGCTATCTGTTTGCCGGTGGTTTACTGGGCTTGGAGTAGCGGGAGTTTGGGACCTTCAGGGCCTGAGACGGAAGAAGTCATAAATGTGGAAGCGATTTTCCCAAGCTCACGGCTGGGTCCAAGCTCGCCCTTCTATGTTATTGATACATAAGGCTATGTTTGCAGACAGATGGCTCGCAAATTGCCCAACTAGAGAGCGAGGGATGTATGTAAGTCCTCAGGTTGCCCCTCCAGCGGCTTGGTTCCTTGTCCAGAGGCAGAAAGGACGCTAGGCCGCAAGTCGGAAGCAGCAAAATGCCACGAATTGGATCACACGAAATCCCCGCTCGAACCCTCATGTTGATGGGGGTGGACTTCCTCGCCTTGACCGCCTCCTTGGTGATCGCAGCAGCGCTCCGTATGCCTGGGGGACTTGCAATGGAACTCAGGGACCCGTGGTTCTGGTCCAAAGCGGGTTTCGTCGCTGTCGTTTGTGGGCTGTGTCTTTACTTCAATGATTTGTACGATTTCCGAGTTGTGAGGCGGCGCGCCGATCTGCTGGTGCACACCATGCAGGCAATGGGAGCATCGTGTGTCATACTTTCGCTCACATACTTCTTGATACCAGATTCCAGTCTTGGCAGAAGCATTGCCGTGACCTCCGCTCCCCTCAGCCTGGTGCTTCTAATGAGTTGGCGTCTATCAGCAAACGCCACAAATCTTCTGGCGAAGGGAAGTGAGCGCGTGCTACTGGTGGGCACTGGGAACGCAGGAATCTCGCTGGTGCGCCACATCCTGGAGCATCCCGAATACAACATGCAGGTGGTCGGATTCCTGGATGAAAAGGGCGAGGACATTGGCAAGTCGCTGGTAAATCCACGGGTGGTTGGCGCGGTCGCCGAATTGGAAGCGATCACAGCGCGCGAGAAAATCGACCGCGTCATTCTTTCCTTCAAAGAGCGCAGAGGGAGCATGCCGGTGAAAGAGTTGCTGCACCTGAAGTTCGCCGGTGTGAGGGTAGAAGATGTTCACAGTTGTTTTGAGCGGCTCTCTGGGCGGATCACCATCGAGCATCTTTCGCCAAGTTGGTTCATCCTGTCGGAGGGCTTTAAGAAGTCGCTCTGGCTGAGGGCATCGAAGAGGACCATTGACATTATCGTGTCCGCTGTTCTTTTGCTGCTGGTTGCGCCGATTTTGCCGTTTGTGATGCTCGCGATTTATGTCGAATCAGGGAGCCCAGTGTTGTTCCGGCAGGCGCGCGTGGGGTACAAGGGCCGGGAATTCGAGTTGCTGAAGTTTCGCTCCATGAGGCAGGATGCGGAAAAGCATGGTCCGCAGTGGGCCACGAAGAGCGATAGCCGAATTACGCGAGTCGGGAATTTCCTCCGCAAGACGCGTTTGGATGAAATACCCCAGTTGTTCAACGTTTTCCGGGGAGAGATGAGCCTGGTCGGCCCGCGCCCGGAGCGCCTGGTGTTCTGCGAGATGCTCGAGGAGAAAATCCCTTATTTCAACCTGCGCCATTCCGTACGGCCAGGATTAACCGGCTGGGCACAAGTCCGGTTTCGTTATAGTGCGAATTTTGACGATGCCAAGGATAAACTCGAACTGGACCTGTTTTACGTGAAGAACCTTTCGCTGCTGGTGGACTGCGCCATTCTGTTCGAGACGATCAAGGTCGTGCTGCTGCGGCGCGGGGCGCACTAGCAAAAAATGAACTCAGTCAATCTGATGCTGACGGACTCCTTCCATTTCCATGCGGTTTATTTGCGCGAGTATTTCTTTATCCCTCGTTCCCTCAGGAGTATCGCCAAGCAGGCAGCCAGCGTTGATGGAGAATTCATAGCTAGACTCCGGAACTGGAATCCGGTCCAATATGATCCCGGGCTGTTCGCGGCAAGGAAAAGGTGACATGGTCCCTTTTGCAAAACTCCTTTTTTGGCTCTCTCTTTCGGCCATGGTCTATGTGTATGCCGCCTACCCCCTTTTGCTCGCCGTTATATCCGTATTCTTCCGCAAGAAACGGCCGCAGCCGGGCTATACACCGTTTCTGTCCATTCTGATTGCTGCCTATAACGAGGAAGCCGGAATTTGGCGCAAATTGGGACAAACGCTCGCGTTGGAATACCCGGCGGATAAGCTTGAGATCATTGTTCTTTCAGACGGATCCACGGATCGTACCGACGAGATCGTCCGCTCTTTTGCGGACCCGCGCGTCCGATTGCTTCACGTCACAGGGCGCAAGGGAAAGACAAATGCACAAAACGAGGGAGTGAAGATTGCGCGCGGTGAAGTGCTGATCTTTTCCGACGCCACGACAGTTTATCATCCGAAAGCCCTGCTCCATCTGGCATCGAACTATGCCGATCCAAAGGTGGGAGCTGCCAGCGGGCGTTATCAATATTTCGATCCGGAAGGAAAATCTCCCACGGGCCTCGGCACTGTGGCTTTCTGGAACTACGAAAACGCCATCAAGATGTTTCAGTCACGCATACGGACTATTAGTGGTTGCTGCGGTTGTATCTATTCCGTACGGCGGAACGCTTACACTCCTCTCGCGCCAGAGGTGATCAGCGACCTTGTCCAGCCTCTTCACGTAATCCGAAAGGGATACCGGGTCGTTTTTGAGGACCGGGCTCTGGCATATGAGGAGACCACCCAGTCAACCTCGGAAGAATTCTGGATGCGCGTGCGCGTTGTGACCCGTGGGATTCGCGGTTTGTTGAGTGTGGCGGAGTTGCTCTTGCCCTGGAAGTTTGGTTGGGTCTCATTCCAGCTGTGGTCCCACAAAGTTCTCCGGTGGCTCATCCCATTCTTGCTTCTGCTTTGCCTTGCAAGCAGTCTATTCCTTTGGCAACAGCCCTTCTATCGCTGGATTTTGGTGGCCCAGCTGCTTTTTTATGCCATCACGCTCCTTTCGCTCCTCTTCCCCGTTCAAAAAGTCTGGAAGCCTCTCGGTATCCCGCTGTATTTTTGCACCCTGAATGCAGCGGCATTTTGTAGCGTGATTGAAGTCTTGAGAGGAAAGAAATACGTTGTTTGGGAGACGGTGAGAACTTAAGCCATCATGAAAATCGAGTTTTTGACCCAGGATGACCCGCTGTACGTATTGCCTTTCTTTGATGAGTTTGTGCGCCACTACGCCTCAGAGTTCGAGATTGTGCACATCGCGACGTGTCCAACGATGGGCAAGCGATCGCGAAGCCAGATGGTCAAAGAACTAATGCAGCTTTACGGGACTACGGGGATGGCGCGCCTGGTGTCCCGCTTCGGCCTGTCGAGGCTTATGGGTTTGTTGCCACGAAAGTCAGGTGCATCGACGTATGCGACGCTTCCACAGTTGTGCCGTGCTTACGGAATTGCTCATACGCAGATCGGCAATCCCAACGCCCAGGAATTTGTGGATTTGGTCCGCGGAAGAGCCCCTGATCTTTTGGTATCCGTGGCATGCCCTTATATTTTGAAGGAGCCTCTTCTCACACTGGCGCCGAAAGGGGCTATTAATATTCATCATGCGCCTCTGCCAAGGTACAAGGGCATGATGCCGACATTCTGGCAGATGTATCACGGGGAAAAGACGGTTGGACTCACGATTCACTACATGGTGGCAAAACTGGATGAGGGACAGGTATTGCTGCAAGAGCAGCAGCCCATCATTCGGGGAGAAACTCTGGACCAATTGATCCGCCGTTCCAAGCGCTATGGGGCCCATGCGATGGCCAAAGTCCTGCGCCAGCTTCGCGATGGGAAAAGTTCACCAGCAGTGATGGATCAGTCCACGGGGAGCTATTACACCTTTCCAACCGCGGACGAGATTGCTGAATTTCACCGGCGTGGCATGCGGGCCATTTGAATCAGTAACCAAAACGAACCGACCAGCGGTGCGACGAATGCAGATGAGTCCCTGCTTGGGGGGATGGAAAAGGGCCATAAATGTGTAATTGATTTTCCACAAGACCATTCCCACTAGGTCGAATGCAAAGTTAAGTTGTTTACAAACAACAGGTTACGTTGGATGCGATTGGTTTCGCAATTGCCTAATCTTAGCCATGAGAAGCAGTTGATGTGTCTGCGGAGTCTTCTTTTGGATCAACGATCCGGTTGAGAGCGCGAATGGGGTAAGAACGGCGGGGCGTAGGAAGAAAGGGTTCTCAATTGGATCAACGCAAAGCGCCGAACGAGAACTTGAAAATGATGCTAAGTCTGCCTGCATTCAACTGAAATGGAATCTGTGAACAATTGCGAATTATTGGCAAGGACGTCCGGAACAACGTGTCATAGTTGTTTGTTAGCGGAGGCATTGAGGGTAGATTTGTGAGTGACCAGGGTTCAGCCTCGGCTAATCGCACCAGGATTCTGCTCCTGACGGATGCGTTTTTGCCTCACGCCGGTGGATCCCGTGAGTATTATCACAATATCTATACAAAATTGGTGGAGCTGGGTGATTCGCAAGTCACTCTCCTCACAAAAAAAAATCCCGGATGGAAGGAGTTCGACCGCACAGCTTCAACCGAACACTTTCGAATCATTCGGCGTTTTAAGCCTTTGCGTTCCTGGAAATACAAGGAACTCCCGAAGGGGCTGGGACCATTTTTGGGTGCCGCGTGGCAGGCCGTGCGATTCGCGCCGGCAATTATACACGCCGGGGATTTATACCCTCCCGGTTTGACCGCGATGACCTTGAAGAAGCTGATGGGATTGCCCTACGTCGTCTACTGCCATGGCGAAGAAATCCCTCAACTCGATCGCTACAAATACCAACCTCGCGTTCGCAACCGCATTTACTTGAATGCAGATGCCGTTATTGCCGCTTCTGAATTCACTCGAAATAACTTGATACGGTTGGGAGTGCCTGACGATCGCATTTGCAAAATTGTGCCCGGCGTTGATTCCGAAAGGTTCCGGCCGATGCCTCGTCGGGCGGATCTGGTGGAACGCTTCGGGCTGCAAGGCAAGATCGTTGTTCTCACTGTGGCACGATTGGTTCCCAGGAAAGGGCATCGAGTCGCGCTGGAAGCGTTCAGCAAAATATGTAATGAGATTCCTGCCGCCCATTATCTGATTGTCGGAACTGGGCCGGAGGAGCCACGGCTTCGTCAGATGGTCAGCGAAGCGGGCCTGGGTGAGCGCGTCACGTTTGCAGGCTATGTTCCCGCGGAGCAGTTACCCGATATTTACAACCTTTGTGACATCATGATGATGCCCAACCGGCAGGAAAGTGATGGAGACGTGGAAGGATTCGGCATCGTTTTCCTGGAAGCGAATGCCGCGGGGAAACCGGTAATCGGGGGAAGAAGTGGCGGCGCCATCGAGGCCATTGCCGAAGGGAAGACGGGCTTTCTTGTTAACCCGGAAGATTCCAACGAACTGGCCTTGATTTTGCGGCGCCTACTCCTGGATCAGAGTTTGCGCCAGGAACTCGGGCTCTTGGGTGCAAGGCGAGCGCAAACTGAATTCAGTTGGGCTTCTAGGGCAGAAATCCTTCGAAATCTGAATCTGGCGATTCTAGGAAAACACGGCGGCTTTCATCGTACGGAAAAACGGGTCCGAACGCTACACTCCGCCATGTCAGGTGAGGTCAACGAACCGATTCAAATCCATAAAAACCCCGAGCATGAGGAGTTCCAGTTTCACCGGCCTGAGGACACTGAGCCACTGAACGTCACCGCTGGGCCAGATTCTCAGAAAGGGAGCTAGAACCTATGGGTCTCCACATTCTTAGCGGACAGACCCCCTTGTTGCTCTATGTAGCTGGTCTCGCCGCTTTTCTAGCGAGCGCATTCTGGCGTCCGGAAATCGGCATCTACTACATCGTGCCACTCCTGCCTCTTCAGACCGTCCGTTTCAAGTTGCATGAATTTCCCTTGGGTGCCCAGTGGATTGATCTAATGCTCTTAGGTGTCCTGATTGGAGTACTCCGAAAACGCAATTCGATACTCACCAAAACCGCGCTCCGACGATGGCTTTTAGCCTTTGCGATCGTGTCCTACATTTCATTGTGGCGTGGCGCTCTCTTCCTCGGGCTTCACTTACCGCTTTGGTTCGACGACGCGCGTCTTTCTAATTGGAAGAACTACATGGTGATCTTTCTGTTGTTCTTTCTTGTGCTGGCTTCCATCAAACAGCTTAGACAAATGCAAGTATTACTCATACTCATGTGTCTTGCGGTCGCGCTCTTGGATAGGAGCGTCATCAACACGATGAGCCATCGAGATCTTTCCACTTTTTCCTATGACATCAGGGAAGAAGGTGCAATGGGGTATGCGGGGGTCAATGGATTGGCAGCTTTGGAAGCGCAATTGTCCGTTTTCCTCTTGGGAATGTATTCCTATCAAAAGAAAGTTCTGACGAAGCTCATCTGCCTTGCATTGCTTGGAGCTAACCTAATGACGCTCATGTACACCTTCTCGCGAGGTGGATATGCGGCAATTCTCGTAGGTGCTTGCTTCATTGGAATTGTGAAAAACAAGAAATTACTTCTTCTTCTGCTGATCTTTCTCATTACTTGGCAGGGGCTGGTGCCTAATGCAGTGAAGGAGAGGGTATTGATGACCAGGGGCGAGCAGGGGGAATTGGATCCTTCGGCAGGCGCCCGAGTTGAAATCTGGGAGAATGCAGTCGAAATAATCAAAGGAGATTTGATTTTTGGCACGGGGTTTGACACCTATCGGTTCCTTCATGCTGTGGGTCCCTACGAAGACACCCATAATTACTACATTAAGGTTCTGTTAGAAATGGGATTGATCGGCCTTGTGATTTTTATCGGCGTCGTTACGCAGATGTTTCGGGTGGGTTACCGCCTATTTAAGTCAGCCCCACCGGACGACTTTATTCGAGGACTGGGATTAGGCCTGTTGGGTATGCTCGTTGCAACCCTTGTGAGCAATGCCTTCGGCGATCGCTGGACTTACATTGAAGAGACGGGCTTCACATGGGCCATCGTGGCAATGGCAATCAGGTGCCAGATGATTGTTGATGAGCAGACTGCGTCGGAGGGCGCTCTGGATTTCAGACAAAAGCAGAGCAAATCTCGGGAACTGGAATGTCTACCGGTCGGAAGTAAATACTCACTTGCAGACTTAAGGTCAGCGAGCCAAGACTGAAACTATCAATGATTTTGCATATATTTTCACTGAAGCGGATGCAGCGATAATGTCCATTATGTTGATCATATTGCCGGGTCGTACAGAACTCCTGACGGAGGGTTGAGAGTAGGAGATTCGATCCATTATTCTGCCACCGTAGCTATTCGCGGCGCTGGATTCTTTGTGAAGACGAGAAACGAAGGCCGGGGAAAATCATGAAACCAGAAGGTAAGCAAGCCAAATGGGAACTTCCCACTGAACTCAAGTCGCCCTTATCTGCTGAATTAATCTTGAGAAAAAGGATTGCTTTACGGAAGGAATTGCTGAAGCAGCCTGAGCTTTTGCCTTGCCGCATCGCCATCCTTGGCGGTTCCACGACCCAAGAGATCGCAAGCATACTTGATATCTTTCTTCTCGCACAGGGAATCCGAGCATCGTTCTACGAATCAGACTATAACGCATTCTTTGAAGAAGCGGTTTTTGGCGCTCCTAAATTTCGGGAATTCAATCCCGAGATCGTCTTTGTGCATACTACCTGGCATAACGTCTCACAATTTCCCGAATTGCTTGATAGCGAACAAAGAGTTGAAAAACTACTGCGAAGTGAAATGCAGAAATTTGAGATTCTTTGGAGTAGGATTCGCCAGGACTTTAAGGCTCTGATTATTCAAAACAATTTTGATCTACCCCGTCTGAGACCGCTCGGCAATTTGGAAGCCTCGGAGTGTTACGGCCGGGTAAACTACCTCCTCCGATTGAATGCTGAGTTCGCCCGCTATGCACGTACCCACTCACGATTCTTGCTCAATGATATCTTGTACCTCTCGGCACAACTTGGGCTGACGCAATGGATAGACAACAGTTACTGGTATAGCTATCATATGGCTTTGAGCCCGATTGCGACGGTGGCGATCACTCGCAATCTAGCCGCTATTATAAAATCAATCTACGGCAAGGCTAAGAAGTGTTTGGTCTTAGATCTGGACAATACCTTGTGGGGCGGGGTAATTGGCGATGACGACCTACAGGGCCTTGTGCTCGGTCGCGACCACCCCCTTGGAGAGGCCTACCTGGATTTTCAGCGCTACGTTAAAGGATTACAGAATCGCGGCGTCCTACTCGGTGTGTGCTCAAAAAATGATCCAGAAAATGCCATGAAAGGCTTCTCGCACCCGGATTCCGTGCTCAAATTGGAAGATTTCAGCTCGTTTAAGGCTAATTGGAATCCAAAGTCCGACAACATTCGCGAAATCGCAGCTGAATTAAATATAGGTTTGGATAGCATTGTTTTTGTTGACGACAACCCTGCCGAGAGGGCAATTGTAGCTATGCAAGTCCCAGAAGTTGCGGTTCCTGATGTCGGTAGTGACGTTTCCTTATTCGCAGAAATTCTTGAAGGCGAAGGATACTTCGAGCCATTGAAGATTGCGCAAGATGATATCGAACGGGGAGCTTATTATCGGGACAACGCACAACGAACCGCTTGCGAGACAAACTTTGCTAGTTACGATGAGTTTCTCGCTTCGTTGGATATGACGGCAGAGATCGGACCATTCATTCCGGTCTATTTGGAACGCATCACTCAGCTAATTAATAAGAGCAACCAATTCAATCTGACCACAAGACGTTATACGTCGGCAGAAGTCGAAGCACTCTCACGCGACGGATACCACATCACTCTGTACGGAAGACTTCAAGATAGATTTGGCGACAACGGTCTCGTTTCGGTGATTATTGGTTCCATTTGTGAGCAAGCACTGGAAATTGATCTGTGGGTGATGAGCTGTAGAGTGCTGAAACGTGGAATGGAACAGGCAATGTTCGATGCGTTGGTCCAGGAATGCCAGGCCCTCGGAATCCGCAAACTCATCGGGGTCTACATACCTTCCAAGAAGAACGGAATGGTGGCCGAGCACTACAGTAGTCTGGGATTTTGTCCAAAAGAAGCCAGTCCCCCCGAGCGAAAGCAGTGGGAGTTTGAAGTTCCTCCAACTTATAACGAACTAGTTAAACATATTCGAAGAACAGCGATTTCCGAGAGATCGGGAGCATCAATCAGCTAGGGTGTATGCAGTAATATCTGTTCTAGGTAGGTAAAATGGAAAATTCATTATTTCGACTTCAAGCAATTTTTCAGGAAGTGTTTGACCAACCAGAGCTGAACATTTCAGCGACGACCACGGCGCGGGATGTGCCGGGGTGGGACTCACTAACGAACATAAACTTGATATTTGCCATTGAGAGAGAGTTCGGCATCAAATTTGCTCTCGGCGAAATTCAAGAGCTAAACAATGTCGGTGAAATGGCAGTGTTGATTGACCAAAAAACTAAGAATAGAGCGAAAACATAAGGTCAGACAAAACGGCGATGAGCTTCAATTCATTCTCATTCTTGTTTTTCTTTCTCCCAGTCGTCACCCTAGGCTATTTCTTGATCGGCGACCGCGCAGGGGGTCGATGGCGCAAAATCTGGCTCCTGGCCGCCTCTTTAACTTTCGTGGCGGTGGCTAGTGTGCGGGATGTCTCCTTGCTGCTATGTTCTTTAGCTGTAAATTGCATGATTGGCCGGTTGTTATTGAGGCCGCAAGAAGGGTTGCGCATATCGCGAGGCACCCTCTTCGTCGGCGGACTTTTAGCTAACATTCTTTTCTTGTGCTACTACAAGTACAGCAGTTTTTTCCTTCAGTTGGTCGCGCCTGGCATCAGCCACAACTGGGCGCGTCCGTCGTTTCCTCTGGGAATTAGCTTCTACACGATCTACCAGATCATGTTTCTGGTGGACTGTTACGAAGGTCTTGTTGACCACCACAATTGGCTGGACCATTTCGTTTTTGCGGGGCTTTTTTCTTACGTAACGATGGGGCCGATTGTGCGGTGGAAGCTAGTTGTGCCTCAGCTAAATGGCCCGAACGCCTCGGTTTTGAATGCCGATAACGTAGCAAGGGGATTGTTTTTGTTTGTATGTGGATTGTTCAAAAAAGCCGTGTTGGCCGATTCTTTTTTTCGGTGGGCGGACGCCGGCTTCTCCTGGCAGCATCCACTCTCAATGCTCGGGGGGTGGTTAGCGGCTTTTGCGTTTACGTTTGAACTGTACTTTGATTTCAGCGGCTATACAGACATGGCTCTGGGTGTGGCCCTGATGTTAAATCTCAATTTGCCCCAAAACTTCAACTCTCCGTTTCGCGCGCAGAGCATAATTGACTTTTGGCGCCGCTGGCATATTACGTTGACGAACTTCATTACCACCTACTTGTACACTCCGATGATTCGCGCATTTCCCCGGCCCACATTTGGTGCGGCTCTCGCAGCAACATTTCTGGCGATGGTTATTGCGGGTTTCTGGCATGGTCCCGATTGGACCTTCCTCATCTTTGGGGCATTGCATGGTGGGGCATTGGTAATCAACCAGTGCTGGAAAAAAATGAAGCTACCAATGCCTCCGAGCCTCGGCGGGCTTCTAACATTCACATTCGTTGTTTTGTCTCTGGTGTTCTTCAGGTCTCCAACCGCGTCACATGCCGTTGACATGCTCCGATCCATGTTCACCTTGCACGGCGGATTCTTTAATTACGAGCCTTGGAACGGCATTGACCATGTTGATCAGGTTCTTGGTATAACGTGGATGTCAATTGCGGTTGGAATTGTATTTTGGGCCCCGAATTCAATGGAACTGGAACGAACTTTCAGGCCGTCATGGCGCATGGTTGCTTTGACCGTAACCATGGCAGTCATAGCTTGTATCTACGTAAACGGGGTTGTGTCCAGGAGCTTTGTGTACCGTGACTTCTAAACGATACATCGTGACGTGTGGAATTGGATTTGCGTTCGTGGTGTCTGTATTGGTTTCAATTAATATATATATCGACATTTTTGGATTATTCAGGCGAATTGACAATCGCAAAGTTGCCATCTACGGCGAGGAGCGCATCGCAAAGTATTTGTATTCGTTCCGCTATATTCCAGAGAACTTCGACGGAGTTTTGCTAGGGTCTTCAGTCTCCGAGAATTTCGATCTAACGATGTTTCCGGGCTACCGGATCTATAATTTATCCATAAACGGCGGGAATGTAGCTGATTTAAAGCCGCTTGTAGAGAATATTTGCCATAAGCGTGAGTTCAAGCTATCCATGATCGCCATCCATCGTTATCTCACAAAGGACCACGTCAAGAAAACTGATTTCATGACCCCTCGGCAATACTGGAGCGCACTAGGATCGCCCCAACTGGGAACTGCATACGCCGTTCGGATCGCAGTCCGATTGAATCTGGTTCGCGCCCTGTATAATGACCGGGGCACCTTACTTCCCGACTCTGACCCTGATACCGACAGCTCGCGTGCGAAGATTGAGCAAACCGTGATTGATATTCGGCGTGGTACGGCGGCTGTGGGAGATTACAGTATTGATCCTGTTGCGCTCGAAGAGCTGAATGAAATCCTAGGTCAGGTGAGAAGTCACAGCGGGCGTGTCGTCATTTTCTATCCACCTACCCCAGGCCCCGTTTTGGCCGAGTGTGCGGCGAAGTATGCTCGTTATCGTGACACCGTAAATGCTCTTACAAAGCCAAGTGACATCGTTGTCGACTTTAACAAGCCTGAGTACGAGCAGTTTCGCTCTAACTTCGCGAATTTTACTGATGGGGTGCACCTAAGTGCGGCCGGTGCGCGAGCGGTCGTCGTTGAACTGTCCAGAATTGTGGAGCAATCCAACTTACAGAAGGTAGCGGAAATTCAGTGACGGAGGACCCGATGAGGGGGGCGCGCGAAGCAAGTAGAGGCCTTGTCAATCTAGCCCCCACTGAGAGGTTGCATCATATTGGCATCGTTGTCCCAAGTATCCAGTCAACGGTTCGTGGGTTTGCGGACAGGCTCGAAATGGAGTGGGACGGCGTAATCTTCCACGACCCCGTCCAGACAGTGCAAGTGACGTTTTTGCGACACCGTTTGATTTCTGCACCGATGATCGAGCTGGTTGAACCTGCGTCTCCGGATTCGCGAGTCAATCGATTTCTGATGCGGGGCGGCGGGCTGCATCACCTTTGCTATGAAGTTGAATCCCTTGCGACTCGCCTAGAATCGGCACTGTCGAAAGGCTCAGTTATGTTATCGGAACCTAAACCTGCGGTTGCATTTGGCTACCGCCAAATTGCCTGGATCTGTACGCCAGAAAAGATCCTGATTGAATATTTGCAGCACTCTCCTCCATGCACAGGAGATAGCGAACCGGGGCTATCACAGCAGGATGAGGAGCGGCTTTTTTAGATAGGGAAAGAGGAGCGACAACGGCTATTTGGAATCGCTCAACCGAACGTTTCGCGCGGAGTGCCGGGGTACGTATTCGTTCGCGACGCTACCAGCAGTATGGTACCTCTCTAGAAGCGGCTTTATTTGTGTTTCGTACCTCGCTCTCAAAAGCAGAGCCGTCCTCACGGGGTTCTTGGGCTGAGGACGTTTAGCGAGCTTGGGAAAAGGAATCGCGGCGAGCCACGATTCCCTTGGGTCTGAAAAGTCGAAAACTCGAGTTAGCCTGGGAACAAAATCAGGTCCCAGCACAGAGGCAAAATCCTTAGTCTTCTTTTGGCACAGTTCCGTGGGGCGGGTCAAAGAGAAAACGTGCGAACATTTGACTGGTTCAAAGTGGTAGAGCGGGTTAATAGGGTTTATGCTCATTGCCAGTGGAGAAACAGATTGCCACATTGTTGGTAAATCCGACGATGGAGGCAAATCTGCAATAGGGAGTCGTAGGTAACATCCTTTTTGTCAGCGACTTGCAGAATTCGGGTTGGCATCGCAATTGCTCGATTGACATGAGAAATACTTATATCAGGTTGAGGGACCGAGTCAGGAATTCACGCAGGGCCGGTCTAAGGGCGGGATGCTGGCTTGATTCTATCGATTATGACTTGAGAAATAGCCGGACTTTGAATGAACAAATGCGTCAACGATTCGGAATGGTTGTGTAAGTGACGGACAATTCTAGCTGGGCTCGATAAAGGTGACGCTTCTCCAATTGCGTGAGCTTGTATGAGTATAAGATTGAAAGAAACTGCCGTCGAATATTTCCAATCGAAAGCTGCCATTTACAATGAGAGGTACTCGGTAAGCGCAGAGGGTGAACTGGTTTGGGTGCGCCACCGCGCCATTCTGGGAATGGTCCAGGGATGGGAGTTGCCTGAGCACTCTCGTTTGCTAGATGTAGGGTGCGGCCCGGGAATTCTGACCCGAGACCTAGCTCGAATGGGATACCGTGGCGTTGGAATCGACGCATCCCCTGTCATGATTCAAAGCAGTAAGGAATTGTCGGTCAGCGAGGGCACTTCAGGGGCATGGAGCTATCAGCTTGGCGATGTGGAGTCACTGCCTTTTCCCGACAGATCGTTCGACGCGGCGATCTGCTCTGGAGTGATTGACTATTTGCCGACGGACGACAAACTGCTCGCAGAAGTGGCTCGCGTAGTGAAACCTGGGGGGAGATTCATTGTCTCCTTTACAAATAAGATTGGCTATACGGTCATGTTTTCGACCCCGCTTTATTGGCTGAAGAAAATACCCGTAATCCGTCGCTTTTCATCATACTTAAGAGTACTATTGGTTGGCGGTAAACATGGGGCAATGGAATTCAATTTTCTGCCTCGAAAGCATCGCGCATCGATAGCCAGGGAGTCGCTATTACGGCACGGGTTTCGAATCCAAAATGACAAGTACGTGCATTTCTCTCTTCTGCCCGCACCTTTGTGCGCATTGATGTCCAGGCTACATTTGGGGATCGATGAGCGTCTAGGTGATCTAGATCGCACGTTTCTCAGGAAAGTGGGTTCCTGCTATATTCTGGATTGCGTTGTCGAGAAGCAAGAAATGTGAACTCATCTGCGGATCTTGGCCATGCGTTTCGTCTGCAGCTATGGCGTGGGATTTACTTTTGAATATCAGACCTCGACCTTCTCGCCAATAAAGTTCAAGGAAAGCTTGGAAAGGCATCCACCAACTCGGGATACGTTAGCTACGGACCCTGCAAGAGCCGCTCATCGTCCACATGTTCTATACATCATCGACCAACTCTGTCGTTTGGGGGGGGGCGAAACGATGATACTGGAGATAATCCGACGGCTGCCAGTGCATCGTTTTCGATGTAGCGTGATCACCTTCCAGTTTGACCCTGACCTCGAAGCGCTGAAAAGCTTGCCCCACCCACTACACATTATGCCGTTGAAACGCGCGTATGATTTCAACGCAGCTAAAATGGCCCTGCGTCTGAAACGTCTGATACAGATAGAAAAGGTCTCCCTTGTCCACACATTCTTTGAGACCTCCGATCTTTGGGGGGCTCCAATTGCATGGTTGAGCGGTTGTCCAGCGCTTGTTTCCAGCCGCCGGGACATGGGTATCCTGCGAACAATGAAACACAACTTGGCGTATCCCATTGTCAATCGCTTGTTCGACCGTGTCCTTGCGGTTTCAGACGGAGTCCGTTCTTACGCATTGCATCATGATCATCTACCCCCGGAACGAGTGGAAACGCTTTACAACGGCGTTGATTTGGTTGCGCTGGACGCGAAAGCTCGCGAACTTGATGCACGCGCGAGACTAGGGCTACAACCCACAAAGCTTGTTGTCTCGATACTGGCAAACATTCGGTACGTAAAAGGAATTGACATCTTCGTTCGGGCCGCGGCGCGGGTGCGCGCTGAACATCCTGATGCTGTTTTTCTAGTTATGGGCGGCGTTCTGGAACCTGAGACTTTCGGCAAACTCCAGGCGCTGGTTGATTCCATGGGGATTAAGGACAGTTTTTTGTTTTTGGGAGCGATGGCGAATCCCTATCCGGTCCTTGCTGCTTCTGATGTCTTTTGCCTGCCCTCGCGGAATGAAGGTTTCTCCAACGCGCTCATCGAAGCGATGGGATCGTACTTGCCTTGCGTGGCAACGCGGGTAGGCGGGAATGCAGAAGCCCTTACGGAGGGCCTGAACGGTTTCTTGGTCGACAGTGAGGATGCAGACGCAATGGCCGATCGGCTGCTGCGTCTTCTTCGCGATCCGGAACTGCGGCGAAACATGGGAGTGGCGGCTCGGCATGCGGTCGAATCGCGTTTTAGCATGAATGCGATGATGACTCGTCTGATCGACATTTACGACGAGTTGCTGGCGGCAAGAAACGCCTAACAAGATGGACGCGGGCAGGGTAGTTCTGGTTTGATTTCGGGTTGTTTCCTCAGGTTATAACATCAGCTCAGTTCCAGGCTTTTGGGTCAGCACTTCCGTTTGGCCCCAGGTACGGAAAACAGAGACATTCGGCGTAAAGCATGCACTAGAAGATGGAGGCCTTTCATATGATCCTGAAGTCCGGCTGGCGAGCCGAAGGATCGAGTCTAAGAGCGACACAAAAGTCTCGTCGACAGGTGCGTATGGCGTTTAAGCTTCATTGGCTGATCACTGGGGACTGCGCGATGACGGGGAACTGGGGTTCCGAGCTGGCTGCCAGCAGAGAGGTACAGGTCAACAGCCTGTACGTTTTTAGGTCCTCAAGCCAGTGGCATAGAGCACGCGATGAAGCGACACTCCTCTCGTAACGTGGTAGGGTGCGCTGAATGCTATGAATAGCAGGGCAGCCGGCTCCTCAAGGATCTCGGAGCTATAACAGGACTTGATAGATAAAAATAACAATAATGAATTATCTTACGTACTCAGAAGGGAAAAAGTCGGTCATGCAAATGCGTATCTGGTCTTTCCTTTTGGTTTCAGTTTTGGTTCTCGCAGGGGCATCGACAGGGGGAGCACAAACAACCCCGCCAATGATCTTTTTCACCGATATGCAGGATGCGCCAAACTCGGGCGGGGACAGCCAGTCGGGATATTCAGGAGCCTACGTCACGCTCTACGGGGACAATTTTGGCACCACCCAAGGAACTTCCACCGTAACCTGGAACGGGCTGAACTGCTTGCGCGTTGTGCCCGCGACGGGAGGCTATACGGGATGGGGCATGTCCTACTTCTGGTATCAAAAACTCATCTTGCAGCTTGGGTCAAGCTGCACACCAGGAACCGGAAGCTTCGTAATCACGACTCCGTCTGGAACGTCCAACTCCGTGCCCTTCACCGTACGAAATACGGGGAATATTTATTGTGTTTCGACGACCGGAAGCGATAGCAACACCGGCAAGTTTCCGTCGTCTTGCTGGGTGTCGGTCTACAAGGCATCCACGACGATGAACGCGGGGGACGTGACGTACGTCGAAAATGGTGTCGTCGATAACGCCGTGAGGGCCTACAGCGCAACGGTCCCGCTTTCTAAAGGCGGCTCAGCAGGGAACACGATTTCTTACGTCATCTATCCTGGCGCGACAGCGACGGTTGGTGACATCAACAACAGCCCGTTTGCCATTCGTACGCCGAACATCGGCATCACCGCGAACTATCTGGTGTTTGCTGGATTGGACATTCGCGGACAGATGGGCATCGAGATGTCGCAGAGCAACGACCACAACTGGATTGTCGCCAACGATTTCAGTTGCAGCGGCTCGTCGGGATTCGCTTGCCTGCACTTTGACGTGTCCACAAACATCTATACCTATGGAAATTATCTGCACGACAACGGCACGAACTGTTCGGTCAACTCAGGCAACCCGACCGGAGCGCCCTGCAAATTCCACGGCTTCTATTACACGACGAATACCAACCACGTCTGGGTGGGATGGAACTACATCAATCCAGATGCTGTGCATGAGACCACTGGCAATTCCGGGGGGTGTAACGGCATCCAGTTCTACTCGACAGGCGGTGCGAACCAGTATGATCTACACGTACACGATAATCTGGTGACGAACGTAGTGTGTGGAGGTCTGACATTTTCCACGGTGGACCCTACCAACGGCACAGTTGAGGCCTACAACAATGTCTTCGCCCACGACGGCACTGGCCCGGACCCGTCCGCGTCCGAATCAAACTATGCTTGCATCAATGTTTGGGCTGGTAATGCAACCACTACCATGCCTCCGGTCACCATTTATAACAATTCGTTCTATGATTGTGGTTCTCGCGGAAACGTGGATAACAGCAATGCGGCATTCACTCTGGGTTCGCCCACAGAACTGATAAACAACACGATTCAGTTGACAGGATCTGGAGAGCAGTACATCGCTTTCAATCAATTTGCATGCAACACGATAGTCAGCGGCAATCATAACAACTGGTATGGCAACGGAACCATCCCCTGCGCGTCGCAGTTGGCGGGAGACATGAACGTAAATCCGCTTTATACCAGCACAACACTCGATGCATGGAACCTGTTCCCGCAGTCCACATCCCCGCTGTTCGGGGCAGGTACGGTTTCGCTTACCTCTGTATATGACATTATGGGACTGATTCGTCCTTCGCCACCAGCCGTCGGTGCATATGAGCTATCAGCCGGGGCAATTCAAAGGCCTGTTCCGCCGACCAATCTAACTCTTGTCGTACAGTAGTAATGCCGGTGAACTCGGCAACCATCATCTAATCAAACGCAGTCCGAAAATCGACGGGGTCCAGCCTTTACAGTGAAGTGTGCGAAGTTCCAAAGGCGACCCCGACCCCCACTCAAGACTGGCCTCTTTGCCTCACCCAGGTGCGCCAATCGACAAGACAGCAGGCACGCGCTAACGCATAGGTCAAATAAAGAACTGCCATCGGCAGAGCCGTTTGTAGCCTCCTGGAGGAAACAGCCGCCAGCAGACCCAAGAGTACAGGGGGGGCAAGTATTGCGAGAACAAACGCGACCAGCATTCGAAAATCGCCGGATTTGATACCGGCTAAACCAGCTGCCAGAATGCCTAGTACGCAGAACAGAGTGTAAAGTGCGAGCGCAACCGCTTTTAGATTATGAAGCCCCGGCAGGTTACGGAGGAACACGCGAAACACATGCATCCCGTGCCAGCGATTCTTCTTGAAAAACTCGGAAAGGGATTGAGGTGTTCCCCAGTGAATCACACCTAATTCCGGTACGCACCTAACTGGAAGTCCGCCAGCCAGAATTCGCTGGCAAAACTCATAATCCTCATTCGTCTGAATGGATTCATTAAACCCGCGAATTGTCTGAAAAACCTGCCAACTGACAAAAAGGTCGCCAGAGGGCAAGTAAGACATTTCTCCGGCCGCTTTGTTACCCCGAATTCGATACCAGTGACGCGCGACCCAGGAAGACCTGTCAGGGATCAGATAAAAGGCACCACAAACCCCACGATCATCTTGGGAAAGAGCCCGTTCGGCGACTGAGAGCCAATCGGGCCGCACTTCACAATCAGCATCGAGAAAAGCGAGATACTTTCCCCGCGCGACTGCAGCACCGGCATTCCGCAAGGCCGAAATGTAAACGTTTGGATGGCTAAGGACTTGAAGAATGAGTGCGTTTCCAAAGGTTGCGGCCACAGCTCGGGTTCTGTCCGTCGAGCCATTGTCTACGACAATTACTTCAAAAAGTTCTGACGCAAATTGTAAGTGACACAATGAGTCCAAGCATTTGCCGATGTTCTTTTCTTCGTTGCGTACGGGAATCACTACGGAAAACAAGCAATTTGGCCGCTGCGGACCCGTTTCAATCGCGTCTTTCGCTTGAGACTTAAGCTCTGCGGGAAAAGGCATTTCAGACACCTAGCGGAGAGACGGTTTCCTTGATCATTTGACGGTCCAGAGCCCGTTCATACAGATCCAAAGAATATCGGGCAGTACTATTGGCCGAAAGAGACTCTTGAATATGTTCCTGCCAAAGGTTTGCATCTTGCTGAGCAAACGAGTGACTTCTGAGACATCCGAGTATCGCTTTGCGGAGAGCCGACGTTCCTCCACTCTGTGCGAAGAGGCACGGTTGCTCCGGGATGACAAGTGCTTGCACCTTACAAATTGCGGTTGCTAATAGGTGTTCGCACACCGCTAGGGTATCGAGGATGGTTGTTGGTATTCCCTCGCCCAGTGAGGGAAGAACAGCAACATGGAACGTGGCAGACGGATTGGGCACATCAAACCCCCACGACTGAAGAGAGTACATTTCGAGTTACCTGTTTCCGAGTCATCAAGCCGTCGTAAATCTTCAAGTACCTCTCTGACATGATTCTGGAAGAATAGCGTTCATGAATCAAAGTTTGACCATTCTTGCCGAGCCGACGACGAAGTTCCGAATCTAAGAGAAGCGAGCGGATCGCCCCTGCCAATTCCTCGATCTCACCTGGCCGGATGAGAATTCCAGTTTGACCAGTAACGATTACCTCTGGAATGGCCCCGACTGCCGTGGCCACGACAGGACATTGCGAGGCCAGTGCTTCTAAGATTGTCACTGGGAGGCCCTCTTCGAGAGAAGGAAGCACAAAAATGTCAAACGAATTATAAACGCAGGGCATATCTGTCCGCGTTCCATCAAAGGATAGATTTCCTTCGATTCCCAAATCCCTTGCAAGTCGCTCTAAAGTTCCACGATAAGGGCCATCGCCCACGATCACAAAGTGGGCCAGCGGGAACTCAATTTGAATCAAGCCGGCAGCCTTCAAAAAGTAGTCGATTCCCTTTCGTTCAATAAGTCGTCCAACAGTTCCGACTCGAATCTCACTACCTATCGATGATTGTTTTTCCAGCGATACCGAACCGAACGGTAATGGATCAATTCCATTCGGAATGGTGAAGATCTTTTGAGGAGCGATTCCAATCTGCCGCGTTTCATCGGCGATTGCTTCCGACACTGCTATCAAGGAATCGAAATAGCGCAAGAATTGGTGATCGAGAAACTCGTATGCCTGGACAGCTAAGCCACAATGTTTCGCAGTTTGGCTGTGCCGTGTCGCGACCTTTGGCAACCGAAGCTTGCGCGCAGCGAGATATCCGTAGATGTCGGCTTTGTACCCGTGACAGTGTAAAAGGCTAATATCGTCCGAAATGAGAATCTCGCGAATCGCCCGGACGGTCTGCCGATCTATCCGGCCACGACAGGGGATCCGAACGACCCTTACCCCTGACTCCTCCATCCGATCCGCAGCGTCATTCCTTGGGCGATGCATATTGTCAAATATACCGACAATTGAACCCTCGCCCATGCTCTGCAGATCACGCGCCAGGGCTGCAACAACAGCCTCAGCACCGTACATCCCGCCGCTGCTGATGAGATGAAGAACTTTCATAAATGATACGAATCCCGCCCGTTCTTCCGGAGGGCCTCGATTTCCAATTCCGTTCCCTCTCCGGGTTTCCAGTTTGCAAACCAGCACCAGATCGTGTGATAAAACCGATCGCCGAGCATCGCGCGGACTAGCTCCTTTGTGCCGTATCGGATGCGGCAGTACAATCGCCGGATTCCCCCCACCTGAACAAGTTTCGCTAACTCTTTCGGCCCCATATGGCCCGTAATCATGTGCCTTCCTAAGAGGCTGACGCCTTGTTGAGAGCTTACCGGTATCCAGGGATTCGAATGAAAGAGATACTTGTAGCCCGCACGCGCACATGCTTTCACCACCCGGTCATCCCAGCGTCCACCGGGGGTGGAGATTGCGGCAACTTCCACGCCGAGTCGATCTTCGATCTCACGCTTTGATTGAGTCAGTTCTCGTTCCAAATCCGCGTGTCCGCACTGCGTTAATAGCCTGTGGCACCATCCGTGTGACTCGACGCGGTGGCCAGCTGCAACCAACTGCCGCGCCTGTTCCCATGAAATGTATTTGTCATCGCTGCCGATGCAACCAGCCAGAACGAAGAATGTCGCCTTTTGGCCGAATTGTTCCAGCAAGGGGAATGCTTGCTCAAAATTGGACCGATGTCCATCATCAAAAGTGATAAATGGAAGATCCCCCTTCGTGATCGACCGCAAAGGAGCAGAGGATAGAAGAGCAAGGTGCTCTTTGAATTGACCGTTTGTTACGCGATAGCGATATTCAGAAATCACAGGGAGGATTTCATGGTATGCCAGAATGCAGCCCCCGGTATTCTGACTACCCAACTTGCTGTACGAATCTTCGGACAAGCGTGTTTGGCTCACGGATTGTTCCTCGTCGTCAGGGACACTCAAGAGTGCGGTCCGGTCACTCACCTGTAACTCTCACAGCATCGAGCGCGATCGGCACACCAGAGCAATCCTGGGAATTGACAAGCGCAGAAAAGGGCTGAAACGAATAAGTCTTGAGGAGGTGCTCCAGCCGGCTTTTCATACCACCTAAGTTAGTGTAATGCCTCATACGCGATTTCAACTTTTCTCTAATCCGAGGTTGCTCGGGATCCAACTCCCATGGGTGGAAGTAGACCACCACACGTTCCTTATAATCCTCCTCGAATGTCCGGAACACCCTACTCGTATAGGTAAGGGGGAGTATCCGCAGGTAGCCACCACCAGCACCAGGAAGATTCTGCCCCAGAAGCCGCAAGGTAGTCGGAGGAAACTCAAGCAGCGAATGCGAGTTTCTGAGCTGATGCGTATAGGGGAATCGTTGTGCTCCAGGCATCCCATACAGATCGTGGTGAATCGGATAAATGCTTGAGTCGTAGACAAATCCTTCCTCTGCAAGAATCTCTAACGCCCAGAGACAATCCTTGGTTATTGACCAACTCGGCGCGCGATAGCCGAGGACCTTGACTCCCGCCGCATCTTCAATCGCACTCATGGCTGCACAGGTATCGTCGCGAAACTGCTTCGGGTTCAAGGTATAAACTGTGCGATGCCAATAGCTATGACAGGCGAGTTCGTGGCCGCCCGCATGAACCTCCCTCACCAGCTCGGGAAACCTCCTAGCTACCCATCCGACGAAAAAGAATGTGGCCTTAACGCTGTATCTATCGAATAGTTCAAGGGCACGTCGCGTACTCATCACAACCCGTGACGGCCAACTATCCCAACTCTCACGCGAGACGGATCCGGCGAATGCTTCGACCATGAAGTAGTCTTCCACGTCCACAGTCATTACGTGAGTACGCCGCGCGGCTGAGCTGTTGCTTTCCCTATCTTTCTTGACTGACATGAGATTCATCAAATACCAACCATTTCGGTGACAACGGGAGAATTCTGCTTTCTCCGAAAGCCATCCACTTGCAAAACTCGCCAGTGCTTTTCATGGCCCGCATTCTTCATGCTTTTCAATGTGTGTCTCAGGCGTCGCCATAAAAACTGACCCTGTTACGTTTAGCTCTCGGTCTGCCGTCAAGAAGAATGCTCCGAATGCCAGAGCCAGGGGGAGTCCACCCACGCCTCTTCCTTAACCAGCCATGCCGAACCACATTACAACAAGAACACCATGGACCTTGATCTTGCAAGCAAGTAGCCTACCTTAGGCGGCTTACTAACCATTGTATTTTCAGCAGGATATAGACTCTTGCCCCTCAGGGACTTGAAGACTGGGAAAGCTTTTCGCCACATTCGGCATTGTCTTGTCCCACGTCCCTTTCGCGAAAAAGGTGCGCTCCAAGATGCAGCATCGGCTAACCCGTCGACTCGCTCTACACCATGTTCCCCAGCCCATGCTAATTCGCATGAATTCAATCAGTTAGACCCATGTTCACGCAATTCATTGGACTTACCCGCAAGTCGGAGTTCCTTCCATGGATTGAACAAAGTCAGCCGTCAAGAGGCGCCGGCTTGTGCGAGCCAGCTTTCAAGGACATCATCCGTGCGACACGATCTCGGTGGGCAGTTTTTGCCTTCGCGAATCATATTATTCTCGCGAATTTTGAAGCGAGACGAGTGACGACGTAACCACCGCCGACAAATATAGAAGAACTGCATCGATCAACGCATCGATATCCGCAAAGCATGTTCCAGTTTCATTCCATCCAGCACTTCAAAATCTTCCGTTCGATTGTACGTATGCGTGCAGATGCTCTTGGGACACCAGCCGGGTTCAATGCGGCTAAGGGGTCTTTCCTTGTACTCGTTTTCTGAGAGAACCAGGACCTCACTAAACACCAGGGCGTATCCGTACCGTAGACTGCAATCCTGACTCGGACGAATGAGTTTTCCACCCTCAAAGAATAGGGCACCCGCTGGGCGGGCGCGACGTACGTCGGAGACAACTGGATTCCTCGGGTGTGGTGTCCATTCTCCTTCCACTGAATCCGCGAAGAAGATATGCAGTTCGTCGTAGGTGGATGCGCCAGGAGCCGCAATATTTACAAACAGCCAGTATTTTCCTGCGTGTTCCAAGACAGTCGAGTCCACGGCAAGGACGTTGCTCAAGATCGTTTTCACAAATTGCCACTTCATAGGAAACTCAGTCGCGCGGTAGAGTTCAACTGTCTCTCGGGCTCTTGTCTCGGGAATCATGTAGACGCCTCCCGGAGTCTCCAACAGATATGGGTACGACATGTGGTACCCCTTGTCGAGACACTTCCGTGGGGCGCTTAGCCTTCCCTGGCTTTCTATTTCCAGGTAGGAGATCGCTGCACGGTTCTTCTGAAACTCGAACTCTTCAAGAAATAAATAGGTTTTTCCGTCACGCTTGATGAGGAAGGGATCGGCATAAAAGCGTCCACGAGGGTAAGGAACTATGCGGAAATCGTTCTGGTCGGTCAGTGCCGTGCGCGTGCCGGTTCTAGCGCGATAAGCAATGAACCACTGTGGACGTTCGCTGAAGAGGAGCGAGCGGCACCGACGAAAGACCTTTCGCGCGGCGAGCCGGACCAGGAATCGCAGCATGACTGGCGTTGGCGGAGTCCGGTAAATTCCTTTCTTGTAATTGTCCGGCTCGTTGTACTCTTCGAGCGATTGGATGTAATCCCAACCATGCTGGGAAAGGTCTCGTAATCGGCGAATAGCGAACTCAGCGCTCTTCCAATAGAGGGGATTAAGGGTTAAGTAAAGCGAGCCGAAATCGGTCGCTGAAAGTGAACGATAGATCACCCGGCCGCCATCGAGCGCTTCTGTGAGCACTTGGAGAATGCTACCGGTCACAGGATTCCCTTCATACATCTCCCAGAAACCCGGGGGCGCGCCGCGGTATTCTCGGTTGTCGGCGTGATGGAAGGACCAGACTCCATATTTCGCGCAGGAAAGGATTTCTCCCCGGAGAATGCGGAAACCGAAGCGGAAAAGGACACCTAGCTTTGCCTCTCGAATTCGGGCGATGTCTTCCGGAACAAATCGGTCCACAAAGCCTTTTTGGATTGGCTGCACGGAGAGAACTGCAACTTCTCGCAGGACTGCGTTGAGGTCAGTCTCCTCGAAAGCATCTAGTTCCACCCGATGACGCTCCCGGTCCCAGCGCTTGTATCGTTCAAAAAGGCTGTGAGTCCAGTAGGTTTTCAGTCGTTGGCGCCATGGCTTTTGGGGGCTGACTTGCGGTGAGGAGTTTTGCACTACAAGCGCGATTTCAGCGAAAGAAGAATCCTGAATAGCTGCCAGGATCTTGGCGACCCAACGTGGTACGCTTTGAGAGTTCACCAGAATGCCTATTCGCAGTTTAGGGACAGCAGGGTTTTCTCGGTTTCGCATCTCAGAACTTTCGCATCTTCCTGTTGGGTTATTTCGAATGGAATCTGTTAAAGGTACGACTCGGCTTTGCGATTGCCGGCAGAGGCCACTGTTGTTCACCAGAGGGCTTTCTACGGCAACGCCTTTTCAAGAGCCGGCAAGAAATCCTGCCGGAACATCTCGATTTCTGTATTTGCCGCGGCTTCTCCGCCTGCATTAAAAGGGGTTTCGATCCGAACGAGTGATCCGTCCCGTCTCCCTGTAAACGTTGACATCAGCAGCATTCCGTAAACATAACGGATTCTTGTTTCAAAGGGTTTAGACCCCGCGTTATACCACCAAGTGACCAGGCGCTTTGTGCCATTTTTGTCCGCCAGAATCTCTCTCGCTGAAATCGGCTGGCCTCGAAATTGGCCGCTGCGCGAGTGACCAACAGACTGAATGGCCCATCCTTGTGCGGGATAACACAGCTCCGGAGTGTGTACCTCCAGAATCGTCGCCAGGTCCTTGTAAAAACCCACATACACGATAATGGGCGTCTCGCCCGGCCGGTCATAGACTCGCAGCAGATTCGTGTCCGATGGGTCACTGCCATAGACTGGATCGAACGTCGCGTCTTTGCCGCTCCATCCACCAAGCTCGTAAGGTACCGCACCCCAGTCCGGCAAACGCTCCAGTGAATTGTGTGACTTGGAGGCAGCCCGCACGCCGGCAAGCGTGATGGCTAGCAAAATAATCAAGCCGATCAGGCGAGTGCGCATTCTCTATTCCTCAAGAGGTTCTGGATTCCCAACAGCCCCAAAACACCCAACAGAAATACTGCCACCCCCCACCCGGCATGCAACGAGTCATTGGCTGCCAGATTTCCCCATTGCCGCGCAATCAATCCGGTCCCTACAATTCGCATGACGTTTGCAGCAATCGCCAAGACGGGTGCTGCCAGGACCAACAGTGCACGCTTCCACCATTTCTGTTCTCCATTCAGCCCTATCACCAGGGCCAAAGCCACGAGCGACAGAATTGAGTTTGAGCCGCTGCAGGCCTGCTTCACCTCCAAGACGTAGTTTGGCAAGCGCAGCAGATTTCCTTCTTGAAAAACAGGCACCCCAAGCCGCTGCAGGATATTTGCGGAAACTGTGCTCGCCATCAATTGCAGGTACCAGGTGACTTGTCCCACCGCGTAAGAAGGCAGGGGAACCATCAGGATCAGAAGCGCCAGCGGACCTGCACATATTTTCAAAATGTCCAACCCCCATAGAAACCCAGTGATTCCAATGAGCATGGCAACAAGCGCGATTCCCGACAGAAGCAGTGTCCCACTCCGGCTCGCCACAATCTGAAGGCCACACCCAATTCCGGTGATGAGAAAGCCTGGTGTCCACCAGGAAAGGAAAGCAGCCCTTAGCTTGTTCTTCCGTTTCCAGATCAGGTAGCCCACGATCGGAGGAATCAGAATACCGTAGGAGAACTGCTCGTTGTGAATCCAGTCTTGGAAGAGAATCCGGAAGAACCCTCCGAAAGACAGGGTCGCCAAGACGGCCAGAATGCTGCCGAGGGTGACGGAAACATAGTCCACCGCTTTGATCTCAGTCATCTCGCCCTATGGTGAAGCAATACAGTTGCCCTTGTCGACATGTTAAGCCATTCATTTTCAATGCCATAGAGTTTCATGATGGATTGTCCTGAACACCGCCGGGAATGTTTTGGCTCTTGATGGCAATCTCTTACCATAGAAACCCGGATACGGGAGACCTCTTCAGACAGCCCTGCAGGCTACCGCTGGTCTGCACCTGCGGACTGGCCATTAACTGCTTCTATTCAAAGGCGTTATGTTGGGCTCACATTCTGGCTTGCTTTGTCTACAACCGGAATTCCGCTTGCATCCATAATCTTAGGACCGGAGGCGACATTATCCTTGGACTCTCTGACCATAGTTAGATCTGGGAGGAGCTTGTTGGAATCGTACAATGATTACCATGGATAACAACGCATGACCTTGGTAAGTGTGATTATCCCGGCCTACAACGCCGCGACTTTCGTTCAGGGCGCTATTGACTCGGTGTTGGCTCAGACGTTCCAGAATTTTGAGATCATTCTGGTTGACGATGGTTCCAAGGACGCCACGCGCAAGGCCGTCGAGCCTTATCTACTAGACTCACGGCTGCATTACCTCTATCAGGAAAATCGAGGTCTCCCTGGAGCCAGAAATTCCGGCGCCAAGGTGAGCCGAGGCGAATATCTGGCCTTCCTCGATGCGGATGATTTCTTCGCCCCCAACGCGCTCGAATGCATGCTGAGCGCGTTTCAATCCACTGATGCGCAATGGCTTAATGTCGGTGTGCTAAAACTCGAAGGCCAGAACCGCACGGTTCGCCATCCCAAGACCCCCGACGGAGATCTTCTTCTCGCCATTTTGAATGATGACTTTATTACCCGCAGTCCATTTTATCCAAGGCAAGAGTTCTTTTCGGTTGGTATGTACGACGAGGAGATCCGCAATCGGGAAGACTGGGACATCAACATCAGAATGATCGCGGCAGGTAAGCGCTTCGTGAACGTTGACCAGCCACTCTACTACTACACGAGAACGGAAGGCAGTATTACTACTGGCAATCGCAGGAGGCTCTACTCTTTCACGGAAATGCTTCTTCGCAAGCATCATAAGCGCTTGGCCGATGGTGGCAATAAAGAGGCGGCCCGGCTTTATGCCAAGAATCTTTGGGACCTCGCACGACGTTATTTCTATGAAATTCGTGACCCCCGCAAGGGCTTTCGCTGCGCCTGGGAAAGCTTTCGCTACGACCCGAGCCTCTTTCGGCTGGTCCATCCCTTCATCCATCGCTTGGAAATCGCAAGGAACCGTCAATAGACTTGACCTGAGTTCTCTTTAGAACCCACCCAAGTAGGCATCAAGACAGGGCTGTAGCGCATCTCGAGCCTCCGTTGACTGCCGGGCCGACCTTGAATAGAATCCCGAATAAACACAGTCCCCCGGGCGAGGATCCTCAAGTTTGGAGCTCTGCGTGGCAACTTGCCCTAGTTCAGGGTGCAGGCTGTCCTGCTGGCCAGTAGTGCCCCGTTCTCTCTGACTGTTACTCTTACGGCGGCCCTGAACCCCGCTTGGCCCGGCTATCAACAGAGAACTTTTTATCATGGAGCCAGCTCCCGAGAGGCTTCAAAACCACTTTATTCCCGGGAGATTCTGAAAGGCCCGATGCGTAAACCAACCTCTTACCGCGAACGCTTGGTTCTTAACTCGGACAAATCGCCTTTCACAGCCTTGCTGTGCATTCTCGCCATCTCAATTCTCGGCGGCCTCAGCGCTGGGTGTTCTGGACTTGTAAACGCTAAGTCAGGCGGTGGTGGCGACCAAACGTTCAGCCTTTCGGGGCAAGTTACGCCAGTGGCGGCCGGCAGCGGTGCTACCGTGACCTTGAGCGGCGCTGCAAGCTCTTCTACAACAGCCGATAGCTCTGGCAAATATTCCTTTTCTGGCCTCGCGGATGGAAACTATGTAGTGACCCCCACTCATCAGGGCTATTCCTTCTCTCCGGCCTCACAATCCGTCACGGTTAATGGTGCCAGTCAGACCCTTGCGAATTTCGTCGGAAGTTCGCAGACCTACAGTATCTCTGGGAATGTTTCGGGAGTGGGCGACGTTACGGTCACACTTGGAGGTGCGGCAAACGCCACCACGACGGTGGACGCGGCAGGAAACTACACGTTCAGCAGCTTGGCGAATGGGAATTACACGGTGACACCGAGCAAGGCCGGGTATAGCTTTACGCCCACAAACAAGGCCGTGACGATCAATAACGCAAACATCACCGGCGTCAGCTTTACGGCCTCCGTGCAGACCCAGACCTATAGCATCTCCGGGACGATTGCGGGTGTGGGTGGCACGACAGTGACTTTAAGCGGCGCGGCGAATGCCACGATGACGGCAGATGGCTCCGGGAACTTCAGCTTCACGGGCTTGGGCAACGGCAGCTACACGGTGACTCCGAGCGAAACAGGCTACAGTTTCACGCCAGCGAACAAGTCCGTGACGATCAGTAACGCCAACGTGACGGGAGTAGGCTTCACAGCGGCAGCAGTCACCTACAGCATTTCCGGCACAATCAGCGGCGGCAGCGGGGCCACATTGGCCCTGAGCGGGGCGGCGAGTGCCACGACAACGGCAGACGGCTCCGGGAACTACAGCTTCACGGGCCTGGGTAATGGCAGCTACACGGTAGCGCCGAGCGAAACGGGCTACAGTTTTTCCCCAGCGAGCAAGTCCGTGACGATTAGCAGTGCCAACGTGACGGGAGTGGGCTTCACAGCGGCAGCAGTCACCTACAGCATTTCCGGCACCATCACAGGTGGCGGCGGGGCCGTAGTGACCCTGAGCGGCGCGGCGAGTCGCACTACGACAGCGGACGGCTCCGGGAACTTCAGCTTCAGCGGTTTGGTAAATGGAA